>Ga0299913_10003383_pt1 | contig 13016 bp, 11 predicted proteins | sample RVTome_9_FD_201360 | JGI IMG/M metagenome (GOLD analysis project Ga0299913, IMG submission 201360) | Soil microbial communities from uranium-contaminated site in the Upper Colorado River Basin, Wyoming, United States - RVT155D38 (version 2) ... | reverse complement strand
CCTTGGCCAGCGCCGGATAGAGCAGCGTATCCTCCAGCTTCGAGTGCTGATCCTCGGCCGCGGCGATGGCCTGCACCACCGCTTTCAGCGCCTCGGCGGGCGCCCGCGCATCCACGAGCGCCTCGAGGTGACGCAGCTGCAGCAGGTACACGCCGTGCTCGACCTTGAGGCGATCCGTGATCTTCATTCGTCGGCTCCCTTCGCAACCGGAACATTACGGGCGATGCGTACCGCTCTGCAACGCGTCGGGGGTGCCGCCGCAGCCCCGGGTTCCCGGCCGACCGTTACCGTCGAGCGAGTTGTGCTCGTGCTCGACGAGCCGTGGTCCGGCCTCGATCTTATCGTCCGCCGCGACATCTTCGGCGCCGTCATCCGCACCATCGCCCACGAAGGCCGCACGAAGTGCGGCGATGAGCGCCTTCAGGCCAGCTCCCGGATCGCCTGCTCCAGGTAGCGCGCGTAAGGGCGGCTGCGCACGTAGTTGCTCATCCGCTCCACGCCCAGGAACCGCACGCCGTCGCTGAAGTCGGGGGGTGGGCCGCTCGATCGTCGCTCGAAGCGGGCGAGCCGTGCGGGCGCGTCGCGCTGCGCCCGCAGCAGCCGCGCCACCAGCTCGGCCTGCAGGTCGACCAGCGGAAAGCAGCCGGCGTCGGTCTCGAAGAAGCCCAGCACGAAAAGCGTCGGGTGCCGCCGATGACGGAGGTTGAGGAACAGGTCCGACACGTCGCCCTCGCGGTGCAGCTCGGGCCCCAGGACCGGGAGCACGCGGCGGTAGCCGGTGGCGAATATCACGACATCGACATCCTCCTCGCTCCCGTCGGCGAAGAGCACGCGTGGCCCGCGCAGCGCGCGCACGTCCGGCTTCACCGTCAGCTCGCCGTGGCCGAGCGCGTGCAGGACCTGGGTGTTCAGGACCGGATGCGTCTCGAACAGCCGGTGGTCGGGGGCAGGCAGGCCCAGGCGGGCGAGGTCGCCCACCAGCAGCCGCAGCAGCCGCTCGAAGACGGCCTGCTCGAGCCAGCGCGGCAGCTCGGGACCGCGATGCCCGAAGACGTCCGCCGGCACGCCGAACAGGTGTTTCGGCACGAACCAGTAGCCGCGGCGCAGGCTGAGGAAGGCCCGGCTGGCGGTCCGACTCACGTCCACGGCGATATCGCAGCCCGAGTTGCCTCCGCCCACCACCAGGATGCGGCGCCCCTGGGCCAGCGCCGGCGTGCGAAAGGCCGAGGAGTGCAGCGTCTCGCCGTCGAAACGGCCGGGGATAGCGGGAACCCTGGGGATCCACTGCAGCCCGGTCGCCAGGATGACGCCGTCGTAGCGCCGGCGCTCTCCTGTCGCGAGCTCCACCAGCCACTCCGACCCCGTGCCGTTCCCCGGGCTCGCGGGACGCGCGCTCACGACCTCGACGCCGAACTCGGCGCGTGGGCGCACGTCATGGCGGTCCGCGTAGGCGCGCAGGTAGGAGAGCACCTGGCGATGGCTCGGGTAATCGGGGTAGCTCTCCGGCATGGGCCAGTCGCGAAACGCGGAGAGCGTCTTCGAGGAGATGAAGTGCGCCGACTCGTACATCGGCGAGCCGGAGGCCTGGATGTCCCAGATGCCGCCCACGTCGCGCTGGCGCTCGACGAGGTCGAACGGGACGGCGCAGGCCGTCATCCAGCGCGCGGCGGCCAGGCCGCTCGGTCCCGCGCCGACGACGAGATAACGGCCCCTGCGGTCCACCATCGCAGCCGCGCATGATAGTGCCGCCAGGAGGCCGCGGCCATCGTTCGGCCCCGGGAACGCGTGCCGGCCCACTGGAACGGGGCGGCCCAGCGCCGGTGCCGGGACACTGCGGGACCGCGGAACCCAGGCGTCCAGGAAAGTCGGGAGCCGATTATCGCGCGCGATCCGGTAGACTGATCCGCCCATGGGACGCCGCCGCCCGTGACCGCAGCCCTACGGAAACGCTTCGACCGGCTCGAGGCGAGCCGCCGGGCCCTGCTCGACTCCGTGGCCGAACTCGACGAGGAGCCGCTGCGCCGTCAACCGGGGGAGGGTCGCTGGTCGATCATCCAGGTGCTCGGGCACCTGACCCTGGCCGAGGAGGCGACGCTCGCCTATCTCCACAAGAAGATGCAGGATCCCTCGAACGTTCCCGCCGCGGGCCTCACCAGCCTCGCGCGCCTGGCGGTCGTGGCGGCGGTCCTGCGCTCTCCGCTGCGCCGCAAGGCGCCGGCGCGGACGGCGGATCCGCCCGCCTCGCGCAGCCTTTCCGAGGCGCGCGAGCACTGGGACCGCGTCCGCGCCGACTGGGCCGCCTTCCTCCAATCGTTCCCTCCCGACCTGCTCGGCCGCGCGGTGTTCCGGCACCCCTTCGTGGGCCGCATGAGCATCGCCCACACGCTGGGCTTCATGAACGAGCACCTTCGGCACCACGCGAAGCAGATCGAGCGCATACGCTCGGCCCTCGGAGCCGGGCCCTGACGTCTCCCTTCCCTTCGGCGGCTCCCTTCTCCATCAGCTCCAGGGCCTGGTCATCGACGGCTGCCTGCGGGCCGTAACCGCCGCTTAAAGGTGCCAGCCTTCCCGGTACTCCCGCCGGACGTAGGCGTTCGCGTCCGGGTCGTTCGTGACTTCCATGCGCTCGCCGTCCCAGAGCAGCAGCCGGTCCGGGTGCCGGATCGCCAGGTTACCCATCAGCACGGTCTCGGACAGCGGGCCGGAATAATCGAAATGGGACGTGGCGGGCGCACCACCCTTGCACGCGCGGACCCAGTCCTGCTCGTGGCCGTCGGCGCCCTCGGGCACGCGCTCGAGCGTACGCGGCGGCCGCTTGTACTTCTTCATCGCGGTCTCCGGGATCAGCCGAGGCGACTCGCCGTAGCAGCCGGCCTTGATCGCGCCCTCGTCGCCGATGAGGAGGATCCCGCCGTTGATGTCACCCAGTCGCCGGTCCGGCTCGAGCATGTGCGGGCGTGCCGGCATCAGGCCGCCGTCCCACCACGTCACGTCCACCTCGGGCATGTCCTCGCGCGCCGGGAACCGGTAGCGCACGATCGTGGACCGCGGGAACATCTCGTTCTTCGCCTCGCTCTCCTGGAAGAACGCGTGCCAGTAGCGCGAGACGTTGGCCTCGACCCTGACCGGGTACTTGAGCTTCAGCGCCCAGAAGATCGGGTCGATGATGTGACAGGCCATGTCGCCGAGCGAGCCCGTGCCGAAGTCCCACCACGCGCGCCACTTCGCGGGGTGGTACGTCGGGTGGTACCAGCGCGTCCTGGCGGGACCGAGCCAGAGGTCCCAGTCGAGGTCGGGCGGCGTCTCCACGACCTCGGCCGGCCGGTCAACCTCGAGCCCGGAGGGCCACACCGGCCGGTTGGTCCAGGCGTGTGCCTCGCGGACCTTGCCGATCGCGCCGTCCCACACCCACTCGCAGATCAGGCGCGGGCCTTCTCCCGAGCGCCCCTGGTTTCCCATCTGCGTGGCCACCTTGTACTTGCGGGCGGCTTCGGTCAGCAGCCGCGCTTCGTGGACCGAGTGCGTGAGGGGCTTCTGCACGTAGACGTGCTTGCCACGCTCCATGCACGCCATCGCGATCACCGCGTGGGTGTGGTCGGGCGTGGCGATCACCACCGCGTCGATGTCGCTTCGTTCGTCCAGCATGACGCGATAGTCCTTGTATCGCTTGGCGTCGGGGTATTTCGCGAAGACCGGCTCCGCGAACCCGAAGTCGACGTCGCACAGGGCGACGATGTTCTCGGTTTCGAGGTGCTTGAGGTTGGTCTTTCCCATGCCCCCGATGCCCACGGCCGCGATGTTGAGCTTGTCGCTCGGGGCGACCTGCCCCTGGCCGCCGAGCACGTGCCGGGGCACGATCGTGAACCCGGCCGTGGCCGCGGCCGCGCTCGCCAGGAACGTCCTGCGCGGAAGGTATGCGCTGGCTTCGGGATCGCGATCGTCGTATTCGTTCATGGCATTCTCCTCGGAACATGCATCATAGCTCCCGGCGAGCCACGACAGCGCGGTGGTTGCCGGCCCTGCGTGTGGAGGCCGACGTGATCGGGTGATGCGGTTCGACGTACCCTGGCCGCCCGGGGGCGACCGGCCGAGGGATGCGCGCTTGTAGTACGGTAGCTTCCGGCCGCCGCGCCGGCGGCAGGATCCCCACGCCATGGCACCCGGAACGACCGCGTCTTGAGCCGGTCCGATCATGGCCCGGGTTTCCTTCCCCTCGCCTTCGCGGCCGCGCTGCTCGTGACGGTGTTGGCCTGCGCGGCGGCGGCGGCGCGGCTGTTCGACCCTGCGCCTCGCGCCGTCGTGTCGCTGTCGCTCCAGCACGCAGCCATCGTGGCGGCGTTCCTGGCCGTGGCCGGCGTGGCCCGGGGTGCCGCCCTGCGTCTGCTGGTGGCGGCGGCGGCCGCGGCCTACGCGGTCGTCATCCAGGCGCACACGCTCAGCATGGCGGTCGTCTCGCTGCCCGCCGACGCGCTCCTCCGCCTGCTCACGAACCGCGCGGACGCGGCGGCGGTGCTGCAGCAGGCCCACGTCTCCGTCCAGGACGGCGCGCTTATCCTCGCTCTGGTCGGCGTCGAGGTCCTCGTGCTCGCCGTCCTGTACCGGCGCGGCCTTCGCGCCTCCGCCTCGGCAGCCTGGCGGCGCGGGTCGGCGCGGGTGGCGCTGGCGCTCGTCGTGGCCGCGGTGGGGGAGCAGGCGCTGGCCCGGCACTCCGACGAGTACCTGGGGCGGCAGGCCGTCCTGCCCGGCTATTACCGGGTGTTCCCGGGCGACGTGGAGGCGTTCGCGTTCACCTCCGACCGGACGCCGGAGGAGCTGTGGGAACCCGTGGTCGAGCGCGTGGGGCGCGCCCGCAATCCCAGGAACGTCATCCTCATCCTTCTCGAGAGCTTCCGCTACGACGTCCTCGGGCCGGAGCTGACGCCGCACCTGCACGCGCTGGGACGCCAGTCGCTCGTCTACACGAACGCCTACGCCGCGTCCACGAGCACCTCGCGGGTCTGGAACGTGCTGCTCTTCAACCGGCCGGCCCACATGTTCACGCGGGACCGCGAGGCCTTCGAAGCGGGCGCGGGCTCGGCGCGGAAGGGGGCGTTTCCGGTCCGTGTCCTCCGGCGCGCGGGTTATCGGGTGCTGGTATCGATGGGCTGCAACTTCGACTGGCATGATTATCGGAAGCGCTTCGTGGGAGAGCCGCCACTCGTGGACCGGTTCTACTCGTCCTATCCCGGCCACAACCGCGCCCGCCACGTCGCCGACGACCGTGCCACCGACCGGATCGTGCGCTGGCTGGGCGAGCCGGGCCTGGAGAAGCCGTTCTTCCTGCTCACGCACCTCGACAGCACGCACTTCTACTACTTCTTCCACGAGGAGAAGGCCGTGGCGCGGCCGTACGCGGGGGCCGTCACCACCCGGAGGCTGCTCGCGCGTTCGCCGGGCAGCCGCGAGCTGCTGTTCAACCGCTACAAGAACGCGGTGGCCCACGCCGACTTCAACGTCGGGCGCATCCTCCAGGCGGTCGCCGGCGCCGGGCTCGCCGAGAACACGGCGGTCCTCGTCATGTCGGACCACGGGCAGTCCTTCGACCTCGGCTCGGTGGGCCACCTGCGCGTGAGCGAAGCGACCAAGCGGGTGCCCCTGATGATGCGACTGCCCGGCGTCCAAGCCGGCCGGGTCGAGCGCCTGGTCACGAACGCCGACGTCTTCCCGACGCTCTTCGACTACCTGCAGGTCCAGGGCCTCGACGCCGGCCTGGTGATGGGCCGCTCGGCCCGCTCGGGCCCGCCACGCCGCTCGGTCCTGACGCTCGAGGCGGCCATGAGACAGGCGCACCTCACGTTCGAGCCGTTCACGATCGTGTTCGACCTCGATTCGGCCCGGGAGCGCACGCTCACGTTCACGCCGACGGCGATCCTGGACCGAAAGGGCCAGCCCACGGCCGGATGGCGCCGGACGCTCGCAACCGTCCCCTGGCGGAGCGAGCTCAGGCAGATCCTGACGGAAGGGCAGCCGGCGCCGGGCTCCCGCTGAGAGGCCGCGGCCGGGAGCCGCTCGCGCGCGATATATACTGCGAAGATGGCTAGCCGGCGTACCGGCACGCGCCGCTTCCGGAGCGGAGCGCTCCTGCTGCTGGCGCTCTACGCCTTCGTGATCGCGGCCAGCCCCGCCTTCCACCACGACGTCGCCTGCCACCTGACCTCGCCGGTGCACTGCACGGCGTGCGCGGCCAGCGTGGCTGCGCCGCGCGCCGAGCACGCGCCGGCCGTCCCCGCGCCGGGCCTGCGGCTGGCGGGGCGGGTCGACCACGCCGACGAGCACGCCCCGCAATCCGCTCCGTCGCTCCGCGTCGCGGCGCGCGCGCCGCCCGCCTGACCGGCCGGCTGCTTCCCCATCGTCGGCCATCCTTTTCTCTCCATCGCGCGGCCTCAGCCCGCGGTGCCGGAGGGCCATCATGAGACGCGGGATCTTCCACCCCGGGGCCGCCATCCGTGTCGTCGTACCCGTGCTGTTGTCGTCGTGGACGGCGGCCGCCGCCGCCCAGCCGTCGTCCGCCGGGCCGACCGTCGCGGAGCAGGTCGCCGCGCTGCGGGCGGAGTTGGAGCGGCTGCAGGCCGAGCACCGCGATCGGCTGGCCGCGCTCGAGACGCGGCTCGCGGCGCTGGAGGGGCAGGCGCCGACGCCGACGCCCGCGGCCGCGCCTGTTCCCCTCGCCACCGCGGAAGTGCCGGCCGGGGCCGCCGGCGCGGGTGGGCCCAGCGGCCCCCTGCCCGTGTACGGCACGCCCACCTCGAAGGCCTTCAACCCCGACATCGCCGTCATCGGCAATTTCGTCGGCACGGCCGGCGACAACGACTTCGAGCCGCGGCCCTCGCTCGCGCTGGAGGAAGCGGAGGCGTCGTTCCAGGCGGTCGTGGATCCCTACGCCCGGGCCGACTTCTTCCTGGCGTTCGGTCCGGAAGGGGTCGAGATCGAGGAGGGCTTGCTCACGTTCCCCGCGCTGCCCGGCGGCCTCCTGGCCAAGGTCGGCCGGCTCAAGGCCTCCTTCGGCAAGGTGAACACGTTCCACGCGCACAACATGCCCTGGCCGGACCGGCCGCTCGTGAACGTGAGCCTCCTCGGTGAGGAGGGGCTCGCCGACTCGGGCCTCTCCCTCTCCCGGCTCCTGCCCGTGCCGGGGCTGTTCCTCGAAGCCACGGGCGAGGTCTTCCGCGGCGAGTCGGAGGGTCTGTTCGCCGCTCCGCGCCGTCGCGACCTGACCTGGCTCGGCCGCCTGCGCGCGTACCGCGACCTCACCGAGTCGTCGAACCTGGAGCTGGGCGGGTCGTTCGTGCGGGGACACAACGGCATCGCCCTCGACACCACCTCACGCGTGGCCGGCCTGGACGCCACCTTCCGCTGGCGGCCGCTGCGCCGGGCCATCTACCGCCGCTTCCTCGCGCGCACGGAGCTGATGTGGAGCCGGCGGGGGCTGGAGGACGCCGCCGCCGACGCGTTCGGGTTCTACGTCTCCGGCGAGTACCAGCTGGCCCGGCGCTGGTTCCTGGGGGCCCGTTTCGACCAGTCGGAGCGGCCGGAGGACCCGTCGCTGCGCGACCGGGGCGGGTCGCTGCTCCTGACCTGGTGGCCGAGCGAGTTCAGCCAGGTGCGCGCGCAGGTGCGGCGTACCCGGTACGGTGAAGGCGTCACCGCGAACGAGGCGCTCTTCCAGTTCCTGTTCTCCATCGGCGCCCACGGCGCCCATACGTTCTGAGGTGCGCATGAAGACGACCATCGTCCACTCCGTCCTGGCCGCCGCGCTGGTGGCCGCCGGCGCCCGGGCCTCCGCCGCCGTCGACGTGGTGGCCACCACCGAGGACCTGGCCTCGCTCGTGCGCGAAGTGGGGGGCGACCACGTGCAGGTGGACGCGCTGGCCCGTGGCTACCAGGACCCGCACTTCGTGGAGGCCAAGCCGAGCTTCATCCTGAAGCTGAACAGGGCGGACCTGCTGGTGCTGGTCGGGCGAGAGCTGGAGGTGGCCTGGCTTCCCGCGCTGATCAACCAGAGCCGCAACTCCCGCGTGCAGCCGGGCGCTCCCGGGCACCTCGACGCCTCCGCGGGCGCGCGCATCCTGGAGATACCGACCGGGCCCATCACGCGCGCCATGGGGGACGTCCACCCGTCCGGCAACCCGCACTACTGGCTCGACCCCGGCAACGGGCGCCGCATGGCCCAGTCGATCCGCGACCGTCTGTCCCAGCTCCGGCCGGCCGACGCCCCCTACTTCGCGGCCCGCTACGCGGACTTCGACCAGCGCCTGAGAGCGGCGGAGGCGCGCTGGGACGCCCTGATGAAGCCGTACCGCGGCCTCGACGTCGTCACCTATCACCGCTCGTGGCCCAACTTCGCCGAGCGGTTCGGGCTCGAGGTCCTCGGCTACGTCGAGCCGCGTCCCGGCATCCCGCCCTCGCCCAGCCATACCATCCAGCTCATCCAGCGAATGAAGCAGAAGAACGTGAAGCTGCTCCTGGTGGAGCCGTACTTCGACCTCAAGACGCCGAGCTCCGTCGCCCGCGAGAGCGGCGCAAAGGTGGTCGTGCTGCTTCCCTCGGTGGGCGGGGAGAAGGAGGTGACCGACTACCTGGCCCTGTTCGACCACAACCTGAACAAGCTCCTGGCCGCGATCAAGGAAACAGGGGCGAGATGATCGACGCCGTCGTGCTCCAGTTCCTGGCCGCGCCGTTTGCGGCCAGCCTGATCCTGACCGGCATACATGCCTACCTGGGCGTGCACGTGGTGGAGCGCGGCGTCATCTTCGTGGACCTCTCGCTGGCGCAGATCGCGGCGCTCGGCGGCACGGTCGCGCTCCTGCTTCCCTTCGCCGGGCACGACCCGCACGGGCCGTGGGTGTACTGGATCAGCCTCGCCTTCACCCTGGTGGGCGCGGCCATCTTCGCCACCCTCCGCTCCCGCCACGCCCGCATCCCGCAAGAGGCCATCATCGGCATCTCCTACGCGGTGGCCTCCGCGGCCTCGATCCTGGCCATGAGCCACTCCACCTCGGAGGGCGAGCACCTCAAGCACATGCTCGTCGGCAACATCCTGGCTGTGTCCTGGGAGGAGGTGGGCAAGACCGCGCTCCTCTACGGCCTGGTGGGCGCCTTCCACTACGCGTTCCGCCACCCGTTCCTCGCCATCTCGCTCGATCCGGCGGCCGCCGAGGCGTCGGGCCTGTCGGTCCGGCTGTGGGACTTCCTCTTCTACGCGTCGTTCGGCTTCGTGGTCACCTCCTCCGTGTCCATGGCGGGCGTGCTGCTCGTCTTCTGCTACTTGATCGTCCCCTCGGTCGCGGCCATGCTCTACGCGGACCGGATCGGCCCGCGGCTGGCCATCGGCTGGACCATGGGCACGGTCGTCTCGGGCCTCGGCATGTACTTCTCCGTGGCTTTCGACCTGCCCACCGGCGCCACCATGGTCTGCACGTTCGGCCTCGTCCTGATCGTCATGGCGCTCGTCCGGCCGCTGGTGAGGCGGGCGGCGGGGCAGCCCAAACGCCCGGTGGCGGTGTAGCCGCGAACAGCGCCAGCCGGTGGGCGGCCAGGTCGTCGATCAGGCCGCCCAGCATCTCCGGGCGGGGGTGGAGGCCCTGCAGGCACGCGGTCTCCCGCGCCTGCGGGAAGGCCCGCATGCACGCGACGTGCGCGTCCGTGACGAGTGGGCGCGAGCGTCGCGCGGCGTCCGACACGACCACCACCCGCGCGAGCACGAAGACGAGGGTGCCGGCGCCCGCCGCGGCCAGGGCGCGGCGGCCCGTTCCCCGGAAGGCGGCGGCTCGCGCGTCCGCGACCGTGAACAGGGCCAGGGCGACGACCCCCAGCCAGAACAGGCTGGCGTGCGTCGCGTAGCGCGACTCCAGCGCCTGGGCCACGCCGAAGTTCCCGCGTCCGGCTCCGGTGAACAGGCCGCAGGCGACGGCCATGCCGACGAGGGCGAGGCCGGGCAGGAGGGCCGGGCGGTGCTCGGGCCGGCCTTGCTTCCACAGATAGAGGGTGGTGCCCGCCGCCACCAGCATGGCCACGGCGGCGATGACCTGCGCCTGGCCGACGGACGAGGGATCCTGGCGCACGAGCGGCGAGCCGAGGTAGGCGAGCAGGAAACGGGCGAGGAACCAGGGATCCTCCACCACGCCGGAGCGGATCCAGCGGTAATTGGCGAAGTAGACGGCCAACGTCGCCAAGGCGGCGGCGATCCAGAGCAGGCGGTCGGCGCGGGCGCGGTAACCGAGGGCCGGCAACGCCACGAACAGGACCGGCCAGAACACCATGCCCGAGGCCACGCTGACCGTCGCCAGGGCGCTCAGGCCGGCCACCGCCGCCAGCGCGGCACGCGAGCCGGGGCGGCGCCGCAGCAGAAGGAGCGCGGCGAGGAAGAGCGCGGCCACGAACGGATAGAAGTCCAGGTGGGCCCACAGCCAGACCTCGCGCTGGCGCAGGGAGAACACGATGGCCGAGAAAGGCAGCCAGAGCCAGTAGCCGCGCCGTCCGAAGGCGCCCACGGCCAGGGCGAAGAGCGCGGCCGCCAGCAGCACCGTCCAGTACATGCCGACCTTCAGGTTCCAGCGTGTCAGCCGCGTCAGGACCACCGACGTCGTGTTGTGGAAGAACATGAAGTGCGCGTTCTGCTGGCGGAAGAGGTCGGACACGGCGACGGTGCCGGCCGCGGTCTTGACCGCCAGCGGCACGACGTTGCGCCACTCGTCCATGTAGGGGACGTTCTGCCCGTTCCGGGCGATGTCGGCCACGACGAGCGCGGGCGGAACGAGGCTCGCCAGCGCGAGGACGGCGGCGGCCGCGCGCCTTCCGCCGCCGGGGATCCTCACTCCGAGACGAGCCGCGCGACCTCCTCCGCGATCGCCAGCGAGGAGGTCAGGCCGGGCGAGTCGATGCCGACGAGGTTGACCAGCCGCGGCAGGCCCCGCGCCGACTCCTCGGCGATGACGAAGTCGCGGAAGGGCTGGCCCGGGCCCTGGAGCTTGGCCCGGATGCCGCTCATGTCCGGCGTCAAATCGTCGTCCGTGATCGCCGGCACCAGCCGGCGCGCCGCCTCGCCGAAGCGCTCCCGCGTCGCCTCGTTCACCGCGTAGTCGGCGCGCCGGTCGGGAAGGTACTCGACGTCGGGGCCGAAGCGGAGGCGTCCCTCCAGGCCCACGACCGCGTGCAGGCCGAGGCTCACATGGCCGGGCACCGGGTAGATCAACCGCGAGACGAGCCTGGCCTTGGCCGGGGCCACGGAGAAGTAGCTGCCTTTGCAGTAGTGCAGGCGGTAGCCGGCGGCGTCCAGGTCGATGCCGGCCAGGGCGGCCACCTGGTCGCTGGCCAGTCCCGCGGCGTTGACCACCCAGTCCGACGTGAACGATTCCGTTTCGCCGCCGCTGCGCACGGTCAGACGGTAGCTGCCGCCGCCCGGCTCCACGCCGACCAGCTCGGAGCGCGGCTGCACCACCGCGCCCGCCTCGCGCGCCTCGGCCAGGAGCGAGTCCATGAGTGCGTGCGCGTTCACGATCCCGGTGCCCGGCGAGTAGAGCGCCCCCACCGTGCGCACGTGCGGCTCGAGGGCCTTCACCTGCGCGACGCCGAGCATCTCCAGCTCGACGTCGTTCGCGCGTCCGCGCGCGAGGAGCGAGTCGAGCGCGGGCAGCTCGCCGTCGTCGGCCGCGGTGATGAGCTTGGTGACGCGAGCGTGAGGGATGCCCTTGCGCGCGCAACGCTCGTACAGCCGCCGCCGGCCCTCCACGCAGAGCCGCGCCTTGAGCGATCCCGTCGGGTAGTACATGCCCGCGTGGATCACCTCGCTGTTCCGGCTGGACTGCTCCTGGCCGGGCCTGTCGCGCCGCTCGAGGAGGATGAGGTCGGGGTGCTCCGGCGCCAGGCGCGCGGCCACGGCCAGACCCACGACTCCCGCGCCCACGACCGTGACCCCGACGTCCGCCATGCCGGCGCTCCTAGCTCAGCGAAACAGCCCGTGTTGCGACGCCCACTCCCCGAGGTACTCGCACACGGGGTCGCCGCGATGCACGCACTGCGTCTGCCGGCACGTCATGCCCTCCGCTCCCAGGGCGGCGCCGAGGCCCTCCAGCCAGCCCTCGATCAACCGGCAGTGGCCGGCGTCGATCTCGGGGAAGCCTTCCATGCGCGCCAGGAAGCTCAACGGCCTGGGCGCCTCGAGGACGATGCGGCCGCGGTCGCAGTACTGGCCCCAGAAGACCTGTCCACGCTTGAGCAGGAAGTCGACCGAGGCCATGGCGCTGATGATGCGGAAGGTCGTGCCCAGGTCGCGGGAGGCGCTCTGCCGTCCCAGCCTCCGGCAGAGCGCGAAGTCCGCCCCCTCGCCGTGCCGCGCCTCCAGGGTGCGCACGAGCGCCACGAACGCCGAGTAGGGATACCAGTTCGACACGACGACGGGCTTGGCGAAGACCGGCAGCTCGGACGCCGGCAGCGCGGCGATCACGTCGGGGATGGACCAGCCGTTGTCCTTGATCGAGCGGAGCAGTCCCCGGATCGCGAAGCCCTTCACCGATGCGGCGTCAGCCATGCAGGCCACACACTAACCGGCGCCTCGCCGGCACGCAAACCCTCGCGCCGGCCCGTCGGGTATGCTCGTTCGGATGAGCGCGGCGCCCTACGCCGGCAAGGTGGTGATCGTGACCGGGGCCTCCACCGGCATCGGCCGCGCTCTCTGCCTGGAGCTGGCGCCGCAGCGGCCGCGCCTCGTCGTGGCGGCCCGCGATGAGGCGCGCCTGCACGCGGTGGCCGAGGAGTGCCGCGCCCGGGGCGCGGAGGTCATCGTTGCGCCGACCGACGTCACGGTCGCCGAGCAGTGCCGGACGCTCGTCGAACGTGCGGTCGCCCACTTCGGCGGCGTGGACGCGCTGGTGAACAATGCCGGCATGAGCATGTGGGCGCGCTTCGACGAGGTGCAGGACCTGTCGGTGTTCGAGGCGCTCATGCGCGTCAACTACCTGAGCGCGGTCTACCTCACGCCT
>Ga0299913_10003382_pt1 | contig 13016 bp, 11 predicted proteins | sample RVTome_9_FD_201360 | JGI IMG/M metagenome (GOLD analysis project Ga0299913, IMG submission 201360) | Soil microbial communities from uranium-contaminated site in the Upper Colorado River Basin, Wyoming, United States - RVT155D38 (version 2) ... | reverse complement strand
CGGCCACGCGCCACCCTGTCGCTCAGCGTCCCCCCGTTCTGGCGGTCCCGCGGTCACCGGATTGCTGCTCGTTCTGAAGCTGGTGGTCGTGCCGGGGTTGGTGGCGGGGGTCACGCTGGGGGCGCGGCGGTGGGGGCCGCGCATTGGGGGGTGGCTGACGGCGCTGCCGCTGGTCGCGGGGCCCACGCTGCTGTTCCTGGCGCTGGAGCAGGGGCATGCGTTCGCGGCGCGGGCGGCGCTGAGCACGCTGGTGGGGTTGATCGGCGTGTCGGCGTTCGGCGTGGCGTACGGCTGGGCCTCGCTGCGGTGCGGCTGGCCGCTGAGTCTGCTGGCGAGCTGGGCGGCGTTCGTCGTCACGACGCTGCTGGCCCAGGCGGTGCCGTGGACGCCGGCCCCGGCGCTGCTGGCCACGCTGGCGGCCTTCGGACTCGGGGCGCGCGTGCTGCCGGCCGAGCGCGGCCATCCCGCCCCGCTGGCCCCGCCGGCCTGGGACCTGCCGCTGCGGATGGCGGGCACGCTGGCCGTCGTGCTGACCGTCACCTCGCTCGCTGACCGGCTCGGCCCCGCCCTCAGCGGCGCCTTCACACCGTTCCCGGTGGCGCTCGCGGTCCTGCTCGTCTTCGCCCACGCGCAGGATGGGGCCCCGCTGGCCCTGCGGCTGCTGCGCAGCTTCTTCCCGGCCATGTGGGGCTTCACGCTCTTCTGCCTCGTCGTGGCCGTGGCCATGGTGCCGCTCGGTCCTGGCCGGGCCTTCCTGCTGGCGCTCGCCGTGCAGATGGCCGTGCACGGGCTCGTCTTGTGGCGAATGATTCGGGTAGGATAGGCCCCCACGGAGGACAGGCATGGCCGAGTCGATTCCCGCGTCCCTCATCATCGACACGCTCAAGGACACGTTCCGCGAGGCGCGCGCGGCTCGCGCTGCCGAGGGCTGGGGCCCGCCGGCCTCCGAGCACCTCGGCTGGATCCTCAGCGTGCCCGACACGCACCAGAAGACCGTGCTGGCCGCCCTCGACAAGGAAGAGTCGATCCGTGTGCTGACGTGCGCCACCGAGGACGAGGCGGCCACCATCGCCGCCGGCCTCTACACCGGCGGCGAGCCGGTCGTGCTCATGATCCAGCACGCCGGCCTCTACGCCTCGGTCAACACGCTGCGCGGCGTGGCCATGGACGGCAAGGTGCCGGTCTTCTACATGATCGGGCTGCTGAGCCGCGAGAAGGACAGGGACCCGAAGGACTCGCGCCACTCCATGGTCCGCTTCGCCGAGCCGCTGCTCGATACCTTCGGCGTGCCGCACGCGCGGCTGGAGGGCCCCGACGACGTGCACCTGATCCCCGAGTACTACCGCCTGAGCCGGCAGCGCCGCGGGCCCGCCGCCGTGCTGGTCGGGCTGGAGACGATCTAGCCATGGCGATGAAGCCCGAGGACGTCCTGAAGGTGATCGCCGCCGCCCGCGGCAACGCGATCTGCGTGCCGACCATGACCACCTCGCCGGCCTGGCGGGAGATCGCCCCCGACGATCTTTCCGTGGGCTGCGTCGGGTTCATGGGCGGCGCCTCGTCGCTGGGCCTGGGCCTGGCGCTGGCCCGGCCCGAGCGCCGCGTGGTCGTGTTCGACGGCGACGGCTCGCTGCTGATGCAGCTCGGCTCGCTGGCGACGATTGCCGGCGCCCGCCCGCGCAACCTGGTGCACCTGCTGTTCAAGAACGGCGTCTACCACACCTCCGGCTCGCAGGAGATCCCCGGCGGGCTCACCGTCGACTTCGTCACCATGGCGCGCGGCGCCGGCTACCGCACGGCGCTGTCGATCGGCGAGCTCGACGACTTCAAGCGCCGCTTCCCGGGCTTCCTCACCGCCGAGGGGCCGATCTTCGTCGAGCTGCACACCACGCTGGCCGACCAGACCCCCATGACCGCGCGCGGCGGGGTGCCGTTCCCCGACCAGATCGACCGCCTCCGGGCGCGCCTGCTCAAGGGCGCGGTCGCCTGATTCCGCTGAACACGTTCGACCTCGCCGTCATCGGCGCCGGCATTGTCGGCGCGTCGGCCGTCTACGCCGCCACCCGCGCGGGCGCGCGGGTGGTCGTGGTGGACGCGGGCACGCCGGGTGCGGGGACGACGAGCACGTCGTTCGCGTGGCTGAACGCCTGCAAGAAGGAGCCGGAGCACTATCACCGCCTGAACGCCGACGGGATGGCCGCGCACCGCGAGCTGGCGCGCGAGCTGGGCGGCGCCCCTGGGCATCACGACGGCGGCTCGCTCGAGTGGGCCGACGACGAAGAGCACGCATCGGAGCTGCGCGCCCGGGTCGCCCGTCTGGCGAGCCGCGGCTACCCGGCGGAGTTCATCAGTCGCGGGCGCGCGCTGGCGCTCGAGCCCGGGCTCACCATCGCGGCGCACGTGCGCGAGGTGGCGTTCTACGGCGCCGACGCGTGGCTCGACGCGCCGGGCCTCGTCCGCAACCTGCTCGACGCGGCGACAGCGAAAGGAGCGGAAATCCGGACGCACACCCCCGTGCACTCGCTCCGCGTCGCGGGGCCGCGGGTGGACGGCATCGCCATCGACGGCGGCGAGATCGCCGCCCGGTCCGTGCTGGTGTGCGTCGGCCCGACGACACGAGCGTTCCTCGACCGTCTGGGCGTCGCGATGCCGGTGAATCGCGTCTTCGGGTTGCTGGCCATCACCTCCCGGCCCTCGCAGCCGCTCGCGCGTGTCGTCCACGCGCCGGGCGTGCATCTGCGTCCTGACGTGAGCGGGGGCCTGATGCTGGGCGCCGACGACCTCGACGGCGCCGTGGTCGAGAGCGCGCAGGCGGCCGGGCGCGTCGAGATCGCTGCGCAGATGCTGGCGCGCGCCGCCCGTGTCTATGCGAGCGCACGCGATGTGACGCTCGTGGAGCACCGGGTCGGCGTGCGCCCGATGCCCGCCGACCGCCACACGATCGCGGGGCGCGTCCCAGGGCTGGAGAACGCGTGGATGATCGCCACTCACAGCGGCGTCACGCTCGGGCCGTTGCTGGGGCGGCTGATCGCCGACGAGATCGTGGGCGGCGTGCCGAGCCCGACGCTGACGCCGTTCCGTCCCGACCGCTTCGTCGCCGCGGCCCGCTGAGGTCGGGCCGATCGTCCCGGGCCCGTCGCCCGCCCCACCCCCCGGCCCCGCGACACGGCGCCAGCTAGGCGCAGCAGTCGGTCGAGTTGTCGGATCCGCCGGCGATCGTCTTGCGCCGCTCGACGAGCTCGACGCGGCAGTCGTCGGGCGCGCGCAGGAACGCGATGCGCGCGCCGCCGGGGTTCTGGATCGGTCCTTCGAGCAGCTTCGCGCCGAGCTGCTCGAGGCGCGCGATGTCCGTCTCGAGATGCTCGGAGTCGAAGCCGAAGTGCTCGAGGCCGTGGTGGGGGTTGGCGTCGCCGGGGCCGAGCTTCTCGTTGGTGCGGGCGCCCGAGATGTTGATCGCCATGCCGCCGTCCTCGCTCTGGCAGCGGATGAAGCGGTCGCCGAACACGCGCGTCTCGTCGCCCACGATCTTGAAAGCGAACGCCTTCTCGTACCACTCGGCCGTCTTCCGCGGATCGGGCGACTTCAGATGGATGTGGTTGATCCGGTACGCCATGGCGATCTCCTCTCGGTCAGCCTGGTGCGTCGGGCAGCGGAATTTCCTGGATTCGCCCGACGCTCGCAATACGGAGTCGCGCCTCGGTGAACGCCAGGCGGACGACCACGCGGTAGAGGCCAGCCTCCGCTCCGGCTTCGAGCGCGGCTTCACCGAGCACGCCGTCGGCTCGCCGGCCGTGGATGCTGACCGTCGCGCCCGCAACCGGCCGGCCGTCGCGCTCGTGGAGACGGACGGTATAGCTGGTGAATCCGTCCGCGAGCGGCTCGGCCTCGATCTGCGCCGCCACCTCGCGGTCGCCCGCGCCCGCCGGTGTGGCCAGCGGCGGCGGCGTCGACTCCGGCTCCGGCCGCTCCCCCCGCGACGGCGTCGCCTCGGGAGCGGCAGGCAGCCGGCGCGCGGGCTGGCTTGCCGTACTCTCCGGCGCTGACGGACGCACGCCCTGTGGCTGGCTGGCGGCCGCAGCGATCTCGCGCGTCTCGCGTGTCATGGCGGACTCGCCGCCGCCGGGTCCGATTCGCCTCGTCCCCGGCCCCGGCGGCACCGGGGCGACGGCCCTGTCCGGCGGTGAGATCCGAGTGGCCACACGGACGGGTCGGGACGGTAGCCATCCCGGGACGACCAGCCAGCTCAGACCCACCAGCCCGGCGAGCACAGCCACGACACCGGCGGCGACTGCGGCGGCAGCGCGGCGTCGCTGTCGACGATGAACCCCCGCGTCGAGGCTCTGCCGCTGCTCGTGCTCCATGCGACGCATCCGCGCGATGAATTGCTCCAGGTGCCCCGGAGGGTCGCTGGCAGGTGTCGAGGCCTCGGAGAACGGCGGTGCGGGCTCGCCGGCTGTTCGATCTATGGGAGCACCGCAACCGGGACAGTACCGTGCGCCCGGCGGCTGCCTATCGCACTGCGGGCATGGCGACTTCAGACATGTCCCACAGGCGATGCAGAAGCTCGCCCTCGGCGCCGCAACTTCCCCACATGCCGGACACGTCACGGTTCGGCAGCGTGGCACGAGTGCGGGCCCGGGTCAAGGAGGCCGGCGATCGTGACGCGACCTCAGCGTCCCCGGAAGACCGGGTCGCGCTTGTCGACGAAGGCGCGGATGCCCTCGCGGGCGTCCTCGGTCTCGAAGCAGATGTTCTGGGCGAACGTCTCGCCCTCGAGCGAGGCCGCCAGGTCGCGCTCGGCGTTGGCGTAGAGCGAGTGCTTGGCCAGGCGGATGGCGATCGGGGGGCCCGCCGCGATCCTGCGCGCCAGCGCGTGGGCGGCGGGCAGCAGCTCCTCGGGGGCGACCACCCGGCTCACGATGCCCAGGCGCAGCGCCTCGGCGGCGTCGATCACCTCGCCGGTGAAGATCATCTCGGCCGCGCGGGCCATGCCGACGACACGGGGCAGGAAGTACGTCCCGCCCCAGTCGGGGTGCAGGCCGCGCTTGACGAAGGCCTGCGAGAACCGGGCGGCGGTCGAGGCGATGCGGAGGTCGCAGCCCAGGGCGAGGTTCATGCCGGCGCCGGCGGCGGCGCCGTTGATGGCGGCGATGATGGGCTGGGGCGCCTCCCGCATGGCCAGCAGCGTGCGGTCGCGGCCGGGGGCGATCTTCTCGATCAGGGGGCGCTCGCGCTTGCCGTCCTTGGCCTCCTGCATCGCCTTCACGTCGCCGCCGGCGCAGAAGCCCTTGCCGGCCCCGGTGATGACCATGACGCGCACCTCGGGGTCGGCACTGGAGCGGGTGATGGCGTCGTGCAGGTCGTCGCGCAGGGAGCCGCCCAGCGCGTTGAGGCGCTCGGGGCGGTTCAGCGTCAGGGTCGCGACGCCGTCCTTCACTTCGTAGAGCAGGCACTCGTAGGTCATCGCGCTCCTCAGGCGGAGAAGGTTCGCAGCACGCGGCCTGGACGGCCGCAGTCACCTCGCACGCCGTCCTCGTCGGCGGTGCGCACGCCGTTCACCCAGACGCCGTGCACGCCCACGGCGGGGGTGTCGAGGCGGCTGGCGCCGGTCGGCAGGTCGTGCACGCGCCGCTTGGGCCCGCGGCCGACCGTGGCGGGGTCGAAGAGCAGCAGGTCGGCCCACGCCCCCGGCGCGATCCGGCCGCGGCCCTCGATGCGATAGGCGGTGGCCACGTCGCTGGTCACGCGCTTGACGGCCTCCGGCAGGGTGAGGTCGCCGCGCTCGCGCACCCAGTGGCCGAACAGGTGCAGGCCGAAGCCGGCGTCGCAGAGGAACGACAGATGGGCGCCGGCGTCCGAGAGGGCCACGGCCGCGTTGGGATGACGCAGCAGCTTCCGCACCTCGTTCTCGTCGGTGTTGAACAGCTTGCAGTCGAACATCGCATCCAGCTCGCCGTCGAGCCCGAAGTCGAGGAAGACGTCGAACGGATCGCGGCCCGCGGCCTCGGCCAGCGCGCCGATCGTGCGGCCCTCCAGCCCGCGGTGCTCGGCCCGCTGGACCTCGGCGATCGCCAGGTGCGGGAAGGTCTGGTAGCTGAACCGGTTGGGCACGCCGGGCGTCGCCGCCTCCTCCTTGAGGCGCTTGCGGAACGACGGGTCGGCGAGCACGCGGCGGAAGGCGGCCTCGTCGGGGGCCTCGATTGCCGGCCGCCAGGCGAGGAACGCCTCCAGCGGGTAGGGATGGCGCAGGGTGAACTCCATGCCGAGCGGGAAGCAGCCCACCTGCGCCCAGAGCTCGCGCCCGCGGGCGCGCGCCGCCTCGATCTCGCCGATCTCGCGGAACACGCGGGTGGGGTCGCCGGGGTCGACGAACATCGCGGCGATCATCACCGGGCGCCCGCTGGTCGCGGCGATCTTCTCCAGCCACGGGATGGTGGAGGTCATGCCCTTGGTGAGCATGAACACGCCGCGACCGGCCTCGCCGAGCGCGCCGGTGAGCGCGAGCATCTCGGCCTCGTCGGCCAGCCGCGAGGGCATGGGGATGCCGGCCTCGCCGTTGTGCTGCTCCAGCGTGGAGGTCGCGAAGCCGATGGCGCCGGCCCGCACGGCCTCCAGCACCAGGCGCCGCATCTCGGCGATCTCGGCGGCGGTGGCCGCGCGCCTGGTCGCCTCGGCGCCGAGCACGTAGGTGCGCACCGAGGAGTGGCCGACGAAGCTCGCCACGTTGGGCACCACGCCGCGGCGCTCCATCGCGTCGAGGTAGGCGGGATAGGTCTCGAAGTCCCAGCGCACGCCGGCCCGCAGCGCCTCCAGCGACATGCCCTCGACGTGGGTGAGGGCGCGCAGGGTGAGGTCGCGGTCGCCGGGACGGCAGGGGGCGATCGTGAAGCCGCAGTTGCCGATGACGACGGTGGTCACGCCGAGCGCGGTGGACGGGGTGGCGAACGGATCCCAGGTGAGCTGGGCGTCGTAGTGCGTGTGGATGTCCACGATGCCGGGGGCCAGGACGCGGCCGCCGGCGTCCACCCGCTCGCGGGCGGGGCCGAGATCGGCGCCGACGGCGGCGATGCGCCCGCCGGCCACCGCCACGCCGCCCTCGCGCGGCGGGCCACCGAGGCCGTCGATGACGACGGCGTTGTCGATCACGAGGTCGTGCACGGCGGGACGCCTAGCCGTGCATGACGAGGCCGCCGTCCACGCTGATCGCCTGGCCGGTCATGTAGGCGGCGCGCGGCGAGGCGAGGAAGGCGATGACGTGGGCGACGTCCTCGGGGCGCTCCATGCGTCCCAGGGGCACCGACTCCTGCCGGCGGCGCGTGAACTCCTCCGGCGTCTGGCCGAGCAGCGCGCCCTGCTCGCGGGCGACCATCGACCACATGTCGGTCTCGACGAAGCCGGGGCAGACGCAGTTGACACGGATGCCGTCGGCGGCGTGGGCGAGCGCCAGGCTCTTGGTCATGCTGATGACGGCGGCCTTGCTGGCGTTGTAGGGCAGGTTGGTGCGGCTGCCGACCTTGCCGGCCATCGAGGCGAGGTTGACGATGGCGCCGCGCCGGGCGGCGATCATCGCCGGCAGCACGGCCTGGCTGGCGAAGAACACCGCCTTGGCGTTGATGGTCATGATCGCGTCCCAGTGCGCCTCCGTCACGTCGAGCGTCGCCGCCGCGCGGTAGATGCCCGCGTTGTTGACGAGCACGTCGAGCCGCCCGAAGGCGCCGAGCGTGCGCTCCACCATCGCCGCCAGCTCCGCCCGCTTGGTGACGTCGGTGGGGATCACGGCGGCGCGGCGGCCGGCGTCCTGCACCAGGGCGGCCGTCTTGTCGGCGCCCCCCTCGTCCAGCTCCGCCACGACGATGTCGGCGCCCAGGCGAGCCAGCTCCAGCGCCGTGGCCCGCCCGATGCCGCGTCCCGCCCCGGTGACGATGGCGACCTGCCCCTGCAGCTCCATGGTGTGGCTCCTCCGGATCGATGCGATGCGAGCGGTTGTCGGGAGCGCCCCGGCCCCGCGGGCCGGGGCGCTCCGGGCGCGGCAGGCTACTTCTTGGCCAGCCGCTGCTCGAGCAGCAGCTTCACCTCGTTGGCGGCGGCGCGCCACAGCGCATTGCCGGGCTCCTCGTAGGCGGCCTGCACCTGCTTGCGGAACTCGGCCATGGCGGCGTCCTGCTGCTCCTTGGGCACGCCGTCCATGGTCTTGGAGCGGATCATCGTGGCCTTGGCGGTGGCGGCGTGGGCGCGCTCCAGCCAGCGGCCGATCTCGTTCCAGTCCTTGTCGAAGAACACGACGACCGGGATGGACTGGTAGCCGTTGTTCAGGAAGGTGTCGCGCAGGTCCGCGTTCTGGTCGCGCAGGAACACGCGCAGCTCGGCCCCCGGCAGCGCCTCGACGATGTGGGCGATGAGCGGCGAGTTGCGGTGCACGTCCCCGCACCAGTTCTCGGCCAGCATGACCACGTACTTGACGCCGGTCACGCTGCCGAAGAACTTCCGCTCGTCCTCGGTCAGGTTCGACTTGGCGTAGTTGGCCTCGGTCCGGGCCTGGGTGTCGCCCATCTGGGCCATGTAGTCCTTCCACGTCAAGCCCTTGCTGAACCGTGCATCGTCCATGGGGATTCTGAGCTGAGCCATGTCGTCGTCTCCTCCGATGATTGTGGTGGCGGTGTTGCCCGGGGTCGGGGCTCTTTATACACCACAAACGGCGGCTCGTCGCGCCGCCGCGCGGCAGGCTGTGGTAAGACTGTCCGGTGCGCGCGCCCGCCCGTCGCTGGCTCGTCGTCCTGGCGCTCTTCGTCGTGACCTACGGCATCTCGACGCCGCTGGCCGCCTACGGCGTGTTCCTGCCCGTCCTCGCCGACACCTTCGGGTGGAGCCGTGGTGCCATCGCGACGGCGCTGTCCATCAACCTGCTGCTGGGCGGGGTGGCCGGCTTCGTCATCGGGGCGCTGGCCGACCGGCACGGGCCCCGGGTGATCCTGGTCGTCACCGTGGCGACGGCGGGCACGGCCTTCGCCCTGGTGGCGACCGTGAGCGCGCTGTGGCAGCTCTACCTGTTCGTGGGGTTGCTGGGCGGCGTGGGCATGTCGAGCTTCTACCTGCTGGCCGCGGCCACGGTGAGCCACTGGTTCGACGAGCGCCGCGGCCTGGCGCTGGCGCTCGTGCTGGTCGGCTTCAACCTCGGCTACATCTCGGCAGGGCCGCTGGCGGCGTGGCTCATCTCCCTGGTGGGGTGGCGGCCGGCCTACGCGCTGCTCGGCAGCGGCTGCGGGCTGATCACGCTGCTGGCGGCGCTCACCGTGCGGCTGCCCCGCCCGGCCGAGGCCGCGCAGCTGCGCCGCCCGGTGCCCGGCGGCAGTGCGGCGGCCCCCGCCGCCCCCAGCGTGACGCTGCGCGCTGCCCTGGCCGACCCGCGGCAGTGGTACCTGAACGTGTCGTGGTTCCTGCTGGGCGGGCTGGCGCTCATGCTGTCGGTCCACGTGGTGCCGTTCGCGCGCGACCTGGGCATCAGCCTGGCCTCCGCCTCGCTGGCGCTGACCGCCTACGGGCTCGGCTCGGTGACCGGGCGCGTGGGCGCCGGGCTCGTCTCCGACCGCCTGGGCGTGTTCACGTTGATCCGCGCCGGCTACGTGCTGCAGATCGTGGCGCTCGGCGCGCTGCTCTGGGTGTCCTCCCGCGAGGCATTGATGGCCGCGCTGGTGCTGTTCGGCATCGGCTTCGCCGCGGCCGACACGATGATCACCAAGGTCATTCCCGACGTGTTCGGGCTGCGGGCGATCGGCGCCATCATGGGCGTGCTCACCCTCGGGTGGCGATGCGGCGCGGCGCTCGGGCCCGCGGTGGCGGGGTTCCTCTACGATGCGACGGGCACCTACGCGATTCCGTTCGGGGCGGCGCCGGTGGCGGTGCTCGTGAGCTGGGGATTCTTCAGTCTCGCCACGCGGCGGGGCCGATGACAAGGAGACCGACATGGATTGCTGTGCGCACGAGGGGCCGGATGGTGGGGATGCCCGGTTCGAGGTCAAGAAGGTGACGGACGGGGTGTGGGTGGCGGTGGCGGCGCCAGCCTACAAGGTGAACTGCAACACGGCGATCATCGAGGACGGCGACGGGGTGATGGTAGTGGACACCCATTCCAAGCCGTCGGCGGCGCGAGTGATCGTGGACACGCTGCGAGGGCTGACCCCCAAGCCGGTGCGCTACGTCGTCAACACCCACTTCCACTGGGATCACTGGCACGGCAACGAGGTGTACCCGGCCGCCTACCCGCAGGCCGAGATCGTGAGCAACCAGATCACGCGCGAGGCCATGGTGAAGAAGGGGCTCAAGCGCATCCAGGACCACGTGCGCGGCGTCCCCGGGGAGATCGCCCAGCTGCGCGAGGAGCTGGTCACCGCGCCGCCCGCCCGGCGGGAGAAGCTCGAGACCGAGCTGCGCCTGGCCAAGGCCTACCTGGCCGAGATGACGGCGCTGAAGCCGGCGCTGCCCACGATGGCGTTCGAGCAGACCATGAAGCTCTACCGGCGTGACCGCGAGATCCATCTGCTGCACCTGGGCCGCGCCCACACCGAGGGCGACGTCTTCGTCTACCTGCCGAGGGAAAAGGTCGTCGTCACCGGCGACGCGGTCATCGGCTGGACGCCCTTCATGGGCGACGGTTACCCGGAGGACTGGCCGGGCACGCTGGACCGGCTGGCCCAGCTCGACTTCACGCACATCGTCATGGGCCACGGCGAGGTGGTCGGCCGCGAGTGGCTCGCCACCTTCCGCGCCTACGTGCACGACATGGTCACGGCGGTGCGGCGCGAGGTCGCCGCCGGCGCCACGCTCGACCAGGTCAAGCAGCGGGTGACGGCGGCGCTGGCGCCCACCTACGAGAAGCCGTTCTCGACCTACGGCGAGTACCGGCCCTGGCGCGCCGGCGTGGCCGGCAACGTCGAGCGCACGTTCGCAATGGTGAGCTGAGATGGTAGCGTCTTGCGCTGCTTCACGCCGCGCCCGACCGGCCGGGGTGTCACATCGGGGCCGTGGCTGACAGAACTGTCCCAGACGGCTGTGACACCCGCCTGGCCCGCTCATCCGCGGGCTCCCGCCTCGACCTCCGGCGCATGCTGTATCGCCCGTTGTGACACCCCCGACCCCGAGCCAGTGCCGGTAGGCCGAAACCGGGACCGATGACGGACCTGGCGGGTTGGTCCGGGGCTTGCTCCGCCTTGTCGGAGCTCGACACCAGGTTCGAGTCAGGCGAGGAGCCGGACCGGATGCCCTGCGCGTCAGGATCGTGATGAATGGTGAAGGCAACAGGCCGCGCGGCGCCGAGCCCACGCCGCTGATCGGCCGGGAGGGCGAGCGGGCCCAGCTGCAGGCCATGCTGCAGGGTCTCCGCGAGGGGCGAGGCACCCTGGTGCTCGGCGCGCCAGACGGGATCGAGCCCGCTCAGCGTCCGCCGGCTCTTCGAGAGCATCACCCGGTGGCTCGAGGCCGCCGCGGCCGCGACCCCGGTGGTGCTGCTGCTCGAGGACGTGCACTGGGCCGACGACCTGAGCCTGCGCCTGCTCGCCTTCGTCGGCCGGCGCCTCGCCAACCAGCCGGTGCTCGTCGGCGTGACCGCCCGAGAGGAGGAGCTGACCGATGTGCCGGCGCTCCGGCGGATCCTCGACGAGCTCCAGGTCGAGAAGCGGCTGACGCGACTGTCGCTCCGCCCGCTGGCCCGTCCGCACACGTTGACGCTGATGCAGGCCCTGCTCGGCCCCGGCTGGAAGACCGCAGACCACTCGCGGCTCGCCGCGCACATCTGGGCGCTCAGCCAGGGCAATCCGTTCGTCGTGACCGAGGCCCTGCGGGCGGGCGCGCAGCAGGGGACGGCCGATCCGCTGCCCCCCGCCATCCCGGACCGGGTGCGGGCGGTCATCGCGCGGCGCCTCGAGCAGCTCGACGCCGGCAGCCGGGAGCTCGCGGCCGTCGCCGCCGTGATCGGACGCGAGTTCACCTTCGGGCTGCTCCGGCACGCGGCTGGCGTGAGCGGGCACGCGGCGGCGGAGGCGGTCGAGGAGCTGGTGCGCCGTCAGGTGTTCCATCACGTGGGGGATCACTTCGATTTCACCCACGACCGCGTTCGCGAGGTCGTGTACAGCGACCTGCTGCCCCCGCGCCGGCTCCTGCTTCACCGCGCCGTCGGCGAGGCGATCGCGGCCGAGGCCGGGAAGCGGGAGCCGCACATCCTGGCCCTTCACTACCTCCGGGGCGAGGTCTGGGACAAGGCCGTCGCCTGCCTGGGGCAGGCCGGCGCCAACGCCATCGAGCACTCCGCCTATCGCGAGGCGGCCGGCTGCCTGGAGCAGGCCATCGCCGCCCTGGACCACCTTCCGGCCGACCGCTCGCGCCTGGCCCAGGCCATCGACCTGCGCCTGGACCTCGCGCGCCCGACCCTGTACCAGCTCGGCCACGTCAAGCGCGCCGCGGCGATCCTGCAGGAGGCGGAGGCGCGCGCACGCGACCTGGGCGACGAGCCTCGGCTCGGCCGGGTCACCGCGCACCTCGTCTTCTGCCATCGCTCGCTGGGGCGGAAGCGCGAAGCCATCGAGGCCGGCCAGCGGGCCCTCGGCATCGCCCGGCGGCTGTCCGATCTCGAGAGCGAGATTGCCGCAAATACCAGCCTCGGCCAGGTACTCCACGACCAGGGCGAGTACCGGCAGGCCGAGGCGCTCTTCCGCCGCAACATCGAGGTGCTCGTCGGGAACCTCGCGCTCCAGCGGTTCCGCGGCGGCGCGCCCCGCTCGATTCACGCCCGGACCTGCCTGGTCTGGAGCCTGGCCGAGCTGGGCGAGTTCGACGAGGCTCGGCGGTGGGCCGACGAGGCCATCGACGCGGCGCGGATGCTCGACCACCCGCACAGCCTCGTCATGGCCTCCGCCGGGCTCGGGCACCTGCTGCTCCGTCGGGGGCAGTGGACGATGGCCCTCGACGTTCTCGCCCCTGCGCTCGAGATCGCCCGGGCCGAGGACGTCGCCGTGTGGTTTCCGCGGACC
>Ga0299913_10003381_pt1 | contig 13020 bp, 12 predicted proteins | sample RVTome_9_FD_201360 | JGI IMG/M metagenome (GOLD analysis project Ga0299913, IMG submission 201360) | Soil microbial communities from uranium-contaminated site in the Upper Colorado River Basin, Wyoming, United States - RVT155D38 (version 2) ... | reverse complement strand
GGTCTGCCTCTGGCCATCGAGCTGGCCGCGGCCCGCTCCCGGCTGCTCGAACCCGGAGCGTTGCTCGCTCGGCTCGGCAGCAGCCTCGATGCCCTCGGGCCCGGCCCGATCGACCTCCCGGAGCGCCAGCGGACGATGCGAGCGACGGTCGAGTGGAGCGTTGGACTGCTCGAGGAAACGGAGCAGCGGATGCTGGCGGCCCTGTCGGTCTTCGTTGAGGGATGGACCGTCGAAGCGGCCATGCAGGTCTGCGATCTCACCGAAGACCGGGCGCTCGACTTGCTCGATGCGCTCGCGGGGCACAGCCTTGTGAACGTCGACGTGACTGACGCCGGACCAAGGTTCCGCATGCTGGCATCGGTACAGGAATTCGCCGCCGAACACCTCGCCGCCAGCGCGGACCTGGCCGACGTCGAACGGCGCCACGCCGAATACTTCGGCGCACTCGTGGAGAACGCTGACTGGCCCGCCGAGCACCAGGCCGAGTGGGCCGATCGGTTGCGAACCGAGGAGGAGAACCTACGAGTCGCCATCCGTTGGTTCCTGACGCACGACATCGCGCCATTGCCGCACATCTTCCGCATCCTCTGGCTGTTCTGGCAGATGCTCGGTCGCATGCCGGAGGGCCGCGCGTGGATCGCCGAGGTACAGCTCCGGGCCGACGCACTGGACGACCGGGCCCGAGCCGAGTTGCTGTTCATATCCGCTGTCACCGCCGTCGAGGTTGGTGACGACGACAGCGCGCTCACCGCCCTCGACGGGGTCCGACGACTCGAGGGCCGCATCAACGACCCGTACCTCGAGAGCGCCGCTCAGCTGGCGATCTCGTGGATCCTGCCAATCGTCGACGACTTCGACGGCGCGCTCCAAGCGGCGTCGATGGCGCTCGATGGCTTCCGTCGCCAGAACGAGCCCTTCATGGCCTTCGCCGCTCTGACAGTCGGAATGGTGGAGGCGACGCTCGGCAAAGATGAGGTTGCCCGCGCACACCTCGAGGAGGTCAACGCGCTCGGCAGTCAGTTCGACAACAACTGGCTCGAGTCAACTGCACGAACCCAACTCGCCGCCCTCGCGGTGAGGTCAGGCCGCCTCGACGAGGCGCGCGCACTCCTGATCGCCTCGGTGGACGCGAGCGAAGACAGCGAGGTGAGCACGCTCACGCTGACCTTCTCACTCGTCACCTCTGCGCAGCTCGCCCTGGCCCAAGGAGATGCACGGCGGGCTGCGACGGCCCTAGGTGCGGCAGAGGTGCTGCGACGCCGAGCGGGCCTGCGGGCATGGCCGTCGACGCGGCGGGCCGAGGCCGAGCTCGTCACCCGCGTGGCGCAGGAGATCGGTGCCCAGGACTACGAGGCTGACTTCGCCGCCGGTGCCGAGCTCAATCACCGGGAAGCGGTCTCCCTCGTACGCGGTCCATAGGTCACGCACCGGCGGCAGCGCTAGACGCGGAAGAGCCACCAGGTAACTCAACGGCGACCGTCATCAGCACCTGCCGGACCTGAACCCGCACCTCACCGCTCCTACGATTCGAGTCGTTGAGCTGATTGGGACTGCGATACTCCGGCCCCGACGATCTCGCTCTGGTGCGGCGTTAAGGTCCAAATGAATTGAGGCGCACCGCCCTCTCTCACCCTACATTTCCTTTGAAGGGATGAGCCGAACTGCCTATCTCTTCGATCCGGCCGGTGTCGCGTCGCTGCTGGCAGAGCTGCCGGCCCGCTCGAGGGTCTGCATCAGGCGTACTGGCCCTACGCCGCCCTCAGAGAAGCGGTCGCCCGGATCACAGGAGACGATCCCAAGCTCAACCAGCCTGCTGACGTAGGTCCACTCCTACTCGTCTGGCAACGTCGCCAATCGAGTGGTCAGCCATGAGATTGGGAGCGAGGCGCGATGGTCCACCCTCCTCGTGATTCTCAGCATCTCGCCCGACCTCAAGCACGGCTCCTTCTCTCGTGGTGGGATCGTCGGACGCAGGTCAGCTGCTTCGCCCGAAGGATGTCGGGGTCACGTGGATCGAGGGGAAGCGGGTCGTACCGGCACTCCCTCCGTATCTTGGGTCGCTCTATCCGGATGCGCTTCATGGTGCGTCACTCGTCCTGGTCGGGGCCGGGGCTTCGAGGTCGTACCAATGGCCGGCGACGCACCACCAGCGCCGCATCCACACCTCGCGGCCTCGGTCGTCCCGACCGATACATTGCGGAGATCCATCAGGTGTCGCGGGTTGCGTGCACGACCAGCCGTCGCCGAACTCGGCACAGATCGTGACTTCGCCGAATCGGTCCAACGCGTCCTGCGCTGCCTCGGCCACCGCGAGCGGGTCGACCATCCTCATCATGCCTCCACGGGTCTCCTCATCACGCCTCCACGGGTCAATGACGGCTCGAGATCGTCGGCTCGAGGGCCTCATGCGGCTCCCGGAACACCGGATACGGATCTCATGGAGCGAGGGTCCCTCAGCCGGAAGGTCGCTCGCATCAGCCGAGGCGCCAGCGAGGGTCGCCAGTCGGACCAGGCGCGTTCCGACCAGCGCTCCATAGGGCGAGCCAACAGCTCGCCATGGTCGCCGCCTGGCACCGGCCCGGCGAGCGGACTTCTATGCCACGCCGAGGCGACTGGAGGGGACGCGGCCGAGCTGGTTCCGGGAGCTGATGTCCAGCTTCAGGAAGACCTTGTGCAAGTGGTACTGGACGGTTCGTGGACTGAGGAACAGCCTCGTGCCGATATCGGGGTTGGAGAAGCCGTCCCTTGCGAGCCGGGCGATCTGTGCCTCCTGAGGTGTGAGGACGTCGCTGGTCTCGTCGATGCGCCTACGGACGGTCTCCCCGGTGGCGAGCAGCTCGCGACGGGCGCGATCGGCGAACGCTTCCGCGCCCATGCGGCTGAACGCGTCGTGGGCGGCTCGCAGATGCCCACGCGCGTCCACGCGCCGGTTCTCGCGACGCAGCCACTCGCCGTAGACGAGCCGCGCGCGGGCGAGCTCCAATCGGACACGGGTCCGGGAAAGGCGCTCGATCGCCTCGCGGTAGAGCTGCTCCGCTGCGTCGCCCTCGCTGACGAGCGCCCGCAAGCGCGCTTCGACGCCAAGCGCCCAATCCGTACCGCTGGCTCGTGTCGTCTCTGAAAGCCGCTCGAGCCCGTCGGACGCCTGCTCGGACGCGCCGCTACGTGCGGCCGCCTCGACCAGCTCGACTAGGCCCCATCGGGGGGCGGCAAACTCCTCCTGGTGTCTGGCTGCCTCTTGCGCCGCGGCCAGCGCGTCCTCGTATTGTCCTAGGCCGTTGCACAGCAACGCGCGCAGCCAGCGTGCCATGGTAACGGCGAGCCCTTGGCCACGCGGCACGGCCGCGCTGATCGTGGCGTCGATCAGCGTGCGGGCCTCGCGCTCCCGACCACGAACGGCAGTCAATGCGAGCGCCCCGAAGGGCGGCTGGTTGCTCCCGATCGCCGCACTCACCGTTCTGGCCTCCTCGACGAGCGACGCGGCCGCGGCCAATTCCCCGGTGAAGAGGTGCACGAATGCGCGCGAGTCGAGCGCAAGGGGGAGCTCGCTCAGCGCGCCAGCCTCGCGGGCGATCCTCACGTGACGGGCTACGAGCACGTACCAGCGCTCGTCGTCCCACAGATCCGCAGCGATGACCGATGCAAGAAAGAGCCAGCGCAGCGCTTCCTGGACGGGGATCTCCTCGTCGCAGAACGCCCCGAGGACTCGCTCCATCATCGGCACCGAAGCCGAGTAGCCGTCGGTGAGACGGACCGCAATGGCATCCAGCAGCTTGTCGGACACGCGCGGCAGCTGCTGCGGCGGCACCCCGCGCGCCGCCGCGCCCGCCTCCACCAGCCCTGGGCCGCGCGCCAGATAGCTGGCGAATATCAGTGCCGAGACGGCTTCCAAGTAGCTCTCACGGGCGAGCCCGACGTCGAGCCGCTCGAGCCGGCGAGCGGCGGCGAGCAGCAGAGGAGGAGCATCACTGCCACGGCTCTGGGCGAACGCGATCTCGGCATGCAGCAGATCGGTCCGTGCGAGCCTGAGCTTGTCGGGGGGTCCGGCCTCCGCCATGGCGAGGAGACCAGCCGCCGACTCGAACGCCCCAGCGTGGAGTTTCGCCTCTGCAGCGTTCCGGGCGCGCTCCGCGCGGCGGACGGGCTCTTCGGTGAGTACGACCGCCCGCTCGAGGAACGCGGCCGCCGCCGCAATGCCGCCACGAGCTTGCGCGCGATCCGCCGAACGCTCGAGTTCCACCGCGACGTCCTCGTCGGGGCCTGGTGCCGCCTGGGCACGGTGCCAGGCTCGTCGGTCGGGATCGATGTCAGCGTCGATCGACTCGGCCACTGCCTGATGCGCCTCTTTGCGGTCATGCGGGGATGCCGCCCTGTAGACCGCCGAGCGCACCAACGGGTGACGGAACCGCACCAGGGCACCGAGCTGGACCAATCCCTCAGCCTCCGCCGGCGCGGCCGCGTCAGGTCCAAGCCCGAGCCGGTTCGCGGAGCGCCACAACAGGCTCACGTCCCCGAATGGCTCTGCCGCGGCTATTAGCAGCAACCGTCGCGTCTCGACGGGTAGCGGCTCGAGCCTTCGCAGGAAGCTGCGCTCGATGCGGTCCATCAGTGACCGTGCGTCTGGAACTGCGAATCCTCCCGCAAGCTCCGCTGGCGTCAGGCCGCGCGGGAGTTCTAGTAGCGCGAGGGGGTTCCCGTGTGTCTCGGCGATGATCCTCTCGCGGACCCGCTCGTCCAGCCGTCCGGGCAGCGTGGAGTCCAGGAGCGCACGCGCGTCTTCCTCACCGAGCCCGCCTACCAGTAGCTCCTCGAGTCCGGTCAACTCCCGCATCTCGCTGGGCTGACGCCCCGCGAAGACCAACCCGATCGGTTCCGCCAACAGGCGGCGGGCAACGAACCCGAGCGCCAGCGCCGACGCTTTGTCCAACCACTGGGTGTCGTCGACCACACAGATGAGCGGCTGCCCTTCAGCGACCTCGGCCAGTAGACCGAGGAGGGCCAAAGAGACGACGAAACGATCCGGAGCTGGTCCCGTGCTTAGGCCGAAAGCGGTTGCGAGCGCGTCACGCTGCGGGCCGGGCAGTCGCTCCCGGAGATCGAGTACCGGGGAGCAGAGCTGATGCAAGCCCGCATAGGCGAGCTCCATCTCGTACTCGACACCTGCTGCTCGCACGACGCGACACCCTGACGCGCGTCCCACGACGTACTCGAGTAACGCCGACTTGCCAATCCCTGGCTCGCCGCGCAGAACGAGTGTCCGGCTCTCGCCCCCACGAACGGCGGCGAGGAGGTGATCGAGGACCGCGCACTCTTCCTCGCGCCCTCTCATGGTGGTCGGCGTGGACATGTGGCGGGCATCCTCCGCTCATGGTGGTCGGCGTGGACAGTGGCGGGCATCATCCGCTCGCGGGTACCGGGGTGTACTCCTCGCCCCTCCGCCGCCTTCTCGCGACAAAAAACTACACCCGGCTCCAGCCGTGCGGAAGGCCCCTAGGAGGTTGGCTGTCGTCCTACTGGCGACCCAGGCTGGCGTGTCGGCGGATTCGAGGGCGTTCCGACCGCGGCATCCTCGATGTGACCGACATCCGTCGGAAAGAAAAGGAGGTCCTCATGATCAGCGAGAAGTCGACGCGCCTTCCACGGCGTGTCCTCGCCCTCGGCGCTGCCCTCGCCCTCGTCGCCCTCGTCTGGGTTGGTGGCGGTGGGCATGCCGCGGGCAAGCTGCAGGTGAGCTCAGACCCGCGGCCGACCATCGTGCTCGTGCACGGCGACTGGGCCGATGCATCATCGTGGAACAGCGTGATCGAGCGTCTGCAGGATCGCGGCTTCACCGTGGTGGCCCCGCCCAACACGTTACGCGGACCGAGCCAGGACGCCCCGTACCTCGCCAGCTACCTCCAGACGATCCCCGGTCCGATCGTGCTCGTGGCGCACTCCTACGGCGGCTTCGTGGCCACCAACGCCGCCACGGGTATCGCCAACGTGAAGGGGCTCGTGTACATCGACGCGTTTGCCCCCGACGAGAACGAGACGATCATTGACCTCCTGGCGGGCACCAGCTCGTGCGTCACCGACAGCGCGCTCAACGCGGTGCCGTTCAGCGGCGGAGTCGATCTGTACCTGCGCTGGGAAGCGAATCCCCCGTACGCCGGGTTCCGCAAGTGCTTCGCCAACGGCGTCGACAAGCAGACCGCAATGCTCCTCGCCGCCGGGCAACGACCGGCGGCCGCCCAGCAGTTCACCGATCCTTCCGGACCCCCGGCGTGGAAGACGATCCCGTCGTGGTCGCTGATCGGGACGCTCGACAACGTGATCCCGGCGACCCTCCAGGAGGCGATGTCCGAGCGCGCCGGCGCTCACATCACCAGGGTCAAGGCCGGGCACCTTACCCCGATCACGCGTCCGGGGGACGTCGTCCGGGTGATCCGGTCGGCGGTTGAGGCGACTACGTGATCGCGAGGGAGGACAACGCAATGAAGCCTCGCATCGCTCCGATCCGTTTCGAGGACTGGCTTGCCCTGAGCACGCTCAATTTGACGAGGCCCAAGGAGGCCGGAAAGGAAGGAGGCGCTGCATGAAGCCGACGATCGTCGAACCGGCCGTCAAGCGGACCGAGGAGGAGAGGGTAAGCACGACCGTTTCACCGGCGCCGATGAGCGAGCACGAGCTCGAGCAGATCGAGCGTGCGAACGCGACCACGGCGACGCCGGTGGTCTTTATCCACGGGCTGTGGCTGTTGCCCTCGAGCTGGGAGCGCTGGGCCGCGCTGTTCGAGGAGGCCGGGTACGTCGCGCTGACGCCGGGCTGGCCAGACGACCCGGAAACTGTCGAAGAGGCCCGGGCGAACCCGGACGTCTTTGCCAAGAAGACCTTGGGGCAGATCGCCGATCACTCAACCGAGATCATCGATGCCTTGGACAAGAAGCCAGCGATCATCGGGCACTCGACCGGTGGCTTGTTGGCGCAGATGATCGCGGGCCGGGGTCTCTCGGCGGTCACGGTGGCGATCGACCCCGGAGTCTTCCGCGGCGTGCTGCCTCTGCCGGCCTCCGTGCTGAGGGGGGTGGGCCCGTTCCTGGTCAACCCGCTCACGCGTGGCCGCGCGATCACGTTCACGTTCGACCAGTTCAAGTACGGCTGGACGAACGCGCTGGACGACGAGAAGGAAGCGAGGGAGCTCTACGACAAGTTCCACGTCGCCGGCTCGGGGATCGCCCTCGTCCAGATGGGCAACGCGAACCTCAACCCGTGGACCGAGTCGAAGGTGAACACGAAGAACCCTGACCGCGGTCCGCTGCTGATCATCGACGGCGAGAAGGACCACACCGTGCCATGGGCGATCGCGAACGCCGCCTACAAGCGGCAGAGGCGCAACTCCGGCGTGACGGAGATCGTGAAGATCCCGAACCGAGGCCACGCGCTCACCATCGACCACGGCTGGCGGGAGGTCGCGGAGACCGCGCTCACCTTCGTCAAGAGGTTCACCTAGCCCGCATAACCGATCACGACCGCAAAGGAGAGTCACATGTCCACCACCATCACACGCACACCGGTCGTCCTCGAGCCAGCCTCCCAGGAGTTTGTCGAGGCGACCTCAAAGCCGCCATTCCTCTACGAGCTCACGCCTGCAGAGGCGCGCAAGATCCTGGACGACGTCCAGACAGCGCCCATCGACAAACTGCCGGTCGACGACCGCTGGATCACGATCCAGGCCGAGGTCGGCGATGTGCGCGTGCGGATCGTGCGGCCGCCCGGCGCCACCGAGACATTGCCGGTGATCCTCTACATGCACGGAGGCGGCTGGGTGCTGGGAAACGCCGACACGCACGATCGACTCGTTCGCGAGCTGGCCGTCGGGACCCGCGCGGCGGTCGCGTTTGTTGAGTACGACCGCTCGCCGGAGGCACACTATCCCGTCGCGATCGAGCAGGGGTACGCCACGGCCCGATGGATCGTGCGCGAGGGCGCTGCCAACCAGCTTGATCCGGATCGCATTGCCGTCGCCGGCGACTCGGTCGGCGGCGGCATGACGGCGGCGCTCGCGCTGATGGCGAACGAACGCGGCGACGTGCGCTTCGTGCAGCAGGCGATGTATTACCCGGTCACCGACGCCCGGATGGACACGGGGTCCTACGAGCAGTTCGCGGAGGGGTACTTCCTCTCCGCTAAGGGGATGGCGTGGTTCTGGGATGCCTACCTGCCCGAGGCCGACCGCCGCTCGGAGCCGTTCGCCTCGCCGCTGCGCGCGAGCGACGAGCAACTCGTCGGCCTTCCGCCGGCGTTCTTGATCGTCGATGAGGCCGACGTCCTGCGCGACGAGGGCGAAGCCTACGCGGCGCGCCTGCGAGCAGCAGGGGTTGCGGTTACGACCGTTCGGTACGACGGCATCACGCACGATTTCATGATGCTCAACCCGCTCAGCGGCACGCATGCCACTCGCGCGGCGGTCGCTCAGGCCATCGCGGTCCTGCAGGGTGCACTGCATGGCGCCTGACATTGGCAGCCGGCGCGCCGCCCCGTTAAAGGGGGACGCGATGAATCTATAAGCGATCGTTCACACGACACTCCCGAAAGGAACGATCGTTCACCCGACACTCCCGAAAGGAACGATCGTTCACCCGACACTCCCGAAAGGACGGATAGTCATGGGCTTCATCAAGACAAAGAATGGAACCGAGATCTACTACAAGGACTGGGGCGAAGGCCCGGTGGTCACCTTCTCGCATGGCTGGCCGCTGAACTCCGACATGTGGGACGGACAGATGCTGTTCCTGGCGCAGCACGGTTTTCGCGCGGTGGCGCACGACCGGCGTGGGCATGGCCGATCCAGCCAGCCCTCGTCGGGGAACGACATGGACGGGTTCGCCGACGATCTCGCGGCGGTGATCGAGACGCTCGACCTCAACGACGTCACCGTGGTGGGCCACTCCACCGGCGGCGCAGAGGTCGCCCGCTACATCGGGCGCCATGGCACGTCGCGGGTCGGCAAGGCCGTCCTGATCTCCGCAGCAGTCCCGGCTTTGTTGCAGAGCGATGCCAACCCGGAGGGTTTGCCGATCGAGGCCTTCGACGGCATCCGAGCCGGCCTCATGGCGGATCGATCCCAGTTCTACAAGGACCTGGCGATTCAGTTCTACGGCGCCAATCGAGAGGGCGCGAAGGTCTCGCTGGGCATCCTCGACCAGTTCTGGGCGTGGAGCATGCAGTCCGGTCTGAAGAACTCCACCGAGAGCGTCACGTCCCTCGAGGGCGACTTCACTGAGGACCTCGAAAAGTTCGATGTGCCGACCCTCCTCCTGCACGGGGAGGACGACCAGGTCGTGCCGCTGGGGATCTCGACGATGAAGTCGGCGGGAATCATCAAGGACGCGAAGGACATCATCTACCCGGGCGCGCCGCACGGGATCACGGCCACGCACCAAGACGAGATCAACTCCGAGTTACTCCGGTTCCTGGAGAGCTAGCAACGATCGCCACCCAAGCCCTCCGGCCTCCCTCCATGGCGAGAAGGGAGGTCGGGAGCGAGGTCAAGAGGCAGGATGCCGCACCCTCATGGTTCCAGCACGGATGACCCCAGGAGCCTCGAGCAAACACCGAAAGGGATCCCTCATGAATATCGTAGTTATCGGCGGAACCGGGCTCATCGGCTCCAAGCTTGTCGACAAGCTTCGCGAGAACGGCCATCAAGCGGTGCCGGAGTCACTGGATTCGGGCGTCAACACGCTCACCGGCGAGGGCCTAGCCGGAGCCCTCGTGGGAGCCGATGTGGTGGTCGACGTGACGAACTCCCCGTCCTTCGAGGACGAGGCAATACTGCAATTCTTCGAGACATCCACCCGCAACATTCTTGATGCAGAAGCAACAGCAGGCGTGGTCCACCATGTCGCGTTGTCGGTCGTGGGCACCGAACGCCTCGCCGAAAGCGGGTACTTCCGTGCCAAGATCGCCCAAGAGAAGCTGATCAAGGAATCTTCGATCCCCTACTCGATCGTCCACGCGACGCAGTTCTTCGAGTTCATCAGAGGCATCGTCGACGCCGCGACCGATGGCAACACGGTGCGTCTGGCGCCTGTTCAAATCCAACCCATGGCGGCTGGGGATGTTGCGAGTGCGGTCGCCAGGATCTCTGTGGGACCGCCGGCGAACGGCATCGTAGAAGTAGCGGGACCACAACGGTTCCGTCTCGACGAACTTGGCCGATTGGACCTAGGCGCACGCCACGATTCCCGTGACGTGATCACCGATCCGGACGCGCGCTACTTCGGCGCACTGCTCAGCGAGCAAACCCTTCTGCCCGGCGACGACGCCAGCCTCGCTGAGACTCGCTTCGAAGCCTGGCTCGATCAGGCGGTGATGCAGAATCGATGATCTGCTAGTTGCCCGAAGGCCGTGAAGCGACCGAGAGCAGGAAGGAAGGAAAACAGATGAGGCATCCATTGATTCCGGTAAATGACATCCCTGAGAGCGGGTCCGTCTCCGCGGACCTGCTTGGGAGGGAGGTCCTCGTCACGATGTTGAACGGGAAGCCACGGGCGTTCATCAATGTGTGCATGCACCATGGGGGACCACTCGTTCTGGAGGATGACCGCTTCACGTGCCAATGGCACGGGGCCCAGTACGACGCTCGCACGGGCCACGCGCTCTCAGGACCCGTGAGGCCCGACGCACGGCTGATCATGCTTCCTACTCGTGTTGAGGAAGGGACCTTGGTCTACGTCTACAAAGAGGACAGCGACGAGCGAAGGGAGGCGGCTGCTGCCATCGTGGTTTGACCGGTGGCGTTGCGCCCCCACGTCTTGCCAAAGTCGAGATTCCCGTCATGAAACAGTCACCGATCACCCACCGCGCGCCATGCTCTCCCCTAAAAGCGCGGGCGCTTGCGGTGGGCGGTGTGACGCGTGCATTGTGAGGCGGAACACCCGCTTTGCGAGCGGTAACCCGGATGGAAAGGGAATTCGGATGACATCTCAGTGCACGCACGTCGGGGATGTTGGCAACGTGACACCTGTCGCCAACGGCTGCTTCGACTGCCTGCAGACGGGTGACACTTGGGTGCATCTGGGTATCTGTATGACTTGCGGTTACGTGGGGTGCTGTGATTCATCACCTAACCGGCACGCCTCGAAGCATGCAGGAACCAGCGGGCATCCAGTCGTGCAGTCCTTCGAGCCGACAGAGGATTGGTACTGGTGCTACATCGATCAGGTTGCATTTCGTGATCCCAGGCTCGCCGAGTTGAGCTATGTCTGAAGCCACGCGACCAGCACAGGCCGATCCAAGCTCCTTGTCGCTTTCCGACCTCGGGGATCGTCTGCAAGCGGCGGTGGCCTTCGGCACGACAGAGCACTTCACGCTGCAAACGGCGCGCTCGAGCACTGTGGCGGAGGCAGGCGGCCGAGCCACGAGCTACCTCGCCGCTCTCTCGAGCACGCTCGTCGCGCTGGCGTTCATCGGAAACATGTCTGGGCTCAGCACCGCCTTTTATCTGTTCTGCTCCCTGCTGTTACCCGTTCTTACCTTTATCGGAATCGTGACTTTCGCGCGCTTGGTTCAGTCCACGAACGAAGACATCGCCCTGGCAGGTCGCATCGCGAGGCTGCGCAGCTTCTACGTCGAGCTCGTACCGGAGCTGGAGCCATACCTAGACATCGCCAGACTTGGTTCGGTTCCCGGATCGTTGAGCGAAGAGCGGGAGGAGCCTTCGAAAAGGCAGCTGTTTCTTACCGTCGCAGGCATGATCGCGGTGGTCAACAGTGTTGTTATCGGCACCATCTGTGGTTTGTTCGCTGGCATGGTCACGTCAAACCCGATAGTTGCTTCATCTATCGCGGGTGTGATTGGCGCATCTACATCTCTGGTTGCTCAATTTGCTCACCTGTTGCGAGTTGTTCGACAACACGATGGGATGGTGGTGGACGAGTTCGCGGTCGTCGTACCCACGCCCGCTGGCAAGGAGGCAGGATATGGCCCACGTCTCTAGAGGCTTCCGCGGGAGGCGAGTGGATCAGCGAGACGCATCCCGCCTCCCGCCGGGTCAATATCTCGTGGAGGACTTCCCAGTGTTGTCGGCCGGGCCAACCCCTTACACGCCGCTCGAGGAATGGACCTTTTCCATCACTGGAGACGTCTCCGAGCCTAGGACGTGGACCTGGGAGGACTTCCGTGCCCTTCCCAGCGAGGACATACGAACCGACATCCACTGCGTCACGAAGTGGTCCAAGCTCGATACCTCCTGGGAGGGAGTCTCGATCGACACGCTGCTCGAGGACATCGAGTACGACGCCACCCACGCGCTGGCGTTGTGCGACGGCGGCTACACAACCAACCTGCCGCTGGAGGATCTAGTCGACGGAAAGACGTGGATTGCGTTCGCCTACGACGGCGAGCCGTTGGAGCCGGAGCACGGTGGTCCCGCCCGGCTTTTGGTACCCCACCTCTACTTGTGGAAAAGCGCGAAGTGGATCCGAGAGCTCCGGCTGATGGATCACGATGAGCCCGGCTTCTGGGAGACCTACGGCTACCACATGTACGGAGACCCATGGCGCGAGCAGCGGTACTCGGGCGACTGAACTGGAAGCTCGGTGAGGTCGTCGAGTTGATCGATGAGACGCCCCGCGTTCGTAGCATCATCTTGGATGTCCCCGACTGGACCGGTCACCGTGCCGGGCAACACGTCGACGTGCGCTTGACCGCGGAGAACGGATACCAGGCTCAGCGCAGCTACTCGATAGCCTCCCCGCCGGATCAGAACCGCCTGATGCTGACCGTGGAACGGCTGTCCGATGGCGAGGTGTCCCCGTACCTCGTCGATGAGCTGCGGCCGGGCGACGTCATCGAGCTGCGCGGCCCGATCGGTGGCTATTTCGTATGGGAGGCGCGCATCGGCGGTCCGCTGCTCCTCGTCGCCGGAGGGTCCGGGATCGTCCCGCTGATGGCCATGCTCCGCCACCGGGCCGCATCGGGCTCCACGGAACCCGCCCGGCTCATCTACTCGTCGCGATCATTCGAGGACATCATCTT
>Ga0299913_10003380_pt1 | contig 13020 bp, 15 predicted proteins | sample RVTome_9_FD_201360 | JGI IMG/M metagenome (GOLD analysis project Ga0299913, IMG submission 201360) | Soil microbial communities from uranium-contaminated site in the Upper Colorado River Basin, Wyoming, United States - RVT155D38 (version 2) ... | reverse complement strand
CGCGCTTCGTGTCCTCGATGGCGTCGGGACCGAGGGCCTCGGCGAGCGCCTCGATCTCGGCCAACCCTTCGAGCCGGTCCGCGGTGCGGCGCAGCATCTCGAGCGCGTCGTCGCGGGCGAGCAGCAGTTGGAGCCGATCCTGCGGCGTCGACGCGGCCGGTAGCGCGAGGTCGACGAGGCGCAGGACCTCTTCCGGAGCGTTGGCCCGAAGCGAGTTCTCGGCGGCTTTCAGCGAGAAGTTCACGCAGATGGCCGCGTCACCCGCCGCCTTCGCGTGGTGAGCGAGGAGGGGGAGGCTTTCGGGCGCGGGCTCGCCGGCCATCAACAGCTCGACGATCGCCGAGTGCACCGCGCGCCGGCGGGCCGACGAGAGCGAGCCGGACGCGTACTGCCGTACCTGGTCGTGGGCGAAGGTGTAATCGGCGGCGGGATCGTCCGGGAGCTCGAGGAGCAGACCCGCCGACACGGCCGGCTCGAGCATCTCGGTCAGCTCGTCGATCTCGGGCTCGCCATCGCCGACGCGAGCCTCGACCTCCTTCAGGTCCTTGAGGCTGAAGCGACGTCCCAGTACCGCCGCCATCGCGAGCGCCGCGGCGGTGTCGTCGGGCAGTCTCGACGCGCGTCGCGAGATCAACGTTCGCACCGCCGCGGGCACGAGTCGCTCGGCGCCCTTGGTGAGCGTCCAGGAGTCACCGGCGAGTTGCGCCATGCCGGCGTCGCGGTAGGTATGCGCGAGCTCGGCGAGGATGAACGGAACGCCTTCGGCCTGCGCGTGCATCGCGCTCGACATGCGCGGGTCGACGGTGCCGCCGAGGACCTCGGACAGGAACGTCGCCGTCTCGCCGTGCGTGAATCGCGCGAGACGCAGCCGCCGGACGATGCCGAATCGCTCCATGTCGGCGAGGAGCGTGACGGCCTCGGTCACGAAGGCGAGCTCCTCCGGCCGGATCGTCGCCATCAACGCGATCGGGCTCGTCGTGACGGCACGGACGACGTAGCGCAGGAGACGCAGGCTGTCGTCGTCGGCCCACTGGAGGTCGTCGATGAAGACGGCCAACCGCCGGCCGGCGGCCACGTCGCGGAGCGCCACCGCCGCGAGGTCGAACGTGCGCAGGAGCTTCTCGTCCGGCGGGAGGTTCGCGAGGCTCGGGTCGTCCTCCCCGGCGAACGCGCGGAGGGCCCGGGTCACGGCGGGCATGGCCGGGTCGTCGGCAGGGATGCTGCCGGCCGCCGCACCCAGGATCGAGCGGGCCAGCAGGAACGGGCCGCGGAGCTCCTCGTCGGCCGCGACCGAGACGTTCGTGAAGCCCATGGTCGAAGCCTGCTCGGCAGCGTCGACGAGGAGCCGCGTCTTGCCGATCCCGGGCTCGCCCTCGACGGTGACCGCGGCGAGCCGTCCCGTCGCCGCCGAGCGAAGCTCCTGGCCGATCGCCGTCAGCTCGGTCGCGCGGCCGACCACCTCGCGCGTCACCCGCCGGACCTGCAGCTGAAGAGGAGCGAACGGCACGACCGGCGGTGCCGCTGGCTCGGTGTCGGTTCGCGGGGCGCTCATCGGGCCATCACCCTACGACAGGCCCGTCCGCGGCAAGGCGCGGAGCCGATCGAGCCGTCAGCCGGCGGTTGCAAGGGCGGCGCTTGACTGAGGCTCCATGCGTCGACTGGTGCGGTGGTCGCGATGTCCTCAGCGGTTCCTGAGCCAGCGTTCCAGGTCGGTCCTGTGGACGACGCCGAGGACGAGCACGACCCGGTCCTTCTCGATCACGTCGGACATGATCCGGTAGTCGCCGACCCGGAGCCGGTGGAAGGAGTCCGCGACGCCCCGGATCGTCTTTACGCCCTTTCCACCGACCCTTCCTGGCTTCGCCACATCTCCTGCGAGCTTCTCCAGCGCCGCTCGAACGCGCCTCCGCGCCTCCGGGGTCAGCTTCTTCAGCGCGCGAACCGCGGCGGGAGACAGCTCGACTGCATACGGTCTCAGCCGAGATCCTTGAGGTTGGTCGTTCGCCCCTTGGCGTACGCGGACCGAGCGAGTCGACGCATCCGGATGTATTCGTCCGCGTTCGCGAGCACGAGGTCCTCGGCCTCCTCGACCGGGAGGAGGACGGCCGCCGGCCGGCCGCGCTTCGTCACCACGTACGCGGCCCCGCCCTCGACTTCGTCGATCACCGCAGACGCCGTCGCCTTGAGCTCTTTCACGCCGATCTCCGCCATCGCCTCTCCCTTTCGGTGGTCACCTTGGTGGTCACCTCGGTGGTCACCTTATCAGACCGCTCCCGGGTCGAGCTCGGCGCCCTCGGCGGCGATCACGACCCGATCGGGCTCGACGTTCCAGCCCTCGAGGACGAGCTCGCGCATCGCGTCGAGCTGGTCGTCCGAGTGCATCGGGTCGTGGTGGAACATCGCGAGACGCTGGGCGCCGACCTTGCCGGCAAAGGCCGCCACGTGCGCCGTGCTCGAGTGGCCGAACCCCACCCGCGCCGCGTACTCCTCCTCGGTGTACTGGCAGTCGTGGATCAACAGGTCGGCCTCCCATGCGAGCGCGGCGCCCGAGATCCACTCGGGCTCAGCCGTCTCGAGCTCCATCCCGAGCGCCGGCTCGTGATCGGTGAGGTAGGTGAGTGAGACACCGTCGGCCTCGATGCGATAGCCGACGGTGATGCCCGCGTGCTGGATCGCGGCCGAGCGGAGCGTCGCGGCGCCGACCGTCCACGTTCCCTCGGTGGCATCGTGGAACGTGACGTTCGCGGGCACCTCGGACAGGTGGACGGGGAACAGCGGCGGCGAGAAGTACTTCGCGAGGCGGGCGTCGACCGACGCGACCGGCGACGGCGGTCCCCACAGATGCAGCTCGGTCCCCGGGCGCCAGATCGGCTCGAACACGCCGAGTCCCTCGACGTGGTCGACGTGCAGGTGCGTGATGAACAGGTCGATCCGCGGCGGTGCTTCGTCGATCAGCGCGTGGCCGAGAGCGCGCGCGCCGGTGCCCGCATCGAGCACGAGCACCGACCCGTCGTCGAGGCGGACCTCGACGCACGACGTGTTGCCGCCGTAGCGCGCGGTGTCGGCGCCCGGTGAGGCGATCGTGCCCCGGCTCCCCCAGAAGCGGACGCGCACGGCTCAGCCCTCGGCGGGAACTTCGGGGCGTTCCCAGAAGAACGCGATCGCGCCGACGAGATCGCCGGCGTGCGCGAGGAGCGGGAACGCGGTCACCTCGATCTGCCGAGTGGCGCCGTCGGCGCAGATGATCGTGAGCGGTCCGTGCGAGGGCTCCTGCCGGTTCACGGCGACGCCGAGCGGCGTGTCGGGCGGGCCGAGCACCTGGCCCCGCTCATCGGCCGGGCGGAAGAGTTGCGTGTACGCCTCGGCCGACATCCCGTGGCCCTCCTCGAACCGCGTGCCGAGCAGGTCCTCGGCCGCCTCGTTGAAGAAGATCACGCGCCCCTTCTCGTCGACGAGGAAGACCGCGGTCGCCAGACGGGACGCGAAGTTCCGCGCGAGGATCAGGATCAGGTGTCGTTGCGGCGGCAGGTCGGCCATCGCGGAGCCGAGCCTACCCCGCGTCGCAGGATCTAGGTTTCGCCCTCCGGGGAGGAGGTCACGCTCACCGTCGGGCTCGGCGTGGTGGTGGGAGTCACGTCGGAGGTGCCGTCGTCCCGGATCACGAAGTACCAGACGGCGAAGGCGATCGCGGCCAGCAGGACGATCGTGAGCAGGATCCCGCCGCCCCCGCCCCGGCCGTCCGCGCCGTAGCGCCGGCCGCGACCGTAGCGGGGCCGCCCTTCACGCCGCCAACGCTCCCGCCGGCGCTGTGGTCGGTTCCCTCGACGTGTCATCTGTTCCTCGCTCCTCGATCGCTTGATGCCGAGAGGAGTACCCACCCCGGTGAGCGGGCACGCATCTGACTGGCGCGATAGCACGGATGCTATCATCGGAGGGTGGACCCAGGTCGCGTGCTCAGGGAGGCTAGGCGAGAGGTGAAGCTGTCCCAGCGAGCGCTTGCGCTGATCGCCGGTGTCCCTCAGCCCACGGTCGCGAGGATCGAGTCCGGTGCGGTGACCCCGCGTGTCGACACGCTCGACCGACTCCTCCGAGCATGCGGCAAAGACCTCGAGCTCGTGGAACGGGCGGGGAGGGGTCTGGACCGCACGTTGATCCGTGAGCGCCTTCGGCTGTCGACGGCCGAGCGGGCCCGGCTGGCGGTCCGGGAGTGGGAGAACACGCGGATCTTCGACCGTGCCCGAGCCCGATGAGCGGGCCCGCCTTCGATCCGCTGATGGCTTTGCGGACGCTGGACGATCACCGCGTGCGCTTCGTCTTGATCGGCGGCTACGCGGGTGCGCTCCGAGGGTCGCCGGTCATCACCGGCGACGTGGACATCTGCTACGCCAGGGACGATGAGAACCTGCAGCGGCTCGCGGCCGCGCTCCAAGCGCTGGGATCGCGCCTCCGAGGTGCGCCGCCCGACGTCCCGTTCCAGCTCGATGCGGCGACGTTGCGCGCCGGCGACCACTTCACGTTCACGACGGCGGCGGGGTCGCTCGATTGCCTCGGAACGCCGGCGGGGACGCAGGGGTTCGCGGACCTGGACGCTTCGGCGACCGACGAGGACCTGGACGGCCTGGTGGTCCGCGTCTCATCGCTCGACGACCTCATCAGGATGAAGAAGGCCGCAGGACGGCCGAAGGATCTGATCGCGGTCGAATGGCTCTCCGCCCTACGCGACGAGCTCGACGGCGAGGATGATCGGTGATGGACGGTTCGACGCACCGTTGGGGTCTCGGCATCAACGCCGGCCTCGAAGCGGGACTCGCACGTGATCTGGCGGCCCATTGCCAGGAGCTCGGGTACCACTCGCTGTGGTCGAACGACGAGCCGGGGGAGTCCGGTCTGGAGACGCTCGCGAACTTCGCCGCGGGAGCTCCGCGACTCGAGCTCGGCGTGGGCATCCTTCCCCTGGACCGGCATCGGCCTGCCGAGATCGCGGCGGAGATCGACCGGCTCGGGCTCGATCCGGCGAAGCTCTGGCTCGGGATCGGGTCCGGACCGCTGCGGCCGCAGCACGACGTCGTCCGCCGGTCGGTCGCCGAGCTCCGCGAGCTCCTTCCGGAGGGAACGCGCGTCGTCGTGGCGGCGATGCGGGAGCGGCTCTGCCGGCTCGGTGGGGCGATCGCCGACGGCGTCCTGCTCAATTGGATGCTGCCCGAGCAGGCGGCGCGATCGCGCGAGTGGGTTCGGGAGGGAGCCGAGGAGGCCGGGCGCGCCGCGCCGCTCGTCGCCTCGTACATCCGCGTCGCCGTAGGTGCCGGCTCGTTGCAGCGGCTGCGCGACGCGGAAGGGTTCTACCGCACGGTCACCGAGGGCCATCGCCGGCACTTCGAGGCGATGAACGTTCCGCTCGGCACCGTCGGTGTCGCGGCGTCGTCGCGAACCGAGGTGCTCGATGCGCTGGCGCCGTACCAGTCGGCGCTCGACCTGGCGATCGTGCGGGTTCTCGCGGAGCGCGACGGCACCGCGCTCGCCGAGGTCGCAGACGCTGCGGCGCCCTGACCGCATCTTCGCCGGGCGGCCGTTCGCATTGACCGGCCCGGTCGAAGGGGCGCATGCTCGGGTCGTTCGCCGCTTAGGACGCGGCACCAACGAAAGGAGTGGAGCATGGCCCATCCCAACGAGGAGATCGCGAGGGGCGCGACGGAGGCGCTGTCCAAGGGTGACATGGAGGGCTTCCTCGGTCATCACGCCGACGACACCGTGGTGCATTTCCCCGGTCGAGGGCCGATGGCGGGCGACCATCGGGGCAAGGACGGCGTGGCGAAGATGTTCCAACAGCAGATGCAGATGCTCGACGCCCCGCCCGAGATCGAGAACCACGACTTCCTCGCCAACGACGACCACGCCGTGGTCCTGAACAAGGTACGGGCGACGCGCGCGGGGAAGACCCTCGAGCAAGAGCAGGTGGTCATCATGCACATCAAGGGCGGCAAGATCGCCGAGGTCTGGCTGCACTTCTCCGACCAACAGGCCATGGACGAGATGGCGTCGTCCTGAGCCGTCGGTGGGTCCGCTTCGCGTCACGCGCTCGGTCGTGGTGCCCGAGCGCGAGCTGAAGTGGCGGTTCAGCCGGTCCTCCGGGCCCGGTGGTCAGTCGGTCAACAAGACGGACTCGCGCGTCGAGCTCGGCCTCGACGTGAGCGCGACGACGGCACTCGGCCCGATCCAGCGCGCCCGCGCGATGGAACGACTCGCCGGGCGGCTCGTCGACGGCGTGGTCACGATCACCGCGTCGGAGCATCGTTCGCAGTTGCAGAACCGGGAGGCCGCCCTCGAGCGGCTCGCCGAGGTCCTTTCAGCGGCGATCGCGCCCCCACCGCCGCGGCGGCGACCGACGCGGGCAACGCGCGGGTCCGTCGAACGCCGGCTTGCCGACAAGAAACGACGGGCGAAGACGAAGCAGCTCCGTCGTGCGGCGGACGACGACTGAGTCTCATCCCCCGACGGGCGGATGCTATCGTCGGCCCGTGCAAACGATCGGCGCCGAGGGACGCCGCTGGTCGGAGCGAGCGATCGACACCGACACCCGGCTTTCGCTCTATCGCCGGATGAGCGCGATCCGCCGGTTCGAGCAGCGCGCCTATCAACTCTTCATGGAGAACCTCGTTCGCGGAACGAGTCACCTCGCGATCGGGCAGGAGGCCGTCGCCGCCGGGTTCGGCGAGGCGATGCGCGCGGACGACCTCACCTTCTGCACCTACCGAGGCCACGCCCATACGCTGACTCGCGGCGCGTCGATGACCGGCCTCATGGCCGAGCTCCTCGGTCGCGAGAACGGGATCCTGCACGGCAAGGGCGGGTCGATGCACCTCACGGACGTCGAGCACGGCGCGATGGGCTCGTACGCGATCGTGGGCGCGCACATGCCGATCGCGCTGGGGGCGGCGTGGGCGGCGCAGGAGCTCGGGACCGGGCAGGTCGCGGTCTGCTTCTTCGGTGACGGGACGACGAACATCGGCGCGTTCCACGAGGCACTGAACATGGCGGTCGTGTGGAAGACGCCGGTCGTGTTCGTCTGCGAGAACAACCTCTACATGGAGTACACGCCGATCTCCGACGTGACGGCCGTCCCGCATCCGGCCGCCGATCGCGCCGCGTCCTACGGCCTGGAGTCGCTCATCGTCGACGGGAACGACGTGGACGAGGTGTACGGCATCGCGCTCGATCACATCGAACGCGCGCGCGGTGGCGGAGGGCCGTCGTTGATCGAGGCGAAGACGTACCGGCACGGCGGTCACTCGCGCGCCGACCCCGGCAAGTATCGCCCGGACGCCGAGATCGAGGAGTGGATGCGCCGCGATCCGCTCGATCTCTATCGCGCGCGCCTGCTCGAGCTCGACGTGAAGGCGGAGATGCTCGACGCGATCGACGCCGAGATGGACGCGGAGGTGGACCGCGCGACGGAGGAGGCGAAGGCGGGGGCGCCGCCGTCGCCCGGATCGCTCGAGACCAACGTCTGGGCCGACGGAGGCAGCTCGTGGCGGAACTGACGTACCGCGCGGCGGTGACCGAGGCGATCGCGCAGGAGATGGAGCGCGACGAGCGCGTCTACTTCATCGGCGAGGACATCGGCGCGGCCGGTGGCGTCTTCAAGACCACGCCCGGGTTGTTCGAGCGGTTCGGGCCTCGCCGCGTCCGCGACACGCCGATCTCGGAGGAGGCGATCATCGGCGCCGCGATGGGCGCCGCGATGATGGGGCTGCGTCCCGTCGCCGAGATCATGTTCTCGGACTTCTTCGCGACGTGCTGGGACCTGATCGCGAACCAGATCGCGAAGACCCGGTACATGACGGACGGGCAGGTCTCGCTGCCGCTCGTCATCCGCACCGCGAACGGCGGAGGGCTCCGGTTCGGCGCGCAGCACTCGCAGGCCGTGGAGAACTGGGCGATGGCCGTCCCGGGGCTGAAGGTGGTTGCCCCGAGCACGCCGGCGGATGCGAAGGGTCTGCTCGCGGCCGCGATCCGCGATCCCGATCCGGTGATCGTGCTGGAGGCGAAGTCGCTCTATCCCGAGAAGGGCGAGGTACCCGACGGCGAGCACGTGGAGCCGCTCGGCCGCGCGGCGGTCCTCACCGAGGGCGACGACGTCACGATCGTGGCGCTCGCCGCGATGGTGCCTCGAGCGCTCGCGGCGGCCGAGCAACTCGCGGCGCAGGGGATCGGCGCTCGCGTCGTCGACCTCCGAACGCTCGTTCCGCTCGACGTCACGACGCTGCTGGATGCCGTGCGCGCGACCGGCCGCCTGTTCACCGTCGAGGAGAACCCGCGGCTGTGCGGCTGGGGCGCAGAGATCGCATCGATCGTGGCCGAGGAAGCGTTCGACGGCCTCGACGGGCCGATCGTGCGGATCACCACGCCGCACGTGCCGCTCCCGGCGGCCGATGCGCTGGAGGACCTCGCGATCCCGTCGGTCGAACGGATCGTCGATACCGTCCAGCGGAACCTGGGGTGAGCTCATCGCTGGGAGCGTTCGAGTGCTCCCTGGCGGCGATCGGTCAGATCCGCACGTTGCCGAGCCAGCTCCGGTAGAGACCCGCGTACGTCCCGCCGGCCTGGACGAGCGCAGCGTGACTGCCGCGTTCGACGATACGCCCGGCGTCGAAGACGAAGATCTCGTCGGCGCCTTCCGCGGTGCTCAGCCGGTGGGCGATCGTGATCGTCGTCCGGCCGGCCGAGACGCGACGCAGCGCCTCGGAGATCCGCCGCTCGGTCGCCGGATCCACCGCGCTCGTCGCCTCGTCCAGGATCAGCACGCCCGGGTTGCCGATCTGCGCTCGCGCCAGCGACACGAGCTGGCGCTCGCCGACCGAGAGCGATTCGCCGCGCTCGCCCACCCTCGTGTCGAGTCCCTGGGGGAGCGACTCGACCCAGTCGCCGAGCCCGAGCTCCTCGAACGCCGTCTCGATCTCGCGATCGGTGGCGCCCTCCCGGCCGGCGCGGACGTTCTCGCGAACGGTGAGGTCGAACAGGAACCCGTCCTGCGGCACCATCCGGACCGCCGACTGCCGCGACTCTCGCTGTACCTCGCGGAGGCTGGTCCCTTCGATCTCGATCCGGCCCTCGACGGGATCGGCCAGTCGTGTGAGCAGCTTGCAGAACGTCGTCTTGCCCGATCCGGTCTCGCCGACGACCGCGACGTGGGCGCCGGCGGGCACCTCGATCGACACGTTCTCCAGCACGAGCGGGCCGTCGGCGTACCGGTACGAGACATCGTCTGCGTGCACGGCCAGGGCGCCGGCGCCGAGCGCCACCCCCGGCGAGGGCTCCGCGATCTCGACGGGCAGCTCGAGCAGCGCGAGGATCTTGCGCCAGCCCGCGATCGCCGTCTGGGTCTCGGCGTAGATCTCGGGCAGGTCGGTGAACGGGTGCAGGAACAGGTCGGCGAGGAACAGGAACGCGGACACCTTGCCGAACGTGAGTCCCCACTCGGGTCCGAACATCACGCCGACGAAGACCACCGTCGAGAGCGCGAGGCCCCAGAAGATCGTCCCCATCGGCCAGAGCCTCGCCGTCCTTAGATGTGCGAGGACGTGCGCGCGATACCGGTCGCGGATCGAGCGCTTGACCCGCGCGTCGACCTGCGCTTCGAGCCCGTAGGCGCGCACGACGCCCGCGCCCATCACGCTCTCGGAGACCTCGGACAGCATCTCGCCGACCCGTCCGCGGACCAGGTCGTACGCCTCGGACATCTTGGCCTGGAGCTTGCCCATGACGAGCAGCAACGGGACGACCAGCAGCACCACCGGGATCGTGAGCTGCCACGAGTAGACGAGCATGATCACCAGCGTCAGCGTGATCTGCACCACCGCCCAGATCCATTCGATCCCGCCCTCCTCGGTGAACTTCGACAGCGTGTCGACGTCCGCGGTCACGCGCGCGACGAACACGCCTCGGCGTTCCCGCGACTGCGTCGCGATCGACAGCCGGTGGATGTGCTCGAACCCGCGAACGCGGAGCTCCATCAGCGCCTCTTCGGACGCGCGCACCAGCCGGCGAGCTGCCGCGCGCCCGGCGAGGAACGCGAGGAGGACCAGCGCGAACGCCGCGCCGCACAGCCCGAACACGAACGCGGGACGGAAGCCGCCGCGGAACCCGTGGTCGAAGATCTGCTGCACGAGGATCGGCACGACGAGGTTCCCCACGACGGCGCCGAGCGACACGGCGACGGTGAGACCGAGGCCCTTGCGCAGCTCCGGGCTGAGGCGGAGCCCACCGATCAGGACGCTCCACGCGCTCCTGAGATGCTCGGGGATCGGGAGGTCTTCGTCGTGCGGAGCCTGGACCGGAGCCACCGCCTGCACGCTCATCTTCTCTCCCAAGGGCGTTCGCGCCGCGAACGCCCTTGCGCGCCTACCGCTTCGCTGCTTGAGGCCCGCTCGCCTCGTTCGTACGCGTGGATCATCGCGGCGTAGCCGGGCTCCGCCATCAGCTCCTCGTGCGAGCCGCTCGCGCGGAGCCGGCCGTCCTGCAGGTACAGCACCCGGTCGGCGAGCCGGATCGTCGACAGGCGGTAGGCGATCACGATCAGCGTCGTGTCGAGCTCGCGCTGCAGCCCGGCGAGTATCTCCGCCTCGATCGTGGGATCCACGGAGCTCGTCGCGTCGTCGAGGATCAGCACGCGCGGGTTGCGGACCAACGCGCGCGCGAGCGCGACGCGCTGGCGCTCGCCGCCGGAGAGCGTGTGCCCGCGCTCGCCGAGGACGGTGTCGTACCCGTTCGGGAACGCGCCGATGAACCGGTCGGCCTGCGCGATGGCCGCCGCGCGCTCGACCTCGTCGCGGCTGGCACCGGAGTCGAGCGCGATGTTGTCGGCCACGGTGGTGGCGAAGAGGAAGGACTCCTGGAAGACGAGCGACACGGCGCGGCGGAGCGACGCGGGCTCGGCATGACGGATATTCACGCCGCCGATGAGGATCTCGCCGCTCGGCGGGTCATCGAGACGCACCAGGAGCTGTGCGAGCGTCGACTTGCCGACGCCCGTCGGCCCGACGATCGCGACGGACTCGTCCGGCTCGACGTGGAACGACACCTCGTCGAGGACGCGGTTCCCGTCGAAGGCGTACGTGAGGGCCTCGGTGCGGACGTCGAGCGGGCCCTCGGGCAGCGCGACGGGTTCGGCGGAACGCTCGATCGTGACCGGCTCCTCGAGGACCTCGGTGATGCGGCCGTGGCCGATCACCGCGCGCGGCAGCTCGGACAGGATCCAGCCGACGAAGCGCATCGGCCACGCGAGGAGGCCGTACAGCGTGACGACCTGCACCAGCGTGCCGAGGGTCACGTCGCCCGTCGACAGTCGCCACGCGCCGATGGCGAGCATGAGGATCACCGCGAGGTTGGGGAGCGCCTCGAGCGCCTCCTCGAACCCGGCGCGGATGTAGCCGGCCGCGACGCGCTCGGTCTGCAGCTGCTCGGCCTTCTCGCGGAGCCGTTGCACCTCGGCACGCTCGCGTCCGAGCGTCTTCACGACGAGCGCGCCGTCGATCGACTCGTGCGCGACCGCGGACACGTCCCCGAGCCGCTCCTGGACCCGCCGCGCCGGCGCCTGCATCCGCAGGGCGAACGAGCGGTTCATGAAGCCGAGCGCGGGGATGGTCAGCAGCCCGATCAGCGCGAGGAACGGGTCGGTCACCACCAGCGAGACGAGTGCGAACAGCACGAGGAACACCACGCCGATCGCGAACGGGATCGGATACAGGACCTCGATGGCCGCCTCGACATCGGCCTCCATGTGGGCGAGCAGCTCGCCGGTCGGCCGCGTGCGGTGATAGGAGAGGGCTAGGTCGCGGTAGCGGTCGGACACGCGGTCGCGCAGCGTCGCGGCGACGGCCGCCCCGGTCACGCCGCTGTAGTAGCGGCGGAGCCCGATGCCGAGCGCCCGGATCGCGGTCAGGCCCATCACGGCGCCGATCCCGATCCACACGGTGGAGGCGTCGACGCCCTCGGGGGTGAACGCCGGGCGAAGGATGCGGTCCGTGACGCGCCCGAGCGCGACCGTGACCGCCACGGAGCCGACCGCGAACAGGAACGCCCCGACCACGGCGATCGAGAACGGCCGTGGGTGCATCCGGACGTACGAGACGATCAGCCGCAGGCCGCGGCGGAACAGGACCCGCGGGTCGAGCTCGCGCGCGGGGTCACGCTCCGCGTTCTCGGGCTCGCGTTCGGCGATCTCCATGCGGCAACCATGATGCGGGACCCGGTCGCCACTCGTCCCATCGTGCCTGGGAGCCGGGGCGGGGTTGACTCACGGCAGGTTTGCGCCCAAGCGCGGGGGGCACCTTTCCGAGGAGCCCTCCGTGGGGAGCGCTCGAAGCCGAACCGAGGATCGATCCGAGAGGAGGAACGGATGCTCGCTGCTGAAATCGACATCACGGGTCGTGGATGTCATCGTGTATGTGATCGCGGGACTGGGTGATCGGCGCGCTGGCGCGACTGCTGATCCCGGGGCGGCAGAACATGAGCGTCGTGGCCACGATCATCCTCGGCGCGATCGCCGCCGTGGTCGGCGGTCTTCTCTGGGAAGCCCTCTTCCCGGGCAACGACGGGATCGCGTGGATCGGATCGGTCATCGTCGCCGTGCTGCTGCTGATCCTCTACGGCCAGTTATTCGGCCGTGACACGCGAAACGACGCCTCTGTAGAGCGTAGGTACCCGCTCTTCGCTCCAGCTACGATTTGACGCCCTCCGGTCCGCCAGGCCTAATTCTGCGTACTCGTCGGTGATGAGTCCGACAGGAGACGGGGGGAGCGATGGCAGCAGCAGTTCGAAAGAAGGCGGTCCTTGGGGGCGTCCTGGCGATCATTTCCGCGATGGTGGTCGTCGCCCCGCCGGCGGGTGCCGGTGTAGCGACCACGTACCAGGTCCAGGTCGGCGCTCCCTTGTTCGCCGAGCCGCTGGCGAGAGGGGCTCCCGCCGACGGGATGCGCTTCTACACGCCGGATCTGACCGTCCACCAGGGCGATACCGTCCGGT
>Ga0299913_10003379_pt1 | contig 13021 bp, 12 predicted proteins | sample RVTome_9_FD_201360 | JGI IMG/M metagenome (GOLD analysis project Ga0299913, IMG submission 201360) | Soil microbial communities from uranium-contaminated site in the Upper Colorado River Basin, Wyoming, United States - RVT155D38 (version 2) ... | reverse complement strand
GGCCTCGAACAGCGCCTGCTTGCCCGAGAAGTGGTGGTAGAGGGCGCCCTTGGTGACCCGGGCCCCGGCCACGATGGTGTCCAGCGAGGCGTTGGCGTAGCCGTTGTCGGTGAACAGCTCCTCGGCCACGTCGACCAGGGCCCGCTTGGTCGAGGCGGAGTAGCCCCCTCGGCGACCGGTGCCCGGCACGCTGGGGACCTTGGGAACCAGCTTGCTCACCGAGGACTTGACCACGTTCCGGAGTGTAGTGCCGTGAGTCAGAAGTCCTTGCGCGCTTCGCGCGCCCATGGCACGCACCTCGCTGCGTTGGCGTCGCTCGACGTGCGTCCAGCATGCCAGCGCTCCGCCGCCTTGCCATGCACACACCCTGAACACGCCCACCGCATGACGTCTTCCGACTCACGACACTAGGTGTAACCGCCATCACGCTGGTGGGCCGAATCACGTTCCCCGGAGATTGAACGGCGGTTCACGTGCTCCATACTCTGAGTACGTACTCCCGGTATGGACTCGTGACCACGAGCCAACCGGAGTCGGACGAAAGAAGGAGCTGACCATGACCTGGAAGTCCTTTCACAACCGGGGCGAGACCCTGCGCTCCGTGATCGCCACCGCCGGTGTCCGCCGGGATGGAATCCTGCCGATGGACGTTTCGGGCGTGGCGGAGACCTTCGGTGACGAGCTCACCCTGCTCGCCACCCTGCAGCTGAAGTGGCACACCCGCCTGGCGGGTCACATCGAGCACGAGCTGCTGACCCAGCCGATGGATCTCCAGGGGGCCGTCGAGGTCGCCTGGGGCCATGCGGCCGACGACCTGCCCGGCGTACGCAAGATCCTTGACCACTACCGTGCCGAGCCCACCAGCGAGCCGATGGCCACGGCGATGGCCAAGGCGACCGCCAAGGAGCACGTGCTGCTCGCCGTGATGTCCGGCCAGTCCAGTGTCGGGGATCCGAAGGCGGTGCCGATCGGCGCCCGGATCGAGGCGCAGGCACGGCTCGCGCACCAGTACCGGACGACGGTGACGGTGCCCGGCGACGACGTCGAGCAGCCCAGCCTGTTCGAGCGGCTCAAGGCGGTCGTCGCGGCCTGACCCTGTCCACCCACCAACCAGGCGGCCCCGGCCCGACGCACCCTCCCTCCCTCCGCGTCGGCTCCGGGGTCGTCTTTCTCCTGCGGGATTCCGGTGCGTCATGATGGACCGGTGACGGAGATCCGCCCGGGGATGCTGCTGCTGGCCACGCCGGTGCTGCTCGACCCCAACTTCGCCGACACGGTCGTGCTGATGCTCGACGTGGGTGATGACGGGGCGCTCGGGGTGGTGCTCAACCGGCCCACGGGGCTCGCCGTCTCCGAGGTGCTCAGCGACTGGGGCGAGGTCGTCGCCGAGCCCGAGGTGCTCTTCCAGGGAGGTCCGGTCGAGACCGAGGGCGCGCTGGCCGTCGCGCTGCGCAGCTCCACCGACGGCGAGGCGGTCGGCTTCCGGGAGGTGGCCGGACCGCTCGGCCTGCTCGACCTGGACACCCCGGTCGAGCTCGTGTCCGGGGCGCTCGCCGGCCTGCGGATCTTCGCCGGCTACGCCGGCTGGGGGAGCGACCAGCTGCAGCAGGAGATCGCCGAGGGGCACTGGTACGTCGTCCCCGGCCGCGGCGAGGACGTCTTCCGCAGCGACTCCCGCGAGCTCTGGCGTGACGTGCTCCGCCGCCAGCCGGGCGAGCTGGCCCTGCACTCCACCCGCCCCGTCGACCCGGACCTCAACTAGGGCATGTCTCCCTATCCCCGGCCTGCTACGCGCCGCGATGGACGCACGCTGGCGGCGTTGCCGTCGCTCGACGTGCCCCAGCATGCCAGCGCTCCGGCTCCAAGCCACCACCCCACGAAATCGCTCGCTGCGCTCGCAATTCCGCGGGGACCCCGGACCAAGCGATCGCACGCCCCTCGCGACGCTCGCGACGGCCCTGGAGAGAGAGACACGCCCTCATGCACCCCTGGCACATCGAGACCCTCAACCTGCGGAGCTACCTCGACCGCGTCGGCGTAGCTGAGCGGCCGCCCGGCCTGGATGCCCTCGGCGAGCTGCACGAGGCGCACGCGCGCGCGTTCAGCTTCGACAACATCGACGTGCTGCTCGGCGAGCACCCGGGCGTCGACCTCGAGGCCGTGCAGGAGAAGTTCGTCGGCCGCGGGCGGGGCGGCTACTGCTTCGAGCACGCCACCCTGTTCGCCGCGGTGCTCGAGCGGCTCGGCTACGACGTACGACGTCGGCTCGGCCGGGTGGGCGACCCGAGCATCGCGCCGCGCACCCACTTCGTGGTCGTCGTCGTCCTCGACGGTCGCCGGTTCCTCACCGACCCCGGCTTCGGGCTGAGCCTGCTGCGCCCGATCCCGCTCGAGGACGGCGCCGAGGTCGACTATCTCGGCTGGCGCTACCGGGTGCGAGGGTCCGGGTCGGCGGTCGGCCGGGTCTGGGAGCTGCATCGACACCGGGAGGACGGGTGGGAGCTGATGCACGCCTCCGACGAGCACCCGGTCAGCCCGGTCGACGTGGTGATGGGCCACCACTTCACCAGCACGTTCCCCGCCTCGCACTTCCGCAGCGGGCTGATGCTGACCCGGCACCGGACCGACCGGCATGTCTCCGTCTCGACGGACGCGCTGACGGTGCGCCGGCCGGGGGAGCCGACCGAGCACCGACCGCTCCGCGACGGCGAGCTGTCAGACCTGATCCGCGAGCTCGGCGTCCCGCTGACCGCGGACGAGAAGTCCCGGCTGCTCGAGGTCGTGGCCGAGCTGCGGACCGCCGGCGGGCAGCGCGCCTGAGCCCTCGACGTCGATCGTGGGCAGCAGGCGGTCGAGCCAGCCCGGGAGCCACCAGTTGGCGTCGCCGACCAGCTTCATCGTTGCCGGCACCAGCACCATCCGGACGACGGTCGCATCGATGAAGATCGCCACGGCCAACCCGAGCCCGAACATCTTGACGGTCGGGTCGTCGCTCAGGACGAACCCGAGGAAGACCGAGATCATGATCAGGGCCGCCGACGTGATGACCCGCCCGGTCTTCGCGATGCCGTGGATGACCGAGGCCTGGTTGTCGCCGGTGGCGAGGTACTCCTCCCGCACCCGGGACAGCAGGAACACCTCGTAGTCCATGGAGAGCCCGAAGAGGATCGCGAACATGAACATCGGGATGAACGGCACGATCGGCACGGTCGTCTCCAGGCCGATCAGGTCGGCTCCCCAGCCCCACTGGAAGACCATGACCAGGACGCCGAACGCGGAGCCGATGCTCAGCAGGTTCAGCAGGGCGGCCTTGATCGGCACCAGGATCGAGCGGAAGACCAGCGTGAGCAGCACGAGCGACAGCAGGATGACCGCCCCGATGAACACCGGAAGCCGATCGCCGACCTTGTCGGCGACGTCGGCGAAGGACGCCGTCTGACCGCCGACGTGCGCCCGGGCCGGGCTGCCGTCGAGCACCGACGGGAGTACGTCGGCGCGCAGCCGTCGTACCGTCTCCTGCGTGGTGGCGTCCTGGGGGCCGGTGGTCGGGAAGGCCACCATCGTCGCGATGTCTCCGCCGGAGTCCACCTGGGCCGGTCCGACCGAGGCGATCCCGCTGTCGCGGCCGATGGCGGTGCGCAACGGCTGCACGACGCCGCCGTCCTCGGAGATGTCGACCGCGATCATGAGCGGACCGTTGACACCCGGGCCGAAGCCGTCGGCCACCAGGTCGTAGGCGCGGCGCTCGGTCCGTTGGTCGGGGAGCGATCCCTCGTCGGGCATCCCCACCTCGAGGGCGAGCACCGGTGCGGCGACGGCGAGGAGGAACACGGTGCCGCCGACGGCGTACCTCCCGGCCCTCCCGGAGACGTGCTCGCCCCATCGCTGCCAGCCGCCGCCCGCGGTCGCGCGCGGCGTACGCCGGCGCCGGACGCCGAGCCGGTTGACCCCGAGCCGATTGACCCAGTGCCCGGACATCCCGAGGAACGCCGGCACCAGGGTGAGCGAGGCGAGCACCATGATCAGCACGATCACCGAGATGCCGATGCCACCAGCGGTGATGAACTGCACCCCGGCGAACGCCAGCCCGAGGATCGCGATCACCACCGTGCCGCCGGCGAAGAGCACGGCCTGACCGGCGGTGGCGACGGCGCGACCGACCGACTCCTCGACCGTCATCCCGCGGGAGAGGTACTCGCGGTGCCGGGCGACGAGGAAGAGCGCGTAGTCGATGCCGACCCCGAGACCGACCATGGTCCCGATCTCCGGTGCCCAGGCGGGGATGTCGATCAGGAGGGTGATCAGGGACATCGAGCTGATGCCGAGGACGAGCCCGAAGAGAGCCATCGCGATCGGGAGGCCCATCGCGATGAGCGACCCGAACGCCAGGAGCAGGATGATCACGGCGGCGATCAGCCCGGCCAGCTCGCCGATGCCGGTCTCTGCCTCGGCGAACGCGAAGGACAGGTCGCCCCCCAGCTCGATCCGCAGTGGCGAGCCTTCGCCGGCTTGTTCGCGGAGCTCCTGCAGGTTCTCGAGGTCGGCCACGCTCAGCTCGTCGAGCACGGGGTACTGCACCCGGATCAGGGCGACCCGGCCGTCGGGTGACACCGCCTCTGCCGGATCGCTGGTCGAGAGCACGTTCGGCAGCGCCGCGGCGTCCGCCTGGACCTGCGTCAGCGCGCGCCGCGCTTCGGCGGAGTCGAAGAACGTCGCCTCGTCGTCGAGCGGCGTCAGGACGATCTGGGCCGTGAGTCCGGCCCGGTCGGACCGGGCTGCCTCCAGCAGGTCGGTCGCCTCCTGGGAGTCGAGCCCCGGCGCCGTGAACGACTCCTCGAGCTCCTGGCCGACGGCGCTGGAGGCCCCGACCACCAGCGCGGCCATCACGATCCAGGACCCGATCACGGTCCAGGGCCGGCGGGCGGCGAACCGTCCCCATCGGTACAGCGCGCTCGACATCATCGTCCTTCTCCTTCACTGGCAGCCGGCTCTGTCGGTGGGCCACCGACAGAGCTCCAGCGTCGCGGCCAGCCGGCCCCGGGCGCGTCGGCAGAAGGGCCGGACCTGCCTCCACCGACCGGCCGGGCGACGCCTCGTACTTTGGGCCGATCCGCTGGGCGGTCCGGATCCCTACGCTGGGCCAGTGGTGACCAACGCGTTCCGCTCCCTGTGGAACGAACCGCGCGCGCCGCACCCACCTCGACGGGTGTGGCGGGACTGGGTGCTGGTCGCCGTGATCGTGGCGACGGCGACCCTCGAGTCCGTGTTCCGCGACGACCTCGCCTGGACTCCGGTCGCCTGGCTGCTGGCGGTCGTCGTGGCCATCGCGCTGCTGTGGCGGCGCTCGCACCCGCTCGCCGCCATGGCCGTGGCGTTCGGCGCCGCGACTCTCGTGAGCCTGGCTGTGCTGGTCGGTGGCGGTGAGCCGGTGGGGCTCGACACCAGCGTTGCCATCGTGCTGTTGATCTACGCGCTGTTCCGGTGGGGGTCGGGGCGAGAGGCCGCGATCGGGCTCGTGGTGCTCGCGGTTGCGGTGATGACGGGGATCGCCTCCGACTTCAACGGGTACGGCGAGGCTGCCCTCGCGAGCGTCTTCGTGCTGCTCCCCGCCGCACTCGGAGCGTCGGTCCGCTACCGGGCCGCCTCGCGGCTGCGCGAGCTGGACCAGGTCAAGCTGCGCGAGCGGGCGCAGCTCGCCCGCGAGCTGCACGACACCGTCGCCCACCACGTCTCGGCCATCGCGGTGCGCGCGCAGGCCGGCAAGCTCCTGGCCGGGTCGCGGCCGGACGCCGCGATCGACGCGCTCGACGTCATCGAGGAGGAGGCCTCCCGCACCCTGGCCGAGATGCGGACCATGGTCGGCGGCCTGCGCGATCCGGAGGGCCCGGCCCTCGGTCCGCAGCCGGGAGTGGGCGACCTGGAGCGGCTGGCGTCCGGGCCCGATGCGACACCCCGAGTGGTCGTGGACAGGTCCGGAGACCTCGACGACCTCCGACCTGCGGTCGGCGCCGCCATCTTCCGGATCGCGCAGGAGTCGGTCACGAATGCCGTACGCCATGCGCGGCACGCGACCCGGATCGACGTCCGGGTCGTCGGCGAGGCGGACTGTGTCCGGCTCGTCATCCGCGACGACGGCGACGGGGGCTCGACCGGCCGTGGCACCGGCGGCTACGGCCTCGTGGGCATGGCCGAGCGGGCCGCGCTGCTGGGCGGTTCCCTCGAGGCCGGCTCGGGCCACGGCAGGGGCTGGACCGTCAGCGCGGTGCTGCCCCGGGAGGCGGTCGCCGGATGACGATCCGGGTGCTCGTCGCCGACGACCAGGAGCTGGTCCGCACCGGCCTCACCATGATCCTCGGTGCCCACCCCGACATCGACGTGGTCGGCGAGGCGACCAACGGACGCGATGCGGTGGACCTCGCCCGGAGGCTCCGCCCCGACGTGTGCCTGTTCGACATCCGGATGCCCGAGCTGGACGGCATCGAGGCCACCCGGCTGCTGGCCGGTCCGGGCGTGGACGACCCTCTCGCCGTCGTGGTGATCACCACGTTCGACCTCGACGAGTACGTCCACGGCGCGCTGAAGGCGGGCGCCCGGGGCTTCCTGCTCAAGGACGCGGGGCCGGACCTGCTCTACCAGGCGGTCCACGCCGCCGCGAACGGCGACGCCCTGATCGCCCCCAGCGTCACCGCCAGGCTGCTCGCGGCCTTCTCCGACGGCAGGCTCGGACGCCCCGCCGCGCAGCCCATCGACCCGCTCACCGCCCGCGAGGAGGACGTCGTGGTCGCGGTGGCCGGGGGACGCACCAACTCCGAGATCGCCGACGACCTGCACATCAGCCTCAGCACGGTGAAGACCCACCTGGCCGGGGTGATGGCCAAGCTCGGGGCGCGCAACCGGGTCGAGATCGCGATGTGGGCCTACGAGACGGACCGCGTGCGGCGCTGAGGCCCCGTGCGGCGAGGGTGACGCTGGTCGCTCTTCTTTACCTTCCTGAGCGGGGCCACCCCCTCCGCAGTGTGACCGACGCTACGTCCGGCGGCCTCCCGAGTTGAGATCGCCGGGGCGTCCCTGGCCCACTGGTTGCTTGCTAGAGCAAGCACTGTGCATGCAGCAGACAGCACAGCGCTTGCACCACAGAGCAGGAAGCAGCCCCATCATGAACTCCCGTCTCCGCCATGCGTTGCTGAGGTCCGGCCTGGTGGCCGGGCTCGTCGGCAGCCTGACAGTGACGAGTCCCCCCGACGCGACCGCCCAACCCCTCGCCCTGCGTGCGGCCGCCGAGCGGCAGCCGGTCCAGGAGGGGAAGGTGATCCGCCCGCTGCCGTGGCAGCCGCCGGTGAGCGGCTACCGCCTCACCGGGCGCTTCGGCGACACCGGCTACTGGTCGAGCGTGCACACCGGCCTCGACTTCGCCGTCGACGAGGGCACCCCCGTCCACGCCGTCGCCGGCGGTGTGGTGACCGAGGCGGCGTACGACGGCTCCTACGGCAACAAGACCGTCGTCACGCTCAAGGACGGCACCGAGATCTGGTACTGCCACCAGGCGTCGCTCGACGTGGCCGTCGGCGACGAGGTTGCCGCCGGCGAGGTGATCGGCGCGGTCGGGATGACCGGCAACACCACCGGTCCGCACCTGCACCTCGAGGTCCGACCGGGCGGTGGGGACCCCGTGGATCCCGAGACCGCGATGGCGGCGCATAGACTCGACGTGTGACCCAGATCGGCTTCTCGACCGGCACCGACGTCAAGGAGGACCGTCGTACCCTCCCGACCGAGGACGGCGACCACGAGCGGTTCTCCCACTACGTGGAGAAGGACAAGCTCACCGAGGCGATGGTGATGGGCACCCCGGTGGTCGCCCTGTGCGGCAAGGTCTGGGTGCCCAGCCGGGCGCCGGAGAAGTTCCCGGTGTGCCCGGAGTGCAAGGAGATCTGGGAGTCGCTCAAGCCCGGCAAGCCGGGAGACGGAAACAGCAACGAGTGAATCTCACTCCCGCCTGGCCGGATCGCGCGGCCTGGGGCACTGCCACGTCCCTGCGCGCCTGGCAGACCGCCGCGATGGCCGACTACCTGCGCCGCCAGCCCCGCGACTTCCTCGCCGTTGCGACGCCCGGCGCCGGCAAGACGACGTTCGCGCTCTCGGTGGCCGCCGAGCTGATCGGCCGGCGGATCGTCGACCGGATCGTCGTCGTCGCGCCGACCGAGCACCTGAAGCGGCAGTGGGCCGAGGCCGCCGCCCGGGCCGGCATCCCGATCGACCCCGCGTACTCCGCGGGCAAGGGCCGGATCTCCAGCGACTACCTCGGCATCGCCGTCACCTACGCCGGGGTCGCGGTCAACCCGCTCGCGATGCGGGTCCGGACCGAGCGGTTCAAGACCCTGGTGATCCTCGACGAGGTGCACCATGCCGGCGACGCGCTGTCCTGGGGCGAGGGCGTGCGCGAGGCCTTCGAGCCGGCCACCCGCCGGCTGGCGCTGACCGGCACGCCGTTCCGCTCCGACGTGAACCCCATCCCTTTCGTCACCTACGCGCCCGGGGACGACGGCATCCCGCGGTCGGTCGCCGACTTCAGCTACGGCTACGCCGAGGCGCTGGCCGACCACGTCGTCCGGCCGGTGCTGTTCCTGGCCTACTCAGGCGAGATGCAGTGGCGGACCCGGGCCGGCGACGAGATAGCGGCCCGGCTGGGGGAGCCGCTGACCAGGGACCTGACCGCCCAGGCGTTGCGCACGGCCCTCGACCCCGCCGGGTCGTGGATCCCCCAGGTGCTGGCGGCCGCGGACAGGCGGCTCACCGAGGTACGCCGGCACGTCCCCGACGCCGGCGGACTGGTGATCGCGAGCGACCAGGAGTCCGCGCGTGCCTACGCCAGACTGCTGCGCAGCATCTCCGGCGAGCCGCCGGCGGTGGTGCTCTCCGACGAGAAGACCGGCTCCCGCAAGATCGTGGAGTTCACCGAGAGCGACCGTCGGTGGATGGTCGCCGTACGCATGGTCTCGGAAGGCGTCGACGTGCCCCGGCTCGCGGTCGGCGTCTACGCGACGACGACGTCGACCCCGCTGTTCTTCGCCCAGGCGGTCGGCCGGTTCGTCCGCGCCCGCGCCCGCGGTGAGTCCGCGTCGCTGTTCCTGCCCTCGGTGCCGACCATGCTGGGCTTCGCCGCCGAGATGGAGGTGCAGCGCGACCACGTGCTCGGTCGCACCATCACCGACGAGGCCGACATCTTCGCCGCGGAGCGCGACCTACTGGCCCAGGCACAGGCGGGCGAGTCGGCGTCGAGCGACCAGGACGGCCTCCCGTTCGAGGCTCTCGGGTCGGAGGCGCGCTTCGACCGGGTGCTGTACGACGGCGGCGAGTTCGGCCACGAGGGCGAGGTGCAGGTCGGCTCCGACGAGGAGATGGACTTCCTCGGCATCCCCGGCCTGCTCGAGCCTCAGCAGATGCGCGAGCTGCTCCAGCACCGCCAGTCCGAGCGCGCTCGCACCCGCCGGGCCGCGACCGCGCCGGACACGGTTGCGGAGGTCACCACCCATGAACAGCTGGCCATGCTGCGCCGCGAGCTCAACGGCCTGGTGGCCGCCTGGCACCACCGCACCGGCCAGGCACACGGCATCACCCACGCTGCGCTGCGCAAGGAGTGCGGCGGCCCGGCCGCCGCGGTCGCGAACGCCGAGCAGCTGCAGGCCCGCATCGACCGGCTGCGCGACTGGGCGGCGAAGAAGTCGTCGTAGGGACCACTAGGGTCGGGGAATGCCCGCCGAGACCTCGCAGACGCTGGACCGCGGGCTGCGGGTGCTCACGATCCTGGCCGCGGCGCCGGGCGGGCTGACGGTCACCGAGCTCGCCGACCGGCTCGGGGTCAACCGCACCGTCGTCTACCGGCTGGTCACCACCCTGGAGCAGCACGCGCTGGTCCGGAGAGACGCCCGGTCCCGCCTGCACGTGGGGCTGGGCGTCCTGCACCTCGCGTCCGCGGTGCAACCGGTGCTCCGCGATGTCGCGATGCCGGTGCTGCGACGGCTCGCCGAGGAGGTCGGCTGCACGGCCCACCTCACGGTCGCCGACGGTGAGGAGGCGCTGGCCCTCGCCGTCGTGGAGCCGTCATGGACCGACTTCCACGTCAGCTACCGGGTCGGGTCGCGGCACCCGCTCGACCAGGGGGCGGCCGGCAAGGCGATCCTGCTGGGCCGGGAGCCGGCGCCGGGACGTCCGGAGTACGTCGTGACGGCCGGCGAGCTGCAGGCCGGGGCGCGGGGCCTGGCGGCGCCGGTGCCGGGCGTCGAGGGCCTCGAGGCGAGCGTCGGCGTCGTGACCCTGGGCGACTTCGACGAGAGGAGGGTCGGGCCGCGGGTGGCCGCGGCCGCTTCCCAGTTGGGGACCCTGTTGCACAGGTAAGCCTTACTAAGGCTAGCCTTACCTGCATGACCTCCGTGACGGCCGCGCTGACCGGCGACCGGCTCACCCTCGCCTACCGCGACACGACCGTCGTGCACGAGGCCTCGCTGCACCTGGTGCCCGGTGCCGTGACCGCGCTCGTCGGTCCCAACGGCAGCGGCAAGTCCACCCTGCTGCGGTGCCTCGCCCGCCTGCACGCGATCAGCGACGGCACCGTGCTCCTCGACGACGGCGGCCCCGCCGCGGCGCTCGGCGCCCGGGAGTTCGCCCGCCGGGTCACCCTGCTCAGCCAGTCGCGGCCGAGCCCGTCGGGGCTCGACGTCCGGGACGTGGTCGGGTTCGGTCGGCATCCCTACCGCCGCAGGCTCGGCGGCCTCGACGACGCCGACCGCGAGGCGATCGCGTGGGCGATGGAGGTCACCGGCACCGACGCGATGGGCGGCCGAGCCGTCGACGAGCTCTCGGGGGGTGAGCTGCAGCGCGTCTGGCTGGCCACCTGCCTGGCCCAGCGCACCGGCGTACTCCTCCTCGACGAGCCGACCAACCACCTCGACCTGCGCTACCAGGTGGAGATCCTCGACCTGGTCCGCGACCTCGCCGACGACCACGAGGTGGCCCTCGGGATCGTCCTGCACGACCTCAACCAGGCCGCGGCCGTGGCGGACACCGTCGTCCTGCTCGACCGGGGCCGGGTCCGCGCCTCCGGGGCGCCCGTCGACGTGATGTCCGGCGAGCTGCTCTCGGAGGTCTACGGGCTGTCCATCGAGAGCGTGGTCGATCCCGAGACCGGGGTCGTCCGCACCGTTCCCCGCGGCCGGCACCTGCGCCGCACAACCACGAAGGAAGACACGCACGCATGAGTAAGACCACGACCCGGATCGGCGGCGCGCTCGCGGCCGCGGCCCTGCTCTCCGTCGCCGCCTGCGGCAGCAGCCAGCCCAGCAAGGCCGAGGAGAAGGAGCAGGACGAGGCTGCGGGCGGCCCGGTCACGCTCACCGACGCGGCCGGCCGCGAGGTCGAGCTGCCCGCGCCCGCGGAGGACGTCGTCACCCTGGAGTGGCAGCAGACCGAGGACGTCCTCACCCTGGGGGTGACGCCGGTCGGGGTCGCGGACACGGAGGGCTATCGCACCTGGGTCAGCGCCGAGAAGCTGCCCGAGGGCGTCGAGGACGTGGGCATGCGCGGCGAGCCCAACCCCGATGCGATCTTCAACCAGAGCCCCGACCTGGTGATCGTCGAGGAGGGGACCGACCTGAAGAAGCTGGAGAAGTACGACGTCCCGGTGCTGGTCACCGCCGGCGCGGACGCGAAGGACCCGATCGGCCAGATGAAGGAGACGTTCACGCTGATCGCCCAGGCCCTGGGCAAGGAGGACGCCGCCGAGGAGGTGCTCGCCGACTTCGACCACGAGCTGGAACACACGAAGGAGGCGGTCGCGGAGGCCGACCCCGAGACCACCGACTTCGCCTACGTCGACGCCTACGTGATGGCCTCCACGGTGAGCATCCGGCCGTTCGGGCAGGGTTCACTGGTCGGCGAGCTGGGCGAGGAGCTCGGGCTCACCAACGTGTGGAAGGGCGAGGTCGACCCGGCGTACGGACTGGGGCAGACCGACATCGAGGGGCTCTCCGCCATCGGCGACGCGCAGCTGCTCTACACCGGCACCGACGCCTCGACCTGGCTGGACGAGCTCGAGGACAACGCGGTGTGGAAGAACGCGCCGTTCGTCAAGAAGGAGCGGACCCAGGCGTTCCCCGAGGGCACCTGGACCTTCGGTGGGCCCCGGTCGAGCGAGCAGCTGCTCGACGCGTTCGTCCGGGCCGTCGAGTAGCGGATGACCCTGCTCGACCGGGCGGGGACCGCCACGGATCCCGGTCCGCGTCCGACCGACGCCGCCGGGGTCCGTGGTCTGCTCGGCGCCACCGCCGCCATCGTGTCGGTGTCGGCCGCGCTCGTGATGGTCGCCGCCTGGCACCTCACCCAGGGCACCACCGGGATCGGGGCCGGGGAGCTCGTCCGCGTCCTGACCGGCGGCGCGGACGACGAGGTCCGCGACGTGTTGATGGCCTCCCGGCTCCCACGGATGCTCGCAGGAGTGGTCGTCGGCGTGGCGCTGGGCGCGGCCGGCGCGTTGTTCCAGTCGCTGGCCCGCAACGCGCTGGCCTCCCCGGACACCCTGGCTGTCAACGCCGGCGCCTACTTCGCGGTGAGCCTGGTGGCGGCCTTCGGGCTGAGCTTGCCGTTCCTCGGCAGCGGCGTGGTCGCCTTTCTCGGCGCGCTGCTGGCTGCCGGCGCGGTGCTGATGCTGTCCGGTGCCGGCGCCGCGTCGACGACCCGCCTGGTGCTGGCCGGTACGGCGATCGCGCTGGCGCTGGACGCCGCCGCCGACACCCTGCTGCTGCTCTTCGAGGAGGAGACCACGGGGCTGTTCGCGTGGAGCAACGGCACCCTCACCCAGACCGGCCTCGACGGGGTCCGGACGACCGCGCCGATCGTCGGCGCCGCCCTGCTCCTCGGGCTGCTCTACTCCCGGCGGCTGGACCTGATGGCCCTCGGCGACGACACCGCCCACGTGCTGGGCGTGCCGGTCCGGCGTACCCGGGTGCTGGTGACGGTGCTGGCCGTG
>Ga0299913_10003378_pt1 | contig 13024 bp, 10 predicted proteins | sample RVTome_9_FD_201360 | JGI IMG/M metagenome (GOLD analysis project Ga0299913, IMG submission 201360) | Soil microbial communities from uranium-contaminated site in the Upper Colorado River Basin, Wyoming, United States - RVT155D38 (version 2) ... | reverse complement strand
AACTCTCCGGTTGCCGTATCGAAAGCGGCCCAGTCGGGCTTTTGCTCTATCTCGAAAGTCAACGAATCGCCGTCGTCATCGCTCGCCGTCGGCGTGAAGGAGTAGGCACTCCCAACGGTTGCAGTGGTTGCGGGCGAACCGGAAATTACCGGCGCGGTATTCGGACTTCCCGTCTGCCCCTCCCGAGACGGGGCTTTGCCTGTCAACGAGGTGGACCCGCTCGGGCAGCCGCTCAAAAGCATAACGGCTGCAATCAGACCTACCGGCCGCCAGATGCGGAGTGCGATTGTTGTCATTCTTTAAGTCCTCAGACGTCGTTGAGCGACACTGCTGACTTCCGATTTGAAGAGCGTCTGACGGGAACGCCTAACAGCCCGTAATCTGATGCGAACGCATCCGGTGACGTGATATTGGCAACCCCGCTGTCCTAGGCAGTACCCGGAGATATCACCCTTAGACCGGAAGCTTTGCGCCCTCGCCTTTCGACGAGTTTGCCTTTTTCAACTGACATCATTGTTTGTGAACGTTACCTGTTAAGCAAGCGTATGAGGTGCCATGAGCCCTCTGTTTTGCCTGCAATCGTCAAATCTGTGACCTGGTTCACGCGGCTTCACTCGCCGACCGGCACACATCGGCCGATTGCAGGTAAAACGGCCGCGGCCCATGCGCCGAACGAATCCCTATGCAATACACGTGCCAGATATGCGCGTTCACTTCAGGTTACTGTTTTTCTTGTAGAATTCGCCTGAACGCGGGATTCTTGCGGTCTTGCGCAAGTGGCCGAATGTCTTCATCCGCCGACATGGCCATTTTACCGAATCTGGTAATGAAGGCTAACCCCTTTGAAAATACGAACAATCCAGCTGTCGCCATTAACACACAGCTGTTTTGTCGTGGTACGTCGTCAGGTGCGCGCGGGCTTTTGGCACCAGCGCGGCGAGCCGGGCAATAAAGTCCTCGGGCTCGAAGATCACGTGCGTGGTGCCATCGCGATACGGCGTCTTCAGTGCATAGCGTATGTTCCCACCCTGGGTCAGCGACAACCGCTCGGTGGCGACCGGCGGTCTTGAGACGTAGCGCGCCAGGCGTTCCACCTTGTCTCGTTGCGACGCCTTTGCCGCGATGCCCGCGTGTAGCGAGAAGCCCGAGCTTCCGGCAACCTCACGCCGCGGCGCTTCCGGCTCGGCGGGCAGCGTCTGCAGCGTGAACACCTTCTGGCCCTCTCTTGGGCCCGTCGCGATCCGATAGGTAATCGAATGCCCGAGCAGGCCGTGCATTGGCGCCTCCTCGCTCGGATCGAACGCGAGATCGGCGTTCTCCAGGTCGCGCGTGATGAGTCCCGAGCGCTCGAGTGAGCGGCCGATTCGCGCCGCGATCCGCTGCACCAGACCCTTGAGCTCCTCCGTGCTCGGCGCCGGCACGGGCACGAAAACCAGGCGACCCTCACCGTCCCGTCGATAAATGCCGTCGAGCACGAGCAGGTGAAAGTGCACGTTGAGATTGAGCGCACTTATGCGCCTCAAAAATCGAAAAAATGGACTCGCTGTGGCACGTTCTCGCGACGGATATTTCTACCGCGCAGACTCCTAGCCCGGAGGGGTGGCTCCCTCGACGGGCAGACCGTGGGCGCGCCAGCGGAGCATGCCGCCGGTGAGGTTGGCGATTTTCGAGAATCCGTTGTGCTCCAGCGTCTGCGTGGCGCGGGCCGACCTTGCCCCCGAACGGCAATAGGCGACCACAGGCTTCGCCTTGTCGAGCTCGCCCAGGCGATCCTTCAACTGCCCGAGCGGGACGAGCTTCGCGCCCGCAATGTGGCCAAGCTCGTCGTTGAATTCGTCAGGTTCGCGCACATCGACAAGCTGGATCTTGCGTGCGTTCTCTGCGACCCATTGTGGTGCGATCTCGGGGATGCCGGCATAAGTGACCTTGACGGGTGCCCAGTCTGCGTCGAGCGCGCGCTGCGCGTCGGTCTCCGGCTTGCCGCATTTCAAATTCGCGGGCATGGCGATGTCCATCTTCTTCGGATGTGGCAACCCGAGATTCTCCATGAAGCCGCAGAAATCGTCCTCCCGAATGTGACGGCCCAGGCGCGGATTGTATTCGGTCTCTTCGGCCACCGACGAAACGGTCGAGCCGCTGTAGTCGTGCGCGGGGTAGATCAGGCAGCTGCCGGGCAGCGAGAATATCTGTTCGTGCACCGAGCGGAACAGCTTGTGCGGGCAGCCGTGCTGGAAGTCGGTGCGACCACAACCGCGGACGAGCAGCGTGTCGCCGGTAAAAGCCGCGCTCAGGTCGTCGAGCACGTAGGTCATGCAGCCGTCGGTGTGGCCGGGGGTCGCGCGTGCCTCTAAATAGCGCTTTCCGAAGGGGATACGGTCGCCGTGCGAGAGATAGACATCTGCGCCTTCGGCTCCCGAGAGCTTCGACAGCGCGATCTGCGCGCCGAGTTTCTCGCGCAGGAGCCACGCACCGGTGACGTGATCGGCGTGAACATGGGTTTCCAGCGTATAGCGCGGGGTGATGCGCAGCTCTTCGATCAATGCGATCTCACGGCGCAGGTTCTCGAACACAGGGTCGATAATGACGGCCTCGCGCGAATGCTCGTCCGCCAGGAGGTAAGTATAAGTGGAGGACTGCGGATCGAAGAGCTGGCGGAAGATCACGTCGTTCCTCCGGCGCGGGGTCCTGAAACGTTCGGTTAATTTTAAGCGGTTCAGGTTGATCATTCAAAGGCAAAGTTACAAGCTCCGAGCGCCGATGTAGTATTCCCGAATGCGCCCGTGCAGCAAGTGATGAGATTGCCGGAAATTTCGAAAACTACGACTCGACGCGAGGACTTTAGCCAATGAGTGCATCAGGTATTCCCGCCAAACTCCTTCCGCCGATTGCGGTCTTCCTTGCATTGACCGTCTGCGCGTTGCCGGCTTTTGCCGCAGATGGCCCCCAGAAGGTGCTGTTCACCTACGGTGGCTGGGATGGCCATGAGCCGGAAGCCATGCGCGATCTGCTCGTGCCCTGGCTCGAGTCCGAGGACTTCGAGGTGATTGTTTCAGACACCCTGGAACCCTATGCCGATGCCGACCTGATGAGTGACGTCGACCTGGTCGTCCAGATCTGGACGATGGGCGAAATCACCGAGCCCCAGCTCGACGGCCTGGTCAGCGCAGTCGAAAGCGGCATGGGAATCGCCGGCTGGCATGGAGGGCTGGGCGACGCGTTTCGACGGGCACCGCGGTACCAGTACATGATTGGCGGACAGTGGGTGGAACATCCCGGCAACGACGGCATTCCGTACCGGGTCAACATCATCGACCACGAGGACCCGATTACCGCGGGACTCGACGATTTCGACGTCGTCTCGGAGCAGTACTACATGCACGTCGATCCAAACAACAAAGTGCTCGCCACGACCACGTTCAACGGGGAGCACGATTCATGGGTAAAGGACGCCGTCATGCCCGTCGCATGGAAACGCAAGCACGGTAACGGTCGCGTGTTCTATACATCCCTCGGTCACCAGGCGAATGTATTCGAAACTCGCGAAGCACTCACTATCTTGCAGCGCGGCATACTCTGGGCCAGTCGAAGCAAGTACGAGAACGCGCCCAACCTGATATCTCCCCGGTACCCGGCCCGGTAAGCAGAAACTACAGCGCCCCCGCACGCAGCAGCTTGGCCGCATGATTTGCCGCGCGGGCCGTGATTGCCATGTAGGCGATTGAGGGATTGATCTGTTCAAGACATCCCTCTCGGCATCGGCGACCAGGGTATGGAGATGCTGCTTGTGACGAGATTCGCGAGAACTCGTGCCGTTGACGGCTGCATCCGCTTTTTGGTAATAACACGCGTGCCGCTGCCGCCGGCAGTGCGCATCCTCCGTCGAGAGGCGCTGCATCGGACCGAGTCCGTCACGCTCGACGCTGGTTTCAAGGGTAAGGGCGCCTCTCAGGAGGCTCTACTATGGATGACTCTTGGAATGGCGGCCCGGTCGGCCGCGTGGTGGGATTGTGGCGTTACCCGGTCAAGTCGATGGGGCCCGAGGCGCTGTCTGAAGGCGACGTGGGCTGGCATGGTCTGGCCGGGGATCGCCGATGGGCGTTTATCCGAGAGGGCCTGGCGCGGAGCGGATTTCCCTGGCTCACGCTTCGTGAGCGCCAGGACCTGAGTCACTACCGCCCATCGTTCCTCGAGCCGGCCCGACCCGACAAGTCGCCGACGGTCGTGCAGACTCCGTCGGGAGCCATTTTCGATGTCGCGGACGTGGCGCTCGCGGCAGAGATCTGCCCACACGGAGCGCGGGTGATCAGGCAGGACCGCGGTATTTTCGACACGTTCCCATTGTCCGTCATCACGACCCAGTCGATTGATCGGTTAAGCGAGATGGTCGGCGCCCGGCTCGACGTCCAGCGTTTTCGACCGAACATCCTGGTGGAGGCGGCCGCCGCGGCGCCGTTCGCCGAGGACGCCTGGGTGGGCTGCATCCTGCGCATCGGCGGCATGCGCATGCGCGTCGACAAACGCGACGGTCGCTGCGTCGTTATTACCATTGATCCCGTGACGACCGAGCGCAACCCCGCAATCCTCCGCGCGGTGGCTGGCGATCGGCAGGGCTGCCTCGGCGTCTACGGCACGACCGTGGAACCGGGCCGCGTCGCGGTGAACGATCCGGTGCTCATCGAGGCCCCAACCAAGGGCCCTTGAGTTGGCCGAACCGGCGCTGTGCGAAGCCCTCGTTCACACCCAGCCCGTTGCAGGGTAAGGATGAGTTCGAGACGCGAATTCTCTCGGCACTCCGAGCCTCCGCTGAAGGCCGCTGAATTGAACCACTTCACGATCGTATGCGTCGCATGACACGACCGATCGCGAGCGAGCGGACATTGTCGTGAGGAGGGTGTCCAGCGGGTCGAGCGTGACCGACGGCGGTGTCTCTAAGGGCCAGTCGATCCGTCCATTTAGCAAGGAACACTGCGCCGACTGACAGGGTGCATATGCCGAGCGGCTCGACCCACCGCGCTCTGAACGCTGCGACTTCGAGCGCTCGGGTCAGGGCACAAGGTCCATGGCCGCATTCCCGCTTTTGAAATCAACAGGCAGTGAGACATGTTCGTGCGTAAGCAGCCACCGGTCATTCGACCGTTGGCAGGAAACGGTCGCGCGCACCCAGTATCCGACCTCGCGCTCGCTCTTCAGGGTCCCGCTTGCCCGAATGAGCATGTATGCGGTAGCGATGTCTCCGCTCGCCGAAATATTCAGGTCGCGGATTTCCTGGCCGATTGGACTCTTCCAGCCATCGAACCACCGCAGGAAGTTTCGTCGGACCGCAGCAGATCCGGCGATCTGGAGAGGCGGGACGACGTCGAAATAAACAATGTCGGGAGAATAAAGCGCCATGAGGCGATCAATGTCCTTTAGCCGAATGGCTTCGGCCCAACCGTCCAGGAGCGCTCTAATTTCGGACTGAATCGAAGCCATTGCTTCCTCCAAATGCTTTTTTAGAACTCCGCCGCCTGCTCGATATCGTTGGCCGGAAGTTGAACCGCGTTACGGGCTTCGTGCGTCCCTCATCGATTTCTGTAACCATTTCGGCCTGTCAAGCCGATGCGGTGTCGCCCGCCATGGCGGCCTGAGGATCCATCCACACCAGCTCGAAGACGTGTCCGTCGGGATCCTCGAAGGCGCGGTTGTACATCCAACCCATGTCGACCGGGTCGCGAATATCGGACTTGCCGCCGGCGTTCGCTGCTGCTTTCGCAAGCGAGTCCACCTCTTCGCGACTATCGCGCGGCAGGCAGAGCAAGACCTGGCAGGTCGCGTGCGCGTCCGGAATCTGTTTCGATATGAAGGTCGCGAAATAATCGCGCGTCAGCAACTGGAAGGCAATGTTGTCGGACCAGACCATTGACGAGGCCTTGTCGTCGCTGAACTGCTCGTTCTTCACGCAGCCGATGGCTTCATAGAAGCGGGTGGAAGCGGCGAGATCCTTCACCGGGAGGTTCACGAAAATCATCTGGGGCACTACTTGTCTCCTTCGATCGACGCTTGTTGACTCGGGACGCCGCAGCCGCGACGCGCTACTGACTGGTGGCTTGCAACGCGGCCGACCCAGATCATTGTAGATGTGGTGTTCATATCGTTCTCCCGTTGGCCCGCAGACTCATATATAAACTATATCGTGATATCCATCGATACTCGGCTCGGTCGGCGTCATTACACTGCGACGTCGGGCCAAATGACCATGAGTGACGACAATGCAACAACGGAGTCGAAGCTCGCCTGCAAGGGCGGGCTTTGCGACAGCGTTGTCCGGACGCCGTTAACGTGGAGAAATCGGCCCGTGCAGGAGTCCCTGATTTGATGGATGCACGAACCACGTTCCTTGAGGCGCGACGAAACGCGCTCGGCTTCTGGCTGGGCTGCGCCGTCGTCACGGCGGGCGTCGTCCTCCACTTGCCGATGTTCCTTATGGCGAGCGATGCGGGCTACGTCATGGCCGGCATGCCGATGGACGCCGGCATGCTGTGGGGCATGGCCCTGATCGTAGGCGGGGTGGCGCTGACGGGCTGGGGCCTGCTGCCGAACATTCGCAAGGATGCGCCACGCGTGATCGAGAAGATTGCGCCGCCCGAGGACGCACCGCTCAGCCGCAGCCACTGGTGGATCGCCGCCTTGCTCGGGCTCGCACTGATCATCGACATCATGAAACCGGCGACCTTAGGCTTCGTGACGCCCGGCATGCGCATCGAGTACGGCGTCGACGGGGCCATGGTGGCGTGGCTACCGTTTGCAGCGCTGATCGGCACGGCCCTGGGCTCGTTCATCTGGGGCGCGCTGGCCGACATCTACGGGCGCCGCGCGACGATCCTGCTCTCGTCCGTCATGTTCATCGGTACCTCCATCTGCGGCGCGATGCCGAGCTTCTGGTGGAACGTGTTCATGTGCTGGCTGATGGGTCTGGCGGCCGGCGGCATGCTGCCCGTCACTTATGCGCTGCTGGCGGAGATCATGCCGACCCGGCATCGGGGCTGGTTCCTGGTGCTGATCGGCGGCATCGGCGCCGTCGGCGGTTTCCTCGCCGCGAGCGCCTTGTCGGCGTTGCTGCAGCCGACTTTCGGCTGGCGCATCATGTGGTTCCTGAACCTGCCGACGGGCCTCATTCTCATTGCGCTGAGCCCATTTCTGCCGGAGTCCGCGCGGTTTTTGCAGCAGATGGGTCGCGGGGCGGAGGCGCGCGCCATGCTCGCGCGATTCGGCGTGACGACCGCGCAGGCCTCTGACGATCCTGTGGAGCCAGAACTGGAGGACCATCCCCATCTCCCGCCGCTCGAACGGCGCCGCCTCGGCGTGACCGTCGCGTTGACCCTTGCCGCGCTGGCGTGGAGCCTCGTCAACTTCGGGCTGCTGTTGTGGTTGCCGGGCGAACTCGTCGCGGAAGGCCGCACGGTCGGAGCGGCGAGCGGCCTGATAGCGCAATCCACGCTGATCGCCGCCCCGGTGATTGTCGTCAGCACCTGGCTATACAGCCGCTGGAGCACCCGAGGCTCACTGGTGGTGATGCTGGCGTTGATGACGCTCGGGCTGCTGGGCCTGCTCGCCCGCAGCACCGGTATCCAGGCGCTCGCGAACCCGATTCTCCCGCTTACCGTACTGGTCGTCGGCTCCTGCGGGGTCATCGCGATCCTGCTGCCGTACACAGCGGAGAACTACCCGTTGCGCGTCCGCGGGCGGGCGACGGGCTGGGTCGCCGGATGCAGCAAGCTGGGCGGCGTGCTGGCGCAGGGGCTGACCGTTCTCGGCATCGTGCCGCCTTTCGGTGCGGTCGCGCTGGTCATCGTGATACCGAGCGTGATCTCGCTCGCGCTCATTCGCTTCTGGGGTCGCGAGACCCGCGGCCGCGACCTCCGTGCACTGGAGACGCGCACGGTACGCTCGGGGACCGGCTGAAGGGAGACGGCCGGTCCCGAGTTCGGTTCGAGCGCACTTACGAGCGGAGGAATGGCAAGCAGGAGCAATGCGCTCGCCAGCAGAATGCGACTCTCGGTCAGCGTGTTCACGTGTTACCAGGTGGAAGCGGGCGGCCTGCTCGATATTGTTCTGTTCGATCAACCAGGCAATGGACAGGTACATTATAGGAACGTGCGCTACCGTGCGCAGCCGATCCTGACGAGGTCAAGTCTGTGAAGGGGATTCTACGCTGGTTCGTGACGGGACTGATCGTGGCCGTCATCCTGATCTCAGTAGCGTTCTTCCGGGACATGAACCGTGCACATGAGCGTGTCGGGGCAACAGGCGTCGTCATACCGACTGCTTTTGGGGATATCGAATACACGGAGGCAGGATCAGGTCCAGCGGTCTTCGTCATCCATGGCAGCGGCGGCGGCTACGATCAGGGTGAACTGATCGCGCAGGCGGTGCTGGGCGATGAGTTCCACCGGATCACGCCGTCGCGCTTCGGCTATTTGCGCTCGACTTTCAACGAGGGGGCCACATGGGATGACCAGGCACATGCGTATGCGAGCCTGCTCGATCATCTCGGGATCAAGCGGGTCGCGGTGGTGGCGATGTCGCAGGGCGGTCCGTCCGCGTTGCTTTTTGCCGTCCTGTACCCGGAGCGCATTTCGTCGCTGACGCTCATCTCGTGCGGTGTCGCGCCTTCGACGACACCGGATCAGCGGCAGGCAAATGACAAGGGCGACATGCTGACGACCATCTTCGAGCACGACTTCCTCTACTGGGCGATCAGCAAGACATTCAGGAAGCAGCTTATGAATCTGATCGGCGCCAGTAACGACGTCATTGCCGGCCTCGCCCCCGATCAGCGTCGGTTGTTCGAAAACTTCGTAGACTACATGAATCCCGTATCGCTGCGTTCTTCCGGCGCTTCATTCGATAACAAGGCCAAGTTGCCGGGCGAAAGGATCGCGGCGATCGCGGCGCCGACCCTGATTTTCCATGCCACTGACGACACGCTACAGCTCTATCACAACGCGGAGTTCGCGGCATCCACCATTCCGGACGCGAAGCTGGTGCGCTTCGACAGGGGCGGCCACTTCCTCATCGGAACGGCACAGTCGACGATCCGCGCCGCGGTGAGAGATCATATTCTCGACCATTGTGTCGAGGCGTACGGCGACCTTACTTGTCTTGCACCAGCTCGACCCGACGGTTGAGCGCACGGCCCGCGTCGCTGAGATTGGTCGCTGCCGGAGCGAGATAGCCGACGCCGTCGCTCTTCAGTCGTTCGGTGGCAATGCCGTAGTCCGTGACCAGCGCGTCCACTACCGCGCCGGCGCGTCGCTTCGACAAGTCGATGTTGTAATCGTAGCCGCCGACGTAATCGGTGTGGCCGACCACGATGATCTTCTGTTTCGCCTGCGCATTCATGAACGCCGCGATCTCGTCGAGCGTCGGCTTCGACTCGGACGTCAGGTTCGCACTGTCGTGCTCGAAGTAGATGCCGTAAAGCGCGATCCTGCCCGTCTCCTGCAGGCTGCGCGCCATCTGGCTGGCATCCACCATCTGTTGCGCCATGGCCTTGCTCGCTGCCGCGATGAGACCCACGCGGATGCCCTGGCCGCCACCGTGCGGCGCAACCAGCACCGACAGCCAACCGGACTCGCCGGCTATGTCCTTTTTGGCGAGGAAATAATGAATCCCGTTGCCGATCTCGGCTTCACGCAGTATCTCGACGGGGTGCTTGTACTTGAACGTGTAATCCCGGATTTCGGCGGGGCCACCCGAGAACGCGATCTCGTAGTTGCTGTCGGCGGCGCGCGCCTCGAAGTTCCGAAACACCTCGAGCGCCGACACGCCCTTTGGAACCTGGTAGACGATGCGCGTGATTCCGCCCTCGACGGTCAGGGCCGTGGATTCGACGTCGCTTTCGGCCCGCACTGGCCCGGTGGCGAAGACCGTTCTGCCGTAGTCCTCGACCTGGTAGTGAAGGATTTCCGAGCCCTGGTAGCGCCCGATATCCGGGTGATCCTCGCTTCCGGCGACGTCGGCCGCCGCCGGCCGCGAAATGCCGGCGAGGATGCCGATCGCCAATGCCGCGCGGATTCTCATCATTCTTGCTGCTCCTTTGAATGCGGCCTGGGCGTGGCCAATCGCAGATCGCTTTCGCGCATCACCATTTCCGCCAGGATGATCTCGGTTTCATCCGGGGCGAGATCAAGCCCCCACCCTTCGAAGGAGGGACTAAGCTCCACGATGTCCCTCACGGATTCGCTTGAGTAGTCGAACAGCGACAGAACCGGCGGGCCCGCCACCGGCCTGCGGACAAAATAAACTCCGTTGCCTGCCGGGGCCCAGTTCGAACTGTCCCGAAGCTCGATCTCTCCTGTGAGTTCCTCTTCGACGCCCGCCATCTCGCTTCCGCGCCAGTCCGTAGTGCGCCGGCGCCAGAGGCCGGGCGCATCCGGTTTGCCATAGAGCAGCCATTCGCCGTCGAGCGACTCGCCGGGATTGACGCCGCCGACCGCGGTCACCCTCACGGACTTTCCGCCGCCGGCCGGCCGGGCGTAGATTTGCCACGCGCCGCTCGAGTTCGATTCGAAATAGATCCATTTTCCGTCCCGTGACCAGGCGGGATTGCGGCTGTCGCCCGGGCCTTCGGTGATCCGCCGCGGCGCACCGCCTTCGGGGGCGACCGTGAAGATCGCCGTTCGTCCGTCGGGGCTCGCATCGAATGCAATCAACCTTCCGTCCGGCGACCAGGCCGGGTGATCGACGAAAACGCCGTCAAGATCGGCGATCTGAACGGCGTTGCGTCCGTCGCGATCGCTAACCCAGACACCCTGCGGTCCGGCCCGGTTGGACGTAAAGGCGATTCGCTTGCCATCGGGCGCATAGGCCGGATTCGAATCCCAACGGGTCGATCGGACATAGTCTTCGGCGTCAATTTGATCGTGCTCAGCGTGTCTCGCAAGTACGATCCGCTTGAGCTGCGCCCGATGTGTCCATTGCTCGTAGGCGATGTGACCGACGCCGGGCGCCGTCGAAGGCTGCTGGACGTCCTCGTTGCCCAGAGCAACCGGTTCTGGATCGCCGCCGTCGGGATCCACCGACCAGACTCCGTACATACCCGACCGCGTGGAAGTGAACAACAGCTCTTCGCCGTCGGGCGACCAGGTCAGGCCGTTGATCTTCCGATAGTCGGACGTCAGTCGTATCGGCTCCTCACTCTTGAGCGGCGCTCTGTAGAGATCCTTGGTGACTTCATTTACCGCACGGACGAAATAGACGGACTGGCCGTCTTCCGCAAACAGCGGGTCGATGTCGCCCAGCGTACTCGCTTCCGGGCGCGTAACGATTCGCTGCTCTCCGCTGTCCAACGAGGCCAGCACAATCCGGTAAGGCGAGGCGGCACTCTCCCGGCGCGAGTAGGCGATCGATGTGCCGTCCGGGGCAAGGCTCACGCCGCGGACGTCGGCCGCCGCCCCGTCTCGGAACAAGAGCGTGGCGCCGCCGCCGACGGCAGAGACCCGCATGATCGAGCTTCCCTCACCGTCCGGCCGCACAAACAGTACGGCGCGACCGTCCGCGAGCCATGCCGGATCGCTTTCTTCGCTTTCGCTCATTGTCAGATTGAGAACGGATTCGCTTCCGATGGCCTTCACATAAACGTCGAAGGCGCCGCCCGCGCCGCCATCCCAGATGAACGCGACGCGGCTGCCGTCCGGCGACAGGGCGGGTTCGTATTCGCGGCCGACGAAGCTCGTCAATGGACGAACGTCGTAGCTTTCAGCGACGGTGGCCTCACCGTTCGTCGGCCCGGTCGCCGAGGTCGTCGTAAGGGCGATCAGCGCAGCGCCCGCGAGCCCGACGACGCAGGCAATGGCCACCACCCAGAGTAGTGGCGCTGCTCGGAAAGCCGAAAATGCGCGTCGGTAAAGTCCGGGCCTGACGGAGGCTTCGTCCGGACGACCGGCTTGTTCGGACCCGCGCCGCCCCGGTGGCGCCGCAGACGGCGCCCCGGAAACGGCCTCGGCCACCCGCGCGGGAGCAATCGGAGCGACGAGCCGGTAGCCCGCCTTTCGAATCGTCTCGATGTAGCGCGGCGATTGGGCATCGTCGCCGAAAATCTTCCGCAGTTCCGAGACGGCGCGATTCAGGAGATAGTCGTCGCCGCCGGTTCCGGCCCACACCGCCTCGAAAAAGGTCTCCCTGGAAACGACGGCGCCGGGTCGCGCCGCCATGAGGGTCAGCACCTGCATGACCTTCGGCTCCACCTGCGTGACCCGTCCCTGTGCGGAAATCCGGTTGAGCGAAGGTTGAATCAGGGCGCCGCCGACAGCGAAGTCCGGAGCGTTGCCGCGCGCCGCCGGCCCGTCGAACTTTTTCCCAAACTTGCTCCGGATCGCCGCCTGTTCGCTCATCCGGTCGAGCCTACACCGCCGCAGGCGGTCATGCTAAGAACCTCTCTCGCTGTCACCCCGCATTTTTCCGGCGCGATCGAAACTTTCTCGACTTCCATAGCAAAACTATAGCTGCCCTACATTAAATTCAGGAGCCCTTTGGCCTTCAATGGGACCGGTGGCGCTTCCGATGAGCGCGCGTAAGGAGGTTAGTCTCAGTGACCGTTCTGCATGTTCCATCGCCGGCGCGGGTCGCGGTCTGTCCTGTTCTGGCAATCCTGACAGTCCTGGCGACCGCTGTCCCGGCCGCGGCACAGTCCGACGGAGCCGGGCTCTATTCCAGGAACTGCGCCTCCTGCCACGGCGCCGATCTGCAGGGTACCGGTCTCGGCCCCGCGCTCTCTAAGCAAACCTACCGTTATGGCGGTTCGGCCGACGACCTGGCCCGCATCATCAGGAACGGGATCGTGTCGCAGGGCATGCCGCCCTTCGGCGCCACCCTTTCCGAAGATGAGGTCGCGGCAATCGCCGCGTTTCTCCCCGCGCGCGAAGGAGAGGAAGAGGAGGCGGAGCCGCGGAACTTCGACGACAGAAAGGACGGCCGGACCGCCGAAAGTCTCGACTACGCCATTCGCGTGGAAGTAATAGCCGACGGTTTGCAGACGCCGTGG
>Ga0299913_10003377_pt1 | contig 13026 bp, 12 predicted proteins | sample RVTome_9_FD_201360 | JGI IMG/M metagenome (GOLD analysis project Ga0299913, IMG submission 201360) | Soil microbial communities from uranium-contaminated site in the Upper Colorado River Basin, Wyoming, United States - RVT155D38 (version 2) ... | reverse complement strand
GCGAAGCTGCAACGCTAGCCACTCCACTATCCACTACCCACTACCCACTACCCACTACAAGTCACATGTCGATTCTCCTCGACCGCTCCTCGCGCCTCCTCGTCCAGGGCCTCACCGGCCGCGAAGGGACGTTCCACGCGCGGCAGGCGGCCGAGTACGGCACGACGGTCGTGGGCGGCGTCACGCCCGGGAAAGGGGGCACGAAGCACGAGGGCTGGCCCGTCTTCAACACCGTCGAGGAAGCGGTGCGCGAGACCGGCGCCAACGCGTCGGTGATCTTCGTCCCGCCTGCCTTCGCCGCCGACGCGATCATGGAAGCCGCCGACGCCGGGCTGCCACTGGTCGTCTGCATCACTGAGGGGATTCCCACGCTCGACATGATGCGCGCGCTCGTGTTCCTCAAGGACTCGCCGACGCGGCTCATCGGTCCCAACTGCCCCGGCGTCATCTCGCCCGGAAAGGCCAAGGCGGGCATCATCCCGGGGCACATCTGCCGCGAGGGCCGGATCGGCATCGTCTCGAAGAGCGGCACGCTGACCTACGAGGCCATTCACCAGCTCACGCAGCTCGGCTACGGCCAGTCGACCTGCATCGGAATCGGCGGCGACCCCCTCATCGGGACGTCATTCATCGATGCACTGACCATGTTCTCCGCGGATGACGAGACCGACGCGGTGATCATGATCGGCGAGATTGGCGGGACGGCCGAGGAAGACGCCGCCGCCTGGATCGCCACCAACTTCTCGAAGCCGGTGGTCGGCTTCATTGCGGGCCAGACGGCGCCGCCGGGGCGCCGGATGGGGCATGCCGGCGCGATCATCGCCGGCGGCAAGGGCACCGCGGCCGAGAAGATGGCGGCGCTCAGCGCGGCCGGCGTCACCGTCGTCCGCAGCCCGGCCGACATGGGACGCGCCCTCCAGGCGAAGCTCGGGTAGCGGTCGGCCGCGTCCGCCTCCGCCGCGCAGCGAGTCTGCGGCGCATCCCGCCATTCGGCGCCCATCCCTGCCGTTTCGCACCTCGGACCGAGCCGCTCACCGCACAAAGGCGCGTCCATCCATTCCGGCAGGCTATAATTTTGGGTTGAACCCGCGCGGCACTGCGCGGGCTCCGGTCCAGGGAACACACATACACATGGGACCCACCGATCTCGCCAGCCCTGAGCGGGCGGCGCCAGCGACCCGGCCGCGGGTGGTGAACGACTTCAGCATCCAGGTCGCCACGGTCAACGGCTCCGGCAGTCAGTCAGCCAATCTCATCCTCATCCGTTCGCTCTTCCAGATGGGGATTCCCGTCTCGGGCAAGAACCTCTTCCCGTCCAACATCGCCGGCCTGCCGACCTGGTACACGATCCGCGCGAACCCGAAGGGCTACATCGGCCGGAAGAAAGAGATCGACCTGCTGGTCGCGATGAACCCCGAGACGGCGCGCGAGGACGTGCTCACGCTCGAGCCGGGCGCGGCGGTGGTGTACGACGAGCCGCTGAACCTGAAGGCGCTCCGTGACGATCTGACGTACTACCCGGTGCCGTTCGACAAGCTCGTGGCGCCGGTCTGTCCCGACGCGAAGCTGCGCCGCCTCGTGCGCAACATGATCTACGACGGCGTGCTCGCGCAGCTGCTCGGGATCGACATGGCCGAGATGGAGAAGGCGCTCTCGCGCCAGCTCGCGAGGAAGCAGAAGGCGCTGGCGCTGAACCTGGGCGCCCTGCGCGCGGGATTCGAGTTCGCGGCGGGGACCCTGACCAAGCGGGATCCGCTCGTTGTCGAGCGGATGAACGAGACGGCCGGCAAGATCCTGATCGAGGGGAACGCGGCGGCCGCCATCGGCTGCCTGATGGCCGGCGTGACGGTGGTGGCGTGGTACCCGATCACGCCCTCCTCGTCGCTCTGCGAGGCGCTCATCGACTACCTGCGGAAGCACCGGATCGACAAGGCGACGGGCAAGGCGACGTTTGCCGTGGTGCAGGCGGAGGACGAGATTGCCGCGGCGGGCATGGTCATCGGGGCGAACTGGATGGGCGCGCGCGCGATGACGTCCACGTCGGGACCGGGCATCTCGCTGATGGCCGAGTTCACCGGGCTGGGCTACTACGCCGAGATCCCCGCGGTGATCTTCGACATCCAGCGCGTCGGGCCCTCCACCGGTCTTCCCACGCGCACGGCGCAGGGGGACATCCTGTCGACCGCCGTCCTCTCACACGGCGACACGCGCCACCCGCTGCTGCTGCCGGCGTCGGTCGGCGAATGCTACAGCATGGCGATCGACGCGTTCGACCTCGCCGAGCGGCTGCAGACGCCCGTGTTCGTGATGAGCGACCTGGACCTCGGGATGAACATGTGGATGTCGGACCCGTTCCCGTATCCGGAGACGCTGCCGGACCGCGGGAAGATCCTGGATCCCGAGGCGGTGCGCCGGCTCGGCGAGTGGGGCCGCTACAAGGACGTCGACGGGGACGGCATCCCGTACCGCTCGATTCCGGGCACCGACGCGCCGGCTTACTTCGCGCGCGGCTCCGGCCACAACGATCGCGGGCAGTACAGCGAGCGCGGCGACGACTACGTGCGCAACATGCAGCGGCTCACCCGGAAGTTCGACACCGCGAAGACGCTCGTGCCGAAGCCGGAGGTCGACATGGAGCCCGTGGCGCGCGTCGGCCTCATCGGCTACGGGACGAGCCACTGGGCGATCGTCGAGACGCGGGATCAGCTGCGCACGGAGGCGGGGCTGTCGACGAGCTACCTGCGCCTGCGCGCGTATCCCTTCACCCCGGAGCTCGCCGCCTTCCTCGCCCGGCACGACCGTGTCTACGTCGTCGAGCAGAACCGCGACGCGCAGATGGCGGCGTTGATGCGGATGGACCTGCCGGCCGACCTCGCGGCGAAGATCCGCAGCGTCCTCTGCTTCAACGGCCTGCCGATCGACGCACGCAGCATCAGCGACGGCGTCATCGCGCAGGAGGGGCTGACGGCGGCCGATGCCCCGCCGGCCGTCCTCGAGCTGGGCGGCGGCGTGGCGGGCAGAGGCGAGTGAAAAGGTAGGGCGGCCTCGCCGAGGCCGCCGCAGGAGGCGAGAGAAAAGGTAGGGCGGCCTCGCCGAGGCCCGCCGCAGGAGGCGAGAGAAAAGGTAGGGCGGCCTCGCCGAGGCCGCCGCAGGGAAGGAACAGGGCAGACCCATGAGCACGGCAGCGCCGGCGCCCGGCAAGAAGGTCAACCGCCTCGGTCTGGAGATGTCCGCCTATCGCGGCGGCAAGACGACGCTCTGTGCCGGGTGCGGGCACAACGCGATCTCGGAGCGCATCATCGACGCCTGCTTCGAGCTGGGGCTGGAAGCGCGGCAGGTGATCAAGCTCTCGGGCATCGGCTGCTCGAGCAAGAGCCCGGCGTACTTCCTCGGCTCGGCGCACGGCTTCAACTCGGTGCACGGACGCATGCCGTCGGTGGCGACGGGCGCGCTCCTGGCGAACAAGACGCTCGTGGCCATCGGCGTCAGCGGCGACGGCGACACGGGGGCGATCGGCATCGGCCAGTTCGTCCACCTGATGCGCCGGAACCTGCCGCTCGTCTACATCATCGAGGACAACGGCTGCTACGGTCTGACGAAGGGGCAGTTCTCGCCGACGGCCGACGTCGGATCCACGCTGAAGAACGGCGTCGTCAACGATCTGCACCCGATCGACACGTGCCTGCTGGCCATCGAGCTGGGCGCGTCGTTCGTGGCGCGCTCGTTCTCAGGGGACAAGAAACAGCTGCTGACGCTCCTCAAGGCCGCGATCTCGCACAAGGGCACCGCCATGCTCGACGTGCTCTCGCCGTGCGTCACCTTCAACGACCACGAGGGCTCGACCAAGAGCTACAGCTACGTGAAGGAGCACGACCAGCTGGTGTCGGAGGTCAGCTTCGTCCCGTATTTCGAGGACATCACCATCGAGTACGAGCCCGGCACCACGCGCGAGGTGTCGCTGCACGACGGGTCCCGGATCTACCTGAAGAAGGTGGGAGAGGACTACGACGCGACGAACAAGCTCCAGGCGATGAGCGTCCTCCAGGAGACGATGAGCCGCGGCGAGTACGCGACGGGGCTGCTCTACATCGAGCCGGAGAAGAAGGATTTCTGCTCGCTGCTGAACCTGGTGGACGAGCCGCTCGCGCAGCTGCCGCTCGACCGGGTGCGCCCGTCGCGCGAGGCGCTCGAGGAGATCATGGAAGCGCAGAGGTAAAGGAGAAAGGAAGAAGGAAAAAGGAAGAAGGAAGAACGCAGAACAACAGGCCTCAGCGCTTCAGCAGATCGTTCGCCGCCGTCGCGTCGGCTGCGACTGCCTGCATCACCGGCAGGGCGAAGGCCAGCAGCCCGCGCGCGTCGAGCAGGAACGACGGCGCGTCTCCCACCAGCCCGCCAGGGTTTCCCGTCTGTTCGAGATAGCTGTCTACGATCCGCGCGAAGAAGCGGTCCGGCCAGTTCGGGTGCGCGCCCGCGCCGGACGTGTCCACCTCCTTCATCTCCCTCCAGACCCGCGTCCCGTTCTCGTCCACCGGCACCTTGAAGGTCACGACCCGGCGACCCGGGATGTCGGCGACGTGCTCGGCGTGGTGGAGGAAGGTGACGGTGTCGTGATCGCAGCCGAGGAGAAGGATCCTGCCGCCGGCCTGGTGAAACCGATCCAGGGCCGAGTTCTCCCCGTACGCGAAGTCCCACGGCTGCGTCGCGATCAGCTCGCCGGCGCGGGCGCCCGACACGGCGAAGCGCGCGACGTGCCGGTTGACGAGGGTCCCGGGCCAGGTGCGGAAGAACTCCACCATGATGCCGTTGTCGCGATCGGCCCTCGCGGTGACCGGATCGAACGCCGGGAGCTTGTCGATCAGCTCCCGTTCCTCCGCGGCAGCGAGATGCCCGCGGCCGACCTCGTCGGTGTGCTGCGGGCAGCCGGCGTACATCAACAGCGTGCCGTCCGGGGTGAGGGCATCCTTCAGCGCGAGATGGATCTGATCGGGCCCGCCGGCGACGGGCCCGACGGCACGCACCGACGCGTGCAGCATGATGGTGTCGGCGGGGGCGACGCCGAGGCGCTTGAAGTCGTCGGCGAGCTGCGCTCGTGAGTACATCGCCGCGGCGGAGGAGGCCGCGCCCGTCGCGCTACGACGTGACGTAGCTCACGAGCGACTCGATCGTGAAGCGCTGCTCCTCGACCACCGCCCGCACGATGTCGCCGATCGAGACGATGCCGATCAGATGGCCGTGTTCGAGGACGGGCAGGTGGCGGATGCGCTTGTCGGTCATGAGCGCCATGCACTCGTCGACCGTCGCGGACGGATCCACGCAGATGACCGAGGCCGTCATGATCTCGCGGACGGCGGTCTCGCGCGACAGGTGGCCCTGGAGGATGCCGCGTCGCGCGTAGTCGCGCTCCGAGAAGATGCCCGCCAGCTGATCGCCGTCGAGCACCAGGACGGCGCCGATGTTCTTCTCGGCCATCAACGTGAGGGCGTCGTACACGGTTTCCCCGGGCGGGACCGCAAAGACATCCGGCTTGCGCTGCAGAATCTGACGGACCGTGGTCGTCGTCGCTGTCATATCGCCCCCTTTGTGTCCGTTCGCCGCCGGCCGAGCTTCATCGGGCGGAGAACGCGACCGGGTTGCCGGCGAGGATCGACGTCATCCTACACCCGCACCCGGGGTTCCGGGACCCGGTGTGATCTATCCACAGATTTCACAGATTTCACAGATTCATGTCTTGGTGTCATCAGAGTCAGGTGCCGTTTTCACAGGTCGGTACGCGCTGTGCGCCGGCGTGCCGCGCCATGACGCCGTCAGACGCAGGCATCATCGTCAACGCGTGACATGAACCAGTCAACAATCTGTGGAATCTGCGAAATCTGTGGATGATCCGCTTCGCACCCGCGTGCCCCGGTTTGCAGGAGCGCACCCGCGTGCCCTAGACTGACCTGCGCCAGCGCCTGCGGTGGGGAGCGCCGCCGTGACTCATCCATCGCGCGTCCTCCTTCTCCTCGTCGCCACGGTCCTCGTGGCCGTCCGCGGACCACTGGCCGCGCAGGACGCCGCGCCGCCGCCAGACCCCGAAGACCAGGCAGCAGACTCGACAGAGGTCCCGCGCTTCCGCATCGAGGCGAACTTCGTCCGGGTGGACGCCTACGTCATGAAGGACGGCGCCCCGCTGCGCGACCTGACGGCGGCCGATTTCGAGATCCTCGAGGACGGAAAGCCGCAGACCATCGAGAGCTTCGAACACGTGGACGTGCGCACGCGCGCGCCGCTGGAGCAGCGCCGCGAACCGCAGTCCGTGGCCGAGGGGCGCGCGATGGCCGAGGACCCGCGCGCCCGCGTGTTCGTCGTCTTCCTCGACACGCATCACACCGACGTGATCGGTTCCTACCGCATCCAGCGCCCTCTCGTGAAACTCCTGGAGGGCATGATCGGCGAAGACGATGTGTTCGCCGTCATGACGCCGGAGATGTCCGTTCGCGATCTGTCGTTCGCGAGGCGGACGACGGCCATTGAAGGGATGCTGCGGCGGCACTGGGCGTGGGGGCAGGAGGGCCAGCTCGCGACGCCGGACCCGGTCGAGCAGGCCTACGAGACCTGCTACTGGAAGCCGGGCGAGGAATGGATTGCTCTCGAGATGAAGGCCAAGCGCCGCGAGCGGCGCACGCTCTCTGCCCTGAGCGACCTGGCCGTCGCGCTGCGGGACCTGCGCGAGGAACGGAAGGCGGTCATTGCGATCACGAGCGGCTGGCGTCTGTTTCGGCCGGACCCCCGCCTCGCCGATGGCGGCCTGGACGAAGGTGAAGCCCCTCCGCTGCCGCGGCCGGGTGTCGGCCCCGGAGGGCGTCTGGAGGCGAATCCTGACAAGACCGGATTCGGGTCTACGCTCGACTGCGAGACCGACCGCATCCATCTCGCCCATCTGGACAACCACGACTACTTCCTCGACATCCTCGATCGGGCGAACCGCGGGAACGTCAGCTTCTATCCCGTCGATGCGCAGGGGCTGCGCTCGTGGGGGACCGGCTGGGGGCCCGGGCAGCATGCAGACCACGGCCGCGCCGAGATCAATGCGCGTATCAACACCCTCCGTCTCCTGTCGGAGGGCACCGACGGATTCGCCATCGTCAACACCAACGACTTCGACCGCGGCATGCGGCGCATCGTCGACGACCTGACGTCGTACTACCTGCTCGGCTACTACTCGAGCAGCGAAAAGCTCGATGGGAAGTTCCGATCCATCAAGGTGCGGGTGAAGCGGCCGGGCGTCCAGGTCCGCGCGCGGCGCGGCTATCAGGCGCCGACCGAGGAGGAGGTGGAGACGGCACGGCGCGGGCCGGTCTCGAGCGCGGCGAACATGCCGCCGCGCGCCGTGCAAGTGGCGCTGGGTTCGCTGGCGGGCGCGAGCCGGGAGCAGCCCCTCGCCACGCACGTGAGCTGGATTGTGCCGGGCGGAGCGGCCGGCGCAGCGCCGGACGGGCGGCTCTGGGTCACGGCCGAGATCGACGACGAGGCGGTACGGTCCGGCGAGTGGACCGGCGGCGGGACGGCGGAGCTCATGGTGATCCGCGCCGAAGGCGACGACATAGTGGGCACGGCACGGGCCCGGATTCAGCCGAAATCGCGCATTGCGTCCATGCAGGTTCGCGACGTGATGCTGCCGCCCGGCGAGTACATCGGACGCCTCCGCGTGCGTCCGTCGGGCGGCAGCCCGGTGACCGAGATGGTCGTGTTCACCGTTCCGGGCGAGGGCGAGAGCGCCGTCGGTCAACCGCTGCTCCGGCGGGCAGGGCCCGGTGCCGGCGCGGCGTTCACGCCGACGGCGAGACCGGTCCTCCGGCGCAACGAGCGCCTGCGCGTCGAGGTGCCGGTGGCCATCGCGGTCGACACCGCCCGCATCGAGCTGCTCGATCGCAACGGGACGGCGATGCCAGTGCCGGTAGAGGCGTCAGTGCAGCCGGACGATGGATTCAGCTGGGTCGTCGGAGAGGTGGCGCTCGCGCCGCTCACGGCGGGGGATTACGTGCTGCGCGTGACGATCGAGAGCGCGGGACGCCGGCACGAGATGCTGCGGGCGTTCAGGGTGGGGCGATAAGAGCAGGCTGCGGGCTTCAGGCTTCAGGCGACGTCATGGCTTCGGGCCTGCGGCCGGCTTCCGGCTGCAGCCTGTCGCCTGCAGCCTGAAGCCGGCTCTTTTCACCCCTCCGTGCCGTCCTCGTTCGCCCCGATCACATCCTGGCTGATGGCCACGTCGTCCACCGGCTGGCCGTTCTCGTCGAGCCCCGGAGCATTGGAGTTCGCATGGGCGTGCTCCGCCGGCTGCGTGCCCTCGACGGCGCCCTTCTCGAGATCCTGATCGTGCGTCGTGTTGTGCGTGGCCATCGGTCGCCTCCATCGTAGCCATCGTCGACGGTATTGTGGAACGCCGTTGCGTTTTTCCTTCCCTGTCCCTTTTCCCTTGTCCCTTCTCCCTTTCCAGCGTCAGGCCCCTGATATAATCCCGTCTCTTATGGAACGGACACTGGCCATCATCAAGCCGGATGCCTTCGCGGGGGGGCACACCGGGGCGATCATTCAGCGTATCGAGGAAGCAGGATTCAGGATCCGGGCCATGCGGCTGGTCTCGCTTTCCCGGCAGCAGGCCGAGGGCTTCTACTCGGTGCACCGCGACAAGCCATTTTTCGGCTCGCTGGCGGACTTCATGTCTTCCGGTCCCGCGGTCGTTCTGGCGCTCGAAGCGCCAGATGCTATCACGAAGTGGCGCGCGCTGATGGGGGCGACGAACCCCGGAAAAGCGGACGCGGGGACCATCCGGAAGGAGTTCGGGGCGTCCATCGAGCGCAACGCCACGCACGGCTCGGATGCGCCCGACACGGCCGCCTTCGAGCTGGGGTACTTCTTCGCGGGTGTGGACCTGGCGGGGTAGCCTGAAGGGCGCCGCCGGCGCGGCTCGCCATGGGGAAGCTGCTCATCATCGCCGGGCTGGCCATCGCAGCCATCGGGCTCCTGATGACGCTGGGCGTGCCCTTCGGGCGCCTGCCGGGTGACATCGTCGTACGGCGGCCCGGGTTCACGTTCTATTTTCCGATCACCACGTCCATCCTCCTCAGCGTGCTGCTGACGCTGGTGTTCATGTGGTTGCGGAGGTAGGCGTCACGAGATGGGATCGGGACACGCCGTTCGCGGCGGCTTCGGCGAAGCCGCCCTGCCGGTCGGGCGCGTTCGCCGCGCGCGCCGGGCGACAGGGTTCGAGGCGCTGGGAGCCGGGAGTTGATGCGGTGGGGATCAGGCATCGTCCATGACGATTAAGGCAGATCGCTGGATCAGGCGGATGGCCCTCGAGCACGGGATGATCGAACCCTTCGAGGATCGCCAGGTGCGGACGGGCGTAGTCTCGTACGGGCTCTCGTCCTACGGCTACGACACACGGGTCGCCGACGAGTTCAAGGTGTTCACGAACGTCTACAACACCGTCGTCGATCCGAAGGGGTTCGACCCGCAGTCCTTCGTCGACATCAAGGCCGACGTGTGCATCATCCCGCCGAACTCGTTCGCGCTGGCGCGGACGATCGAGTACTTCCGCATCCCGCGGGACATCCTCACGGTGTGCCTCGGAAAGTCTACCTACGCCCGCTGCGGCATCATCGTGAACGTGACGCCGTTCGAGCCCGAGTGGGAGGGCTACGTCACCATCGAGATCTCGAACACGACGCCGCTGCCCGCGAAGATCTACGCCAACGAAGGCATCGCGCAGGTGATTTTCTTCCAGAGCGACGAGCCCTGCGAGGTCTCCTACCGCGACAAGAGCGGCAAGTACCAGGCGCAGCGCGGCGTCACCCTCCCGAAGATCTGATGGCGACGATCCGGCCCTATCGGGGTGTCTTGCCGCAGGTTGCCGCCTCCGCCTACATCGACGAAAGCGCGCGCGTCGTCGGAGACGTGATCATCGGCGGCGAGAGCAGCGTCTGGCTCAACGCGGTGGTCCGCGGCGACGTGAACAGCGTCCGCATCGGTGCGCGCACGAACCTCCAGGACGGCGTGCTCGTCCACGTGAACCGCGATCCGTCGCATCCGACCATCGTCGGCGACGACGTGACGGTGGGGCACGGCGCGATCCTGCACGGGTGCACGGTGGAGGACCGCTGCCTCATCGGGATGGGTGCGATCCTGTTGAACGGCTGCCGCATCGGATCGGACTCCATCGTCGCGGCGGGCACGCTCGTGACCGAGGGGGCCGAGGTCCCGCCCGGCTCGCTCGTGATGGGCAGCCCGGGGCGGGTGCGCCGGCCGGTGACGGATGCCGAGCGCGTGCTCATCACCCAGTCCGCGGCGAACTACGTGGAGTACCGGCGCGCCTACCTCCCCGAGGCGTGACCAGGACCATGGCAGCCTCGACCCAGCCGGCGCGCGGCATGCGCGACTTCCTTCCCGACGATGTCCGAAAGCGGGAGCACGTCATCGGTGTCGTCGTGGAGGTGTACCGGCAGTACGGGTACGAGCCGCTCGAGACGCCGGCGGTCGAGAACATCGAGACGCTCACCGGCAAGTACGGCGAGGAAGGCAACAAGCTGATCTTCAAGATCCTCCGCCGCGGCGAGCACGAGGCGAGCGGCGAGGCGGATCTGGCGCTGCGGTACGACCTCACCGTGCCGCTCGCGCGGGTCGTGGCCGAGTACCGCTCGAAGCTGCCGCGGATCTTCAAGCGATACCAGATTCAGCCGGTCTGGCGCGCCGACCGCCCCGCGCGCGGGCGATTCCGGGAGTTCTACCAGTGCGACGTGGACGTCGTCGGGTCGCGGTCGCCGCTCGTCGAGGCCGAGCTGTGTGCCGCCGCGGGCGACGTGCTGACGCGCCTGGGATTCGCGGACTTCACGATCCGATTGAATCACCGCCACGTGCTCGGCGCGCTGCTGCGCGGCGCCGGCGTGCCGCCGGAGCTCGGAGGGGACGCCCTCGTCGCGCTCGACAAGCTCGACAAGATCGGGGCGGATGGCGTCGCGCGGGAGCTCGAGGCCCGCGGCATCGCGGCGTCCTCGAGTGTGAAGCTGCTCACCTGGCTGGGCGTCGGCGCGCTGCAGCCGTCGGCGCGGTCGACGGACTGGCTGGATGCGGTGGAGCGCGAGATCGATCCCGACGAGCGGGAGCGGAAGGGATTCGACAACCTTCGCGACATCATGCGGCTGACGATGAGGACGAGCGCCGCGCCGCACCTGCAGCTCGATCCCAGCCTGGCGCGCGGGCTCTCGTACTATACCGGCGCGATCATGGAGATCGCCGTTGCCGACCTCCCGGGCAGCCTGGGCGGCGGCGGGCGGTACGACAACCTGATCGGCATGTTCCTCGGGGAGGACGTCCCGGCGTGCGGGTTCTCGCTCGGCCTGGAGCGCATCCTGGTCGTGATGACCGAGCGCGGCATGTTTCCGGCGTCGGTTGCCGGGGCCGCGTCCGACGTGCTGGTCACCCAGTGGAACGCCGGCGGCGCCGGAGACGCGCTGGCCCTCGCGGCGGAGCTGCGCGAGGCCGGGCTGCGCGTCGAGGTCTATCCCGACGCGGACAAGCTGGGGAAGCAGTTCAAGTACGCGTCGGCCAGGGGCGTCCCCTTCGTGCTCGTCGTGGGAGAGGACGAGGCGGCACGCGGCGAGGTGACGATCAAGGACATGCGGACGGGCGAGCAGCGCAGCGTGCCGCGTGAGCAGGCGGCGGCCGCGATGTCTGCGGGCAGACCGTAAGCTGAACGATCGAAGAGGAGAAGCGTGGCGGAACAACTCGGATCGCTGGCCCGGACCCATACCTGCGGCGCGTTACGCGACACGGACGTCGGCGCCGACGCGACGCTGCTCGGCTGGGTCCATCGCGTGCGCGACCTCGGGTCGCTGCTCTTCCTCGACGTGCGCGATCGCGCCGGCGTGACGCAGGTCGTCGTCAACAGCGAGCCCGTCCTCACCGCCGCCAAGCGGCTTCGCGCCGAGTACGTCGTCGGCGTCACCGGGCGCGTCCAGCACCGCTCGGCCGAGACCATCAATCCGAAGATCCCGACCGGCGAGGTCGAGGTGATCGCCGGCGAGCTCGTCGTCCTCAACGAGGCGAAGACCCCGCCGTTCACGATTGCCGACGAGACGCCCGTCAGCGAGGACGTGCGGCTCAAGTACCGCTACCTGGACCTGCGGCGCTCGCGGCTGCAGGCGGCCATCGGTCTCCGACACCGCGTGACCATGGCGACCCGGACGTATTTCGATGCGAACGGGTTCTGGGAGATCGAGACGCCGATCCTCACGAAGTCGACGCCGGAGGGCGCGCGCGACTACCTCGTGCCGAGCCGCGTGCACCCGGGCGAGTTCTACGCGCTGCCGCAGTCGCCGCAAATCTTCAAGCAGATCCTGATGATTGGCGGGATGGACCGGTACTTCCAGATCGTGAAGTGCTTTCGCGACGAGGACCTGCGCGCCGATCGCCAGCCGGAGTTCACGCAGATCGACGTGGAGATTGCGTTCGCCCGTCCGGAGACGGTGTACTCGGTCATCGAGGGACTGCTGCAGTCGGTGTTCAACGAGATCGGCCATTCGGTGGCGACGCCGTTCCGGCGGATGCCGTACGCGGAGGCCATCGCCAGGTACGGGTCCGACAAGCCCGACCTGCGCTTCGGGCTCGAGCTGCAGGATGTCTCGGCGGTCTGGGCCGACGGACGCTTCAACGCCTTCCGGGAGGCGGTCGCCGCGGGCGGGGCGGTGCGCGCGCTGGTGGTGCCCGGCGGCGCGCGCTATGCGCGCTCCGAGCTCGACGCGCTCGTCGACCAGGCGAAGCAGCTCGGCGCGGCCGGCATCATCTGGGCGCGGCGCATGGAGGGCGGCGCGCTCAACACGAACGTCAAGGCCGCAGGCGAGGCGGAGCTCACGCGCGCGATGGAGATGGCGGGCTGCGGCGAGGGGGACCTCCTCCTGCTGTCGGCCGGAGGCGAAGCGGCGGCCCGGCTGCTCGGCACCTTCCGCCTGTCGATCGCCCGCAGGGAGAACCTGATCCCGGAAGACCGCT
>Ga0299913_10003376_pt1 | contig 13026 bp, 12 predicted proteins | sample RVTome_9_FD_201360 | JGI IMG/M metagenome (GOLD analysis project Ga0299913, IMG submission 201360) | Soil microbial communities from uranium-contaminated site in the Upper Colorado River Basin, Wyoming, United States - RVT155D38 (version 2) ... | reverse complement strand
GACTGATAGATCGGGGTGAGGATCGACCCCGTCGTCGGATCCGGTGTGACCCCACCGTGGACTTGTTTGGTGCGAAAACCCATCCCCCGATTGTGCCACGGGCCGGGACACTGGGCTCAGCCATCGGATCGAGTGTGCGGCTGAGCGCGCTGAACGCGCATGTGTGCACACTGGGCTCAGCCATCGGGTCGAGTGTGCGGCTGAGCGCGCTGAACGCGCATGTGTGCACGCTCGGCTCAGCCATCGGGTGTATCGCTACCCCCAGCGATAGCCGACGGAGCGGACCGTCGTGATCCACGACGCCCGCTCTTCGCCGAGCTTGGAACGGAGACGACGGACGTGGACGTCGACGGTCCGGGCGCCGCCGTAGTACTCGTAGCCCCAGACCTTGGAGAGCAGCTGCTCACGTGACCACACCCTCACCGGGTTTTCGACCAGGAACCGGAGCAACTCGTATTCCATGTAGGTGAGGTCGATCGGCTCTCCGGCCAGTGTGGCCTGGTAGTTGAGCGGATTGAGCTCGAGGTCCTTGAAGCGGAGCAGCTCCTCACCGGGATCTTCGCCGGCGCACCGATTGACCCGAATCCGGAATTCCACCGGGTCGATCGGCGAGACCAAGAAGTCGGCGGTCACGCCACTGCTCTCGAGGAGGGCGAGGTGTTCGGTGGCCACGACCAGGATCACCGGCATCCCGAGCATCTCTTCGATGCGGGCCACCTCCCGTAATTGGCGTAGCGGGCCGGTGCCCAACTCGACGACGAGGAGATCGGCCTCGCGGATAGTGCCGTCTTCCACGGCGATGTCATCGACCGTCTTGATGGACACGTCCGACAGGGCAAGACCGTCCGCGAGGTTCTCAGAAATCGGCTCGGGGTAGACGGCGGCTATCACAGGATCGGCAGATAGGTCTCTAGCTCGAAGCCGGAGACATGACTCTGATATCTCCCCCACTCCGCACGCTTGTTTCTCAGGAACCAGTCAAAGACGTGTTCCCCCAATGCCTCGGCGACGAGGTCGGACTCCTCCATGATGTCGAGGGCCGACGCGAGAGTATCGGGGAGACGTCTGGCACCGACGGCGGCCCGCTCTGCCGCTGTCATCTGATGGACATCGGCGGCGATCTCGGGTGGAAGCTCATAGCCCTCGCGGATGCCGGCTAGCCCGGCGGCGAGGATGACTGACAGCGCCAGATACGGGTTGCAGGCGGCGTCGGCCGCCCGGTACTCGACCCGCACCGAAGAAGGCTTGCCCTTCTTCACCGATGGCACCCGGACGAGGGCCGATTGATTGTTCCGGGCCCACGACATGTAGATGGGGGCGTCGAACCCGCCTACCAGGCGTTTGTAGGAGTTGACCCACTGGTTGGTCACCGCAGTCATCTCCGCGGCATGTTTCAACAAACCGGCAATGAACGCGTCGGCAACTTTCGATAGCCCACCCTGAGTGCCCGGCTCGTGAAAAGCATTGGTGTCGCCTTCGAACAGTGACAGATGCAGATGCATCCCCGAGCCGTCATGTTCTTGCAGCGGCTTGGGCATGAACGTGGCGTAGATGCCCGACTGAAGCGCCACCTCTTTGACGGTGAGACGAGAGGTCATGATGTTGTCGGCCATGGTGAGGGCATCGGTGTAGCGGGCGATGATCTCGTGCTGGCTGGGCGCCACCTCATGATGAGAGTGCTCGATGGGGATGCCGAGTTGCTCCAAGGCGTTGATCGTCTTTCGCCGGTACTCCTGGGCCACGTCCAATGGAGTGAGGTCGAAGTACCCGCCCCGATCGAGCACTTGTGGTTCGGGCCCACTGTCGGCGAAATAGAAGAACTCGAGCTCGGGGGCGGCGAAGAAGGTGTATCCCATTTCTGAGGCCTTCTCCAGGTTTCTCTTGAGGACGGTGCGGGGGTCACCATTGAAGGGCTCACCGTCGGGTGTGGAGATATCACAGAACATCCGGGCCACTTGCTGTTCGGTGCGCCAGGGAAGAACGGCGAAAGTCGTCGGATCGGGTCGCGCCAACATGTCGGCTTCCTGGATGCGGGCGTAGCCGTCGATCGACGACCCGTCGAACGTCATCCCCTCCTCAAAGGCGACTTCGAGCTCGGCGGGGCTGATCGCCACCGACTTGAGAAAGCCAAGGACGTCGGTGAACCAGAGCCTGATGAAGCGGATCCCCCGCTCCTCGACCGTACGCATCACATAGTCGGCCTGTTTGTTCATCTATCCACGAACCTCTGCTCCGCAAATATACGGCGGGTCAAGCGGAGCGTCGACGTTCTGCCAGCCATTTTCGGCGGAGAGACTTGCGTTCCTTCTCAGATGTCCCACCCCAGATGCCGGAGCGTTGATTGGTCTCCAGCGCGTATTCCAGGCAGTTGTCGATCACCGGGCAGACGGCGCAGACGGCTTTAGCCTTCTCCACCGACCTCTCGTCCGCTATGTCGGTCGAGGGGAAGAAGAGCTTGTTTGGATAACCAGAGCAGGCCGCTCGGGCCCTCCAGTCCGCAACCAGCTCGGTCGCGAGTTGTGCTGGCCCGTAGGTCACCCGTCCATATTCGCGGTGCGGCCGACGCCTCGCAAAACGAGGGCAACGACCTGTGCGACGTTTCTGTCAGCGACACAGATCGGGGATACCGACTCGGCGTCGGCTGATTTCGTCGGTGAGTCGAATAGCCTTGAGGTGTGCCCAAGATTCGTGCCGCCTCCATCGACGAGCACAAGGAGCTCACCAGACGGTCACTCCTAGACGCGGCCTATCAGGTCATCGACGAGGCCGGAACGGCCGACGTGCCGCTCGGCGAGATCGCCCTGGCCGCGGGAGTGGGGCGCACCACGTTCTACGACTACTTCGACGACCGCGACGATGTCATCGCCTCGCTGGTCGAAGACAAGCTGCCCGATGTCATCGCCGAGCTGATCGACTCGGTCCCCGAGGATCTCACCATCGCCGACCGACTCGCCAAGCTGGCTTCGGCCACGGTGGAGTTCGTGGCGACGGATCGGGTCCTGGGCGTGATCCTGCACCGGGAGGCTGGTCGAATGGGGCTGGACGCCCAGGAGAGAATCGGCGATTCGCACGCCCAATTGGCCACCGAGATGGCGTCGATCTACATGACAGGCGTGTCCGAGGGGGTCTTCCACCCCCTGCCTTTCTACCTTGCAGGGCGTCTCATTCAGGACACGATCATGTCGGCGGCTCGAGCTCTGATCGACGACGACACGCGAAGACAGGAAGTGACCGAAGGAGTCGAATCCTTTCTCCTCGGTGGACTAGGCGTCGGCTCAGAACGGCATTAGTCAACCCACAGCCATCTCAGACCGACGAATATGAATGATATGCAGGACCTCATCACCCCGGACACCTACATAAATCGGGAGCTGTCCTGGCTCGAGTTCAACAAGAGAGTCTTTGCGCTGACCGGACGGGAGGATTTCCCGCTTTTGGAGAAGGCGAGGTTCCTGTCGATTTGGTCATCGAATCTCGACGAGTTCTTCCAAGTCAGGGTGGCGGGTCTCAAAGAGCAGGTGGCCCATGGCTTGCGGTCGGCCACCCCAGATGGGCTCACGCCCGGCCAGCAGCTCGCCGCGATCAGAGTCGACGTCGACGCTCAGTATCAAGAGGTTTCCAAACGGTTCCTCTCCGAGGTGGCTCCCGCGCTGGCAAAGGAGGGGATCGTTTTCGGCGACTATTCGACGCTGGACGACGATGACCGCGAATTTCTCGACGAGCAGTTCAGGGAGCTGGTTTTTCCTGTAGTCACCCCCCTGGCAGTCGATCCCGCTCACCCTTTTCCCTACATCTCCAATCTCTCCCTTAACCTGGCGATCTTCGTGCGTAACCCGGAGACGAAGCTGACCCGGTTTGCCAGGGTAAAGATCCCTCCAATCCTTCCTCGCTTCGTGGTGCTTCCCGACGGGGAACGTTTCATCCCACTGGAGCAGGTGATCGCGTCTCATCTCGACTCGTTGTTTCCCGGGATGGAGGTAATCGGACACCACGTGTTCAGGGTCACTCGCAACGCCGACTTCGAGGTGGAAGAGGACGAAGGTGGCGACCTTTTGATGTCGATCGAGTCCGAACTGACCCAACGTCGCTTCGGTCGGGTGGTTCGTCTCGAAGTCCACCCCGACATGCCCGATGAGGTTCTCGACATGTTGATGAGGGAGATGGGCGCCACCGAGGACGACGTCTACCGGGTCGACGGACCGCTCGACCTCGCCGGTTTGTCGGGCGTTTTTGATCTGGATCGTCCGGAGTTGAAGTTCCCCGTCTTCTCGGGCGTCACCCCCTTGCGGCTTTCTGCCACCAGTGCGGATTCGGTCGACTTTTTCGAGGTAATACGTCAAGGGGACTTGATGGCCCACCATCCGTACGACTCGTTCTCGTCCACCGTGGAAGCCTTCGTCTCCAGGGCGGCGCGGGACCGTGACGTCCTTGCCATCAAAATGACCCTGTACCGGACCAATCGCAATAGCCAGATCATGCAGTCGCTGATCGATGCCGCCGAGCGGGGCAAGCAAGTGGTAGCCCTCGTCGAACTGAAGGCCAGGTTTGACGAGGAGAAGAACATCGAGTGGGCCCAGCGTCTGGAGGACGTGGGCGTCCACGTGATGTACGGGGTCGTGGGCTTGAAGACCCACACCAAGATCGCCCTGGTCATGCGTCGTGAGGGCGATCGCGTCGTCCGGTATGCACACATCGGCACCGGCAACTACAACGAGAATTCAGCCCGCATCTATGAGGACGTCGGGGTTTTCACCGCCGACGCGGATTTGGGTTTAGATCTCTCGGACCTCTTCAACTTCCTGACGGGATACAGCCGCCAGACTCGCTACCGCTCACTCGCCGTGTCTCCAGAAGGCATCAGAGACCGAATCCTCGGTCTCATCGCCGACGAGGCGCATCGGCCGGATGGCCACATCACGATGAAGATGAACTCTCTCGTCGATGCGGGGATCATCGAAGCCCTCTACGAGGCATCACGAGCGGGTGCTCATGTGGATTTGTGTGTGCGGGGTATCTGTAGCCTGATTCCTGGCATCCCCGGCCTGTCGGAGAACATCCACGTCCGTTCGGTGGTTGGCCGGTATCTCGAGCATTCCCGAATCTATCGCTTCGGTGCTCGCGGTAGAGAGCGTAGCTATCTGTACGGCTCGGCCGACATGATGCCCCGGAATCTCGACAGACGTGTGGAGGCGCTGGCTCCGATCACCGACCCCGACCTCCAATTTCGCATGGATGAGATCCTCGACGTCGTCTTTGCCGATGACAACCTCGCTTGGGAATTGAAGCCCGATCGCAATTGGGTTCAAGTCGATGGCGAGGCGTCCGTCGACTCCCACGATGCTCTCCAAGAACTAGCCCTGCTGCGCAGCGCGGCGCACCTCTGATATTGGTCTCCATTTGCTCAAAAAAGATTGATTCAATATAATTTGAGTCATGAGCCTCGAGGAGCGAGCCGATGCCCACGCAGCACTCGGCGATCCGAGACGGCTGCTGATCGTCGACAGCCTGGCACTGGGTGACCACACAGTTGCCGAATTGGCCGAGCTGTCCGGGATGCGTGGCAATCTCCTCGCCCATCATCTCGATGTGCTCGAGTCGGCCGGGCTCATCGAACGCAGGGTCTCGGAGGGCGATCGCCGACACAAGTACATCACTCTTCGCTTCAACCATCTGCCCTCGATTCTTCACCCGACCGCCATTTCAGGTGACATCCTCTTTGTCTGCACCCACAACTCGGCCCGCTCGCAATTTGCCGCCGCCCTGTGGACGGAGAGGACCGGAGAACGGGCCCAGAGCGTCGGCAGCCATCCAAGTCCTGTAGTCCATCCCAAGGCCGTGGAAGTCGCGGCCGAACATGGCATCGACATCTCCGCCGCCCGGCCTGCCGGCTATGACCAGCTCTCCGGGTCCCCATCCTGGGTAGTGACTGTGTGCGATCGAGCTCGCGAAGCGGGAGTTCCCGCCGGCAGCCACTTTCTACATTGGTCGGTTCCTGACCCGGTCGCATCGGGAAGCCTGCGTGCGTTTCGTCGGGCGTTCGCCGAAATCGCCGAGCGAGTCGACCATCTCGCAACGGAGACCGGGCCGGGGTGAGACGCGACGTCGTCGCCGAGGGAGTGGGGACCGCCCTCCTCGTCTATGTGATCGTTGGCAGCGGGATCGCCGCGGAGTCACTCAGCAGTGACAGAGCGGTCCAGCTACTCGCTCACGCTCTCATCGTGGGGATGGCGCTCGGCGCTCTCGTCGACATGCTGCAGAACGTCTCCGGGTCGAATTTCAACCCTTCGGTCACACTCGCCTTCTGGCGCTCGGGAGGAATAGGGCTCCCCGAAGCCGTCACCTACATGTCGGTGCAGGTGATTGGGGCGATCGCCGGGGCCATCCTGGCCAACGTCACCTTCGACCTCCCGGCAGTGTCCCTGTCGACCACCACCCGCTCCGGCCTCGGATTGGTGGTGGCCGAGGCCATCGCCACGTTTGTGCTCGTGCTGATCATCCTTTCGTTGGTGCGAAGTGGTCGGGCCGGTCACGTCCCCGCGGCAGTGGGGGCTTGGGTGGCCGCCGTCGTATTCGCCACATCGAGCACAGGATTCGCCAACCCGGCTGTGACCGTGGCTCGCATGCTCACCGACAGTTTCACCGGCATCGCACCGGCCTCTGTGACCGGGTTTCTCTCCGCCCAGCTCGTGGCGGGGTGGAGTGCGTCGCTGGTTGCCAGGTCTCTGAATCCCGAACCCGTTCCCAATGCGGCCAAGACATGAGGAGGTCACTTGCCAGTCACCCTGACCACTGCAGAGCAGCTCCAGATTCGTGAGGCAGCCGAACGTCTGCAACGCAGATTCGCCGGGCGACTCAACAAGGAGACCATCGAACGATTCATGAAAGACTCGCTGGACGTGCTCATTGCCCGAGCCAGCACCAGCACGTGGGTGCCGCTCCTCGCAGAGCGGTTTGCACGAGATCGTCTTCGGGCTTTGATTCGCCTCGAATCAGATTCCGCCACTCTCAACCCGAGTGTGTTGTTTCTTTGTGTGCACAACGCTGGTCGCTCGCAGATGGCGGCAGGTTGGATGCGTCATCTTGCTGGCGAGCGTGTAGACCTGTTCTCCGGAGGTTCCGAACCCGCCGAGCTGGTCAATCCAGCAGCGGTGGCTGCCATGGCCGAGAAGGGCATCGATATCAGTGGCGAGATTCCCCAGCCGTGGGCGGACGAGATCGTTCGCGCCGCCGACGTTGTGGTGACCATGGGATGCGGGGACGCCTGCCCGGTGTTTCCCGGCAAGCGATACCTCGATTGGGAACTCGAAGATCCTTCGGGCAAGGACCTCGCGGGGGTCCGTCCCATCAGGGACGACCTCGAGCAGCGGGTGCGGGCCTTGATGGAAGACCTGAAGATTCCGGTAGCGGTCTAACGACACGTCAGCCGGTTTCACGACCGGTCACGTCTCGGAGCTCGGATCGCGTCTGAGCGGCCGTCCAGGCCCAAAAACTGTTCATCTCCCGTTCATCTGAACATTGCCATTGGGTTAACAGGGGTTCCTAACTTCGCGGGCGTTCCTGGGAGGTTCTTATCCGATACAAGGAGATGAACGGGAATGCACATGCGAAAACTGGTCGCCATGATCGCCCTACTGGCGTTGATGCTGGCAGCCTGTGGTGGCACCGGTGCCGACACCGACACCACCGAACCTTCCGACGACGAGGTCACAACGACCGCGGCTCCGTCTGAGGAGCCGGCCACAACCGGGGAAATGACGGACGACACCGGCGAGGGCGCCTTCGGCCTGCCCCTGACCGACCCGCTCGAGGTAGACCCGAGTGTCGACATTGGGATAGCCGGTTCGTCGACCGTGTTTCCCCTGTCGACGGCGGTGCTGACCCAGTGGATCGATGAGGGCGGTCCGGAGTACTCCATCGACTCCATTGGTTCTGGCGGTGGTTTGGAGCGGTTCTGCGTCGAAGGAGCTTCCGACATCGCCAACGCCTCGCGGCAGATCGACGAAGACGAAGTGGCCGCTTGCACCGAGACATGGGGCACCGAGCCCATCGAGGTTCGGGTAGGGAGCGATGCCTTATCGCTTGTCATCAGCAACGGCAACTACTTCGCCCAACAGCTCACTCTCGAGGAGATCGCGACTGCATTCTCACTGACCGATGCCGGCGCCACGTGGGCTGATGTCAACCCGGATTTCCCGGCGCATCCGATCCAGCTCTTCTCGCCGGGCGCCGACTCCGGCACGTTCGACTACTTCAACGAGATCGTCTTCGAAGAGGCCGATCCGGCACCCATTCTCTCTTCGATCGCCGAGATCGTGGGCGAAGACGACAACCTCACCGTGGCGGGTGTCGCCGAGGATGGCTGCACCGAAGGTGACCTGAGCACGACATGTGCCATCGGCTATTTCGGCTACGCCTACTTCCAAGAAAACGCTGATTCCCTGCAAGTGGTGACCGTCGAGGGAATCGAGCCCAGTGCAGACACGGTCAACGACGCCACCTATCCCATCGCCCGTCCTCTGTACATGTACACGTCGGATGCGGTCATTCAGGACAAGCCTCAGGTCGCTGAGTTCATGGCCTACTACTTGAACATCGTCAACGGTGTGATTGGCGAAGTCGGATACTTCCCGGCTCCCGATGAAGCACTCCAGGAAGCTGCTGACAACATTGCTGCAGCTGCCGGTTGGTAGGTCCTCGAAAGATGACGAACGTGATGGAGCCCGGTCCTCATCCCATGGGTGGCCGGGTTCCATCACTCCCGAGCAGTGATCGACGAAAGCTCCATGGCCACTGAGGAACGAGCTCTCCAACAATCTGGAGGACAGCAGACCTTCAAGAGACGGCCGCGACCCGGCGAACTCGCCATCAGGGGATTTCTCTTCTTCTGTGGTGTCCTCTCCATCGCGACCACGCTCGGCATCGTCTACGAACTGGGTAAGGAGTCCCTTCTCTTCTTCCAGGACGATCGGGTCAGCATCGGCGAGTTCTTCACCACGACGATCTGGCAGCCTCAGGCCGGTGGGTTCGGTATTTGGCCGCTCGTCCTGGGGACCCTCTACATCAGCTTCATTGCGATGCTGGTGGCCGTCCCCATCGGGCTGGCTGCCGCCATCTATCTCTCGGAGTACGCAAGCAACCGCGTTCGCGGATTCCTCAAGCCGGTTCTGGAGGTTCTGGTCGGCATTCCCACGGTCGTGTACGGCTTTTTTGCCCTGACTTTCATGACCCCTCTGCTCCGGTCTCTGCTCGGGAGCAACGTGGTCGGGTTCTTCAATGTCCTATCCGCAGGGATCGTGATCGGCATCCTCATCGTCCCTCTGATCAGCTCGTTGGCCGAGGACGCGTTGCGGGCTGTTCCTGACTCTCTGCGTCAGGCCGCCTACGCCCTCGGAGCTTCGAAACTGGAGGTCTCCACTCGTGTGGTGGTCCCGGCCGCGCTCTCCGGGATAGCCGCGGGATTCGTGGTCGCAATGTCCCGCGCCGTAGGGGAGACCATGGTGGTAACTCTCGCCTCTGGGGCCTCTCCACGTAACTTCATGCTCGGCGAGGACTCACTGTTCAGCTACATCCTCAACCCGTTCCAGGGTGCTCAGGCGATGACCGGCTATGTGGCCATCACCGCCAACGGCGACCTCGGGTACAACACCATCGACTACAACTCGATCTTCGCGATCGGATTGACGCTGTTCTTCATGACGTTGGGGCTCAACTCCCTGAGTCGTCGCTTCGTCAGGCGTTTCCGTCAGGTCTACGAATGAGCATCGAGGCGCCAGAGCGTCCTGGCCGGGTCGAGGACCTGTATCCCAGCGAACAGGAGTACATCGGCCATCTCGGTCGCCGTCTTCGCAAAGCCGCGGTCTTCAGGCTCTTTTGCCTCGCCATGCTTTCCATAGCCGTGCTCGCCCTGGCCACCTTGCTCTACACGATCATCAACGACTCGTTCGGGTTGGTAGCCATTGTCAACGAGAACGATCCCGAGGGGATTGTTGCCGGCCTGGGTCACGATCCCGAGGAGGTCGGTCTCGAAAATCTGGAGTACGACGAGTTGGTTGGTCTCCTTGAAGGGACCGTTTCCAGCGGTGTGGGTCGCCGGCTCGAGCGGGATCAGCGCTTCTATGAGGACAGATTGGTGTTCGAGTCCGACGCGACGTGGGCAGAGATCTGCACCTCCGATGCGCCTCCGTCCGGCTGCACCTTGGGGCCACGCGGTCAGAGCGACATTCTGGCGCTGGTCTTTGAACGGGTGGTCGTCCCCGATGTGATCGCCACCTATGAGCTCATCCCGTCATTGTTCAGCCCTGAGGTCTTTGAGGAGGAGGTTGCAGCCGCCTTCGAAGCCGGCAGGTTCCCCGACCACACACCCGATCAGGCAGCTATCGAGTGGCGCAGTTGGTTCAATCCCACGTTTCTGACCACACCGCAGAACTCCACTCCTGAGATCGCGGGCATACGCACGGCCATCATCGGGTCCGCTTGGCTGGTCGTGATCACGCTCCTCTTCGCCGTCCCGGTCGGTGTGGGAGCCGCCATTTACCTGGTCGAGTATGCCAAGCCGAGCCGTCTCAACGACTTCATCCAGACCAATATCAACAACCTGGCCGGTGTGCCTTCCATCATCTACGGGATGTTGGGTCTCGCGATCTTCGTGAGGGTCCTGGAACCTTTCACTTCCGGGGCGATTTTCACCGACGGCGTGCCCCCTTCTGACAACGGTCGCACCGTGATTGCCGCGGGATTGACGCTAGGTCTCCTCACCCTTCCGGTCGTGATCATCAGCGCTCAAGAGGCTCTCAAGTCGGTGCCCAACTCCTTACGTCATGCCGGACTGGCTTTGGGCGCCACCCGCTGGCAGACGGTGCGAAGCCAGATACTCCCGGTGGCCCTTCCGGGAATTCTCACGGGGACGATCCTGGCGGTGGCCCGTGCGGTGGGGGAGACGGCTCCTCTCATTCTGGTGGGTGCGGCCAGTTTCATAACCACCGACCCGACGGGGCCATTTTCCAAGTTCACTGCTCTCCCCATCCAGATATTCCAGTGGACTTCGTTCCCTCAGCAGGAGTTCCGTCACATTGCAGCTGCCGCCAGCCTGGCCCTGCTCCTCCTGCTATTGACCCTCAATGCGGCGGCCGTGATACTTCGAAACCGATACTCCAGGAGAGCGGAATGACAAATGAGACCTCCACCGAATCCAGGTTGAACGAGATGATCGAAGAGCCGATGACATCAGCACAGGAAAACCAGGCCGAGCCAGAGATCACTGTCGTTCGACCTCCTGGAGTGATCGAGACCAAGAACATGTATGTGTTCTATGGCGACTTCATGGCGGTGGCCGATGTGTCGCTGAATTTCGGTAAAAACGAGATCTCCGCCCTCATCGGCCCATCCGGCTGTGGCAAGTCGACGGTTCTCAGGTCACTCAACCGGATGAACGATCTGGTGGCGTCGGCACGAACCGAAGGCGAAGTCCACTATCACGGCGAGAACATCTACGCCGAAGGGGTCGATCCGGTGGAGGTTCGCCGCACCATCGGAATGGTCTTCCAGAAACCCAATCCTTTCCCCAAGTCGATATTCGACAACATCGCCTGGGGCGCCAAGATCAATGGCTTCCGGGGCAACAAGTCGGAGACCGAGGGTCTCGTTCAGGAGGCGCTGGAAGGGGCGGCGCTATGGGATGAGGTCAAAGACAAGCTGGCCGAGTCCGGATATTCGCTGTCGGGCGGTCAGCAGCAGCGTCTCTGCATCGCCCGGGCAATCGCCACCAAACCCGATGTGATCCTAATGGACGAGCCATGCTCCGCTCTTGACCCGATCGCGACGCTGCGTATCGAAGAGCTGATGCTGGAGTTGAAGGAGAATTACTCCATCATCATCGTGACCCATAACATGCAGCAGGCCGCTCGTGTGAGCGACCGCACAGCCTTCTTCAATGTGAAGCTGAATGACACCGGAATGCGGACCGGCCGATTGGTCGAATACAGCCCGACCGATCAATTGTTCACTTCGCCCACTGAGAAGGACACCGAGGATTACATAACCGGCAGGTTCGGATGACCGGCATCAGAGACACCAACATTCACTTTCACCAAGAGCTCGAAGAGTTGGAGCGGAAGGTGCTTTCGATGGTCGACCGCGCCGAGCAGATGGTCGAGATGGCGGTTCAGGCGGTGACCAGCGACGACGTGGACCTGGCCCAGCGGGTAGTCGAGCTCGACGACGGTATCGATGCCACCTACTCCGAAGTGCATCAGGATTGGACTTCACTCATGGCCCGTCATCAGCCACTGGGGTCGGATCTGCGGCGAATGGCGGTGTTGATCCAACTCAACGTGACCTTCGAGCGCATGGGTGACCAGTGTGTCAACATCGCCAAAATCGCCCAATTCAATGAGGGCCTGCCTCGCGTGGAGCGAATCTGCGAACAAATCCGGGAAATGGGTGACCTGGTACGACCGATGATCCGGACCGCCATCGAAGCCTACGTGCGTGGCGATGTCGACGAGGCGCGTCTGCTTCCCGCCATGGACCAGCCGGTGGACCGGCTCAACGCCAACATGTACAAGGAGACCGTGGCCGTTCGCGACAATCCGCAATTGTTGGAGTGGGCGACCAAGATGCTGATGGTGTCGAGGGCATTGGAGAGAGTTGGTGACCAGGCGGTCGACTTTGGAGAGCAGACCGCTTATCTCATCACCGGAGAGAGAGCCGAGTTCGATGAATACGGGATGGCCCGGCCAATCGATGACAGCCAGCTCGACTGATCGCAGGCAGTCTCGCATCCTGATCATCGAGGACGAGCCAGGGCTTGCGGAGTCGGTCCGCTACGCACTGGAGTCGGAGGGGTTCGACGTCACGGTGGCGGCCAGCGGATTCGCCGGCCTCGACATGGCCCGCCGCACCAATCCTGACCTCGTCCTCCTGGATCTGATGTTGCCAGAGATGTCGGGTCTCGACGTCTGCCGCCAGATCCGTCTTTCCTCCGACGTGCCGATTGTGATGCTCACTGCCAAGGACTCCGAGGCGGAC
>Ga0299913_10003375_pt1 | contig 13027 bp, 9 predicted proteins | sample RVTome_9_FD_201360 | JGI IMG/M metagenome (GOLD analysis project Ga0299913, IMG submission 201360) | Soil microbial communities from uranium-contaminated site in the Upper Colorado River Basin, Wyoming, United States - RVT155D38 (version 2) ... | reverse complement strand
GGCCCCGCAGTGTTGAAGTAGTCGTGCTCTGCCGGGAAACGTCACCGACGCCCGCCAGTTGGGGCACTGGCGGGCGTCGGTGTCCCTCAGAAGCGAACCGCACCGGGGCGGATCGAGACCTGGCGCGTCTCCTGTCGAAGTCCTCCTGGGTTTTTGGGCTTGGCCCTCTGGCGGGCAGTGGGAAGCCCCCTGATCAGCCAGTGCCTAGCGGCCCCCGATGTTGGCGGCGTTGAGTTCGGTGAGGGTGATGTTTTCGCTTTTGGAGCGGATGGCGTGGAGGGCGGCTGAGCAGATCAGCTGGGACAGGAGTGTCAGGTAGCCGTCGGTGCGTTGGTGCAGTTCTTTGGCGTAGCGGGTGAGGGCGTGTTCCTCGAGCCGGTGCAGGACGAGATTCTTCTCGAAGCTGGCCAGGACCTTGTAAAAGGTCTCCTGGTCGTCTGTATCAAGGGGGAAGGGATGGAGCCAGGTCACGGGAAGGGGAGGGGAGAGGGAGGCGGGCTGTGTCGGCTGCTGTTCCGCGGTGTGGTTCCCGGCGGTGAGACGGATGTCGGTCTCGGTGCGGTGTCGGGCTTGTTCGATGCGGGCGCTGGCACCGGTGCCGCAGAAGATCGTGGTGATGCCGAGCTTGCTACGGAGGAAGTCGAAGTAGGGCAGCACGGCCGCCAGTTGGTCGGGAGTGACACGGTCGATGTTGTCCACCAGGAGGAGCCGGGTCTGCGCGTTCTCCAGGACGTAGTTGACCGGAACGGACAGGTCGGGGTACCTCCGCCACTCCAGAAGCTCGGTCTCATTCTTGGGCGCGGGGTTCAAACCGAGGAAGGAAGCGATCTCCCACACCCAGTTCACCTTGGAGTCCGAGTCCGCGGGGGAGGTGATGTGCACCAGCGGGATGACCTTGCCGCTGGGGCCTCCCTGGGCTTCCTCGATGGCCAGTTGAGCGGCTCGGCCCACGGCGCGTAACAGCGCGGTCTTGCCGGTCCCGCGGGGGCCGTCGATGACTCGGTCCAACACCCCCTCTCGCCGCCCGCAGTTGAGATCCACCGCATCCACCGCTTCTTGGAGAATGTGGTCCATCGCGTCCGTGGTGATCATCCGCATGTGCTTGTGGTACGAGATCCGCGGATCGTCTGCAGCGACGTCAGTATCGGGGTCCGGAAGTTCGCCAAGCTGAGGGCGGCTGACCTCCTCGTGTACGAAGTGGTCCCACCCGTTGCGGTAGTACAGGGGCAGGGGCCGCATCGGGGTGGCCTGCATCTGCGACAGCAGCTGCTTCTTACGCTGCTCCCGCAGCGCCACGGTGGCTTTCATCGCTCCTCTTCCTGTGGCTCAGCCGCCCCCCCCGGGGCAGCGCCGTTTGCGGACGCCCGTGGCATGAGGCGCGGGCGGTCCTGTGCCGCATCAGTTCGTTTCGTCAGCTCTGCTCGTCCGGCTCCTCCTCCCATGCGTCGGCCTCCCACACGTCGATGTCCTGCGGCTGGTCCGGCTCCGGGAACTCCTCAACGAAGTCACTGACGTCCGCCTCCAAAACGCCGCTCAAGACGCCCGCTTCCCCCTCGGCCGCCGTTGCGGGTTGCGCCTCTGGGGCGAAGAGCGCTTCCAGAGTGCGAGGCGGATCAGAGGCGGCCGGCTCGGTGGGCGCCTGTGCGGGCGGTGCCGGCGAGGGCAGCGTTGAAGGGGGCTGCGCGGCGGGGGAGATGGGCAGGGAGGGGTAGGGGGTGATGGTGGACAGGTCGACCGGTGCCAGGTCCGCGTAACGATCGCGTGCCTCGGGCTCGTCGACCTCGAGGGGCAGGCCCTGGAAGGGCCGATCGGGTCCGCGACGGGGCGGTGGCGGCTTGCGGGTGCGTGAGCGGCGCCGCTCCAGGGCCAGTGCGATCGCGTCTTCGCCCCGTACGTCACCGCCGGCGCCGACATGGGCTTCCCTGGCCTCTTGCCACATGTCCGCGGTCCACGGGTGGTTCAGCAGGTGCCGACGCGTGAAGTCCATCTCCACCCAGGCCTTGCGCACATGGTCATACAGCCACGCCCGCTCGGGCCGGTAGGGGTTGTAGCGGCACTCCCAGCAGCCGTTCTTGCCCGGAAGACCGGAAGACCCGCGCGAGAGGACCTCCTGATAGTGCCGCAGGTCTTCCCGGGTGGGCTGGTAGGTGCGGTAGTCGATGGTGAAGCCGTTCTCGCCGGGCTTCACCCAAGCCGGCAGAAGGAACCAGCGGTTCTCGGCAGGGGACAGCGGAAGCGGCCGATAGCCGGAGCGGGCCACCTGCACGGCATACATATCGCTGGGGGAGAGGACCACCTTCGGCAGATGGGGATCGCGCAGACCCTTGTGGGGGGTTTGCTGGTACTCCAAAGCGACCCACTCCTGGGCCATCTGCTGCAGCTCGTCGATGGTGTACAGCGGCATGCGCTCCACTCCACGGCCGCGGGTGTGGTGGCTGCGCCCCTGCCAGCCGTGCGTGACGTGCTGGCTGAAGCGGTCCGCCAGGGTGATGAAGAACCGCTCCACCAAAGGCTTGTCCGTCGGCGTGCCCTTGCGGGCCGGGCGCATCGCGATCCGCCGCCGATCGCACACCTCGAAGAAGTGGTCACTCACGTACGGGCTGCCCTGATCAAAGATGATCATCTCGGGGTGGATGACCGGCCTCGCCGCCGTCGCTTCGGTGAACCGGGGATCGGCGGCCTGCAGGGAGGAGAACGGCAGGCTGGACACGGCAGCTGCGGCCAGCGGCTCCCATCCGGGCATCACCGGCCACGGGGCATAACACTGGGCCAGCAGCAGCGTCAGATCGACGGCGCGGGTAGCCCGGCCACCGCTGTGCCCCTCACCCTTGCGGTCTTTGGTGATTCTCGGGGTGATCATCAGCCCACACATGGAGCGGCCAGCGACGTCCACCAGCGTGGTCATCTCCGCGCCCACCGGCTTCCCGTCATCACCCCGGGCCACGATCCGCAGCGGGGTGGTATCGATCTGCGTCACCTCCCCAGGCCGCAGGGGACGCCCACCGCCGGCACCGTGCGGCAGCGCCGGTTTCACCGCCCGCGCAGCACGCTTGCGGGTGGGCTCACGCAGCTGCTCCGACAGCCCCGTATCCTCCATGCGCGTGTAGAACGTCGACCGCGGAATCAGCAGCGCCTTTTCCTGGACACGGTCCTTCATCTCGTGCGCATACCGCGACTTGAGCAGCAGGGTGACCTGCTCCCGGACGGTGTCGATGGTCACGTCCGACCGGCGCGCGTAGCGGCACACCACCTCGCGCATGGCCTCAAGGACCCGCTGGTCGGTATGGCCTCCCGGGACTGGGCTGCGCTTCTTGGGCAGCAGCACCACCGCGTTCTCGCCCGCCGCCTTCCAGCATCGTCGCTTGGCGGCCAGCGTGTACGCGGAGACCTGGATGCCGACGTCGGCCAGTCGCGCCGACATCGCAGCGCACCGCTGCCCCAACGTGGTGGCCTCCGGATCGAAACCGGGCCGCGCCACAAACGCGCCGGGAGCGATGCCGGTATCGACCTCCACCATGCGCTCGTGCCAACGCTGCGCCTCTTTCCTCTGCTTCGGGGACAGCCCTTCCAGCGCGCCCGGCCGACTCACCTTCACCAGTGGTCTGGGCTCATCGGCCTCGTCGAGGACCGCGAAGTCGGCAGCGCCGACCAGCCACCGGTAGAGCACCCCCCGCGGAAGCTCAGGGGCATCCAGAGACATGAGGGTGACCACGGGCCCTGCCCACTCGACCACTTCCCAGCGGGCCCCCTCCCACCACACACGCGCTCCAATGCGCAGCGCCGCCGCCTCCCGCCGGCTCCCTCCGCGCTTGCCCATGGGTATCTTCGCCTTCACGCAGCCCAGGCGAGCGCATCGGGCAGCAGCGGCTGCTGCCAGTCGATGTGCACCCGCTGCTGCCAGATCAACTGGTAGGCCAGGTCTAAAGCGATCAGCTCGGGCAGGCCGCTGGCCGCAGCCCCCCGGCGCACTCCGACCGGCTGCGCGAAGGCCCGCAGGAGAACACGCTCCTCATCCATGGAGATCGTGGGGAAGCGGTAGCCGGCCGCCCACTGCAGATTCGTCGCCCGGACACCGGAGGGCTCCTGGACGTGGTGCACCTGCCACCCGGCGGCGTCGGCGGCCTCCTCCAGCATGCGCAGTCGCTCCGTGTGAACGGCGGGGGGCTTACCTGAGTAGGCCGGCAGCAGGATCTGCCGCGTCCCGTCCCGGGTACGGGCCACGAACGCGGGCCGCCAGCGCAACGACCGTCGCCCCACTCGCCAGCGAAGCTCCACCGGCTCGCAGCTAAAGGCCTCGATATGCGAGTCGAAGTCCAACGCGATCGCGATGCGCCACCGTTGCAGCGACCCGCACACGACCATCCGCCCTGTCGTGGCCACGGGCCAGTGCGTGATGATGCCCGCCCGGCCCCTGTAGGGCTGGGGGATCGTCGGAGGCGACCGTTCCTCCAAGGGCACTCCCGTCAACTCCTGCGGCCAGCAGGAGACCAGTCGACCCTCGCGATCGCGAAAAACGGCGACGACATCGTTCACCACGCCTCCTGTGACTGGGAAGGACTCATCTCCCATGGGAAGCGCCCCCACACGAGGCCCGCGGGCTGTAAGCGCCTGCATCATCCGAAGGAGTGAACGGTCGGTCTTGAATCGACAGGGGAAGGTCGGGCATATCGCAGGCTGGCCGGTTCTGTTGCCCAGCAGGCACATGTCGCCCAGCGTCTGCGTCGGCCACGCGCCTTGGACGTGCCTCTACCAGACTGGGGTCCCTCAATGCGGGAACGCCGCCTGCTCAGTCAGGCCAGCCGCAACTCGCTTGGCTCGTAATGGAGTTGATAGGCGCGGACACCGCTGTCGTGCATTCGATAGATCGTGATACTTGAGAGGAACTGGGACTTGAAGTCCAAAGTGCGCTGCCGCTCCTTCTCAGCAATCCCGCTGATCCACTCCTCGATGTGCTCCGGCAGCTTGAACGCCAGGCGGTAGGCGTCTTCATCCCCCTGGGGGGTCAGCGTCCACTCGGCGGTCGCGGCCTGCCCCGAGCGGCGCAGGCGCACGGGGTGGTCGGGGCGTTGCTCGACGTAGGACAGGAACTGCGCCTGGTCCTGGGCAGCCAACGGCAGGATGAACGGAGCCGAGGGGAACCCCAGCAGAAGCTCAGCCGAGGCGTACTGCCTCAAATTTTCGACGAACTGCCTGAGAACCACACTTGCCGAGGCTTTGAACTGCGCAGCATTGGTGTCGGCTGACAGCGGCACCTCAGACGGGCAGGTGCCGAGGGCCACGCGGAGTTCCTTGCGCATCCACGACACGGGGAAGCGCCGCACAGCGTGATTCTCCTGTGCCCCGAACAGACCGGCCGCTGCGGCCTCGATCGCCATGCGCAGCCAGGTGAAAAACTCTCCGGACAGGTCGACCAGGGAAATCTGGTGGGCAAGCGCATACCGCTGAGCCTCTGCGGTGAAGCCGTTGGCGGAGAACAGCGCGTACGTGTACTGGAAGCGCCTCCTGGGCCGCGTGCCCCCGTCGCCCATAAAGTTCTCGTTGACGTCGTGCAGAACGCCGTGGGCATTGCGCACCACATCCAGCCGGCACTTCTCTCGGTAGTACTTGGCCTCAAGGAACAGCCGGATGGGGAGCGAGAATGCGGGCGTGAAGGGGAAATCCCCAAGCACGTCCACCTGATGGACGGCACCACGGCCGCGAACACGAAGCGCGCCACCGGCTCCAGTGAGCTCGGCACGATCCTGTTGCTCGTCGACAAGCAGCCGGTAGCCGCTGTGCCGCAGCAGCCAGGCCAGCGCCTCCTCCAACAGGTACCCCCGGAGCGCTGATTGCTTCGCCATGCCAATGTCCCCCCGCATCCGCCGTACGCCAGCTGCCAGATGTGATCTTCGCATTGGTCGCGTCGCGTCGCCTCGCCGACGGCCGCGACCGCTTCGAGCGCGGGCAGCAGCCGTTCCCTGACTCGCCGCTGGGTGCCGCTTGGGCGTCGGCAGAGAGGTGATGAGGGTGGACCGAAGCCAACATGCTGAGCCGGAGGGTGCGGTGAGGCGGACCTGCAAGATCGGCCGCCTTGAGACCCCGGCATGTCACAACATCGGCCACCAGGTCTGGGCACTCTCATCCCATACCTGAGCCCAGCCAGAAGGCACCAAGGCGGCCTCCTCCGGTGGTGACCCGGAAGGCTCGGCGAGGGACTCCAGTACGGGAGCCGTGTGAGGGGTGACCGCAGCGCAGCCGTGGCAGAGGTCGGCGAGTCGCCAGGTGTGCCCGCAGCGGCTGAGGACGAGGAGGATCTCCCCGTCGCATCCGCGACGTCGGGGATGCCAGGTGCAGCCCGACTCACGACACCGGCAGGTACGCAGGTGCCGGGGGAGTGGTGACTTCCGTGCGTGATGGGCGAGGTGCGTGAGCACTTCCGGGCGTACCGCACCGCGGAGCGCCGGCAGGCTCCCGCACATGCCGCAGCGCAGTTGCGGCCTGCCTGGGCGGGGGAGGACCTCAACGGTCCAGATGCGCGGCGGTGGTGGAGCGGGGGGTCTGGTACGGGCCGGAATGGTCTGCACTCCCTCAACTGTGCGACGTGGGCAGGCCAGCACTCGACAGCCGGGCCGCGCGCACTGTAGTGCAGACCTCTGCCCTCCACGCGGCCCGCTGAGGCTGCGTCAGATAGGGCAGATGTCTGCACTGACAGGGCAGGGGTGTGCACCATGCGATAGCTGAGTGACGATCTTCCCGCCCGACCCCGACCTCGAGGCTCTCCGTATGGAGCTCGCACGCAGGCGGGCGGAGAACGGCTGGAGCTACGACCAGCTCGCTGAACGAACCGGCCTGGCCAGGCGCACCCTCATTGAGATCGAACAAGGCCGCACCATCGGTACCCTGGCCACTTGGCACGCCATCGCCCACGCCCTGGGCGCGCCTGTCGGGGACCTTCTCGCCTCCCTCTGCAGCAACCACACCCCACCCTCACCGCCGACTGCCTGACCACCCCAGTCGGCTGTCCCGAAGGTCATCTGCAGTGCCCGCGGATCGCCCCGAAGTAGTGAGCACACTCGAACACGTGCGTCACTGATCGAAGTCTTGGGCGAATTCGTGCGTGCATGAGAGGGACTTATCCGCCTGCCCGCTCAGAGGGCGGCGTGTCGCATGCGACCTTCCCGCCATGCACCGCCCACCCTGCCGCGCTTCACCGCACCCTGCGCCGTGCACCACTGACCGCACGTCCAGCCAAGCCTGCTTCGAGGACCACACCCATGCTCGATCCCACTGACGAACAACTCGCCGCTATCGACGCCTTCCGCGAGGGCCACCACCTCGCCCTCCAAGCAGGTGCAGGCACCGGTAAGACCACCACCCTCGCCCTGCTCGCCGACAGCGTGAAAACCCGCGGCCGCTACATCGCCTTCAACAAGGCCATCGCCACCGCCGCCGCTCGTACTTTCCCCCGCCACGTGCTGTGCAAGACCGCCCACGCCATGGCCTACGCCGCCGTCGGCCACCGCTACCAAGCCCGTATGAACGGCCCCCGCATTCCCGGCTGGAGAACCGGAGCAGACCTCGGCATCACCAAACCCACCCGCATCGGCACCCGAGACATCAGCACCCGCGCCCTCTCCCACACCCTCCTGCAGACCGTCACCCGCTTCTGCCACTCCGCCGACACCGAACTCGACACCCACCACGTCGCCCCGCTGCGCGGCATCGATACACCCGAAGACCGCGCCGAGCTAGCCGAGTTGGTACTGCCTCACGCCCGCAAAGCCTGGGACGACCTCCAGCAACCCGACGAAGGCGTCGTCCGCTTCGACCACGACCACTACCTGAAAATCTGGGCCCTCACCGACCCACGCATCCCCGCCGACTTCCTCCTCCTCGACGAAGCCCAAGACACCAACCCCGTCCTAGAGCACGTCATCGCTGCCCAACGCGACCACGCCCAACTGGTGTTGGTCGGAGACTCAGCTCAAGCCATCTACGCCTGGCGCGGTGCCCGCGACGTCATGACCGGATTCGACGGCCACCACCTTCACCTCTCCCGCTCCTTCCGCTTCGGGCCCCACCTGGCCGAAGAAGCCAACCGATGGCTAGCCATTGCCGAAGCGCCCATCCGCCTGACTGGCACCCCCGACATCCCCACCACTCTTGGCACCAGCTGGCAGCAACCCGCCGCTATCCTGTGTCGCACCAACGTCGGCGCCATGATCGAAGTGCTCCACCACCTCCACGCCGGCCACCGCGTCGCGCTAGCCGGTGGGGGAGGAGCCCTTCAATCCCTGGCCCTGGCCGCCCGCGACCTCAAGGCTGGCAAGCACACCACTCACCCCGAACTCCTCCTCTTCAAGACGTGGGCCGAACTGCAGGACTATGCCGACAAAGACCCCTCCGGCCGCGACCTCGCACCACTGGTCGACCTCGTCGACGAACACGGCACCGACACCATCCTTGCGGCAATCAACCAACTCACCCACGAAGACCGCGCACAGATCACCATCTCCACGGCCCACAAAGCCAAAGGCCGCGAATGGCCCTCCGTCCGCATCGCCGACGACTTCCCCCCACCCCATGACGACGAAAGCCGCAAAGACGAAGACGGCAACCCACTGCCCGGCCCGATCAATACCGCCGAAGCACGCCTGTCCTACGTCGCCGTCACACGTGCACGCCACCACCTCGACCTCGGTGGTCTGTCCTGGATCCACCACCACCCCGACGGCAACCCCCACCTGGATGCTCCGACAGCCGCACCGAGCTCCAGCGTGAGCAAGCTATTGGCACGAGGCATCCACTGATTAGGGAGATGTGGGAGACGCCAGCGGCCTTGAAGAGCCGGTCATCGTGTTGGGACGGGGAGCACGAGGAGAGAATCTGTCACGGCCGTGACGTTGTCCCAACCCCGCTTGAACCGATGCACAGTTGTGCCGCGTTCGGCTGAAACTCGACGCAATCTGACGGACGCTGGCCCATCAACACTGTTCGTCAGTTGACGACTCCCAGTTCCCGACGCTGCGTGCTGAGACGCTGAAGATGTACCAGTAGTTGCCTTCCTGTCTCGACCAGCTGATCACCACAAGCCCGGCGGCTTGAACTGGCCTTGGCGAACTCCTATGGATCCGGAGGAAGTTCAGGGCCCGGCGGCGGGCTTGTCCAGGCAGGAACCCGCCCCGGTACGGGCGATCAGATCCCCTTGTCGCGGATGGGAGGCTCTTGGATAGCGTCCCGGCATGTATGTGCACGTGGACGTTGACCGGGCCTGGGAGCGGTTGCGGGCCAGCCGCTGGAGTCCACCGGGAAGGGCGAGCGGCGGAACTCGGAGCAAGACCTACTCCTCTGCGCTGGAACAGGCGGAGCAAATGTTCCGTGCCGCCGCTGTTGTAGGCCCCCCGACCAGACCACTGCAGGTCTTCTACGGACTGAGCCAGGCCGGCCGCGCCATCGCCTGTGCGGCATGGGGGCTGAAGGGCGAGGACTGGCGGTTGGCGTCGCATGGCATCAAGGCCACAGGCTTCGACAAGGACTTCGCCGACATCGAACTCCGCACGGATCCATCGGGCTCGCAGGGCAGTTTCGTGCGGCTGAGCGAGCTGTTGCACTCACCGGTCTGGCAGAAGAAGCCAGTGCGACTGGAGGACGTGTGGGACACCCTCCCAGCTAACCTTGAGCACCCGCTGACGGACAGAGCACGGCTCACGCCCTTGTACGCCGACCAGGAAAACGTCGGTGAGCACGATCACCCGCTGCTCAGCATTCCGGTGTGCGACATCCCCGATCGTGTCATCGACGCTGATAGCCGCGAGGTACTGGACGATTTCCTCACCTCCTACCCGCATATGGCCAGCCGCGAGAGCTACGTCCGCCGCTCGATGGAACCCGACGCAGCCCCGGACTTCACCCGCTACCAGACCAGTGGCGGCGAACTGCAGCTGAACTGGCTCATGCCGTCGGGGAAGACAACCGGAGCCGAGCGCCTGGAGTACCTGCGCTCGATCACCCGTGCGTACGCTGGACAGCGGTACTTTCTCCCCGTCATCGCGCACCTCACCTGCGAATTTCACCCGCTCATGGCGTGGTGGGCAGTCCTATACGCACTGTCGATGCTCGCTCGCTACGAGCCCGCGAGATGGGTGGGGCATATCAACGTTGATAGCAGCCGCCACGCCGTCCACATCGAAAGATTCCTTGAGCAAGCCCTCGTTCAGCTACCTGCCGTCATCGCGGACACCATCGATGAGGTAGCTGGCTGATGGAGTGCTACCGGAACCCCGGGACGGGCGGGGGCCAATCCCCGCACGATAGGCGTAGCCGCGCCCATAGTGGATCCGGCTGATCGAGGCCGAAGGGCCCCTAGCCTGCCCCGCCATCGCCCACTGCCTCAGGCCCTTCACTCCGGAGGCATCCCTCCGGAGCAGAACCTCGCTGGGGCGAGCGCAGCGCCGGACCGTCCGAAGGAGGCGGCCGGCTGCTCGGCCAATACGCGCGGTGCTCGGGAGAGTTGAGGAGTGGCTCCAGCGCCCGGCAGAGGCCCCTGGCAAGGACCCAACGGCGACAATTTACAGACAGCCACGAGAATTTCACCCTCCGGGGTCTACCCGCATAGAGACCTCCAGGCCAGGATAAGCGCGCCCCCTGCTCTTCACCTCGAACCTGGGAGCCCCACCATGCGCACCATCCCCCGCCGCACCATCCCCGCCGCCTTGGTAGCCGGCGCCACCGCTGCCCTCACACTCTTCAGCAGCACTCCCGCCCAAGCCGCGCTGCCCACCCCGATCGCCGCCTCCACAGCCCGCTCCTACCTTTCCTCGATGACTGCTACGACCGAGCACTCCCGCACCGGCTACAGCCGCGACCTCTTCCCCCACTGGATCACCATCAGCGGCACCTGCAACACCCGGGAGACCATCCTCAAGCGCGACGGCACCGGCGTGGTCACCGACTCGGCCTGCGCGGCTACCAGCGGCAGTTGGTACTCGCCCTATGACGGCGCCACCTGGAGCGCAGCCTCCGACGTCGACATCGACCACCTCATCCCGCTCGCCGAGGCATGGGACTCCGGCGCCGACAACTGGACCACCTCCAAACGCCAGAACTTGGCCAATGACCTCAGCCGCCCGCAGCTCCTCGCTGTGACCGACAACGTCAACCAGTCCAAAGGGGACCAGGACCCTGCCACCTGGTGGCCCTCCCGTAGCGCCTACCGCTGCACCTACGCCCGCGCCTGGGTCCAGGTGAAGCACTACTACGGTCTGACCGTCGACTCCGCTGAGAAGAGCGCCCTCTCTTCCGTCCTCAACGGCTGCTGACGGCCCGTCGGCTGGCAACCTCTCAAGACTCGCCGCCCCCGCCAAGCGAAGGGCGGCGGCAGAGGGTTGGGCCAGGGCGGCGGGGAACGGGGAAGCGACGAAACCACCTGTGGAGCGGCATCACCCGCGTTGGCCCCGGTAGGTCGGGGCCCGTGGCAGACCTTCCTTCCCCTGACGAGATCGAGTCCGCCCGCACGCCCGCTTGCGGCTTCCCCCGCGCCCAGCTCGCCGCCTGAAGCGTCCCCTGGCCGCCACCCAAGGGCTGGAAGAAGAAGCTGACCGACTGCTGGCGCGCCGTCCAGCAGGGCAATACGCGGCCTACGGCGGCGCTGCTGTGGGACTCCTGTACACCGGCTGGCGAGCGCTGCGCTCGAAACAAGCCGCACGAGTGCGCACCGCCAGCCTCGCCCGCCTGCGGATCACACTGACCCAGATCGGACCCAGATCGACGCCATGAACGACCAGGAGTTCGAGTTTGCGCTGACGGATCTCCTCGACCGGGACGGATGGTCGACTCGGAGAGTTGGCCAGTAAGGAGATCAGGCCGCCGACGTCATCGGCCAGCACCGCCAGCGCGGCAGGGTCGTCCTCCAGGCCAAGCACACCAAAGTCGGCGGCAATGTTCGCCCTCATGTGATGTACCAGGTGAAAGGGACTGCTGGCCCAGTGCACGGCGCCACAGGTGCGGTCGTCGTCACCAACGGATCCTTCACCCGCGACGCCAAAGAATGGGGCCCGCGGCACCATGTCCATTGGATCGACCGCGACCGCCTACGCACCTGGGCCGAACACGGCACCCCGCTCTACGTCCCTCCTTCGCCTGCCCGACCGGCATCCAGTGCCCGTGGTGGATGTGAGGCGAGTTCGGGCTGCGGAAGATTTTGGGGCAGACCGGGGACCACGATGCAGATGGGGGTTCCGGGGTGGCCTGCCCATCGACGATCGGATAGGTGGCTGGATGTGGCTGCAGCGTTGCGCAGAACCTGTCATCGTGAAACTAATCTGATCGCCTGACGGGATGTCATATGGAGCAAGCTGCTGATGAGATCGCTTGTCCGCTGTATCACTGCCCTGTGCAGTCCAGCTCTGCTGGCAGTGGCTGGATGCGCTGACACCATCGGATCGTCACCTGACGCCCCGACCCCTGCCAAGCCGGCAGTCACCTCTCCCGCTGCCTCTGCTCCCTCTGCTTCCGATAAAGAGGCGAGTTTGCCGGAGGCGGTGGACCGGCTGGCGGTGAGACCAGAGTCCCGAACCGGGTATGAGCGGGAGAAGTTCCATCACTGGGTTGATGCCGACCGCGACGGCTGTGACACCCGCAAGGAAGTTCTGATCTCCGAAGCCACCAAGAAGCCGCGTCAGGGCGGGAACTGTGAACTGACGGGCGGCGAGTGGCAGTCGTACTACGACGGTAAAACCATCACCGACGATTCCAAGCTGGATATCGACCACATGGTGCCGCTGGCTGAGGCCTGGGACTCGGGCGCCTCGAAGTGGAACGTGGAAAAGCGCGAACAGTACGCCAACGACCTCACCGTTCCCCGCTCGTTGGTGGCAGTCACCCTCAGCACCAACCGCTCCAAGGGCGACCAGGACGTGGCCGAATGGCTGCCGCCGACCTCATCCGTCCATTGCCTCTACGCCACGGACTGGGTGAGCACGAAGCTGCGCTGGAAGCTCACCGTCGATACCGCCGAACACGCCACCTTGGTGAAGGTGGCCCGCAGATG
>Ga0299913_10003374_pt1 | contig 13031 bp, 14 predicted proteins | sample RVTome_9_FD_201360 | JGI IMG/M metagenome (GOLD analysis project Ga0299913, IMG submission 201360) | Soil microbial communities from uranium-contaminated site in the Upper Colorado River Basin, Wyoming, United States - RVT155D38 (version 2) ... | reverse complement strand
TAGGTTCTGGGCGGGGTCGTGGGGGTCGACGCCGAGGCCGGCCGCGGTGCCCGGCATGAGCTGCATGAGCCCGATGGCGCCCGCCCCGGATCGGGCCTTGGGGTTGAACCCCGACTCGGTCCACGCCACCGCGGTCACGATCTTGGGGTCGATCCCGGCTTCCCGGGCGGCCGCCTCGATCGTCGCCATCCACGGCTTGGCCGCCTCAGGAACGTTGGCCGGAGCCGACGAGAGCGCTCGATCGAGCTCCCCCTTGAAGTTCTGGCGTAGCTGACCCGGATGTTCCACGGGTGAGCTACGCAAGAACGGGGCGAACTGGCCCTGGATCGACGCGATGCGGGCCTGGATCTCGGTCACGCTCATGCGTCCCGCCTCTTGCGGGCTCGAGCCATGTCGTCGAGGGCCCGCTGCGAGGCGCGGGCCGCGATCATGGCGGAGGCGGCCAGGTGCCGGTCCTCCAGCTCCTCGACGGCGCGGCGGTGGCGGGTGGCCGACAGCCACGAGTCGCGTGCTGCCTCCAACTGCTCCTCGGCGTGGCGACGGGCCTCGGCTGCGTCCTGCACGGCCCGGGCCCGCAGCTCGCCGACGGGTTGGGTCTCGTGGAAGTTGCCGGTGGGGCGGGCCTCGTAGGCGTGGGTCCGCTCCTGCAGTGCCTCCTCGGCCTTGCGCTCGTCGCGCAGGCTCTCGGCCAGGCCCTTCTCGGCCTGCCTCTCGCGGATGCGCGCCACCCGGAGGACGGCGTCGAGCCGGAATCGCTTCTTCATTGCTCGTAGCCTCCAGCGCCGGCCGGGCGCGACGACACCAGGCCCTGGAGCTGCTGCCACGAGAGCGACGAGTCGGCGATCTCCCGCACGTCCTGGCGGAGGAAGGCGTCGATCATGGGCTTCTTGGCCAGCGCCTCGTCGACATCGGGATTGGTGCCGTGCACGTAGGCGCCGATCTCGACCAGGTCGCGGGCGTCGTCGTAGGCGGCCATGAGCTGGCGCATCCGGCGGGCCACCGCCTGCTGCTCGTCGGTGCAGACCTTGCCGGCCAAGCGGCTGACGCTGTCGAGGACGTCGATGGTCGGGTAGTGGCCGGCCGACGCCAGCCGCCGGGACAGCACGATGTGGCCGTCGAGGATCGAGCGGGCGTGGTCGGTGACCGGCTCGTTCATGTCGTCGCCCTCGACGAGGACGGTGTAGAGGGCGGTGATCGTGCCGTGCTCGTGGGGCCCGGCCCGCTCGAGCAGCTTGGGCAGCATGGCGAACACCGACGGCGGGTAGCCGCGGGTCGCAGGCGGCTCGCCCGCGGCCAGCCCCACCTCCCGCTGCGCCATCGCGAAGCGGGTGAGCGAGTCGACCAGCAGGAGCACGTCGAGGCCCTGGGCCGCGTACCACTCGGCGATGCGGGTGGCGGTGAACGCGGCCCGCAGGCGCACCAGGGGTGGTTCGTCGGAGGTGGCCACCACCACACAGGCCCGCTCGCAGCCGGCCGGCCCGAGGTCGTCCTCCAGGAACTCCCGCACCTCCCGGCCCCGCTCGCCGATCAGCCCGACGACGACGACGTCGGCCGCCGTGCCGCGGGCCATCATCCCGAGCAGGGTGCTCTTGCCCACGCCGGAACCGGCGAAGATGCCGACCCGCTGGCCCCGCCCGCAGCTCAGCATGGTGTCGACCGCCCGCACGCCGAGCGGCAGCGGCTCGGCGATGCGCTGGCGCTTCAGCGGATGCGGCGCGGCGGCGTCGAGGTCGACCAGCTCGCCGTCGATGGCGCCGAGGCCGTCGATCGGGTTGCCGAGACCGTCGACCACGCGGCCGACCAGCCCCGGACCGACCCGGAGCTTGAACCGGGTCCGGGCCGGCTCGACCGGTGCGCCGGGGGCGAGCCCGCCGAGGTCGCCGAAGGGCATGACCACCAGGGAGTCGTCGTGGATGGCGATGACCTCGGCCGGCACGCGGCCCGCACCTTCGCCCAGCCACATCAGGTCGCCGATGGAGCCGGCCACGCCGCGCGCCTCTGCCTCCAGGCCGACCAGCCGGCTGAGCCGCCCGGTGACCCGCACCGGCGACACGCCGGCCAGGCGCTCGGCCACCGCGGTCACGTCAGAACCTCGCGTGCCCGCCGGAACGCCTGGTCGAAGGTGAGGTCGGCCGACGCCGGCCCCGCCTGCACGACCGCCTCGCCCGGCTCCAGCGAGGCGTCGGCGACGACGGTCACGCCCGATCCGGCCGCCTCGGTCATCACCGTGACCAGTGCGGGTGCGACCCGGATCTCGACCGACGGCCCTCCCCGCAGCGACGTCATCGCCTCGGCCACCCGGTCGAGCATCGCCTGGGGGTCGGCCTCCAGCTCCCGCCGCAGGACCCACCGGGCCAGCTCGATCCCGGCGTCCACGACCGCGGCCGCGTCGGCCGCCTGCTGCTGCGCCGCCGCCACGCTGGCCGACGCCACCGCATGCTCGACCGCCCGGGCCAGCATCGGCGCGGCGGCCACCCCGGTGGACTCCGCCTGCCGCCGCCCGTCCTCGACCCCTTGGCGGTAGGCCGCCTCCACCTCGCGCCGGTGCTCCTCCTGCAGGGCATCGAGCCGCGCCGCGGCCGCGCCGGTCAGCGCCGGCACGTCGCCGACCTCGACGGCGGCAGCCTTGAGCACCCGTACGCCCTGCACCGGCTACTCGACCTCGTCGGCGTCGCCGCCGCGCTCGATGGTGATGGTGCCGACTTCCTCGAGGGCCCGCACTGCCCGCACGATGCGGGTGCGGGCCTCGTTGATGTCGCTGCTCTTGAGCCCCTTCAGGAACTCGATCTCCTCGAGCAGGTTCTCGCGAGCCCGCTCCGAGAGGTTGCGCAGGATGCGCTGGCTCAGCACCTCGTCGGCGTTCTTGAGCGCCACCGCCAGGTCGCGGGTGTCGACGCTCTTGAGGACCTGCTGGATAGCGCGGTCGTCGAGGCGGCCGATGTCCTCGAAGGTGAACAGCGCGTCGCGGAGCTTGGCGGCCAGCTCGGGCGACTCGTCCTCGATCGCCTCGAGCACCTCCTTCTCGGTGTCGCGGCTGCCGGCGTTGAGCATCTCCACCAGCGTCTCGACGCCGGGGATGGCCTTCACCTGCTGGCGCAGGAGCGGCATGAGGCGGTCGCGGAAGTCGGCGTCGACCTCCTGCACCACGTCGACATGAGTGTGCTGGAGCGACGCGATGCGCATCGCCACCGGCGCGCGCACCTCGGTGGGCAGGTGGCGCAGGATGCGGCTGGCGACCTTGGGGTCGAGGTGGGCCAGGGCCAGGGCGATGCTCGACGGCGGCTCCGGCGCCAGCGCGCCGGCGGCCACGTCGGGCTCGGTCTCGGCCAGGTACCGGAAGGGCCGGGTCTTGGCAGGGTCGATGCGCTCGACCAGCTGCTGGGCCCGCTCGGGACCGAGGACCCGCTCGAGCAGGTCGGTGGCGTAGGCGATGCCGCCCTCGGCGGCCAGCTTGCGGCCGATGATCTCGTACGACAGCTCCTGCAGGGTGCTGGCGACGGCCTCGGGGGCCATCTGGCCGATCTCCGCCACCTCGGCCGCCAGCGCCTGCACCTCCTCCTCGGGGAAGTCGCGCAGCAGCTGCGCGGCCCGCTGCGGGCCGAGGGCGACCAGGACGGTCGCTGCCTTCTTGCGGTTGGCCAGCTCGAGCACCGGTTATCCCCTCCGGTCCGCGAGCCAGCTGCGGAGCAGGACGGCGACCTCTTCGGGCTGCTGGTCGATGAGCTGGAGCATGTCGTCGTGGCCGCCACCCACCAGGGCCGGCACAAGGGCGGCGGGGACCGGTGAGTCGCCCGCCGGCGTGCCCAGCGGCATGGGGGCGGGCAGGCCGGCCGCGCCGGCGGGCTGGGCCGCAGCCAGCGCGGCGGCGAGGGAGCCCGGCCCCGTCTCGGGCAGCTCGATGGGCTCGACCTTGGTGCCCTTCAGGCCCTTGCGGAGGAAGAACGCCACCAGCAGCAGCAGGAGCACGCCGACGCCGGTCTGCACGTAGCTCATGAGCTGGTCCTTTGATTCGGCGCTGGCGGCCGACGAGCGGGCCTTCTCGGCCGACTCGGCCAGGGTGGCGTCGAAGGCCATCGTGTCGACCACGATCGAGTCGCCCCGCTCGGGGTCGAGCCCGACAGCGGCCGCCACCAGCTGCTCGACCTGCTCCCGGTCGGGCACCGGCTTGGCCGAGCCGTCCAGCAGGACCGCCACGGTGAGCCGCTCGATGGCGCCGGGGGTCGACTTGGCGGTGGTGACGGTCCGATTGACGCCGAACTCGGTGCTCGTCTCGTTCTTCTCGTAGTTGGTGTCGCTGCCGCCGCTCTCGACGGCCGTCCCGTCCACGCCCAGGACGCCGCCCGGCGGGCTGCCCGTCCCGGTGAACGTCTCGGTGGCGGTCGACTCCCGCACCGCCACCTGCGACTCGGGGTCGTACGACTCGGTCTGCTGCTCGCTCTCGTCGAAGTTCACGTCGGCCGACACCCGGACGACCGCGTGGCCCGCCCCGAAGGCCTGGGCCAGCATCGTTTCGGCCTCGGCCGCCTTCTGGGCCTCCAGTGTCTCGGTGTGGCGCATCTGGCGGTCGGTCACCGCGCCGCCGCCACCACCGGGTGCCGAGAGGACGTGGCCCTTGTCGTCGGCCACCGTCACGTTCTCGGGCGTCAGGTCGGGCACCGAGGAGGCGACCAGGTTGACCACGCCCTGGACGGTCTCGTCGCCGAGCTCGCCGCTGGTGTGGAGCAGCACCGAGGCGCGGGCCGCCTTCTGGTCGTCGGTGAAGAGGCTCTCCTCGGGGATGGCGAGGTGCACCGCGGCCGACTCGACCCCTTCGATGGCGATCAGCGTGCGGGTGAGCTCGCCCTCGAGGGCCCGCTGGTAGTCGACTCGCTGGCGGAACTCCGAGGTGGTGAAGCCCTGCTTGTCCATCAGCTCGTAGCCGACGACGCCGCCGCTCGGGACGCCCGACGCCGACAGCGCCAGCCGGGTGTCGTAGACCTTCGACTCCGGCACGAGGATGGTGGTGCCGCCCGACTCCAGCTTGTAGGCCACGCCGGTGGCCTCGAGTTCCTCGACGACCTTCGACGCGTCCTTCTCGTCCAACCCCGAGTAGAGGACGCCATAGGTGGGCGTCGACACCCAGCGCAGGAACATCATCCCGCCGACCACGGCGATGACCGCCATGACGCCGAGCATGGTGAGCTGCTGGGGCGTGAACGACTTGACCGCGCTGCCCGCCTTCTCGCGGAGCGCGTTGACGTCGAGTCCCGCCATCAGATCTGCATCCTCATGATCTCCTGGTAGGCCTCAACGGCCCGGTTGCGAACGGCGACGGTCAGCTCCATGGCCAGGCTGGCCTTGGTCTGCGCCGCCATGAACTGGTGGATGTCCTGCAGCTCGCCGGTGGCGACCTGCTTGCCGAGGGCGTCGGCCTCCGCGGTCGCCTTCGTGACCGAGTCGAGGGCGCCCATGAAGTCGACCTTGGGAGCTGACGACGCCGGCGCCACGCCGGTCGGGATGATCGGGGCAACCCCCCCGATGGGTGCGATCGCCATCAGCGGCGGCCGATCTGGAGGGCGGCCATGTAGGCGTCGCGGGCCCGGTCGAGTACCGCCAGGTTGGCCTGGTAGGTGCGCTGCGCCATGAGCATGTTGGTCATCTCCTCGGCCAGGTCGACGTGGGCCCGGGTGACCATCCCGTTCTCGTCGGCCAACGGGTGATCGGGGTCGAACACCCGGGCCGGCTCGCCCTCCTTGAGGCGGATGCCGGCCACCGCCACGCCCTGGCCGACCTCGCCCGGGCCACCCTTCGACTGGGCCAGCACCAGGCGGGCCCGGAACGGCTCCTCGCCGGCGGGCCGGACGGTGTTCATGTTGGCGACGTTGTCGGCGATGGCGTCGAGCCACTGCCGCGCCACGGTGGCGCCCGAGGTCGCCGTGTCGAGCGCGCCGAACATCATCGGCCCTCGACCGCCGTGCGCAGCAGGCCGAGCTTGTAGTTCAGCGCCTGCACCAGGGCCTCGTACTGAAGGCCGGCCTTCATCATGATCTGTGTCTCCTCGTCGAGGGAGACGTTGTTGCCGTTCACGCTCGACGGCGTGTTGGCCGCCCGCATGGTGAAGCCGGCCTCGCCTGGGGCGCCGTTGCGGAAGGCCTCGGCCAGGTTCGACTCGAAGTCGACGCGGGACGCCTTGAAGCCCGGCGTGCTCACGTTGGCGATGTTGTTGGCGGTCACCCGCTGGCGCTGGGTGACGCCCGACAGGGCGCGCTCGATCCCAGCCGTCACGGCGTCGGTGAACAGCTCCATGCCAACACCTCCTCGTAGGTCAAAACGCGAACAGGGACGAGCGGGCCGGCGGCCACGTTCGTCCCTGAACGGCGATCATTCCTTGGTTGTTCGGTCCCATCGGAGGCGCGTGTCGTGAGTTGAGGAGTTGCCGACCGCGCCCAGTGGTTGCCCGGGGAGGCGGGCCAATGGTTGCCCGGGGAGGCGGGACAGTGGTCGGCCGGCGGGCGTCAGGTCACGACGTAGGCCCGCAGGTGGCGGGTGAGGCTGCGCAGGCGGCGCTCGGCCTCGTCGTGGCGGCGGCGGGCCTCGAGCCGGCGGGCCCGCAGCAGCGCGCATCGCTCGGTGTCGACCACGTCCTGCCGCTCGAGCTCGGCCAGCTCGTCGCTGAGCACCGAGTGGGCGGCCGCGGCGGCGAGGACCTCGCCGGCCATGCGTCGGCGGGCCTCGAGCAACGCAGGGAGTGGTGTCCGCTCCACCGGCACCATTTGTACATCAAACGGGTCAAATCGACCCGTAGTTCGCGGGCGTGGTGCCGCCGTAGGGCGACGTGCGCTCGACCCGGTGACGCTGCGACAGCCGTCGCGCCGCCAGCTCCTCCAGGTGGCGCGACCGGGCCAGCAGGGACTGCGCTCTGGGCACCAGCTCGGCCGGCATCTCGCCCTCGGGCAGCTCCAGCTCCGCTTCGACCGGGTCGAGGCGGTGGCCGGCCACGATCTCTTCCTGGTGCTTGAGACGGACCTCCAGCGCGTCGAGGGCGCCGGCCCACATCTCACTCACGGCGCGGGCGCCGCAGCGGGAGCCTGGCCCAGACAGGCGTGGCGCCACGCCTCCTGCAGCGGCTGCAGCACGACCAGGCAGCGCTCCATCACCGTGGTGTCCTTGCGCAGGTTCGCCACCACCAGGCGCTGGTAGAGAAAGGCGTAGAGGTCGTCGAGCTGCTGGGCGAGATCGCCGCCCTCCTCGAGGTTCAGCGAGCAGCGCAGCTCCATCACGATGTCCTGCGCCTTGATCAGCAGGCGATGGGCCTCGGCCACGTCGCCCTCGATCGACGCGGTGATGGCCGTGCGGATGGAGGCGGTGGCGCCGTCGTACAGCATGCCGATGAGCTCGGCCGGGGTGAGGGTGACGACCTGCTGGGCCCGGTAGTGGCTGGCGGCGCCGGCCGCGTTGCCGTAGGAGATGGTGGTCGAGGAGTACATGATCGCCCTGCCGTCCTTACCCTGCGCCCTGCGCGTTGACCAGCGAGCCCATGGTGGCCGCCAGCCAGTTGCCCTGGTTGTTGAGCTGACTGAGGGTGACCTCGAGGGTGGTGAACTGGCGCACGTAGCGGAGGCGGCGCTGCTCCAGCCGCTGCTCGTACGCCTTGATCTGCTCGTCGAGATCGAGCGACGACCTCGACGCGCCGTCGCGGGCGGCGGTGAGTGGCCCGTCGTCGCTGGTCAGGAACTTGATCGTCCTCGACATGTTGCCGGCCACGCCGGGGCGGTAGGTCAGGGTGCCGAGACCGAGGGTCCCGCCGGCGGCGGCGACGTCGGCGGTAGTGGCGGTGATCTTGAGCGTCATGCCCTTGGAGTCGCCTGACGCGCTGGTGAGGGTCTGGCCCTGGCCGGTGGCGGCGACGCCGTCGATGGAGCCGACCACGTCGGTGCCGGTGAACGTCCCGTTGAGCCCCACCTGGCCGCCGGTCGACGCGATGGTGAAGTTGGCGCCGGCGCCGTAGCCGATGCTGCGGACCACCACCCGGCCCGCCTCGGCCGTCGCGGTCAGCGCGAACCCCTTCTCCTTGAACTCCCGGTTGAGGCCGTTGGCGATGGCCGAGGAGTGCGACCCGATGGCGGCCTGGTACACGAAGCTCGCTGCGCCCATCGTCACGGTGATGTCGGAGGCGGCCGTCAGCGTGACGACGGCCGAGCCGGTGGCCTCGGCCCGGCTGGCGGCCTCGGTGATCTGCACCGCATACGGGGCGGAACCGACGGCGGTGTCGTCGGTGGAGGACATGAACGAGAGCCGGGAGTCGGTCGCCTCGCCCGTGCGGGCGAACAGCTCGACCACGTTCTGGAAGTTGGTGTCGAGCGCCGAACGGAGCTTGGCCTCGTCGAAGCTGTACTTGCCGTCGGCCTGATAGCGGATGCCGAGCTGCAGGAGCGTCCGCTCGTTGCCGCTGGTCGTGACGCTCTCGGCCGTCGCGTTGAACAGGTGGGTGAGGACCGAGCGGATGCGCTGGTCGCCCTGGAGGACCGCCGCCTCCTTCTTCTCCACGTCGTACTTGGTGAGCTGCTGCAGCTTGGTGTGGAGCTCGTTGAGCTTGTCGATGAAGGCCTTGGCGTTGGCGACGATGGTGTCGGCGTCGCGCTTCACACCCACGGTCACGTCGGCGGTCGGATCGGCCTTCACCAGGTCGATGGTGACGCCCTTGATGAGATCGCTGACGGTGTTGCTCTGGCGGTAGATCTGCAGCGACCCGATCGTCATCAGCGCGTCCTGGCCCGCCTGCGTCTGGGACACGCCCGCCCCGAAGCCGGTGAAGCCGGCCAGGTCGACAGTCAGCTGCGCGTCGGAGCCGGTGCTCTTGGCCGACACCACCAACCGGTAGGGATCGGTGTCGGTGCCGGTGTTGACGACCTGCGCGATCCCGGGTCCTCCGTGGGCCGACAGGGCGGTCGCCAGCTCGTTCAGCGTGGTGAGGCCGCTCGTCGTCCGGACCACGTCGACGGTCCCGCTGCCCAGGCGGATCGGCGTCGAGCCGACGGTGATCGTCATTGTGCTGCCGTCGGGGGCGGTGATCGTCTTGACCGTGCCGGCGACGAGGTTCTGGCCGAGCACCGTCTCCTTGCCGTCGAGCGCCACGATCACGCCGGGGTTGTCGGTCCCGAAGACGGGCGAGCTGTTGGTGAAGCCGAGCTCGTCGCTGATGCCGCCCCCCGTCACCTGGATCGAGGAGGTGGAGCCGGTGGCGACCGTCGAGAGGGTGATCGACGCGCCGTCGAGCCCGACGTTGATCACGCCGGCGCCGTAGGCGGTGTTCAGCCTGGTCTGCAGCTCGGTGACCATGTCGTTCACCGTCGTGTAGTTGCCGGCCGCGACGCTGATGGAGCGGGCCGTGCCGTTGACGGTGATGTTCAGCGAGCGCTCCGACGGGGCGGTGCCGACCTGGATCGGGTAGTTCGCCGCCGTCGGGTCGCCCTTCAGCACCGCCGGGCTGTTGGCGCCGTCAAGCGACACGACCTCGAACCGGTGGAGGCCTTCGGTCATCGCCGCCCCGGCCACCGCCGCGCTGAAACCAAGATCCTTGATGCTGGCGATGGTGGCGGTGCCGGCGCCGACGGTCGAGGTGTCGGCCGCGAAGCCGGCCGAGGAGAGCATGTGGGTCGTCGCCAGCTGCTGCACCCGGAAGGTGAGGCTGCTCGGCTGGGCGCCGGCGCCTGCGGTGGCGGTGAGGACGTCGGAGCGGCTGCTCGACGCCTTGAAGAGCGAGAACTTGCTGGAGGTCAGGAGGTCGGCGATCGAGGTCTTGACCGCGGTGATCTTCGAGGCGATGTCGTCCCACGCCGCCACCCGGGCGTTGAAGACCTTCTGCTTCGCCTGCATGCGGCCGACCGGGATGCGCTCGGCCAGCATGAGCTGCTCGATGATGTCGCCGGTCTTGAGACCGCTGACGAGACCGTCGATCGTGCTGATCGGCATGTCTTCCTGTCGCTTCCTTCGCCCGGATTCTTAGGGGAAAGCGAACGTGGCCGGACCCCCCTCAGAGTCCGGCCACGTTCAAGGGTGTTGCGACTGCTACTGGAGCAGGGTCATGACCGACTGCGGGGCGGCGTTCGCCTGAGCGAGCATCGCCGTGCCGGCCTGCATCATGATCTGGTGCCGGGTGAACTGCGCCATCTCGAGGGCCATGTCCGTGTCACGGACGCGGGACTCGGATGCCGACAGGTTCTCCACCGCGACGCTCAGGTTGTTGACGATGCGCTCCATACGGTTCTGCTGCGCACCAAGGTTGGCGCGGACGTCGGAGACGTCCTGCAGGGCCGTGTCGAGCGTGGTGATGGCCGTGCTGGCCCCCGCCTGCAGGTCAACGGCGTCGAGGTTGACGCTGAAGATGCCGCCGCTGGTCGCGCCGTTGGCGAGGATCCGAAGATCGTCGGCAACGTCGACCGTGTCGCCCTGGCTGGCGCCGACCTGGAAGGTCAGCGACGCACCGGTGGTCGAGTAGTCGGAGAACACCGTCTTGCCCGCGAACTTCGTACGGGTGCCGGTGGCCGCCAGCTCTGCGACGAGCTGGTCGTACTCCGCCTGCTCCGCCGACCCGTCAGAGGTCGCCGTGTTGGCGGCCGAGATGGCGAGCTCACGCATGCGCTGAAGCATCGAGTGAACCTCGTTGAGCGAGGCCTCAGCGGTCTGCACGAACGAAACGCCATCCTGGGCGTTGCGGATGGCCTGCTGGTTGCCACGAACCTCAGCGCGCAGCTTCTCGGACCGGGTCAGGCCGGCGGCGTCATCGGCCGAGCGGTTGATCCGGAAGCCGCTGGAGAGCTTCTCGAGCGACTTTGCCATCATGCCGTCGTTGACGGTCAAGTTGCGGTAGGCGTTGAACGCCGTGGTGTTGTTATTGATGCGAAGGCCCATTGTTGGGGATCCTCCTTGATCTGTCGCATCCGAACGGCCCGACTTCCATGTCAGGCTCAGACGTTCCTTCGGCACCGATGGCCGCCGCTTGAGGGATAGCGATGCCGAAGTTGCTCAAAATGCGCCGCTCGCGGCCGTAGGGAGCGGGTGCCCAAGGCTTCCCTCGTGATCCCGCTCTTCAACAAGGTCGGCTTCACCGAGCGCTGCCTGGAGTCGATCGCGGCCAACACGCCTGACGACCTGTACGAGGTGGTGATCGTCGACAACGGGTCGACCGACGGCACCGGCGCCCTGCTCGACGCCCTCGAGGGCGACGTCACGATCATCCGCAACCCCGAGAACCGCGGCTTCGCCAAGGCCTGCAACCAGGGCGCAGAGGCCGCCGCCGGCGACCACATCGTGTTCGTGAACAACGACACCGAGGCGTCGCCGGGGTGGCTGGAGCCGCTCCTGGCCGTGCTCGACGACGAGCCCGACGTGGCTGCAGTGGGCGCCAAGCTGCTGTTCCCGGACGGCACGCTGCAGCACGCCGGCATCTTCGTCCTGGAGGGGGCGCGGACCGGCCAGGTCACCCCCACCCACGCCTGGTACCGGGGCCCGGCCGACCTGCCGGCCGCCAACTGGCGCTCCGACGTGCAGGTCGTCACCGGGGCGGTGATGGCCGTGCGGCGCCAGCCCTTCTGGGCGGCAGGCGGCTTCGACGAGGGCTACTGGAATGGGTACGAGGACGTCGATCTCTGCTACCGCTTCGGCGCCGATGGCTGGCGGGTGGTGTACGAGCCGGCCAGCTGCCTCGTCCACCACGAGTCGGTGAGCGGGCCGGAGCGGTTCAGCAAGGTGAACGCCAACGTCGAGCGGCTGTCGCGCCGCTGGGACCACGTCATCATCCCTGACCTGCTGGAACTGTCCAACGGGACGGCCCGTCCCCACCCGCGGCGGACCCGGCTGGCGGTCGTGCTGACCGTCACACCCGAACAGCTCCCGACGACGGCCGCGGCCATCGCTGCCCTGGAGGAGCAGCTGTTCGACCGCGACCGCATCGCGGTGGCATGGCCCGGACCGACCGGCGCCGCCGCCGGCCTCGCCTCCACGCGGGTCAGGGTGGTCGTCGACGACGAGCTCCTCGCCGCCCGCCGCCGGGCGGTCGAGCTGTGCGACGGCGACCTCGTGCTCTTCCTCGCCGGCGACGTGGTGCTGCCGCAGGGCTCGGTCGACCAGCTGGTGGCGGCGTGGTTCAAGAGCCGGGCCCACGATCCTGCGGCCGCCTCCGTGGTGGGTCCGGTCACAGCCTGGGCCGCCCCCGCCCAGGGGCTGCCGATGCACGCGCCGCTGACGGTCGACGCGACCAGCGACGCCCACGCGGTCGCCGCCGCCCTGACCGAGGCGCACCGGGGACGGATCGTCCCCTCGGGTGAGCTCGACGGTGCCTGCCTCCTGGCCGCCCGTCGCGACGCAGCCGCGCTGGTGGACCTCCCGCACGCGGGGACGATCAGGCGATCCCCCGATCAGCGCTTCGCCGTCGCCCGCTCCGCCTTCGCCGCCAAGGCGACGGCCCCCACCAACGTTCTGGCGTAGCTCACCCGCGAAAAACCCGGGTGAGCTACGCCAGAACGATCAGGAGAGCTTCACAGCCTCCATGATGAGGCGGGAGTCGGTGCGGGTCTCCAGACCGCGCAGGTCCGGGTGCGACGAGTCGTTCCACTGGCACTGGGTGATGCCGGTGAAGCCGGCCTGCTCGAGCCGGAGGCGCAGGTCCTCGGCGTCGTAGACGTACTGGTGGCCCCACTCGCGGAGGCCGTAGTTGAGCATGTGGCAGGCGGTGTCGATCGACGCGTAGGCCGGGTCCTTGAGCCAGTCCTGGTCGCGCCAGTCGCCCCGGTAGGCCTCGACCACGGCAGCGAGATCGGGCATGGCGATGCGGACGCGCCCACCCGGGCGCAGGGCCCGGTGGCAGTGGGCCAGCAGGCGCTGGCCGGCGGCCAGCGGGATGTGCTCGAGGAAGTGCTCGCTGTAGATGAGGTCGACCGAGTCGCTCTCGGCCGGAAGCCCCGTGCTGAGGTCGTGGATGACGTCCGGCTTCCACGCCGGGTCGATGTCGACGTTGACCCAGCCGTCGAGCCGGTTGGGCCCGCAGCCGAGGT
>Ga0299913_10003371_pt1 | contig 13035 bp, 14 predicted proteins | sample RVTome_9_FD_201360 | JGI IMG/M metagenome (GOLD analysis project Ga0299913, IMG submission 201360) | Soil microbial communities from uranium-contaminated site in the Upper Colorado River Basin, Wyoming, United States - RVT155D38 (version 2) ... | reverse complement strand
GACCCATTGCTGCGTGAAGATCCGACGGACCGATGAAGAGCCCGTCGACGCCGTCGACAGCAGCGATCTCTTCCAGGTTGTCGAGAGCAAGCGGAGTCTCGATCTGGACGATGACGCACACATGCTGGTTGGCCAGCTCGGCATAGCCGGGTATGCGGCCGAATCGGCTCGCTCTCGTGCTCAGGGCTAGGCCGCGAATGCCGTCCGGTGGGTATCGGGTGTTCGCCACTGCCGCCCTCGCCTCGTCCTCCGTCTGCACATTTGGGATGAGTAGAGACTGGGCCCCAATGTCTAGATATCGCTTGATGGTCACCGTGTCGTTCCAAGGCACCCGGACAACCGGTGACGTCGGGTAAGCCGCTATCGCCTGGAGCTGCCCGAGCACGTTTTCGAGGTCGGCAGGTGAATGCTCGGAGTCGATCAGGATCCAGTCGTACCCCGCCCCGGCGACGACTTCGGCGGCATAGCTCGAGCCGAGCCCGGCCCACAGCCCGAACAGAGCCTCCCCGTTGTGCATTTTCCGCTTGAACTCGTTGTCCACCGACTGGTATGTCACGTGAACCGCACCGAGACTGTGCCCAAGGGCCCGAAGTCCCCCGTCAGATGGTCGCCAGGCTGGGCCCATACCGGGCGGACGAAGGAGCCGGTGAGGATCACATGGCCGGGTTCGATGGACTCTCCGAACTCGAACAACTTATCTGCCAGCCAGGACACAGCATTGGCCGGATGGCCGAGGACACCGGCGGCGAGACCGGTTTCCTCGACCTCTCCGCTTCGCAGCATCATCGCTCCCACCCATGGCAAATCGAGGCCCTCGGGATCGAAACGCTCCCGCCCCAACACATAGCCTGCGGCAGCCCCGTTGTCCGAAACCGTGTCGAGGATGGTTCGGGGGTCCTCTGCTCGGGCGTCGATGATCTCGATGGATGGTGCGATGTAATCGGTAGCAGCCAGAACGTCGCCGATAGAGTGTCCGGGACCGCTCAGCCTTTCACCCATCACGAACGCGAGTTCGAGTTCCGCCCGGGGCACGCAGTACCGATCGCTACGCGCCTCTCCGTCGTTCTCGACGAACATCTCGTCGAGAAGGATCCCGAAATCGGGCTCGTCGATCCCGGAGGAGCGCTGCATCACCTTTGAGGTGAGCCCTATCTTTCGACCCCGAATCTGGGCACCCTCTGCCAGCTTGCTCTCGATTCCCAGAGCGGCGATCGCATAGGCGTCATCGAGGGACATCTCTGGCCAGGAGCGCGAAGGTCCCGGGACCTGGCGACGCTCCTTCTCAGCCGCGAGAAGTGCAATGCTCGCTTCTCTGCGTTGGTCGTCTGACAGGGTCAACGAGTCTCCTCGCGGCGCTGCCCTCGAGAGGAAGTGCCAGGCCGATACGAAGTCACACCGGTATCCCCGGCCCAGCGGTCCGGCTGGCTGCCTCGTTGATCTCCGCGGCCGTGGCCAGCAACGCCTTGCGCCAACGCTCCTGCTCACGCTTGGTCGAGCAACGGATCTCAGGGCCGAATACCCCCAGCGCGGCTACCTCACCCGACGGCTTGGACAACGGCACGGCGATGGCCAGGCCTCCTTCGGTCTTCTGACCGCGCGTCATCGCCCATCCCTGCTCTCTGATCATTTCAGCCTCGGCTTCGAGTCGCCCCACTTCGGTGATCGTCCGCTTCGTGTACCTGGGGAAGCCGGCTTCTTCGAGGTGGGCACGCTCCCCGGCTGGCATGTAAGCGAATAGCAGGAGACCGCTAGCACCGGCGTGAAGGGGCCCTTGCTCACCGAGCCCGAGCACTAGCCGCAGGTTCTGGGTGCTGGGGAACTCCTGAACGCACACCCTGGTCAAGCCCACTCGTCTGCTCAGGGAGATGGTCTCGTCCAGCTCGGCGTGCAGGGCGCGCATTGGCGGCGTGGCCGCCGTGACCAGCGGGTCGCCCGCGAGGTACTGGGCTGCCAGCCCGGCGATGGCGGCACCGAGCGAGTAGACGCCCGCCTGATCGCGATACACCCATCCGCTCTCTTCCAGGGTCCTGAGGAAGCGAAGCGCTGTCGACTTGGGGAGTTCAGCCTCTCGGGCCACGTCGGTAAGCGTCATTGGCCTAGCGCTCAGTCGTTCCACGATGACGAAGAGTCTTTGTGCGCCTCGCACTGTCTCCCTCGGTTCTGTCTGCTCCAAGACCACGTTAACCAACCAGAGTCGGCGGGCCTTGAGTGGTCGCCCGTCGGTGCCGGAGCCAATTCGTGCTCATACGTCGAAGAAGGGAGTCTCGTCGTCGCCCTGGAGCTTGATGTCGAACCGCACTTGATCTCCTTCGACCCCGGCGATGAGGAGTCGACGGCGGGTCTGGTCGACACCCGATAGGACGGGGTCTGCGGCGTTGGCGTCTTCTTCGTCGGAAAAGTACACCCTCGTCCGCACCGGCTTGAGCAGTCCGGCTCCGTAGACGGCGACATTCAGATGGGGGGCCTGCATGGTCCCGTCGGGCCCGGGAACCCCCCCGGGCTTGACAGTGCGGAACTCGAACCTCCCGTCATCATCGGCGTGGCATCTCCCGAACCCGGTGAAGCCCGAGTCGCTCTCCGGGTACCGGCCCTCCCTGTCCGCCTGCCATATCTCCAGCATGCCCTCGCGCACCGGGTCGCCGGCTGAGTCCCTTAGGGTCCCCCAGACGAGGAGGGAACCGGGAGTCCCCCGAGCCACGAGCTCGTTGGCGCCGTCGGGGGTAAGGGCGATGCCAAAATAGGGCCCCGTTGTCTGAGATGGTGTCGGCGGTTGTCTTTCACTCACTCGGAGTCAATCCTCCATCGGAGTGGCTTCCCGCCCACGAAGCACGATGTCGAAGCGGTACGCGTTTGCCCAGTCGGCCACGGTGGCATCGAGATCGAAGTCGCAGACCAGCCGGCGCCGCGCCTTGGGGTCCGGTATTGAGTTGAAGACGGGGTCGTGGTCGAGCAGCGGGTCACCGGGGAAGTACATCTGGGTGACCAGCCTGGTCACGAAGGCCCGACCGAAGAGAGAGAAGTGGATGTGGGCGGGACGCCAAGCGTTGAAATGGTTGCCGAAGGGGTAGGGGCCGGGCTTGATTGTGACGAACTCGTATCGGCCTTCGCTATCGGTGAGGCAGCGGCCTACGCCGCTGAAGTTGGGATCGACCGGGGCCTCGTAGGTGTCCCACTTGTGGGTGTAGCGGCCCGCCGAGTTGGCTTGCCAGATCTCGAGCAGAGCGTTGGGCAACGGTTTGCCGTCCCCGTCGCGTACTCGACCCGACAAGATGATCCTTTGTCCGATCGGAGGGCCGTCGTGCTGGGCTGTCAAGTCGCTCTCATGGCCCCTCACGGTGTTGTGGCTGAAGACCGGGCCGGTCACCTCGGACAACGTGTGGGTGAGTGACACCAACGGCCGACTCGGCGCTCGCAGCCGGGTGGCCCTGAGGTCGGGGTACAGCCAGGGAGGGTCGGAGAGGTGGTGGTCCTTGTGATAGCCGGCCGGCCGGCCGGTGGCGTCGTCTCTCATCACCCCTCGATGCCGAAAAGCCGTTGTGCATTGCCCGCGTAGATCATGTGGCGATCATCGTCTGATATGTCGAGGGTGTCGAGATTGTGGATGGTCTCCCGGATGAAGCCTGGGCCTTTCTCTGGGTCGTAAGGGGAATCGCTGGCAAACAGCATCTGCTCGGGCCCGAAGAACTCCAGAGCGCAGCGAATGGCATGCTGGGCCCCCATCAATGCCGTGTCTGCATAGAACATCTTGAAGTAGTCCAGAGGGCGCCTGGTGAGCTCGTTGGCGACCTCGCTCTTTCTCTCCTCTGGGGTTCGGCTCCCCAGCTGGTCCCAACCGGGCCCCACTCTTCCCGAGAAATGGGGGATCATGCTGCCGCCGTGGTGGACGAGGAACTTGAGATTCGGATGGCGCTCGAGTTTGCCGGAGAACACCATTCTCGCCATCAGCACTGCGGTGTCATATGGCCACCCCAGGGCCCACCAGATCTCGTAGAGCGATCGGTCTTCGCTGGGGTAGTCGGCCCAGGCGGCGTTCCGGCTGGGATGGACCCAGATCATCTTGTCCAGATCGGCCACCTTTTCGAACAGAGGGTCGAATCGCGGCAGGTCGAAGGGTTCGCCGTTGACGTGTGTGTAGATCTGGATGCCGAGGGCTCCCAACTCTCCGACCGCGTGGTCGATCTCCTCGAGCGACGCTTCCACGTCGTTGACGGGAACGCATGCAACGAACCCGGCGAAACGCTCGGGGTGCTCGGCCACGAGCTGCGCTTGCGATTCATTGGCGTGGCGGGCGAGATCCGTGGAGACTTCGGGAGGGCCCAGGTCTTCTACCGGAGGAGCCGCCATGCTGAGGATCTGCCTGTATCCGGGTCCGAACTCTTCTAGCTGTCCGAGCCTGACATCGAGATCGTAGAGGGCCGGGATGCCGCTGATCCTGCCCCGAAGGCCAGATGCGGCGGGGGTGTCGCCGAGTTCCATGATCCGGTCAAAGAAGGATCGAGGAAGGATATGACAGAAGGCGTCGATCTTGGTGTCGGTACCGGGGCTCAAATCATGTCTCCTTGATCTGGTATCTCCGCTCGATACGGTTGATGAGAGCGAGGCTCACTACTCCCACGGCCCCGATGAAGAGGATCACCGCGTACAGCGCTTCGACCGCGAATGCTCCGCCGAGACGCTGTACGAGCCCACCGACTCCGAGGACCCCGATGACCTGTTCGGCGACGATCCCGCCGGTGATCGCCCGACCCACCCCGATCCGCACGCCGGCCAGTGTGAGGGCACGGGAGGAAGGGAGAATGATTCTTCGGATGACGAGCCCTCTTTGGGCGTTGAACGACCGGGCCATGTCTAGGAGATCTCGGTCCGTGCCCCTGACGCCGGCGAAGGTGTTGACCATCACAACGGGCAGCACGTAGAGGACGATGACGACCACGATCGTGGTTTGTGACAGCCCAAAAATGAGGAGGATGATCGGGATGATCGCCACCAGCGGCAAGGAGAGGGAGGCGTTTACGTAGGGTCTGAAGAACCACTCCACGGGTGGGAGCAGACCCATCAACAGCCCCAGGATCACACCGATCAGGATGGACGGAGGCAGACCGATGAGGATCGAGATCGCCGTGGTGCGTACCGACTCGATGAACCGTTCCGAGGACCACAGCTCGTTGCCGGCGGCGATCACCGCGCTGATCGGGGGTAGAGCGGGCGAGATCCCGGCACGCCCGACGACCTCCCAGGCCACAGCACCAAGGATGAGCCCGAGAGCCTGAACCCAGTACTGGGCGAGCCAGTTGGCCATCTTTCGAATCGACCCAGGCGGCGGGCTCGCCGGTGAGATCAGAGGTGGAGCGGGGGTGTCAACCATCGGCGTTCGATTCGTCGTCCAAGGACCGCGCCATGTCGATCCGTTGCATCTGCTCCAGATTGTGTGAGAGCTCGGCGGTGAACTGCACGTAATCGGGCGAGTCGCTGAGGGCCTGGTCGCGGGGGCGCGGGAAGGGCACCTCCACCACCTGGGCCACCCGCCCAGGCCGCGTATCCATCACCACGACTTCATCAGCGAGGAGTGCGGCCTCCTCCATGCTGTGCGTGACGAAGACCGTCGTCTTCGTGGCTGTCTCCTGCCACAGACGGAGGAGATCGTGCTGCATCACCTTGCGGGTGATGGCGTCGAGGGATCCGAACGGCTCATCCATGAGAAGGGTGTCGGGATCGACGGCGAGTGCCCTGGCGATCCCGACCCGCTGCTGCATGCCCCCCGACAGCTCGTGAGGATAGTGCCGCTCGAAACCGCCGAGACCCACCCGGTCCAAATGTGCTCGTGCGATCTCTGCGCGCTCCTTCTTGGGAATACCGCGAGCCTCGAGACCGAAGGCGGCGTTGGTCAAGACATCAGCCCAGGGGAGCAGCACGAAGTTCTGAAACACGAGGGCGCGATCGGGTCCCGAGCCGGTGACTTCCTTGCCCCCGATCTCGATGACCCCTTCGGTCGGCTCGATCAGACCGGCCATCATCTTCAGCAGAGTCGTTTTGCCACAACCACTCGGGCCGATCAGCGAGATGAAGCGTCCGGTGGCCACTCCGAAACTGACATCACGCAGGGCCTCGAATGACTTTCCGTTGCGCGTGAAGATCTTTGAAACACTTTTGACCTCGATCATCTTTCCTCCTCAGGCATCTCCACGCCAACGCAGCACATAGTTCTCCAAACGACGCATCGCAGCCAAAGCAACCAATCCGAATATGGCTAGCGTGACCACGAGCGCATACAGCAGGTCTGCTTGGAATAGTGCGCGATACCGAATGATGAGCCGTCCCACACCGACGGAAACGAGAAGCAGCTCCATCACCACCATGCCGACCACGGCTCGGCCGGTCCCGATTCGGAGCCCGGCCATGATCGCGGGCATCGCACCTGGCAGCACTACCCGCCGGAATGCCCTTACAGGACCCATTCCGAAGGAGCGGGTCATATCGCGGATGTCGTCACTGATATACCCGATTCCCACCACGGTGCTCAAGAGGACTTCGAAGAACCCAAAGAGAAACACGACGGATGACCGCGCCAGAAGGTCGATTCCGAACGCGACCACCATCACCGGAACGAGCACCGAGACGGGCAGCGCGTGGAAGAAGGCGACGTATGGCGAGATCAGTTTCCATGTTGTCTTGCTGAGACCGGCGATCAGGCCGATCGCCACGCCGGCCGCCATGGAGGTCACCCAACCCCACAAGAACGGGACCAGAGTCAGACGGTAGGCGCCCCAGAAGTCGGGGTCCTGGACCAGACGGACCAAACCCTCGGCCATCGTCCCGACCGTCGGAAAGAAGATGTTGTTCTCGAGCGACCTCGCGTAGATTTCCCAAGCTACGAATCCAGCGATCAGCGCGGCTCCACCTACGAGACGTGGTGGGTCGAGGAGCGAGCCGAGGCCACGCCGGGGTGAGGTCGCGACCTCACCCCGGCCGTCAACTTTACTGTCGATATCAGCCATCGAGCTCTTGTAGTGCCGCCTCCAGGTAAGAGAAGTCGAAGTAGCGGGCCACGGTCTCTTGCGTGATCGGCGTCTCGATGTCGATCTCGCCGACATCCTGAAAGAACTGGAGCGTGGTCAGCGCCCGCTCTTCGCTGATCAGCCCGTCCTGAGGCCATATTCCTCGCTCCGAGTACTCCTCGACCAGTCGCGTCAGCACGTCCTCACCCATGTCACCGAGATGCTCCGTGGCCAGCGACAACGCGTAGGCGGTGTCTTCGGTCATACGCCGGGCGGCCCCGACGAAAGCCCCGACCACGTCGGTAGCAACATCTGGGTTGGCGCCGGCCCACTCGGCATCCAGCCAGACATCGGCCTCGATCAGATCGGGGAACTGCTCACCGATCGTCTGCAGAATATGAAACGAGTCGGGGAAAGTCGCCTCGAGGAGCACGACGTCGGGGAGGTCGATGACAGAGGCGTCGAGCTCTCCGGCTGCGATGGCCTCGGCTCGGACGTCGCTGCCGGGGATGATCAATTCCTCGTATTCGTAGCCGTACTGCTCTGCGAAGAATATCGAAACAGCGCGTGTGAAGGAAGCCTCACCGTGGACTCCGATCCTCGCGCCTTCCAAATCGTCCATGGTCTCGATCTCGGGCCTCGCGGCGAGGGCCCACGTGGGACGTTGGGTCGCCACGACGTCGACGATGTTGGCCCCTGCGTCAACGGCAGGGACTCCGACGTTGACCCCGAGGTTCACCGCCACCTGTGCGTCACCCTGAACCAGGGCTTGGACAGCGGTCTCAGCCTCCTGGGCGAAGGTGTTTTCCACCGTGTACCCCTGCTCTTCGAGGATCTCGAAGGCCGCCAGGCCAACGAGATGGATGAAGTCGAGGCCGCTCCCATGGATCGCATTGATGACGACCGGCTCGCCCGTCGTCGTCCCGGGAGCATCGGTGCCACCTGGGGCGGTCGTGTCGGTGCCGCCGTCGCCGCCGCAGGCAGCAACGACCAGAAGGGCTGCAACCAGCGCCCCGAGCATTCGACCACTTACTCTGTGTCCGATCAACTTGGTCTCCTTCGCTGCGGTTTCCACTGGTTGAAACAGCGGTTCCACTGAGATATACTAGATATCAGACAGGCCTGCAACTGACTTTGGATGGTCGGCCCGGTGGCGGGACGCTCCGGGCAACGACACCAAAGGCAGTCCTGAGAAACGCGACAATGAAAGTTAGGACACAGAGTGGCTGTTGAATCAACCATGCTCCCCTTGGGCACTCCGGCCCCCGAATTCGAGCTCCCCTCGGTCGATGGGGAAACCTTCGATCTTGGGAAATTCGCTGAGGCAGACGCTCTGCTGGTGATGTTCATCTGCAACCACTGCCCATACGTGCGCCACATCGAGAAGGAGCTCAGCACCATCGTCAGCGAATACTCAGATCGTGGCCTCGCGGCGGTCGGCATCTGCAGCAACGACGTCGACCAAGAGCCAGAGGACACTCCTGAGGGGCTCAAGGAGCAGATCGAACGGGTCGGGTTCACTTTTCCGTATCTGATCGACGAGTCTCAGGATGCTGCCAGGACGTACAAGGCCGCGTGCACGCCAGACCTCTATCTTTTCGACGGTGATCGCAGGCTCGCCTACAGGGGTCGGTTGGACGCGAGTCGGCCCCGCAATGATGAACCGATCACCGGCGAGGATCTGCGCAACGCCATCGATGCGGTCCTCGCAGGGCGTGATGCACCGGGCGAGCAGATGCCGAGCATGGGATGTGCGATCTCCTGGAAGCCCGGAAACGAGCCCACCTGAGCTGGAGCGGCTCCGCCAAGTACACCGTATCGGCGACCGTCGTCACGCAGGCTCCCGGGGGATACGCATATGCCATGTCATTATGGGGAATCTGGCCAGGTGAATCGAAGCGTTACTTCGGCCGCCGGCCGCCGAAGTAGGACCGGACCATGACCTCCAAAGTCGACTACCGCAGCAAGACCGATCTCGTGGCCGACGCCGTCAGGCTGATGATCCAGAATGGGGAGCTCCCGCCTGGGACCGAGCTCCGCCAACGCGATCTCGCCCAAATGCTCGGTGTTAGCTCGACCCCGGTTCGAGAGGCGCTCCGTCGACTGGAGGCGGAAGGGTACGTTGCGACCGAACCCCATCGCGGCACGATCGTCCTTTGGCCCGAGATAGGCGATGTATACGAGACCGCCGTCCTCAGGGGCATGTTGGAGGGTCGTGGGGCCGAGCTCGCAGCCAAGCGAGTCACTGCTTCCGACCTGGAACAGCTGCGCGATCTCAACCGTCGCCTCATCGGGAGCAAGGATCGGGCCGAGAGTCTCGCCCTCGACCGTCGGTTCCACACCCACATCTGTGAGATCACCGGCTCGTCGGTGTTGCTGAACCAGCTCAATCTCATTTGGCGCGCTCTGGGCGATGGAGCCCACATACAAATCGAACCCGAGCAATGGGCTCGACAGCATCAGGTCATCATCGACGCGTTGGCCGCAGGAGACTGCTCGGAGGCCAAAGCCGCCACGAATAGCCACGCCTTGGAAGGTCTCGAGGCGTACGCGCCCGCCGACTGACACGCTCGTCGAGATCTGGAAGTCAGATGGGGTCCGTCCCTGTGAGCCAGCGCACCGGGCTCACTCGCTCGATCACCGAGATCTGTTCATCCGTCAAACGTGGAGCGCTTCTCACATGCGCCCTCGGGTCGGGGTCCTGGACGTCGAACGGCAGGTCGGTGCCCAAGACAACGTTGTGCTCCCCGAGCACTTCGACCAAGTAGGAGAGCGCGGCGTGTGAGTGGGTCAAGGTGTCACAGAACACGTTGTCCAGGAGTGACGTCGGCGGCCGGTCGATGTCGACACGAGACTCGGGTCGGACGCGGTGTGCGGCGTCCCACCGACCAAACAGGTAGGGACCCGATCCGCCGCCGTGCATGAACAGCACTCGGAGTCGAGGGAACTCGGTGAACAGCCCGGAGAACAACATGTTGGACATCGTCATGGCCGATTCGGTGGGCATGCCCACGACGTTGATCAGGTAGTAATCATCGATCCGCGGGTTGGGAACGAAGTCGGGGTGGATGAGCACGGGCAGGTTCCGATCTGCCGCCTCACCGAGCAGGGGCCAGCGCACGCGGTCACTCACGTTGCCTCCCGCCACGTTGGTCCCGAAGGTCACGCCGACCAGTCCGAGATCCTCCTGAGCCCGACGAAGTTCGGCAATCGACTTCTCCGTGTCCTGTAGGGGCACGGTCGCCAGCCCCAGGAAGCGGTCGGGATGGGTCGCGACGACTGTGGCGATGGCATCGTTGAGTAAACGGCAAAGCTCGAGTGAGTCATCGGGGTCGTTCCAGTAGCGATAGGTGAAGGGGGGCGGGGACAGAACTCTCCTGTCTATACCCGCGCGGTCAGTGACGGCGACGATGTCATCGACGTTGGAGAGCTGTTCGACAGTTGCTCCGACTGCAATCCCGTTGACCGATATCGAGTCAGGAACACCGTCGACGGTTTCCACCTTCACCCTGACCTGGCCCTCCGACATCAGCGGGAGGGCTGCCGGCGGGAGATAGTGGGCATGCACATCCCACACAGGGCGAGCGTCGAAGGCCATGAGAGTCCTCTTCTCGGCGACCGACGCACCCTACCGCGGCCAACTGGGTCTATCCCAATGGGTGGAACGAGGATTCTGATGCACGGAATCGCCGCGCAAATCCCTTCTCCGCATTCCACATTATGAACGGCATCGCATTCGCCATCTGCGCAAGATTGCTCGGGAGGTCACGGTGATCGTGTGTGTGGACCCCATAGTGACCGAGGGGCACCGTCTCATCCTCGGTGCCGGTGCGATAGTAGGCGGCCCAAGGGCTGAGGGACTGTCGTGCCAGCTAGTGAAATCACTTTTCCAATGGGTGGACAGGGAGCGATTTTCTTGATAGCGTCCGAAGTCCGTTGCAGAGGAGGAACATGAGGCGCTTCGCGGCATTGCGTTGGGTCGTCTTGGTCGCAATCTTGTCTCTGATGGTCGCCGCCTGTGGCGACGGCGATGTCGAGGAGACGACTACCACGACCGACGGCGGTGGTGGCGAAGAGACCACTACCACCGAGGCTCCGGCGGAGGAGACGACTACCACGACCGCCGCCGCCGAGATGACAGAGCTCACGGTCATGCTGCCGGTCGATTCACCCAACATGTACGGGTTCCGGGTCGCCGCCGGCAACGGCTACTTCGCCGACGAGAACCTCGACGTCACCCTGGAGTTCGTCGACGGCAGCGGCGCGGCCATCCAGCAGTTGCTCGCCGGCGGCGGACAGATCGCCTCGGTAGGTACCGGAACGGTCGCAGAAGCACTCGAGGAAGGCTTCGACGATATCCGCGCCATTGGCAACACCAACTACGGGAGCGTGTTCCTGTTGACGGTTCCCGAGGACAGTGACATCCAGACTCCGGCCGACCTGGAGGGTGCCCGGATCGGCATCTCCGAGCTCTCCGGCGGTGAGGTCCCGGTCGTTCGCGGCATCGTTGCTGCTGCAGGCTTCGATCCCGAGACCGATGTCGAGTTGGTACCCATCGGTGAGGGAACCGCGCTCGCCGTCCAGGCGATCGAGATGGGCGAGGTGGACGCCTACGGCGGGTCAGTGAACGACATCGTCGCCGTCGAGGTCCAGGGCATCGGTCTGCGGTCGCTGGATCCTGGCGACCTCAGCGGTGTCCCTGCGCTTCCCCTCGTCACGACGCAAGGTTTCATCGACGACAACCCGGCAGCCGTGGAAGGCTTCCTGCGGGCAGTCGCACGTGGCGCCGAGTTCGGGCAGACCAACCCCGATGAGACGCTGGTGATCTTGATGGAACAGTCCCCGGAGCAGTTCGTAGACGAGACCGGCGAGCGGATCTTCGAATTGGTCCTCGACCTCTGGCAGCCGCCCGATGGTGAGCTCTTTCACTCGCAGAGCGTCGAGTCGTGGGAGTACTTCTTCGACATCATTGCCGTCGAACTCCCCGAAGGGGCTGACCTCGACTCGATCATTGTTGACGACTTCGTAGAAGCCGCCAACGACTTCTGACCTTGAGCGGCCGCAAGGCCTCTCCAACGAAAACCAGGTCAGGGTGCCCCCAACTCTGACCTGGTCCTCCTGGGGGTGCGATGACCTACCGGGTACATCCCTTGCTGGTGGGCGAAGCCGAGGTCGCCCAGACCCTCGACGTGTTCTGGAGTCTGACCAGGGAGACAGGACGGGTCGCGGTGCCCATCCTCGCCTTCCTCGTCGAGGGAGGGCCTGACCCGATCCTGGTCGACACCGGCATGCGAGACCCGGGGCGGGCCATGGATGTGCACGGACTCGGTCCACATCGAATCCGCGAAGGTTGGACCCTCGAGTCGCAGCTCCGCAATCATGGGCTCGATCTCGAGGACATCCCCACCGTGATCCTCACCCATCTCCACTACGACCACGCCGGTGGCTGTAACCAGCTCCCCAGGGCCCGATTCGTCATGCAACGTTCGGAGCTGATGGCGGCGGCCGCCCCGATCGGTCCCAAGGATCTCGACATCGGCGGGAAGGACCTGTTCTTCGACCGAAAGGATGTCGCCGGCCTGGTCGACGACTTGTGGGAGAGAGTGGACCTCCTCGAGGGCGATGCCGAGATCCTCCCCGGCCTGCACTGTGTCGTTTACCCAAACAGCCATACGCCGGGGAGCCAGTGTGTGTATGTCGAAACCGAGGAGGGCATGGTCTCCATCGTTGGCGACATGGTGCGAAAAGTGGAGCTCAACGTCGATCGGTGTGTTCCCCCGGGACTGTTCTATGACCTGGAGTCGATGCGCCGCGCCATCGACGACATCCGGTTCCGTTCAGATCGGATCCTGCCCGCACACGACCCCGAGGTCGCACCCGGCTACGAGCCGACCCCGGTGGGCGGCTAGTCGGGCTGGAGCCGCAAGGCATCGAGAACGCGGGGAACCATGCAGTAGAAGCCAGCGGTGAGAATCAACTCGACACGTTCCTCGGCGTCGAATTCAGCCTCCAGATCCGCGAGAACCTTCTCGCTCACGTG
>Ga0299913_10003370_pt1 | contig 13035 bp, 11 predicted proteins | sample RVTome_9_FD_201360 | JGI IMG/M metagenome (GOLD analysis project Ga0299913, IMG submission 201360) | Soil microbial communities from uranium-contaminated site in the Upper Colorado River Basin, Wyoming, United States - RVT155D38 (version 2) ... | reverse complement strand
ACTGGTAGTCGTCGACGACGACATCGAACAACGTGTGAAGCAGGCTGGACGGATGCTCCGTCCCTGCGGAGGCCGCGGCCCAACGTCTCTTGGCGGCATCGATCGTGCGGTCCGCGGCCGAGTGGATCGTGACGACGAAACGTTCCCCGACGAAGCATGCGATCTGTGCAGCCTCGAGCTGGCCCTCGACCTCGTCGAGTTGGTGGAACACGACGAAGCGGTGACCTTCGTAGGTCTCGATCTTCGGTCGTTGTCGCGCGTGGACCGCATCCTCGACCGCGAGCTCGTGCAGGCCGAACTCGGAGGCGATCGTCTCGATGTCTTGTTTCGTCAGGTCGGCGACGTCGGCCTCCGCCCACAGGACGTTGCCGCTCTGCTCTCGGAGATCGGACAGGTTCTCGAGGTCCTCGACCTTGGTCCAGCCCTCCTCGGCGGAATGACAGATGGCCATCAGCATGTGCGGAACCTATCGTTGAGGCCGTGCGTCCGATAGGCATGAAGAAGATGCTCGCCGCGCTGGCGGCGATATCCGTCCTGACCCTGGCCTGTGGGACCGCCGGCGAATCGCCCGCGGCCGGAGGCCCCGATACGCCGGTGACCGATACTCCCGGATCCGGTAACCGCGGTCCCGATGATCCGGCCCCTCCCGGCGGACCCCAGCGGGTCGAACCCAGCGACAGTCTCGTCGACGTACGCCCCACGACGTTCGACCGCTCCGCCCGGCGCGATCAGGGCCGCGCTCTTGATCTGTTCTTCTGGTCGGGGATCGAGGAGTGCTACGGGGTGGATCGCGTCGAGGTCGAGTACTTCAAACGGGTCGTGTCGGTGACGATCTTCGAGGGCCGGAGGCCCGAAGCCGAGACCTGCATCGAACTGGCAGTCCGCAAGGTCGTGAGGGTCGAACTGGACGAGCCGCTACGCAACCGAACGGTCGTCGATGGAGGAGCCACCGGGTAGGACTAGCATGGCCTGGATGGGCGCCGTGAAGAAGTACCTCGTGGCGGGCGATTGGAAGGACTCGGACAAGACGTTCGAGGTGAACAGCCCCTACGACGGTTCGCTCGTCGCAACGGTCGCAACCCCCACCGACGCAGATGTCCAACGCGCGGTCGAAGCGGCGGCAGGCGGCTTCAAGGAGACCAGGAAGCTCCCGGTTCACGCGCGCGCCGACGCGCTCATGCATATCTCGCGCCGTCTCAAGGAAAGAGGCGATGAGATCGCGGAGCTGATCGCGCGCGAAGGTGGCAAGCCTCTTCAGTGGGCCAAGGTGGAGGCCGACCGAGCTGTGTCCACGTTCCGGTGGGCCGCAGAGGAATGTCGTCGTGAAGGCGGCGAGCTGATGCGCCTTGATACCGAGGAATCGCTCGGCACGCGTATGGGATTGATCCGGCGGTTCCCCCTTGGTCCGGTTCTGGCGATCACCCCCTTCAACTTCCCCGTCAATCTCGTTGCACACAAGGTGGCCCCGGCGTTGGCGGTCGGCGCGCCGATCGTCGTGAAGCCCGCGACGAAGACCCCGTTGGGCGCTTTGCTGTTGGGCGAGCTGTTCTGCGAGACCGACCTTCCGGAAGGGATGTTGTCGGTCCTGCCCATCGGTGGTTCGGAAGCAGGCGAGCTCGCGAAGGACGAACGCTTCGCGAAGATCTCATTCACCGGCTCGTCCCAGGTGGGCTGGGACCTCAAGCAAGCAGACCCCAAGAAAGCGGTCACGTTGGAGCTCGGCGGGAACGCCGGCGTGATCGTGCATTCAGATGCCGATCTCGACCGAGCTGCCGAGCGGATCGCGTTCGGTGGCTACTACCAAGCGGGTCAATCGTGCATCGCGGTTCAGCGGGTCCTGGTGCACGAAGCGGTCGTGGACGAGTTCGCGGACAAGTTCGCGGCCGAGGTCGACAAGCTCAAGACGGGCGACCCGATGGATCCGGAGACCGACGTCGGCCCGGTCATAGACCACGATGCGCTCGAGCGGATCTCTCAGTGGGTCGACGAAGCCGTGCAGGCGGGGGCCGACGTGCTCGTCGGGGGAAAGCGAGAGGACCCGTTCTTCACGCCGACCATCCTGACGAATACGAACAGGTCGATGAAGGTGCGATGCGAAGAGATCTTCGGACCGGTAGTGACGCTGGATACGTATCTCGACTTCGAGGATGCGATCACCGAGGTCAACAGCTCACGCTATGGGCTGCAGGCCGGCGTCTTCACGAGCGATATCGCTCGCATCATGCGCGCCCATCGCGATCTCGAAGTGGGGGGAGTCATCCAGAACGACGTCTCTTCGTTCCGCGCTGACCAGATGCCCTACGGCGGGACGAAAGACTCCGGGAGCGGACGGGAAGGTCTGCGGTCTGCGATGGTCGAGATGACCGAACCCCGCATCCTGGTCCTGTCCGAGATCCCTCTTTAGCCCTTGCGCTGGGTCCGGATCGGTTGGGCCGCCCCGTGGTCGGCCATCGGCCTCGCCTTCTCCCTTCTGTTCAGGTCCCGCCGGATCGCCGCCGGGGTTGTCGTCGCCGAGGGGGCGGCCTGGCCGAGCAGACTCGGCTGGCGCTACCGAGCCATAACGCTGGGTCATGTCGTGTTGTGCGTCGACGAGGTCGACGACGAGCTGATGCGCCACGAGCTCGTTCACGTCCGACAGTTCGAGCGTTGGGGGCCCTTCTTCATCCCTGCTTACCTGATCGCGTCACTCGTGGCTCGGATCCGCGGGGGCCGCGCCTACGCCGACAACCATTTCGAGGTGGCGGCGCGCTCTTCAGAGGGACCGAGCCGTGACCGATGACAACAGGGTGAACGTCGATTGGGATAACTCGTTCCGGTGCCCGCACTGCGGGGCTCTGAACGACCTCGCGGCCGAGTGGTGCATGCAGTGTTCGAAGCGCTTCGCTCCCCGGCGAGAGCCTGTCGACATGAGCGCGGGGACGCCGAAGATGTCGGAGATCGTGTCCGGGGGCCTCGGGATCCTGGCGGGAGACTCCGGCCTTACCGATGACGGCATAAACGAAGCCTTCGATCTCGTCGGCGACGCGGTGACGTGGAGATGCGGCCGTTGCCAGCGCCGCAACCCCATAGAGGCTTCCGTGTGCGAGGGGTGTGGCCGTTCGTTCACCGAGAGCGCTCGGTGGATCGCGGATACGACCGTCGTGCCCAAGAAGAAGGCCCACTCGACGATGAAGGCGTTGGGGATAGTGAGCCTCGGAGCCGTGCTGATGCGACTCGTGGCCGGTTTCGTCTCTCCGTGGGCGGCCTTCGCTGTATTCGGAGGCGTCGCGCTGCGCTCCTTGATCCGCTTGTTCAGAACCTAGCGCGCTCTAGGATCGTTACGTGGCGATCAACGAAGACACCCGGGACCTCACGGAACTGGCGGAGATAGACCCGGATTCGATCCTCGACCGGCTCAACGATTCGATAACCCGCAAGATGCCGAGCTATCGGGATCTTTATCTTCGCTGGGAGCGGCTCAACTGGTCGGTCGGCGACCTCGATCTCTCTCGCGACCGGGACGACTGGCTCGACCTCGACCAGCACCACCGCGACCGGCTGCTGTGGACCCTGGCCGCCTTCTACGTCGCCGAACAGCGCGTGGCAGCGACGCTCACGCCGTACGTCGCGGCGGCTCCGAAGATCGAACAGAAGATCTTCCTCGCGACCCAGTGCGTCGACGAAGCACGGCACGCGATCTTCTTCGATCGTTGGTTCCAAGAGGTGATAGCGGCCGGCGACGGCGACCTTTCTCGTCGCCTCAAGTCGTCGCGTCAGTGGGTCGGACCGGGGTTCGCTCCCTTGTTCGACGACTATCTCGAAGGTGTCACCACGCAGCTCCGCGACGATCCCGTTGACATCCGGCACTTCGCGAAGGCAATGGCGGTGTACCACCTGGTGATCGAGGGCGTGCTCGCGCTGACGGGCCAGAAGTTCATCCTCGAATGGGCCCGCAACGAGCAACTCCTGCCGGGATTCCGCGCCGGATTCACCGCGGTCGCGCGCGACGAGTCGCGACATGTTGCCTTCGGGGTACGGGTGATCAAGGACCTCCTGGCCGAGGATGCTTCGTTGATCGAGCCCATCCACGAAGGCATCTCGGAGACCTTGGCGTTGGGCTCCTACCTCTACCAACCACCGGGTGGTGACGTCACGTACACGAGCGCGTTCGGATACTCGTTAGGAGACCTCTTCGGGTACGGGAGCCTCCAGCTCGAGAAGAAGATGCGGGCGATCGGGGCCCCCATGCCCCAGGTGACTCTGTCGATCCCGTGGATAGAGGCCCCCTGGCCGCCACCCGGGGGAGGCGTTGCCCCCGTCTCTACACGAGATCACATGTCGACGAGCGCGTTGCGGGCGTTCGGCCGGATCGCTCCGGCGTTCTCTGCAGGAGTCGCGGTGATGATGCTCCACCTCGCCTTCCTCCCGGAACGAGCGAAGGGCGTGGATACGGTCTTCGAGCTCGACCTCGCGGGCCCGGGCGGGGGCCGCTTCACGATCCACGTGCTCGACGGCAGGTGCAACATCTCGGTCGGACCGGGGGTCAGGCCCGCCGACGTTGTCTATTCGATGGACGCGTCGACATGGCGCGAGATGGCCGAAGGCAGAGCAACGGGAGACGAGGCGCTATTGCTGGGGAGACTCCACCTCACCGGAGATCCCACGCTCGCCCGGAGGTTCAACGATTACTTCCAACCCGCCGGCGAACCCGCGGTCGGGATGCAAGCAATGCATCGAGCGCAAGCTCCGACGCGCGTCCGTCTCCCCGGTGCCATCGCTCGCAAGGTCTTGCGACGGAAGAGCGCTGCCTAAGGACTCTTCCCGCCCCCTCGATCATTGAGGAAGACGAAAAGGGGCCTAGAATCTCGCCGCCGGCGGGAGGGCGACGATGTCTCTGACGATCTTGGCTTCTCTGATGATCACCTACGCGGTGGTCCAGACCCTCGTCCTGCTGCTGTTACTCCGTTTCGTGGATCCCTACGAGAGGGAACCCGCGTCCCTGCTCGCGATGATGGCCCTCTGGGGAGCCGTAGGAGCGACATCTATCTCCGCGCTGGGCAACACGATCCTTCGGAACGCGATACCCGCGGACGTGGCCATAGTTTTCGGCCGAGCGCTGTATGCCCCGGTCGTCGAGGAACTAGCGAAGGGGATCGCGCTCGTCATCTTCGTCATCGTGACCTTGCGAGCGAACGGGCGCTTCGGGATCCCCCGGTTCGAGGGCGTGACCGACGGGATCGTCTATGGGGCAGCCGTGGGCCTCGGCTTCGCTTTCACGGAGGACGTCGTCTACCTGCTGATCGGCGCATCCCAGGTCGGCCTCGAACAGGGTCTCGTCGACTACCTGGCCCGACGGGACTTCTTCGGGGTAGCGATGCTGCACCACGCGCTCTACACGGCAGCGTTCGGGGTGGGTTTGGGTCTGGCGACGTGGGCCTTGCACAGGAGAGCCAAGGTGCTGTTTGGAGCCGTTGGCTTGATCTTGGCCGTGCTGCTTCATTCTTTCAACAACGGTTGGGTGCAGCTAACGCTGGTTCGTCGTTTCGGGTTCGACCAAGCGCTGGAATATGCGCAAGGAGCAGTTGGACCACGGGCGCGGCGGACGATGGACGAGGCGTCCCTGTCTGCTTCGAACGTCATCGACGTCGCCGACGTCGTCCTCCTCATCGCGTTCGTTGCGGCGATAGCCATGTGGCTTGCGTATCAACGCCGGGTGCTGCGCGAGCAGCTCGAAGAGGAGACCGCGACCGGGTTGATCAGCCGGACGGAATGGGAGTTGCTTCCTCGGTATTGGCAACGGACGCTGTGGTACTGGCAGCTGATCAGAACCGGTCAATGGGAGCGTCTCCGGCTCTTGCGAAGGATCCACAACGAACTGGTCAACCTCGCCCTGACGAAACACCGGATAGCTCGAGGCAAGGGACAGGAATCGGACGCAGACAGGAGCCGGCGCATCATCGTCCGACTGAAGGCTCAGAAGGCGGCGTTCATCTGATGTGGGGGACCTGGCGTGAGGACCGGCCCGATTCCGTAGGACCCCCGCCTAACGATGCCGCCGCTCGCCTCTCGGCCCTCAATCTGTTCGCGGGCGCGGATGGGGGAGATGTCGTTCGCATGGCGTCCGCCTCGCAGGAGGCACGCTACTCCGCAGGCAGTCGGGTCATCCGGGAAGGCTGGCTCCCGTCGTATCTCTACGTCGTCCTCTCTGGAGACCTCGATGTCTGGAGCACCGGCGATGAGGGCGGTGAACCCAGGATGGTCAACACGTTGGGACCGGGCGACCACTTCGGCGAGATCGGTTTGACCGAAGGGATGCCGAGCACCGCGACCGTCACCACATCGGGGCCGTGCAACCTCTTGCGGGTACCCGCCGTCGCGTTTCTGGAAGTGGCGGGTAGCTCGACGGCGGTTCAGACTGCTCTCAGCAAGAGCGTCGGAGGGGCGATGGCGCGTACCCACCCCACCTATAGACCCGCGGCCGATGCCGCGTCAGCCGGGGTGGATCCTGGCGCGGTGGTGGAGCAAACGCGCGCGCTCCTCGCATCGCTCGATGGCCCGGAGAGAGAAGCGTTCATCCGCTCCATTAAAGAGGCCGTCGAGGACCCTGGAGGGAGCTAGAGACCGGCGCGTTTGCGCAACCGAGCCGGTTCTTTGACCAGCACGGTCTTGCCCTGCAGATCCAGATAACCCCTGTCCTCGAACGCGCGCAGGATCTGGTTGATGCTTTGGCGGGACCCACCCACCATCGAGGCGATATCGCTTTGGGTGAGCTGGATGTCGAGCTCGATCCCTCCCTCGGCGGGCATCCCGCGCTCATCGGCCATCGTCACCAGCAACTTCGCCACCCGGCCGTGCAGGTCCAGGAAGACGAGATCCGACGCCTGTTCGGTCAGACGCCGGAGCAGCGTGCTCATCGATCCGAGTACCGCTTCCGTCATAGCCGGGTTGGACCGCAAGACGTCGAGGAAGGTCTGGCGATTGACTTCTATTACCGTTGTCTTCTCAAGCGCCTGCGCAGACGCGGATCGGTCGCTCCCATCGAGGAGGGCTAGTTCGCCGAAGGTGTCGGAGGGTCGCAGGGTCACCAGAAGCATCTCGTCACCGTCTTCGGAGGTAACGAAGACCTTGACCAAACCTTCCCTGACCACGAAAAGTGAACCTGCGGGGTCACCCTGATAGAAGATCAGTTGACCTTTGGGGTAGGTCCGTTGGTTGACGTGCGAAGCCAAAGTCTCGAGAGAAGCTCGATCGAGATGACCGAATAGGTCGGTCGAGGCCAGAAGCCCCGCGGTCTGTTCGAGATCCATCGCCCGCCCCATCTGTTGCCCGCGCTCCGCCAAGAGCCTATGCGACTGCCGGACAAGAAGAAAGGCCGGGGCTCCCGGACCCCGGCCTTCTTCCATCTTGCGATGGGTGCTACTTCTTGCGACGGGTATTACTTCGCTGTGACCTGCACCGTGTTCGATGCCTGACTCCGGTTGCCGTCTTCGTCGAAGGCGACCACGAAGTAGTAGTAGGTCGTGCCCTTCGTGACGGAAGTGTCGGTGAAGGACGTCTCACCGATCGTCGCCAGCTGCCCGAAGTTAACTCCGTCCTCGCTTCTCCACAGCTCGTAACCCATCAGGTTGTCGTCACCCGTGTCGATGGATCGCTTCCACGACAGCGAGACCTGCTTGCGGAGAACCGACGCGTTCAACGGCTTCGGTGTGGTGAGACGCTCGGCGCAGGGGTCGGGCGTGTCCTCGTCTCCACCAACGCTGGCTACGCAGATCCGGCCTTCGCCGACCTCTTGGTTGACCGGTTCGGGGTCATATTCCCAGTGCGCCTGCTGGCCGTCGGTCTTGTAGTCGAGCGTGATCTTCGCATCGGCGGCGATGTCGAAGTCGTTCACGACGACGGCGTAGCAAGGATCTCCACAGTCATCGAACTGCTGGATCTCTGGAACGATCCCTACGCTTGCCGAAACGTCGGTGCAGATCTTCAGATCGCTAACTGCCGGGACCCTCTGCCCCAAGATGCCTACGCTAGGAGTGTTGACAGGGACCTCGAGGCAAGGCGCCGCATTGATGTCCTCGAGAGCTGCCGGTGTTTCCGTGTTGTCTCCTCCACATGCCGCGATGAGGAAGAGCGATACCGCTACGAGTGCCAGAACCTTCTTCACGTTCACCTCCCAGTGATCGGTGTTGCTCCTCTGCTTCCCGCTAGCCGTCTTCGCCTGCGCGTACTTGCGCTGCTCGCCGACCTGGAGGCAGCTTCGTTGAATCACCGTTGTCCTCGCAGTCACGGCCCTGACTAGTTATGTGTCCGGTTGGCGACACAAATGCCGTCACAGCCGTTCCCAGGAAAGTCACGCCCGACGGTTAGACCCCATCGGTGTCGGTAATCCGACAGCTGAGCTGTCGAGGATCCGACTGTGGAGTTGTTGTGACTAGTGAACAGTGACTATGCGAGTGGACGGCTATTCCCCGGTTTCGGCAGCTCAAACGTCGAGATCGGAGAAAAGGTGACCGATTCGTCCGTTTGATGGGGATTCTGCCGGTGAGATCCGCCAGATATAGGGGCTAGCACTGAAGGAATCGCCCTCGAACGGACGAATCAGCAATGCGACAAACGGGGCTGCAATAGGGCGACCCGGACATCTGGCGGATCTATGCGGGAGATCGAGATGAATCTGAGCGGCGGGATCAGAGTTGTGAACGCGCCTGCAGGTCGGCGAGCGGCGCAAAGGTTGTTCTCAGCAGCGGTAGCCATCGTGATGGTGGCTTCCTTCTTCGTCACTGGCCCGGCTTCCGCCGCGGTCTGCGGGGCGAACGATCTGGTGCCTCAGGTACGTGGGTATTCGATCAACCAGGGCCTCGGTTCTTACGCGAACCTCGTGAGGGGCAAGGACGTGCTCTTCCGTCTGTTCCTCAGTCGCCCGTCGTGTGCCGATGGAACGACGTCTTCGGTCGCCCTTACGGGGGCCCAACTCAACATCAAGACCGCTACGGGCACGGTTCTGACCGTGGCGAAGCCGACGAACTCACTTGTCCCGCCGCCGCTGCTGGCGTACTACAAGGACGCCCCGGCCGTCGGCGACTCGACGGGCGATCCGAAGTGGTTGATCGACGGGGCCGCGCTGGCCGCCGCGGCACCGCCCGGAGCGGCTCCCCTTACCTTCGAAGCGGTTCTGACCTACAGCAACTCGGCGGGCGTCTCGAACGCATTGCTCCCCGCGGTGAGCAGCTTCGGTAACAAGACGATCCAGAAGACGCTGCTCTCGCCCACGCTGCCGTTGCGGGTCCTCGCTATCCCGATGGGCGACGGAGCCAAGGCGGTGTCTTCGCAGTTCACTGATAGCGCGAGGGCTTCTGTCGTTGAGGGGTTCAAGCACCTCGGGCGCATCTTCCCCGTGGCCGACGAGACGCGCGACCTCACGCAGACGTCTGCAACGGATCCGCTAACAGTTGGAGGGGTCCGCTATCACCTGAACACCAACACCCAGGTGGACGTCTCTACCGACATGTTCGACGGTCTTTTCTGCGACCTAGGTACAGCCTTCAAGGAGCGTGTGGCACCTCAACTTCAGGCGAACCTTAAGCAATACAACACCGCCAATCCGCTCAACAAGAGCGCAGATAATGTGATGGGCGTTATCGATCAGTTGGTCAGCCGGAACAACTGCAACGATGGCTTCGCTCTCATCAATTCGAAGTTCTCCTTCGTTCGAGCCTTGTACGGTACGAATCCCGACGCGACCGGGGCTCTGATGGGCATGGAGGTAGCGCACAACTTCGGAGCTGTCCCGTGTGGGACGGCCACGGGGCCGACCGAATGCCCTGTCGACCGAGATGGGCGCTATGACAAGTTTCACTCGCAGAACACCTGGGCCCACTCAGTTGAGTCAACCGATTTTCCCGATGTGGCCTACAACCTCTTGTCCCCCACCGCTTTCAGGGAGCCGGTCGGTGCAGACCTGAACGTCATGAAGTACGTGGGACAGGACAAGACGAAGTGGTTGAACGGAACCACCTTCCTGGAAAAGGCCGATTGGAACCTCCTCTCCTGCAAGTTGGGCGGACCCAGCACAAACGACTGCCTGCTCCCGATCGACACGTCCGGCGCGGCTCTCGGGGTCGGTGCCGGTGCCGGTGATATTCCTACGACGACCATCGTGGGGACGACCGACGGCACCAAACCCGGCACCACGGTGTTCGACTCCTACGCCGAAGCGCCCGGATTCGCGGATGTAGCCCGCCCGAGCCACATCCACCTCATCCAACGGGGTAGCTCGGGCACTATCGTCCAGGATGACCCGGTCCGACTCACCGATGACGGCGGGGACGGACATCACGGTGGAGGTACCCACAGCGATCTCAAGGTCTTCTCGGTCTCCTTCGAGACCCACGACCAGGCAACGAGGCTCCAGCTAGTCAACGTCACGACCGGTGAGGTCCTCTATCAGCGTGGCAAAGCAGGAGGTGGACCGCGCGATGTCGAGACCACCGTAACGATGCTGGGCGGTGGCGGCGAGGCCGGCTGCACGGTCGATTGCCCACCCCCCTCCGAGATGACCAGTGACGATGACTTCGGGGCGGATGCGGAGACGATCGACTTCGAGGTCAACCCCGAAACCGAAGCTCCCTACTCATCCGGCGACGTCATCACGACCCAGTACGTCGCGTCGCACAGGGTCCTGTTCAACGACGATGCCGACAGCACGCCGAAGATCATCGGGGAGTGCCTCCAGGCCGATAACCCGTGCCGCTTCCCGCCCGGTACTCCCACGCGATCGGGACGCTTCGGTTTGTGGAACTCGCCGGACACACTGCCGGTCGGACCAGTGGACCCGGTCCCCGACAGCAGCGGCAAACCGCTGCGGGTCAACTTCATCCAGCCGGTGCAGAAGGTCGGTCTCTTCATGGGCAACGACGATACGTCGAGCGCTACCGCCACCCTGACCGCCTACAACGCGGCTGGGCTCGAGATCGAAAGCGTAACCAAGAGCGCTTTCGGGGCCCCCAACACGACCTTCATCGGGATCGACGCAGGGCAGCCGAACGTCGCCAGCATCGAGCTCGACTATGGCGATTCGGTGTTCGGCGAGGAGATCGATGACCTGATCTTCGAGCGCCCCGGCGGTCAGACGACCCCCAGCACCTCGTATCGGGCAGTCGTGACGGCTACCGACGACGCTCCGAACGAGATCCGGGCGGCATTCTTCGCCAAGTGCCCCGACGTGAACGAGATCCTCGTGGCTGGAGTGAAGCCCGATTCCGTCGACGGTCAACGAGCGACGTTCCACTATGACTTCGATGCCAACGAGGTCTGCCGCAATGGATCGTCCACGACGATCCTCGTAAGGCTCAACGATGGTTACAACCAGACGAACTTCTTCGAGATCTCGGTTGAAGGGGGCGCGGTCGATCCCCCGATCGCCTCGATCGAGAGTCCTGCGGCTGCGGCCGAGGCTTACAGCGTGCTGCAGCACGAGCCCATCACCCTGACCGGTCAGGGATGGGACGCCCGTGAAGGGGTCCTTCCCGGCGACCGGTTGAACTGGACGGTGACGGGTCCCACCAGTGTCGTGGCCGATGGGGTCACCGGCAATTCGCCGATCCTGTCGGTCCCGGCGAGTGGCAGCTGGGTGCCGGGGACCTACACCGCGCAGCTGACAGTCACGAACTCCGCCGGGCTCAGTGACACCACGTCTTCGACGTTCGAGGTTCTCGAGGACAAAGACAACGACGGTGTCCCGATAGCGGTCGAAGGCTGCTACCGCGGAAGCGACAACGACCCTAACGACGCCTTCGGCGATTTCGATTCCGATGGTGTTCCGAACCAGCAGGACGAAGAGCCGTGCACGGCTCGTTGGGACTACGAGGGAAGCGCTCATTTCGATCCGAACGTCCTGAACTACCCATCGCAGGGCACGGCGACCTCGGTGACCATGACGCTTACGCTGCGTTACAGGGATCTGAACCAGGTGGACGGTAAGACGGTTCGCATCACGCGGCTCGGTGGTGCTGAAGTTCCGGAAACGGCAGCCTTCACGACGACCGGTTGGAGCATCAAGTCGAACCCGCAGGGGGTCGAGGCCACGGCGAAGTTCGACCGCCAGACCATCATCGACTTCCTCTGCCCGTCGCCTGATGAGTGCCAGACCAACCAGAGCGTGTGGATCACCATCGCCGGTGATGCTCCGAGCTCCAAGGGCAAACCTGCTTACAACTTCAGCGCCAGTGACTCGTTCGACGTGCAGAAAGGTTAGGAGGACGGGATGAGTAAGAAGAAGCTGTTCGTAGCCCTACCCTTGGCATTCGCCCTGATGGTAGGGAGCGCGCTGTACGTCCGAGCTGCGGAGGGGGATTCGGATCTCCCCTGCGCAGACATCATCAATGGCGAGGTCATCTACACAGCCCCATCGCAGGACTCGCTCCTCGGCGACCAGGGTTGGACATCATCTGGACGATTGGACTTCGTTGGGACGGCCGCGGCTCCGACATGCCTCGACGTCCAGTATGGGATCGTGGCACTGGAGACGATCCCGATGGGGGGCGTGCCCAGGGTGCTTGCGACTGGAACCATCCCTGGGGATGGGATAAGTGACAGGTTCGCCTTCGACTTGGCGATCCCGGACTGGGCCGGGGACAGCGTCTGCGTTTACGTGTACGCCATGGGATCTGAAACTGATTCCTCGCCCAAGCCCGGGGCGCCATTCAGCACGGCGACGACATCTTTGTTGGATCGTGGTCCTGACGGTCTAGAGGACCTCGATTACTGCAACCTAGAATTCGATGACCCCGAGAATGGCGGCGGGGGTAGCCGCGGCTACAACTAGCAAGACCTAAGGCAGCAAAGAAGAGGCTCGCGTCTTCAGGACGCGAGCCTCTTCCGTTTCACCGTTCTTCTCATGGGCCTCGGCCGCTCGTTCCAAGGCTCTAGCGGCAGCGGGGATCGCATCCATCTCGAGATAGAAATCGGCTGCTTCCTGAGCACTCACGGCCGCCTGTTCCAGCTCACCCTTCTCGAGATGGATCATCGAAAGCGTGTCTGTGACGTCCGCAACAGTGTGGT
>Ga0299913_10003369_pt1 | contig 13038 bp, 11 predicted proteins | sample RVTome_9_FD_201360 | JGI IMG/M metagenome (GOLD analysis project Ga0299913, IMG submission 201360) | Soil microbial communities from uranium-contaminated site in the Upper Colorado River Basin, Wyoming, United States - RVT155D38 (version 2) ... | reverse complement strand
TGGCCGGTGCCGGCGCGCGACTGACGATCGCCGATGTGACGCCGGAAGCGGCCGAAAGGATCCGTGAAGCACACGGCGCTGAAGTGGTCGCTCCCGACGTGATCCACAAGGTCGAGTGCGATATCTACTCGCCCTGCGCGCTGGGTGGGGCTCTGAATCCACAGACGATCCCCGAGCTGTCCTGCACGGCCGTCGCGGGATGCGCGAACAACCAACTTGCTACTCCGGGATCGGCACAGCTCCTGGACGATCGCTCGATCGTCTACGCCCCCGACTACATCGTCAACGCCGGCGGAGTGATCAACATCTCCTACGAGCTCGCGCCCGGTGGATACGACCGCGAGCAAGCCTTCGCTCATTGCGCTCGGATCGGAGAAACACTCGACCGGGTTCTCGACATGGCCGAGGATCTGAAGATCACCACAGCGTCCGCGGCGGATCGGCTGGCGGAGTCGCGCTTCATGGCGGCGAAGTAAGAGCGCTCCTCAGACGCCGACCGGCGACTCTCCGGAGATCAGTTGCAGCGATCTCTGCGCCAGCATCGGAACCACTGCATCGAGCGCGGAGAACATCGAGTCGTCGGCGTGGCCTTGCTTGAAGCGGTGATTCGACCCTTCCATGATGATCGCGATCTTCCAGCCGGCGAACGCGCAGTAGAACCGCAGATCATCCAGGGCGCGACCAGTTCTTTCCGCGTACCTCTTGGCCAGGTCGGCCCTCGTGGGGAAACCCTCCTGCGCACCCTGGTCGATCGGTGTGGAACCGGCCGAGTTGGGTTCGGGTGAGAAGTAGAGCATCCACCCGAGGTCGACGAGCGGGTCGCCGATGGTCGAGATCTCCCAATCCACGACCGCGACGATGCGCGGCGGAGCTTCCGGCGCGTACATCACGTTGTCGAGCTTGTAGTCCCCGTGCGTCAGCGACACATCCTTCTGTTCCGGCGTGTTGGCACGGAGCCAGTCGCCGACTTCGTCGATCTCGGGGACCTCGCGATGCCGGACACCGTCGTAGAGCTGCTGCATCCGCTGAAGATTTCGCGAAAGGAACTCTTCCGGCTTCTTGGCCATCTCCTCCAGGCCGAGCGCGCGCCAGTCGACGCCGTGGATGTCGGCCAGCTTGTCGCACAGCTCGAAGCCGACTCCGCGCCGGTGTTCGTCCGACGAGAACACATCGGGTATCGGGCCCCGGATGACGATCCCGTCGACGTACTCCATGAGATAGAAGGGAGCCCCGATGTAGCTCTCGTCTTGGCAAAGATCGATGGGCGGCGGAACCGGTACCGGCATCCCCGCATCGGCGAGGGCCTTCGTGACCCCGTACTCCCGATGCATCTCGTGTGTGCCGGCCTGGAGGTTGCCGCGCGGGGGGCGGCGGAGCACCCAGCGCTCATCTCCCCTACGGATCAGGAAGTTCAGGTTCGAGTGGCCGTCGCCCAAGCGCTCGACCGATGGCTCAGCTTCCGCAGCGCCGAATCGTTCATCGAGGTAGGAGCGCAGACCTTCGGCAGGGACCAGATGCTCGAAGCTCTCGTCGGTCAAACGCGCCCCTCCCGGACCCTGATTTCGGCTCGCCGGGCTTGTGGCATGTCGCGAATCACTCCCGGCGCCACAGGGAGGATGGCACGCACGAGCCGGTGCGACCAACCCGCGATCTGCCGCTCGACAAAGTTTTGTCCAAGCCCGTAGGCCTTCCTGACCTTCGGCGGCAGCAGCGACGCGGTAACGGCCACCGTCGGCCAGAGCGCCGGTTTGGGGACGAACCTGATGCTCGGGTAGAGGATGTCCTTCGCGAGCGCCCGCTGGAAGGGGGCGACCGCGATGGCATCGGAGGAGATCATGCCGTCGAAGTACGTCCGGAAAGACTTCATGTCCGGCGGCAGGATCTCCTCCGGAACTCGCAGAAGCTTGGCAGCGATCTTCGACTCTTCGTAAGCCTGCTCGAGCTCATCCGGGGTGAGGCGTCGGACATAACGACCAAAGACCTCGAAGGTGGTGTCCACCAGCGTCGCGTGCACCCACAGCAGCAGCTCGGGATCGGTGGCGTCGTAAGGAGTTCCGGCCGGGAATCGTCCCGCGGTCTCGGGAAGGGTCCCATGCACGTGGTCGTGGACGGAGTTGATCTTCGCGGCCGCAGCTTGGGCTTGCGCCTTCGTCCCGTAGACCATCGCGAGCGTCGCATCCAGGGTCCTTCTCAGCCGCGTGAAGGGGTCCGACGCGAAGTTGGAGTACTCCGTAACCCCCGCGGCCACCAAAGGGTGCGCGAGCTGAAGCAGCAACGCGCGCGGCCCGCCGACGAGCAAAACGCGCTCGCGCGTTAACTGCCACGTCAGCGTGCTTGGTCCGTAAAAGCCCTGGTCAGCGCCCATTTAACCCATCTATCAGTGCGGAGAAGTGTAGTGCATGGCCCCCCGTTTACCGGTGTTCACTTTCGCACGAGCACCTTCGTTGACACTCCGGTAAGGTCTGGAACAATTCCCGGAGCCCCAACCGCTGGGGACTCAAGCCAGAGCCAATCTCAGGCTCTATCGGGCAGGCAAACAAAAAGGGGACATAGCCGATGCTGCACGACGATTTGCGGGCATACGTGATCGTGGCCGTCTTGGCCATCGCAACCGTGATGACCGGATGGCCCAAGGCCGATGGTGCCAACAAACCGAGCGCCACGGTGGCCGAGTCGGCGACGGGCAAGACGCCGAAGAAGACCAAGCGCAAAGGGACAGCCGATGCGGCCAAGCACGCTCTCAAGGAAAGCAAGGCGCCGGAGATCCTTCTCTGGCCGGGAAACATGTTCTGGGGACGCCCCAACGAAACCAAGCGCGTCGTTATCCATCCCCTGAAGGCGGCGGCGGCCAAGCCGCAGGAAGTGCTCAAGGCGGAGTTCCCCAGGGTCAAGACCCCCTCGACCATCATCAAGAAGGTGATGGAGGTGGCACGCGAGCAGCTCGGCGATCCTTACCGCTATGGAGCCAGGGGTCCGGATTCCTTCGATTGCTCGGGCTTCATCCAATTCGTCTGGTCGCACGTGGGTGTTGCGCTGCCGCGCACCTCGGGCGCTCAGTACGCCTCCAGGCCCAAGGTGGGCCTCGACGAGCTGAAGCCCGGAGACCTCGTCTACCGCCCCGGACACATCGGCATGTACATCGGCGACGGCAAGATGATCCACTCACCCCAGACCGGCGGAAACGTCGAAGTCGCGCCCCTGCACGAGAACATCGGTGCCGCCCGGGTCGTAGGGGAATAGCGTTCCGCAGCCGATCTGGGTGCGCGGGGCGCCCCCGATGCCCTAGCTTGGCGCCGTGCTGCGGTCCGTCCTCGTGTTCACGGCCGTCCTTCTCGTCGCCGCCTCGGCGCCGACGGCACAAGCACAGCTCGTGACCGATACGGCAGTTGTGATCATCAAGGGACACGGGGCTGCACACGGCTTCGGGCTGGCGATGGACGGAGTCGAGGGACAAGCCCGCGCCGGGTGGGACCACGACAAGATCTTGTCGCTCTTCTATCCGGGCACAGAGAACAGCACCAAGTCGGGGACGATACGCGTCGGTCTTGTCGACAGCGGCGGAATCCAGCGGCTGACGCTTCCATCGGGCGGCGAGATCTCCGACCGGCCCTTCAGCTCGGGCGCAGGGGACGGCTACCCGATCCGCATCTCTTCGGGAGGTGCGGTCGAGATCGGAGAAAGCGGCGGTGGATTGACGCTGCGAACGACCGGCGCGGCCTCGGGAGCCCAGGCAGCCGGGGGAAGCGAACGTGGATCGCGCTATGCCCAGCTCGGGCAGCAGCAAGAGCCGCTGCTCACCCCACTTCCGTCGCTTGCGCCCACACCTACACCGGCTCCTTCCAAGCCCCCGGCGCCGGATGCGGAGCCGCGACCGGCGCCGCCGAAGGTGAGCTCGTTCTGGGTCAGAGGGTCCGGCGATCCGGCCCTGGTCGGCGTTGATGCGACGGGGCGCCGTTACCGCGGCGTGATGGAGGTGCGACGGATAGGCGGCGGATCGACACGGGTGGTCAACCACGTCGATCTCGAGACATACGTCACCGGTATCGCCGAAGAGAAGGGACAAGGCTGGCCGCTCGAGGGACTGAAGGTGCTGGCCGTCGCCGCACGAACACTCGGCGCCGCGACCATGACCTGGCACGCGAAGCAGCACGACAAGGGTTACGACATATGTCCTTCGTCCAACTGCCAGGTCTATCTCGGCTACGACGGCGAGGAGCCCGCATTGCGTCGCGCGGTCGCCGAAACGGCGGGGAAGATCAGGACGTACGGCGGCCGGGCCCTAATGGCGATGTACCACGGAAACGGCGGCGGCCAGACTGAGACCTACAGCCGCGTGACCGAGGGACGCGGACAACCGCATCCCTACCTCAAATCTGTGAAGTATCCGCACGCGGATCCCAGCAGCTGGGAGAAGCAGACGACCATGTCCGAGATAGCCGGCGCCCTTCGCGGACAAGGCGTGAAGGTCCCGCACCCACTTCAGCTGATAGCCGTCGCCGAGCGAGGCGATTCACCGCGAGTCCTCCGGCTTCGAATTGCCGGAGGACGCGACGAGCAAACGATCGTGCGCGGCGCAACCTTCAAGACGGCTCTGGGCCTGAGGTCGACGTGGTTCGACGTCGAGATCCCGCGCGAGGAGGTGCCTGCGGTGCTGGGGAGCTTCGCGTCGGTTGGAGAGCCGGCGAAGTTGCCGCCGCGCGCCGTCGCGGCCGCAACCTCGTCCGGCTTCCCCTGGGTCCCCGCCGGTGCCGCTTCGTTCGCCACGATCCTCGTGGCAGCCGGAGCCTTGCTCGTCGCTCAGGGAGCCGACTTCAAGCCGGCGGCTTCAACCCCGCGCCGCTTGCTTAGCGGCTTCGTGCGTAAGCGTCGACCATCCTCTTGGCGAGGGAGATAACGCCGAAGGTCTTCATCACGCGCGGATTGATGTCCGGAAACATCTCAGTGGCGACCATCACCCCACGCATCGGCGTGGGATTCACGATCAGCTCGGACGAGTTCCGCTTGATCGCTTTGACAACGGCCTTTGCGACCTTGTCGGGCTTGGACACACCGAGCAGACGCGAAGCCTCGACACCTGTGTCGCGCAGCATGTCCGCATACATGCCCTCGTCCGCGACGAACCCTGGACAAACAGAGGAGCAGCCGACATTGGTCTCGGTAAGCTCCGCCCGCAACACGTGGGTAAGCATTATCAGCGCGGACTTCGTCGCGGCATATGGCGCCTGACACGGGAATCCTCCCTTGCCGGCCAGGGATGCCATCTGAACGATGTGGCCGCGGTTGCGTTCGATCATGCCCGGAAGAACCAGTCTCGTGAGCAGCATTGGCGCCATGAGATTGACCTGGACGAGCTGCTCGATCCCTTCGACCGGGTATTGGTGGTACGGGTGGTAGGCCTCGATGCCTGCGTTGTTAACGAGCAGGTCGATCGGCCCGAGTTCGGTCTCCGCTCGCGCAACCAGATTCTCGAGCTGTGCGAGGTCGGTCACATCGGTCGGGACGCTCACGACCTTCACGCCCTTCGCGGCAACGTCACCTCGCACCTTCTCCAGTCCGTCGGCAGAGCGCGCAGCGATGACGAGGTTCACACCTTCATCGGCGAGGGCGTCGGCAATGAGCACGCCGAGTCCCCTTGATGCGCCTGTGACGATCCCGTTCGCACCCCTTAGATCCTTCATCTTGGCAGCCCCCTAGACCAATGCTCGGTTTTCGTTCAGGAAGTCGATGATGTGCTGGTGAAAAGCGGGGTTGTTCACGACGTTCAGGTGAGTCCCACCGACGGTTGCAGCCTTGGCTCCCGGGATCTTGTCCGCCAGCGCCTGCGCATCGCCGGCCAACGGATCGTTTTCGGCGCCGAGAACGAGGACCGGCACGTTTATCGACTCCAGCTCGTCCATAGGCGAGCGGCTGGAGCTCTGCAACGCAGCGAGAGCCTTTCGATCGGCGCGCGTCAGATCCGCGAAATCGCGGAACGACTTCGCGATCGGATTGGTGATCGTCGACTTGTCCTCGGCCGTCATCGCGTCGGCCAGGAAGTTGCCGCCCTCGGCGCGCACCATGATCGTGTGCGAACCGACGCCGCCCAGAACGGCCGCTTTCACGCGGTCGTCGGCCTTGATCAGGCCGACGGTGTTGATCGAGCCCATCGAGAACCCCACGACCAAGGCACTCGGGATCGAAAGGTGATCGAGCAACGCTTGAGCGTCGCGGACCATCGTGTCCCCCGCATAGGCGTCCGGTTCGTGGGGTTTGTCCGACAGACCGTGTCCGCGCTGATCGAGAGCGATGGCCCTGTATCCGGCGCGGACGAGCGCGTCGACAACACCGGGTCGCACCCAGTTGATGAACGAGTCGGAAGCAAACCCGTGTAGGAGAAGGACGGGCACCCCGTCGCCGTCGATCTCATAGGCGAGCGCCACTTGGTCGAACGACTCGAAGCGCGGCATGGGGGTTAGCATCATCGGAGATGACCTCGCTCGTCTACCAATCGCAAGTGCCGGAGCTGCGTCGTCCCTTCCTGATCGCCGGATTCGAAGGGTGGAGCGATGCCGGTGATGCGGCTACCTCTGCCGTCCGGTACCTGCGTGGAACCTGGGACGCCAAGCCACTCGCCTCGATCGATCCTGAGGACTTCTTCGACTTCCAAGCACATCGTCCGTTGGTCCGTGTGAACGAAGAAGGCGTACGAGAGATCACGTGGCCGGCTACGGAGTTCACGCACGCGAGCGTGCCCGGCGCCGAGCACGATGTTGTGCTTCTTCAGGGGATAGAGCCGTCGATGCGCTGGCCCACATTCACCAAGCACGTCCTGGACGTAGCTCGCGAATCGGGAGCCGAGCTCGTTGTCGGTCTGGGCGCTTTGTTGGCCGGCCGGCCGCACACGCGGCCGATTCGAGTTTCGGGAACCGCGTCCACGCCCGAGCTGTCGTCGCGCTTCGGTCTGGCCAATCCGCGCTACGAAGGACCTACGGGGATCCTCGGCGTATTGATGGACGCATGCCGACGCGAGGACATACCGGCGGTGACATTGTGGGGCTGGGTTCCCCATTACCTGCAGGGGAGCCCGTCGCCGCCTGCATCGCTGGCCGTGCTTCAGCGACTGTCTGCGTTGCTCGAAGTCCCCATCGATCTGACCGAGCTGGAGGAGCGATCCCGATCGCACGAGGCGCGTGTTGATGAAGCGGTGCGATCGGATCCCGACATAACTGCGACCGTCGAAGAGCTCGAGCGTCAAGCCGACGCCGAGGACCTGAACGAGATCCCGTCCGGCGAAGAACTCGCCGCGGAGGTCGAGCGTTACCTGAGGAACCAGCGCGGCGAGCGGTGAACCTCGTTGATCTAGGCATCATCCTCGTTCTCGGACTGGCCGCGGCACATGGAGTAACGCAAGGAGCAGCTCTTCAGGTCCTGTCCTTCGGCGGCTTCTGGCTCGGCCTGCTGCTCGGTGCGGCACTGGCGCCGGTGACGTCGAGCATCGCCGACTCCGACTTCGCGAACGTATTCATCTCGCTGGTTACCTTCTTGGGCCTGGCTCTGCTGGGCGGCGCGATCGGCCGCTACGTGGGCACGCATGCCTGGGGTGTGCTGCGCCGCCGCAACCTTGGCCCCCCGGATGCGGTGCTCGGCGCCGTCGTGGCGGTCGTCGCTGCGCTCGCCGCCGTCTGGCTCCTGGCGATCCTCCTCACCGCCGGACCGACCAGGAACGTGGCACGAGCGGTGAACCAGTCGGTGATCGTGCGAACGCTCGTCGAACGCCTGCCACCGGCGCCGAGCGTGTTCTCGCGGCTTCAGAGCTTCATCGCGCAGACACCTTTCCCGCGCGTGTTCGAGGGCATCGAACCGATCCCGGCCGGGCCCATCGAAGTGCCGGACAACGCACTGGTGCAAGCGGCGGTCAATGCGGCCCAGCGTTCAACGGTTCGCATCCAGGGCATCGGGTGCGGCGGGATACAAACGGGCTCGGGATTCGTCGCCGGCGACGGACTGGTCGTGACGAATGCTCACGTTGTCGCCGGCATCACGTCACCTCAAGTCGAAGACTCCAACGGAACGCACCGATCGACCCCGGTGCTCTTCGATCCGGCCCTCGACGTTGCGGTGCTGAGAACCACCGGCCTGTCCGGACCCGCGCTCCCTTTGCTGAACGCCGAGGTCGGGCGCGGCCAGGGCGGTGCCGTGCTCGGCTATCCGGGGGGCGGAGGCTTCGAGGCCGGTCCCGGGGCCGTTCTCCGCAAGTTCGTCGCAACCGGACGCGACATCTACGGCCGCAGCCTTACTCGTCGGGACGTTTATCAGGTGCAGGCCCGCATCAGGCAGGGAAACTCCGGCGGGCCCTTCGTCCGCCAGGACGGAACGGTGCTCGGCGTCGTGTTCGCAGCTTCGACCTCGGAGGCCAACGTGGGCTACGCGCTGACCTCTCAAGAGATCGTTCCCCGCGTGCAACAAGCCAGCGCATCGGGCGAGGTCGACACCGGACCCTGCGCCGCCTAGGGGCCCATAGAACATGTTGTTTACGCAGCGCTAGCCGCGCGTAACAAGGCTCTAACGAACGCCTCGATAACTTCAGCGTCGTGCACGACACGCCGCGTCAGGGAAAACTCACAGAAGCGCAGCAACTCGTACTCGCGGCGCTTGCCCGCCGCAACGGCCGGCTCGCAACGCGTCGCGAGCTGTACGAGGAAGCCTTTGGTCGTCCACTGGCCGAAGGCAGTCGGGCGATAGACCAACACATCGCGAAGATCCGCGCCGTCCTCAGGCCGTCCGACGGCTGCATCGTGACGATCGGCAGGGTCGGGTACCGCCTCGACTTTTCTGCCTGTTCAGAGACAACCCCGTAACACGCGTTCACCGGAGAACGAACCGTTACCGGCGGCGACCGTGGACGAAACCTTCGCGAAATCTTCCGCCGCGATCATCCGTCCCATGACACAGTCACCTCCGAAACCCCACGTCATCGAGCAGTACAAGTCCGAACGCGACGGGCTCGACGTCCTGCATGACCTTCCCCGGTTCGCACAGTACGGCCACGAGTCGATCGGCAAGGGCGACCTCGAACGCTTGAAGTGGTGGGGGGTCTTCCTGCGCCGCCAAAGCGAGGGAGAGAGCGGTTACTTCATGCTGCGCATCCGCATCCCGAACGGGATCGTGAACGCGCAGCAGCTCCGCACCATCGCGTCGATCACCGGTGAGCTCGGACGTAATGTTGCCGACATCACCACGCGTCAACAGCTGCAGACCAGGTGGCTCCAGATCTCCGAGGTTCCGGAAGCACTCGAACGGCTGTGGGCCTGCGGCCTAATGACGCTGCAAACCGGTTTGGACAACATCCGCAACGTGATCGGGTGTCCGCTGGCCGGTCTCACGCCGCACGAGCTGTTCGACGCGTCGCCGGTGGCTCGCGAGTTCACGGCCACGATCGCCGGCAATCGCGAGTTCACCAATCTCCCGCGGAAGTTCAACGCGACGATCACGGGATGCACCATGAACTGCACACACACCGAGACGCAGGATCTCGCGCTCGTGCCGGCGAACAAGGACGGCACGTTCGGGTTCAACGTCCTCGTCGGCGGAAAGCTGGGGTCGGGCGGATATACCGTCGCGTCGCCGCTGGACGCTTTCGTTACGCCGGTCGAGGCCGCCGACGTCTGCGCCAAGATCGTCTTGTTGTTCCGCGACCACGCGAGCCGCGACGCCCGGAACAAGGCGCGGCTGGCCTTCCTGCTGGAGGATTGGGGTATCGAGCGGTTCCGGCATGAGCTCGAGCTGCGGCTCCCCCGGCCGTTGGAGCGGGCGGGCAAGGACGAGCGGGTCATGGACGCGCACGACGACCACCTCGGCGTCCAACAGCAGCAGCAGACCGGGCTGTCGAGCGTCGGGCTCGCGATCCCCGTCGGGCGAGTGAGCGCCGAAGAACTGTACGCGCTCGCCGACGTCAGCGAACGGTACGGCGGAAGCGAGGTGCGGCTGACTGTCGACCAGAACGCGATAGTTACGAACGTTCCCGATGAGCTCGTAGACGACCTGCGAGCGGACAAGCTCACAACGCGCTTCCCCGTCGACCCGGCACCCGTAGTGCGTGGACTTGTGAGCTGCACGGGAACGGACTACTGCAACCTCGCGCAGATCGACACAAAGAAGCGCGCGCTTCGGGTTGCGACCGCACTGCAAGACCACGTAAAGCGTCCCGTGACCGTGCACTGGTCCGGCTGCCAAGCCGGCTGCGGCAACCACGCGGTCGCCGACATCGGCCTCATGGGCAAGAAGGCCCGGGTAAACGGGAAGGTCGTCGAGGCTGCGGACGTGTTCGTCGGAGGCTCGTCCGGACCGCGCGCGAAGCCCGCGTTGAAATTGCTCGAGGACGTGCCCTGTGACGAGCTCGAGTCCGTCCTCGGGACACTCATGCGCTATGGGGCTTTAGACGTGATCCGGACTCTGTTGGTCGAAACGCAGAACGGGAACGGCAACTCTCCCGTCGCGCCCATGCCCGAGGCCGTTTTCAAGTTCGAGGACGTGGTCGAGGGTGTCGGCAAGGAGTTCGCGATGAACGGCGCGCCCGTGGCCGTGTTCAAGTCGTGCGGCGAGATGTTCGCGATCCAAGGTTTGTGTCCGCATGCGAGCGCTCCGCTGGCCAAGGGCGTCGTTGAGGGGGCCGAGGTGACGTGCGGGGAGCATGGCTACCGATTCGATCTGCGGACGGGCGAGTGTCTGAGCGACCCGGCTCTGCGTGCGCAGGTCTACGACGTCGTCGAGGACGGCGACTCGTGGCGGGTGGAGGAGAAGGGTTCATGGCGATCGAGGAAGGAGCCGTAAATGGCGAAGCAGATGGAACGAGCTGTTCGACCTCGTCGAGCAGCAGGGAACGGCTCCGCGCCGGCGCTCGCACCGGAACCGCCGCTTCAGACGGTCGCGGTGGACCAGGTGCTGCCGGCGGACGTGTTGACGAGCGCCCTCACCGCGGCGGAGACGAAAGCAAAGCTGTCGATAAAGGACATGCTGATCCGCGGCTTCCTGGCAGGCGCGTTCCTCGGCTTCGCGACCGCTTTGGCGGTTCTCGTGCGCACTCAATCGGTCGGTTTTGCCGGGGCGATCATCTTCCCCGTCGGCTTCGTTTTGCTCGTGTTGCTCGGTTTCGAGCTGGCGACGGGCAACTTCGCCCTGCTGCCGGCCGGGATGGCGGCCCGGCGCGTGACCGGCATGCAGATGTTGCGCAACTGGTCGTGGGTGTACATCGCAAATCTCGCTGGATGTCTGGTGTTCGCGGGGCTCTTTTACGTCGCCCTGACGAACTTCGGCAACATCGAATCCGGGCCGGTGGGTGAGGCGATCAAGACGACGGCCATCGCGAAGGTCGCTCCTTATGAAGCTCTCGGTGCGACGGGCTGGGTGGTGGCGATCGTCAAGGCGATCTTGGCGAACTGGATGGTGACCGTAGGCGTGCTGATGGCGTTCACGTCGCGCTCGACCATCGGACGGATCACGGCGATGTGGCTGCCGATAATGACTTTCTTCGCTCTGGGCTTCGAGCACTCGATCGTCAACATGTTCGTGATCCCGGCCGGGATGCTGCTGGGCGCCGACGTGTCGGTCGGCGACTGGTGGATGTGGAATCAGATCCCGGTGACCCTAGGGAACATCGTCGGGGGCGGGCTGTTCACCGGACTCGCGATGTACGCGACGTACACGCGGAAGCGAGGGACATAGTCCAAAGATCGGTCACGCCCGTTCCGGCGTGACTTGTCCTTTGTAGCGACCTCCGGCGCATCATGCATGACGATGGAAGTCATCCTCGTGCCGACCACGCATTGGGACCGGGAGTGGTACCGCACGTTCCAGGCCTTCCGGTCCCGGCTGGTCGACACCGTCGACTTCGTTCTCGGTCTGCTCGATGACGACCCCGGCTACACCTTCCTGCTGGACGGTCAGACCATCGTCTGCGAGGACTACGCCGAGATAAGACCGCAGCGCAGAGCCGATCTCGAGCGGTACATCCGCGACGGCCGGGTCGAGATAGGCCCGTGGTACGTGCAGCCGGACTCCCTCATCCCCGGCGGCGAAGCTCACGTACGCAACCTTCTCGAAGGACGCCGCGCCGGAGAGGCGTTCGGCCCGGTCTCTCGCGTCGCCTACACACCCGATTCCTTCGGACATCCGGCGCAGTTCCCGCAGATGTTCGCCGGGTTCGGCATGCAGCACTTCGTCTACTGGCGCGGCAACTCCGATGAGATCGCCGAGCTACCCGCTGAGTACGCTTGGGTCGCTCCGGACGGCACGGCGATCGTTGCGTGTCATCTATGGCGCGGGTATGGCGCCGCGGCCGGACTGCCTAGCGATATCGATCACGCAGTCGGCCGCCTTCGCAAAGCCGTCGAGGATCTGGCTGCTCGCACGAAAACGGATCGCGTTCTGCTCCTTGCCGGCACCGACCATCAGCCCCCCGATGCGCACACACGCGAAGTGTGTGAAGCGCTGGTTTCGGCGACGGGCTGGACGGTGCGGCGAGGAGTTTTGAAGGACTTCGTCGACGGACTGACGACCGACGGACGTCCGGAGTTTCGCGGTGAGCTCCTCGGCGGCCGCATCGCGAACCTCCTGCCTTCGGTGTGGTCGACGCGGACATATCTGAAATTGCACAACCGAGCGTGCGAGACCGCATTGGACGGCTGGGCCGAACCATGGGCGGCGCTCGGACGGGCCCTGGGTTGCACGGACGAACGTCCCGCCATCCGCCTGGCCTGGCGCCAATTGCTACAGAACCAGGCGCACGACTCTATCTGCGGTTGCTCGCAAGACGCCGTTCACGAGCAGATGCTCGCGCGCTATGACGCGGCTGCCGAGATCGCGCGCGAAACGACGGTGCGCGTTTGCGAACGACTCGCCGGGCTCGGCCCCCAACGACGAGTGGACTGGACGACCGACATCGACATCGCCGTCTTCAATCCCTCACCCCACACCCGAACCGACGTGGTGCGCTTTCCGCTCCAGGGGTTCCCGCCCTTCGACAACGCCGAGCGACACGGGATCCACCCGATCAATTGGTCG
>Ga0299913_10003368_pt1 | contig 13039 bp, 12 predicted proteins | sample RVTome_9_FD_201360 | JGI IMG/M metagenome (GOLD analysis project Ga0299913, IMG submission 201360) | Soil microbial communities from uranium-contaminated site in the Upper Colorado River Basin, Wyoming, United States - RVT155D38 (version 2) ... | reverse complement strand
CGAACTGCGGGCCGGTCGGGTGCCTTGGGCTTGCTCACGTAGGTCGGCAGCGGAACGGGCACCGGCTGCCAGCCGGCCGCGGCGTCCGCCAGCCGTTGTTCCTCCGCGCGGGCCGCCGCCTCGGCGGACGCCTCGGCGGCCAGTCGCTCGGCGAGCGCTGCCGCGCGCTCCTGCGTCAACGACTCACGGGCAGCCAGGATCCGCTCGACCGAGTCGAACCGGTGCAGTCGCAGCCTCGTGCGCCGGCGCACCGACTCGCGGGTGCGGGTCACGTCGCCCTGGCGACGGGCCTGGATGCGCAGGTGTACGACGTCGGCCACCGTGACGAACAGGAGTGCCACCGGTGCCCACCACGGAAGCGGGCTGAACGGGGTCGCCACGCTCACGATCAGCGTGGTCAGCACGAGGCCGGCCAGGATCCGGCGCCGGCGCATCGCGAGCGTGGCGGCGCGGCGGGAACGCCGTCGTGGCCGCGCCTCGTCGGGCCGGCGCGGCATCACGACGTAGCGCTGGTCGGGGGTGGACGTCCGGCCCGAGAGGATCCGCATCGCCCGGGAGAAGCGCTCCACCGAGCGCGCCTCGGACAGCTCCTCGTGGCGGCGCACCCAGCGCGGGACGAAGTACATGCCCCACCCGACGAGGAGCGCCGCATAGATCACTCCGCTGCCCACGTCTTGAAGGTAGGTGCGTGAGCAGCGGCGTTCACGCACCGTGCGCGGTGTGTCGCAGGATCAGTAGTGGGACTGATGGGACGACTGTGACATCACGGCGCGCTCGGTGACCGAGCCAGCCAGCGCGCCAGCAGTCCCTCCGGGACCTCGTCAGCGGTCAGCGCGAAGGAGCGGTGGTCCCGCCAGTCCCCGGCGATGTGGAGGAACCGCCGGCGCACGCCCTCGTCCCGGAACCCGAGCTTCTCGACCACCCGCAACGACGCCGCGTTCTCCGGCCGGACGTTGATCTCGAGCCGGTGCAGCCCCAGCACACCGAACGCGTGATCGCCGGCGAGCGCCACCGCCGTCGGCATCACACCCTGGCCGGCCACCCGGGAGTCCACCCAGTAGCCGATGTGCGCCGACCACAACGAGCCCCACGTGATCCCACCTACCGTGACCTGACCGACGAGCCGGTCGTCGTACGTGATCACGAACGGCAGGACGAGTCCTTGCCTGGCGTGCGCGCGCAGCGTGCGGACCATTGACCGGAAACCCACCCGGTCGGCGGTGGGCCGGGGCGGGGTGGCCTCCCAGGGCCCGAGCCAGTCGATGTTGGCGGCGCGCACCTCCAGCCACGTGTCGCGGTCGCGCTGACGGATCGGCCGGAGCCCGACGCGTCCGTGGCCCAGCTCGACCGGCCACCCGACGCTCAGTGGTCTTCTCCGTGCAACTGCTCCACCGCGTGCCGCAGCACGGGTGCGAGCACGGACAGGCCGTCGAGCACGCCGCCCTGCGAGCCCGGCAGGTTCACCACCAGCGTGGCGCCGGCTATCCCGGCGACCCCGCGGGACAGCGCTGCCGTGGGCACGCCGTGCTCGACCCCGTACGCCCGTAGCGCCTCGGCGATGCCCGGCAGCTCGCGGTCGATGACGCGGAACGTCATGTCCGGTGTGCGGTCGGTCGGCGAGATGCCGGTCCCACCCGTGGTGACCACGACGTCGTACGACGAGGCGACCGCCGCTCGCAGCGCCCCCTCCACCGGCTCGCCGTCCGGCACCACCTGTGGCCCGTCGACCTCGAAGCCCAGCTCGGTCAGGCCGGTGACGAGCAAGGGCCCGCTGCGGTCGGCATAGGCGCCGGCCGACGCGCGGTTGGACACGGTCACGACGAGCGCTTTCACGCGCCGGCCGTCCGCTTCCAGTCGCCAGAGGCGCCGCCGGTCTTCTCCTCGACGCGCACATCGGTGATCGTCGCGGCGGGATCCACCGCCTTGACCATGTCGATCAGGGCCAAGGCGGCGACGGAGACGCAGGTCAGGGCCTCCATCTCCACCCCGGTGCGGTCGGCGGTGCGGACGGTCGCCGAGATCGTCACGGCGTCCTCGTCAACGCGCAGATCCACGGCGACGCCGTGGACGGCGATGGGATGACACAGCGGGACCAGGTCCGGCGTCCGCTTCGCCGCCTGGATGCCGGCGATCCGGGCGACGGCGATCGCGTCGCCCTTCGGAACGTCGCCGGCCCGCAGCAGCCGGACCACCTCGGCCGACACGAGCACGCGCCCCGTGGCGGTCGCGGTGCGCGCGGTCACCGACTTGCCGGAGACGTCGACCATGCGGGCGGCGCCCGACTCGTCGACGTGGGTGAAGCCGCCGGTCATGACAGGCGTCGCTCGAGCACCATGACCTCGGCCGCCCCGCCGGCCGCGATCTCGGTGACGTCCTCAGGGATGACCACGAAGGCGTTGGCCTGGGCCAGGTCGCCCACGAGGTGCGATCCCACCCCGCCGACCGGCCGCACGACGTACCGGCCCTCCTCGACGTCGATCCACGCGCGGGCGAACTGCCGGAGCCCGGACGGGGACGTCATCGCCTCCTTGCAGACGGCCCGCACGATGGGCCTGCCGAGGGGCTCGACGCCGAGCATCCGGCGGATCACCGGGCGAACGAACACCTCGAACGACACGTAGGAGCTCACCGGGTTGCCGGGCAGCGTGATGATCGGCGTGTTGTCCGGGCCGATCGTGCCGAAGCCCTGCGGCTTGCCCGGCTGCATCGCGACCTGCTCGAACGCGACGGTGCCCAGGCGCGAGAGCACCTCCTTGACGACGTCGTAGGCGCCGACGCTGACCCCGCCGCTGGTGAGCACGAGGTCAGCGCGGATCAGCTGGTCCTCGATCGCGTCCATGAGCTTGCGGCCCTCATCGGGCACGATGCCGACCCGGAAGACGGTCGCGCCGGCCTCTCGGGCGGCGGTCGTCAGGATGTAGGAGTTGGACTCGTGGATCTGGCCGGTGCGCGTCGGCTGTCCAGGCTCGACCAGCTCGCTGCCGGTGGAGATGATCACGACGCGCGGACGTGGGCGCACTCTCACCCGGTCGCGGCCCACCGCGGCGAGCAGGCCGATCTGCCCCGGTCCGAGCCGGGTGCCGCTCTCCAGCACGAGCTCGCCGGCCTTCACGTCCTCACCGCGGCGGCGGATGAACTGACCCGGCTTCGGTGCCCGCGTGATGGTCACCGCGGCGATGCCCTGGTCGGTCCACTCGATCGGCACGACGGCCTCGGCGCCCGCCGGCATCGGCGCCCCGGTCATGATCCGGGTCGAGAGGCCGGGCTGCACGCTGTACGCCGACTGCGACCCGGCTGCGATGTCGCCGACCACCGGCAGCTTCACCGGCGCTGACTCGGTCGCCGCCGCGACGTCCTCGACACGCACGGCGTAGCCGTCCATCGAGGAGTTGTCGAAGGACGGCAGGTCGACGTCGGCGACCACCGCCTCGGACAGGATGCATCCGTGCGCGTCCAGCAGCTGGAGGTCCAGCGGAGCGATCGCCTCGATGCCCGAGAGGAGGTCGGAGAGGTGCTCGTCGACGGACTTCATCGGTCCTGCCCGCCTGCTTCCCACGGCTTCTCCTCGACGAACTCCGACAGCCACTGCCGGAAGTCCGGCCCGAGATCGTCGCGCTCCGAGGCCAACCGGACCACGGTCTTGAGGTAGTCCAACCGGTCCCCCGTGTCGTAGCGCCGTCCGGTGAACACCACACCGTGCACCGGCCCGTCGTCGGCCGAACCCGCCAGCGTCCGGAGAGCGTCCGTCAGCTGGATCTCCCCGCCCCTGCCCGGTTCGGTCTTGCGCAGGACCTCGAACACCGCCGACGAGAGCACGTAGCGACCGATGATGGCGAGGTCGCTCGGTGCCTCGTCGGGCGCGGGCTTCTCCACCAGGTCGGTGACCCGCACGACGCCGTCCTCGTCCGTCGGCTCGGTTGCTGCGCAGCCGTAGAGGCCGACCTGCTCGTGCGGCACGCGCATGAGCGCGACGACACTGCCGCCGTAGCGGGCCCGGACGTCCAGCAACGTCGCCAGCAGCGGATCCCGCGCGTCGATCAGGTCGTCGCCGAGCAGCACCGCGAAGGGTTCGTCGCCGACGTGGCGCGCCGCGCACAGGACGGCGTGGCCGAGACCGCGCGCCTCTCCCTGCCGGGTGTAGTGGATGTCCGCGGCGACCCCTGCCTCGCGGACCCGTTGCAACCGCTCGGTGTCGCCCTTGGCCTCCAGCGCCGCCTCGAGCTCGAGGTTGCGGTCGAAGTGGTTCTCGAGGGTGTTCTTGTTCCTTCCGGTGACGATCAGCAGGTCGGTGAGACCCGCCGCGACGGCTTCCTCCACGACGTACTGGATGGCCGGCTTGTCGACCACCGGCAGCATTTCCTTGGGTGTCGCCTTGGTGGCTGGAAGGAACCGGGTGCCCATCCCGGCAGCAGGGACCACCGCTTTGGTGATCTTGCGCAGCGGGACATCGGGCATGCGCGAAACCCTAGCGTCGTCAGACCTCCGGCACGTGCCAGCGGTCGCGGCCCCCGTTCTTGGCGACGTACAGGGCCCGGTCGGCTGCGCGCATCAAGGTGGCGGCGCTGGAGCCGTGCGCCGGGAACGCCGCCCCTCCCACCGACACGGTGACCTTGAGCGACTCCTCGCCCTCGGTGTGGAAGGGCTCGCGGCGGACGGCGACGCAGATGCGCTCGGCCAGCTGGCTGGCACCCTCGACGGTGGTTTCCGGCAGCACCACGACGAACTCCTCGCCGCCGTAGCGGGCGAACGTGTCGACCTCGCGGATCTGTTCCTGTACGCGATGTGCCAGCTCGCGGAGCACCGAGTCCCCGCGGGCGTGCCCGAACAGGTCGTTGACCTGCTTGAAGTGGTCGAGGTCGAGCATCAGCACGGCGAGAGGCCGCTGGAACCGGGTCGAACGCTCGATCTCGCGAGCCAGGCTCATCGAGAGGTAGCGGAAGTTCCACAACCCGGTCAGCGCATCGGTCGTAGAGAGTCGCTGCGCCTCCTGATGAAGCTGGACATTGTCGATGGCGATGCTCGCCTGCCCGGCGAGCGTGCGCAGCGCGTCGTCGTCCGTGCCGTCGAACGGGTTGCCGTCGACGCGGTCGTAGAGCGCGAGCACGCCGAGCACGCTGCCCATGCTGCGGAGCGGAACGGCGAGGATGTTCCCCTGGGCCGGCTCGGTCTCCATCGGCTCGAGCGCCGGCTCTCCGGAGCCCAGCCGCCCGCGCACGGCCTCCCCGGACGCAACCACGCGACCGAGGACACCGGAACCCGGCGCCACCCCGACCGGGGCGGCCAGGCCCGCCTCGTGCAGATGGTGCTCGGCAACGACGTGCAGCTGGTCGGGCGCGCCGTAAAGCACGACGCCCGCCTTCGCCTGCAGCGTCACCACTGCCGTCTCCAGCACGACCTCGAGCAGCCCGTCCAGGTCATGCGTGCTCATCAGCGTGTCGCCGATGCGCTCCAAGCTGACGCGCAGGTCCTCGCGGCTCTGCTCCAGGGCCGACATGTTCTGCCGCAGGTCGGCGGTCATCCGGTTGAACGCCTCGGAGAGCCGCCCGACCTCACTGTCGTCGGACTGCGCGATCTGCGCGTCAAGGTCGCCCCGGACCACTCGCTCCGCGGCCTCGGTGAGGTCGGTCAGCGGCTGGCTGAGCCCGCGCACGATCACCGTCACGAGCACCCCGGCTACCAGCGCACCGGCCAGCAGGATGAGCAGGAACAGCCCGGTCGTGCCGCCATCAACGCCGGCATCCTGGGTCACGACCACGGTGAACGGCACACCGTCGGCGGGGGGGCTCACCTCCGCGAGCCAGTCGTCGACCTGGATCCGCCCCTGCCGGTCATCGACGTCGGCGGCGATCCGGCGACTGGTCTGCTCATCGGCGCTCGAGGCCACCACCCTCGCCCCGTCGAGCAGGAGGATGTGCCCCAACATCGACGTGCGCCGGCGGAGATCCTCGAGGAAGGCCATGTCCAGCCGGTTCGCGGTGACCGCCGTCGTCGCTCCTGGCACCCCGGTCACCGGCACGCGCTCGGAGATGAGGCCGAGCGGCGCCCCGTTGCCGGAGCAGCTCGCCAGGCGAAGCGGCGCCGCAGTCCCCACGGGCAGCTCACCGCCCTCGGCAACGATCGCTCCGCCGGCCCCGAGCAGCGCGGCGTAGTCGGCGTAGCCCCCGCTGACCGCATTGTTGACCGCGAGGTCCGGATCGGTGGCGCTCGACTCCAAGCCGACGGTCCGCGCGGTCAGACCGAGCAGGCGGCAGGCGTCCTTGAGCTCGGTCGTGACGACGGCACGCCCGGAGTCCAGGGACTGCTCGAGCTGGTCGTCCCTGACCTGCGGAACAGCCAGCGCGAGGACCAGCACGCCCACGACCAGCGGGACGAGGAACAAGGCGCCGAGCACGAGCCAGAGCCGGCTGCGCAGACTCACGCGGTCACCGGCCTCTCCTCGTCGGGTCCACCTGCTGGGATGCTGCGCTGGTGAGCACGGCCAAAGCCGACCTGCGCGAACGCCTCCTCGCGGCGCGCCGGGCCCGGTCGCCCGCCGCCCGGGAGCTGGCCGGGTCGGCCATCGCCCAGGCGGTACTGGCCATGCCCGAGATCACGGTGTCCTCCACGATTGCCGCACATCTGTCTATCGGCACGGAGCCACCGACCATGCACCTCGTGGATGAACTCCGTTCGCGCGGCGTCCGCGTCGTGGTGCCGGTGGTCGGCGACGACCTTGATCTCGACTGGGCAGACTACGTGGGTTCGGGTGGACTTGCTACGACCTCGCGCGGACTGAGCGAGCCGTCGGGACCACGGTTGGGCGTGGCCGCGATTGCGTCAGCCGATGTCATCCTGGCACCCGGCCTGGCCGTCGACGAGCGTGGAACACGCCTGGGCAGGGGCGGCGGCTCCTACGACCGCGCGCTTCTCCGGGTCCCGCCCGGGCGGCCGGTGGCCGTGCTCCTGTACGACGACGAGGTGCTGCCGGTCGTACCGTCCGAGGCCCACGACCGCCCGGTCACCATGGCGGTGACGCCGAGCCGCGTCTGGCGGTTTTGAACGGAGCGATTCGGCGTTCTCGGGGCTGATCCGAAACGATGGGGCCCGAAGGAGGGAGCCCCGTGACGGTCGAGCAGCTCGAGACGATGCTGCTGTTCGGTGCCGTCGTGCTGCTCGTGAGCATCGCCGCGGTGCGGCTTTCCGTGGGCACCGGCCTTCCGTCCCTGTTGCTGTACCTGGCACTGGGCCTGCTCCTCGGCGAGGACTCCCTCGGCCTTGAGTTCGACAATGCCGAGCTGGCCCACGCGCTGGGCTACGCCGCGCTGATGGTGATCCTGGCTGAGGGTGGGCTCACCGCCTCGTGGCGCACGATCCGACCTGCCGTGCCGGCCGCCGCCGCGCTCGCGACGATCGGCATCGCCGTCTCTGTCGTCGTGACCGCCGGCGCTGCCCAGTGGCTGCTCGACGTCGATTGGCGCTACGCCTTCCTGGTGGGTGCGGTGCTGGCACCGACCGACTCGGCCGCCGTGTTCTCTGTGCTGCGCCGGGTGCCCCTGCCACCGCGGATCGCTGGACTGCTGGAGGCGGAGTCAGGGTTCAACGACGCACCCGTGGTGATCCTGGTTGTCGCTCTGGCGGGCGCGTCCGCGCCGACCTGGTACGAGCTGATCGGACTGCTCGCGTACGAGCTGACGGCGGGGGCCGTCGTCGGTCTCGCCATCGGAGCACTCGGGGCGCTCGCGGTTCGGCGGATCGCGCTGCCGGCCTCAGGCCTGTACCCCCTGGCCGTGATGGCGCTGTGCGTGACGGCGTACGGGGCGGCGGCCGCCGCGCACGCGAGCGGGTTCCTCGCGGTCTACCTGGCGGCGGTGGTCCTCGGGAACTCCCGGCTGCCGCACCGCGCGGCGACCCGCGGCTTCGCCGAGGGGATGGCCTGGCTCGCCCAGATCGGCTTGTTCGTGATGCTGGGGCTGCTCGCCACCCCGTCCGAGCTCGGGTCCTCGATCCTGCCGGCGCTCGGCATCGGCCTCGTCCTGCTGCTGGTCGCGCGTCCGCTGTCCGTCATGGCGTCGACGCTGCTGTTCGGCGTCCCCTGGCGAGATCAGGCCTTCCTCGCGTGGGCAGGGCTGCGCGGCGCGGTGCCGGTCGTGCTCTCGACGATCCCCCGCGACGAGGAGATCTTCAACATCGTGTTCGTTCTCGTCGTGGTCTACACGATCGTGCAGGGGCCGACCCTGCCCTGGGTGGCTCGCCGGCTGGGACTCCTGCAGTCCGGCGAGGCCCAGGAACTCGACATCGAGTCGTCCCCGCTGACGCGGCTGGATGCCGAGCTGCTCCAGGTCCATGTGCCGGAGGGGTCGCGGCTCGCCGGGGTCGAGGTGTTCGAGCTCCGGCTGCCACGCGGTGCGGCGATCACGCTGGTGGTGCGCGGCGGGGAGGCGTTCGTCCCGAGCCCGACAACCAGGCTGCGGGTCGGCGACGAGCTCATCATGGTCACGACCGGTGACGTGCGCGACGAGGTGGACCGCCGCCTGCGGGCGGTGGCCAGGTCCGGGCGGCTGGCGGGCTGGTACCGAGAGCGCGGCCGACCTGGGTGATCGTTCGTGTCGCACTGCGCGGCTGCCAGGTGCTGCGCCCGTATCGTCAGTCACGCGATGCGTCGACTCCTGCTGTGCCTTTGCGCTACCTCTCTGGTAGCCGGGTGTGGCACGTGGTCGGCGGACACGGAACGGGAACAGCTCGACGACAGCATCCCCACAGTGATCGCCATGGATCCACCGGTCGACCCGGCGACGCCGAGCGGGTGGGGACCGACCCTCGGCGAGATCAACCAGGCGCGAGCCATCGTCGCGGCGATGTCGATGGAAGAGCGGGCATGGCAAGTCCTGATGCCGGCATTCTGGGGCTTCGTCCCCGACGAGGTCACCGCGGCCGAGGCCCTGCGCAACCGGACGTCGCACCGGTTCGACACCGTCGTCGAGGCGCTCGAGGCACACGCCTATGGCGGCCTCTTCGTCAAGCCCGAGGCGATCGAGGACGCCAGCCAGGTACACGACCTGGTGGGAGTGCTGCACGAGAACGGCGACCGGCCGGACGGGTTGCCGTTGATCGTGGCCGTCGACCAGGAGGGCGGCGTCGTCCAGCGCATCAAGGACGGCGTGACTCGGGTGCCATCAGCACGGAGCATCGGGCGGGCAGGCAACACGCGCCTCGCCCGCCGGATCGCCCGGAACAACGGCGAGGAGATGCGCGCACTCGGCTTCACCATGGTGCTGGCGCCGGTGGCCGATGCGGACACCGCCGGCAACGCCCTGGTCGCGTCGCGGTCCTACTCCAGCGACTACGACGAGGCGGCCGCGATGGTCGTCGCCTCGTTCCGCGGCTACCTCGACGCGGGGGTCATTCCGGTGGTCAAGCACTTCCCGGGTCACGGCAGCGTGAGCGGAGACAGCCATCGCTCGCTGCCGGTGCAGAGGAAGTCGGTCGCCGAGCTCATGGGCAGCGACCTCAAGCCGTTCCAGGCGGCAGTCGAGGCCGGGGTTCCGGCGATCATGACCGGCCACATCGCGGTCCCGGAGCTTGATGGGGTCGTCCCCGCGTCGTTGAGTCCGGGCATGGTGCAGGGCGTGCTCCGCGAGCGTCTCGGCTTCGCCGGTCTCGTCGTCACGGACTCCCAGGGGATGGGACCGGTCCACGGCAGGTACGGCGGTGCGGAGGGTGCGGTGCTGTCGCTGCTGGCCGGCAACGACCTCGTGCTCAACTCACCCGACGTCACCAGCGCGCACCAGGCGGTGCTGCGCGCCGTCAAGGCCGGTCGCCTCCCCGAGGTTCGGGTCGCCGACGCGGCGACTCGCGTCGTGGCCCTGCGCCTGCTGCAGGCGCGCATCGGCAGCGACCGGCCAGACCTCTCGGTGCTCAGGTCGTCAGAACACCTCGCGGACGCTGCGCGCGTTGCTGGCGGCGGCTGAGGCAGCGAGCTACGGGCGGACCAGAAGCGCCAGCAGGGCGAGGTCGTCGCGACCCTCCTCCGCGCGGCGTCGGGCATCGGCAGGAGCGACGAACGAGTCAAGTGCCGTCAGCACGTGGCCGGTGACGTCTTCCGCGCTGCGTGCGGCCGTGGTCTCCAGCGCGGCGGTCAGCCGTTCGTCGCCGAACATCTCTCCGGGCGCGCCCGCCTCGACGATGCCATCGGTGTAGAGGAACAGGCAGTCCCCGGCCGCCAGCTCGACGGTCGTCTCGGTGAAGGAGGCATCTGGCAACGTGCCGATGATGGTCCCCGGTGCATCGATCCGCTCGATCGTCCCGTCAGCCCGGCGCAACAACGGCGGCGGGTGACCACCGCTTGCAACGGTCAGCCGGACCGAGCCGGCGGAGAGGTCCAGGGCGAGCAGAACCAGCGTGGCGAAGCGGCCGTGCCAGTCCTCCCGAAGCAGCGTGTCGTTGACGATGGCGAGCGCCGCCGCAGGTGACGAGGTCAGCACCGCTGCGGTGCGGAGTGTGTACCGAACGGCGCCGGTCAGCGCAGCGGCCTCGACGCCTTTGCCGCAGACATCGCCGATGACCATCCGCCAGCTGCCCTCGCCGGCAGGGAACACGTCGTAGAAGTCTCCACCGATGCCGAGTGCCACGCTGCCGGGGCGGTAGGTCGCGGCGAGGTCGAGGCCCGGCACGTCGGGAAGGGCAGGCGGGAGCAGGCTCGCCTGCAGAGTGCGGGCGACGGTGTCACGGTCGTCGTACAGGTAGGCGTTGTCCAACGCGACGCCGGCGCGCGCACCCAGCTCCATCGCGGTTGCAAGGTCATCCTCGTCGAACGACCGTCCCTCGGCACCGACAAGGCTCATGACCCCCAGCACGCGGCCGCGCGCCAGCAGCGGCACCACGATCCCGGCACTGATCTGCAGGCTCTCGATCAGCTCGAGGTGGGTGGCGTCCTGGGCCGACTCCCGGATCAGCTCAGCCGGGATGGTCGGATACAGCTCCGGCTCGCCGGTGCGAAGCACCTTGCCCACCCCGACGTCGTCGCGCAGCTGTGGCGGGTAGTCCTCCTGCACGCGTCGGGCGAACTCGACCATCGCCGGGTCGCGGTGGGCCAGGGCAAGGCGGGCGATGCCGTGTTGGCCTCCCTGGAGCTCGACAGCGCACCAGTCGGCCAGCCGCTCGTGCACGACGATGTCGGCGAGCTGCTGCATCGTCGTCGCGACATCGAGGGAGGCACCCAGGACACCGCTGACCTTCCCGAGCAACACGAGGCGCGACTGTGAACGCGCCGCCGCGTCCCTCGCGATGGCGGTGGCGGCCTCAGCGGCCAGCGTTGCCTCGTGCGCGGCGTGCTGCTCGGTGATGTCCGCCCCGACACCGACCATGCCGATCACGTTGCCGTCCGGGTCGCGGAGGGGCCGACCCGTCCCACTCACCCAGTGCACGCTGCCGTCCGGATAGATGACGCGGTGCTCGACGTAGTGGTCGCGACCGGTGGCAACGGATTCCTGGATCGAGGCCAGGGTCGGCTCGACGTCGTCGGGATGGAGCAGCGCCAGGTACCCGTCGAACGTCCCGTCGAACATCCCCGGCTCCAGACCGAAGACGCTCGGGAGCTGGTCGTCCCAGTCGATGCGCTCGCCGGTGACGTCCCAGTACCAGGTGCCCATCCGGCCCGCCTGAAGCGCGAGCTCGTACCGCTCGACGCCGCCGGCCGTGGCCCGAGCCGCGACGCTGTTCGCCTCTCCCCCGCTGTCCACGCGCACCCCCTGTGGCCGTGCCCGCGATCATCGTCAGCTCAGTCTGACTCATCCCGTCCCGGCGCGTTAGTCATCCACTGGAGTGGTCAGTCCACCTCGTTGCGCCCCACCTGGAGCGTCTTCAGCAGGTCGGCCACCCGTTCGCGGACGGCGTCGCGGATGGGTCGGACCTCCGCGAGGTCCTTGCCCGCGGGATCGGGCAGGTCCCAGTCGAGGTAGGTCTTCCCCGGGAAGAAGGGGCACTCGTCGCCGCAGCCCATCGTGATGACCACGTCGCTGGCCTGGACGACGTCGGTCTCGAGCACCTTGGGAGCCTCGGCCGCGAGCTCGATCCCCTCCTCGCGCATCGCCTCGACGACGACGGGGTTGATGCTGTCCGCGGGCGCTGTGCCCGCCGAGCGGACCTCCACGGAATCGCCGGCGAGGCTCCGCAGGTAGCCGGCCGCCATCTGCGAGCGGCCCGCGTTGTGCACGCAGACGAACAGCACGCTCGGCCGTTCGGTCATGGGCGATCCTCCTTGTCGGTGGTCGGTGACATTGCGTCCTGCGGTACGACGACATCCTCGGCCACCGCCGCGGTGCCGGGGTAGAGCGCCAGGACCAGAACGGCGCCCAGCAGGCCGGCGGTGGCCACGACTTCGGCCGGGCCGAAGGTGAGGATGAGCACCGCCAGCCCGAGCGCCGTCGCGATCGAGTTCTCCAGGAGCTGCAGGCCCGACGGGCCCGGCGAGAGCCGCTCAGCGGCGATGCCGGACTCGACCAACGATGGTCACCAGAAGGGCCGTCCCGACGAACTCGGCCAGCAGGCGCCGGGCCGGCGGCCGAAGGCTCAGCAGCAGCCGACACCACAGTCCTGCTCGGTGCAGATGTCCTCGCAACAGTCCACGGGTCCCACCTCCTTCACATTGATCCTCGTCGATGCATGGGAATGCTGACCCATCAATCGACAGATGTCAATATGTGCGCCATCATGGATGCATGCCGCCTGTTCAGACCAAACCTCGCCGCGACCTGCCCCTGCTCGACCAGGATGCCGCGACGTGCTGCCCGCCGCTGTCGTCCGCGCCCCTCTCGGAGTCCGACGCAGTCGTGCTCGCCGGCCGGCTCAAGGCGCTCGCGGACCCGGCCAGGCTGCGTCTCATGTCGCTTGTGCTCGCATCCGACCAGGGCGAGGGCTGCATCTGCGATCTCACCGACCCGCTCGGCCTGTCGCAGCCCACCGTCAGCCACCACATGAAGGTGCTCGTCGACGCCGGGTTGCTGCAGCGCGAGAAGCGCGGTCGTTGGGCCTACTTCCGGCCGGTGCCAGGGGCCCTGGACGC
>Ga0299913_10003367_pt1 | contig 13039 bp, 12 predicted proteins | sample RVTome_9_FD_201360 | JGI IMG/M metagenome (GOLD analysis project Ga0299913, IMG submission 201360) | Soil microbial communities from uranium-contaminated site in the Upper Colorado River Basin, Wyoming, United States - RVT155D38 (version 2) ... | reverse complement strand
CCGGGCCAGTCAGTGGCCCATGGTTAATACTTTTTATACGCCTGTCTCACATCATGACAGTGATGAAGCCAGAAGGCCGGGCGTCGCGCTCGTTAAGGATTGCTTAACCATGGCACATGTCTCACGCCCGCGCCGATCCACGCTGTTCGCTCTGCTGGCAACGACCGCGGCAGCCTCGCTGCTCGGCGCTTGTGCCCAGACGGACGGCCTATTCTCCAGAGGCGGCGGCACGTCCGACGTGCAGATGAGCGCGACCGAGGCGAGAAACGCCACGTCTAAATGGGCGGTCGCCTACGCCCAGAACCCGCAAGACCCGGAAATGGCCCTCGGCTATGCGCAGGCACTTAGGGCGATCGGTTCGAAGGACCGGTCGCTCGAAATTCTCAAAACCGCCTACCGCGCCGACCCGTCGAACGGCGAGGTCGCCGCCGAGCTCGGCCGCGTCGCCCTCGACATGGGCCGCGTCGACATTGCCAGCCACGCGCTGAAGTCGGCCGAATCGCAAGGCGTGACCGACTGGCGCACGCTCTCGGCGCAAGGCGCGCTCAACGCCAAGAAGGGCAACCACGGCGAGGCGCAGCAATATTTCCTGGCTGCGCTGCAGAAGAAGCCAGACGCCGCGTCGGTGATCAACAATCTGGCGCTGTCCTATGCGCTTGACGGCAAGGCCACGGAGGCGGAGCAGCTGCTGCGCCAGGCCGCAGCGCAAGGGCATGACGACAAACGCATTCGCCAGAACCTGGCGCTCGTGCTCGGCGTGCAGGGCAAGTTCGAAGAGGCACGCCAGGTGGCCGCGGTCGACATGACCGAGGCCCAAGCCCAATCGAGCATGTCCTACCTGCAAAACATGCTGGACACGTCGACGAAGGTCGCTTCGGCCGCGCCTGCGACATCGCGCAAGCCGCAAGGGTCCACCTCAGACTGGTCGCCGTTCGCCTCGAACGTTGCGGAGTCGGAGCAAAAGCCGGTGCAGACGGCCGCCGCCGCTCCTGCCGCCGCGGCCCCTTCCGCTGCGGACCCTGCCAATGTGCAGGTGGTGAAGCCGGTGGACGAGATCCAAGCGCCGACCAAGCTACTCAGGGACAACGTCCAGTAGAAGCGCAATCCCTCGGCGGTAGCAACGCGCCGGCCTAGCCGCCGCCGCGCATGGCGAGAATCTGAATCGCCGCCGGACCGAGAATGACAATGAAGAGCACCGGCAGGAAGAACATGATCATCGGCACGGTGAGCTTGGGCGGCAAGGCCGCGGCTTTCTTCTCCGCCTCCGCCATGCGCATGTCACGGCTTTCCTTGGCGAGCACTCGCAAGGCCTGACTGACCGCAGTGCCGTAGCGCTCGGCTTGAATGAGGCTGGTGCCGACCGCCCTCACCACCGGAAGTCCCGTGCGTTTGCCGAGATTGTCGTAGGCCTGACGGCGCTCCTGCAAATAGGACAGCTCCGCCGTGGTCAGGCTGAACTCCTCGGCGAGCTCGATGGAGCGCGGGCCGATCTCGGCCGCCACCTTGTTCATCGCCGCCTCGACAGACATGCCGGCCTGAACGCAGATCAGCAGGAGGTCGAGGGCGTCGGGGAAAACTCTCTTGATCGACTTCTGGCGGCGCTGGATGAGGTTGGAGATGAAGATATTGGGGAAATAGAAGCCGAGATAGGCGCCGCCGATGGACAAGCCGATGCGCACGATGGCCGCCAGATCGAAGGAGTTCACAAAGAACAGATAAATGAAGACGAGGAAGAAGCCGACGGCCGGGAGGATGGCGCGGAAGAACAGAAACGCCACGACGGGCGCCTGGCCGCGGAAGCCGGCCATTTTCAGGCGCTCACGCGTGCCCTCGGTCTCCAAGGCTTTGCGCAGGTTGAGTTGCTCCACGACCTGCTTCATGAAGCTCTTGGGCTCGCGCCGCAGCTTCGCTTGACGCTGTTCCTCGGCGAGGTTGGCGATGCGTTCGGCGCGTAGCCGGTCCCGCTCGGTCGACACATATTTCATGCGCGAGCCCAGCCGATCGCCGGTCAGCAACGGCAGCACGAACGACGCCACCGTGGCAAACGCCGCAACGGCGGCCAGCACCATGACCACGAACTCCAGATCCAGCAGATTTTGGATGATCGACGACATGACTAGTACTCGAAGTTGATCATTTTGCGCATGACGAGAACACCGATCAGCATCCAGACACCGGCCGCCACCAGCAGCACTTGACCGAGCGGAGTCGTCCATAGAAGCGAGATGTAATCGGGGGACGTGAGATACACCGAGCACATGACGAGCGGCGGCAGCGCGCCGATGATCATGGCGGAGGCCTTTGCTTCGGCGCTGAAGGACCTCACCTTGGCCTGAAGCCGGTAGCGCTCGCGCAGCACGCCAGAAAGATTGGAGAGCGCCTCGGCGAGGTTACCGCCGGTCTGCGACTGGATGGCCACGACGATGGCGAAGAAACTCACCTCCTGAAGCGGCACGCGGTCGTACATGCGCTCGAAGGCGCGGGACAGAGGCACGCCGACATTCTGCTGCTCCACGAGTTCGACGAACTCGGTACGCACGGGTTCAGGCGCTTCCGCCGCAATGACCTGCATACAGTCGTGGAGAGGCAAGCCTGACTTTATACCGCGCACAATGATGTCGATGGCGTTGGCAAATTCGGTGAGGAACTTCGCCTGCCGCTTCTTGACGCGGCGCGCAAGCAGCCACCGCGGCAGCCCCACGCCGAACGCGAACGCCGACAGCAAAGACACGAGCGGCGACATGCCGGACAGGAGAACGATGAAGCCGCCGACCAGTCCGGTGATCGCACTGAGGATGTAGTACATTCGCGGCTTGATGCTGAGACCGGCCCGCATCAGCTTGGTTCGGAGCGAGGGACGCTTCCTGGCCTTCTGCTTCGCCTCGATGTCCCTGATGGTGTCCTGCACCTGCTTGCGGCGCATCTGAATCGGCTGCGGCACGCCGACGCGCTGGCGGATGCGGGACTGGCCTTGGGACGCGGTGGCGACGCGCTTGCTCACCTTGCGCTCGTCGCTGAAATACGGCATCGCGATCACGTAGACGATGCCGCCGACGGCGAGGGCGGACAGGGCGATGGCCGCCAGCTGGACGAGTTCAGGGCTGAGCAAAGCGCTCTCCTAACGGGCGGCCATGCTCGTCGTGAACTTCACCCGCAGATAGAACTTCGGTCAGGCGCTTGTCCTCGCCGAAATAGCGCGCCCTATCGTAGAAGAACGGACGCGCGATGCCGGTGGTGCGATGGCGCCCGAGCACGCGGCCGTTCGCGTCCTCTCCTTCGATTTCATAAACGTAGAGATCCTGCAGCGTCACCACCTCGCCCTCGAGGCCGACCACCTCGGTGACATGGGTGATCTTGCGGGTGCCGTCGCGCATACGCGCGGCCTGAACGATGATGTCGACGGACGAGGTAATCATCTCGCGGATGGTCTTGCCGGGGAGATTGTAGCCCCCCATGAGGATCATGCTCTCGAGACGGCTCAGGCACTCGCGCGGCGAGTTGGAGTGGAGCGTGCCCATGGAGCCGTCATGGCCAGTGTTCATGGCCTGCAACAGGTCGAAGGCCTCGGGTCCGCGCACCTCACCCACGACGATGCGGTCGGGACGCATGCGCAGGCAGTTCTTGACGAGATCGCGCATGGTGATTTCGCCTTCGCCCTCGAGGTTCGGCGGCCGCGTCTCCAAGCGCACGACGTGCGGCTGTTGCAGCTGCAGCTCGGCGGAGTCTTCGCAAGTTATGATGCGCTCGTCGTTGTCGATATAGCCCGTCAGGCAGTTGAGCAAGGTCGTCTTGCCGGAGCCGGTGCCGCCGGAGATGACGACGTTGCAGCGGACGCGGCCGATGATCGCGAGCAGCGTGCGCCCTTCGGGGCTGATGGTGCCGAGCTTCAAGAGCTGATCTAGGGTCAGCCGCTCTCTGCGAAATTTGCGGATCGTCAGGCTGGGACCGTCGATGGCCAGCGGCGGCGCGATGACGTTGACGCGGCTGCCGTCCGGAAGACGCGCGTCGCAGATCGGGCTCGATTCGTCGACGCGGCGGCCGACCTGGCTCACGATCCGCTGGCAGATATTCATGAGCTGGGCGTTGTCGGCGAACCGGATCGATGACGGCTCCACCTTGCCGCGCACCTCGATGTAGGTGGTGTTGGCGCCGTTGACCATGATGTCGGCGATGTCATCGCGCGCGAGCAAGGGCTCGAGCGGGCCGTATCCAAGCACGTCATTGCAGATGTCCTCGAGCAGCTCCTCCTGCTCGGCAATCGACATCACGACGTTCTTGATGGCGACGATCTCGCTGACGATATCGCGGATTTCCTCGCGGGCCGCGTCGGGATCGAGCTTGGCGAGCTGGGTCAGATCGATCGTGTCGATCAGCGCATTGAAGACGGTCGTCTTGACGTCGTAGTACTCTTCGGATCGCGCGTGGTCGACGGACTTGCGCTCGGGCCTCGGCGTCGGCGGCGGCGGTACCTGCGGCGCCGTAACCTCAGGCGGCGTTTCGGACCGAGGCTCGGCGGTGCTCGGTGACGGCGCCCCGTCGGTCTGCGCGCGCGTGCGCTCGGAGGCCGGCGCCTCTTGCTGGCGTGGCGGTTGGGGGACCGCTGACGTGCTCCGCTTTCCGAACATCGTTTACGCGCGTGCCTTGCTGAGCCTCAGTCGGTTGAGGATTGGACCGAGCAGCGACGACCGTTCGCTCTTCTGATCGGACCGATCCGTGAGAAGGTTGGCCAGGGTGCGGAAGGCCTCGGCGGCTTTCGACTTTTCCGCAACCTCTTCGACCATCTGACCGTTGTTCGCCGCCGTACCGAAAAGCGGCGCGTCGAAATCGATGACGACCTTCGGCTCGAGCTCGATGGCGTGGCTGAAATCCTTGACCGCAATCTCCGGCCGCTTCGGCAGGCCGACCTGATTGAGCACGAGCATCGGCGGGCGATCGTTGGGACGCGCGGCCTTGAGCTGATCGATCAGGTTCTTGGTGTTGCGGAGATTGGCGAGATCGGGCACCGCGGTGACCACCACGTGGTCAGACTTGAGAACCATTTCCTTGGCCCACGCCGTCCACAGATGCGGGACGTCCACCGCGACCCACGGCACGTTCTCGCGCACCACGTCGAGCACGGTCTCGCAGGCCTCGGGATCGATGTCATAGGGCCTGTCGAGTGCGGTGGGGGCGGCGAACAGGCTCAGGTGGTCGGAGCAGCGCGACAGCAGCCGGTCGAGCAGAACCTCGTCCAGGCGCTCGGGCGTGGCGAGCGCGTCGGCGATGCCCTGCAGCGGGTCCTGATTGAAGTCGAGCCCCGCCGTGCCGAACGGCAGGTCGAGATCGGCGATCACCACATCGCTCTCGAGAGCATTGGCGATGGCAAAGGCCGTGTTGTGGCAGACCGTGCTCGAGCCGGCGCCGCCCTTGGCGCCGACGAAGGCGATGACCTGACCGACGGGTGCCGTCCCCGGGTCGGCATAGACCGAGGCGATGCTCTCGATCATCTGCGACACTCTCACCGGCGCCACGACATACTCGCTGACGCCGCGGCGCAAGAGCTCGCGATAGAGCAGCACGTCGTTGACGTGACCGATGGCGATCACCTTCGTGCCGGGATCGCAGACCTCGGAGAGGCGCTCGAGGTCGGACAGCATCTCCGTCCGATCGAGCAGGGATTCGATGACGATCAGATTGGGCGTCGATGCGTTGCGGTAGTAGGCGACGGCGGCTTCGACACCGCCCATCTGCACGGTGACATGGGCCTTGGCAAGACGCCGATCCTCGGACGCCTTCTGGATGACCGAAGCGGTTTCCTGGTCCTCGCAGAACGCCTGGATGTTGACGCGCGGAATCGGTCGGGCGCGTGGCGCCTCAGGCTGTAGCTCTTCCGCAGACGCGTCGCCGGCGTCAACATCAAGCGAATATGCGGGGTCTATGCTCACTCACCACTACTCCCAGCGCCTTCGTCACTCGAGTTGGCGTGCTCGGACAGGGGCCGCTCATCCGGACCCCACTTGGAGCCCGTGACGTCACCCTTGACGTATTTGCCCCACACCACATCGCGCCGCTCGCTCGGCCGCGGCATCTCGGGATGCGGATAGAGGAAGTCCTGCGGGTCAGCGACCATGGCGGCGAGGTTCTTCTGCATGGCGCAGCCCATGTTGGGCGAGGGCAGGTTGCCCGGGTCGCGCGCAAGATTTTCGGACCAATCCGGGCAGTCCGGCCCCTCGGCGATATATTCGAGATAGGACAGCCTGAGCGGCGCGGCCGGGTCATAGCTGGCGAAATAAGGCTCGAGCACGACATCCCGCGGGCTGATACCGGCCCGGCGCAAGGCGTGGCGCACGTCGCTATAGGCGCGCGCCGCAGCCTTCTCGTTGGCGCCGCCGGTCGGCGCCTTGATGACGAGGTTACCGGTGCCGCGTTCGCGATAGCCGTTCAGGTAGCCGTAGAGCTGGCCCCATTGCGCGGAGGAGAGGCCGCGCGCGTTGCGTGAAATCGACAGGTCCAGCAGCGCCTCGCCCTGCTTGACGGCGATGGGATGCCGCTCGTTCGGATTAGAGAGCGTGAACGGCGCTTGCATGCGCGGGCTCTGCCAACAGCCGCCGGCCGGCACCGCAACCATGAGCATTGCGACCAGGGTTATGGCGGGCCGGGCGGCACGGGCGCGCGAGCCTCGAAGTGCTGATGCCATGATACGTTCTCCCTCCATCCCCTACTCGACGATAAATCCAACGTCCCCGGTGAAGCTGCCAACCGGCGCGCGCTCGGGGTCGCGGCCATAGATGCGGTTCATCTGTCCCATCAGATCTGAATTCACGTCCGACGCCCAGGCGAAGCCGTCGTCGGGCGTTGCAAGCTGCTGGCGCGCCACCGGCTTGACCACGTAGGGCGTGACCAGGACGACCAGCTCCGTCTCGTTCTTCTGAAAATCGCGGCTGCGGAACAGCGTCCCCAGGATCGGCAAACTCTTGAGCCCGGGATAGCCACTGATCGCCTGGCGCGACTGGTCAGACAGCAGGCCGGCGATGACAAGCGAACCGCCGCTTGGGAGCTCGACCACGGTCTCGGCGCGGCGCACCTTCAGGGCCGGAATGGCGATGCTTTGCAGAACGACGGCGCCCTCTTGGGACAGCTCGCTCACTTCGGTGGAAATCTTGAGGCTGATCAGCCCCTCCGACATGACCACCGGCGTGAAAGCCAAGCCGATGCCGAACTGCTTGAACTCCACGGTGATCGTCGTGTCGGCGCCGGTGCCGGTCTGAGCCACCGGGATGGGGAACTCGCCGCCGGCGAGGAAGTTTGCGGTCTCTCCAGAGATGGCCGTGAGATTGGGCTCCGCAAGGGTATGGATGAGACCGTCCTGTTCGAGTGCGCGCAGCACGCTTTGCACGCGGTCCTCGCCGGTCTGCCAGCTGAGGCCGAAGTCGGCATTGGTGCCCGCGGCTCCGGGAGGGAAGGTGGATGTATTGATGGCCGGACTGTTCGGCACGAAGGGCGCGACCGCGCCGAGCGCACCATTGACCGGAAAGGGCAGGCTGGACAGCGCGGCGAACGCGAAGTTGCCGGAATTGATGAGCGCGGCGAGGTCAACGCCGAACTGCTTGATGATGTTGCGCTGCATCTCGACCACGGAGACCTTGAGCAGCACCTGCTCGCGGCCTTCCACGGTGATCATGTTGATGACGCGGCTCGGCGAGCCCGAGCCGCCCGAGCCGCCGGATTGACCGCCAGTGTTGACGGTGACAGCGGCGCCGCCGGCCGCAGCGGTGTTCGTTCCGCCGCCGTCGCTTTCGCCAAGGAAGCTGTTGACGATCTCGCTCGCGCGCGTGGCGTCGATCGGCCTGGGCACGCTGCCCGTCAGCACCACGTTCTCGCCGATTGTCTCCACGCGGACATTGGAGCCGGGGATCAATCGTGCGATGAGGTTCTGTAGCGCCCCGAGGTCACGCTCGATGGTCACCTCGAGAGTGGCAACCTGGTTGCCGTCGCTATCGATGAACAGGATGTTGGCTTCGCCGGACTTCTTGCCGATCAGATAGGCGCGGGTCGCCGACTGCAGAACCGCGTCGATCTGCTCAGGGTTCGACACCATTACCTCGCGCACAGGGCGCGGCAGCTCGATGATCATCGACTTGTTGAGGCCGAGCTTGATCTGGCGTGGCGCCCCGCCGTCGGGGCCGATGCGCAGGAGCGAGCGATGCTGCGATTGCGCCAGCCCCTCAGCCGGGAGGAAGGCTCCCGAAACGCCGAAGACCAGGGCAGCAATAACGCCTAGTTTGGCCAGCGCTTTGAGGGGAGAGCGACGCATCCGCTTGCCTTTTCGATTATCGTTCCTGCCATCTCTACGCATCGTCAGTTGATACCGAAGGTGCGCGAGGGCACGCCGTATTTCAGGATCTTGACCGAGCCCGAATTGGCATCGCCGAGCTTCGCGGTCGGCTCCTGTCCGGGCTTGGCATCGGCGAGGCTGCGCAACGACAGCGAGATCTCGCCCATGGATTGGGCCAGCGCCAGAACCTCGGTCTGGCGCGGCGTGAGCTCGAGCGTCGCCGTCTTGCCGGCGACAACCTTCTCGCCGTCCTTGTTCTCAAGCGCCTGACCGATAGCGAGCACGCGCACATTGCGCAGCACCGACTCGCTCACCGGCTCTTCCTTGCCGCCGACGCGCATCTTGTAGGACAGGATGACGTCGACCCGGTCGTTGGGAAGAATGAAGCCGCCGGCCGCCGTCTCTTCGCGGATCGGCGTGGAGATGGCGCGCATGCCCGAGGGCAGAATCGCGGCCATCACGCCGCCTTCGGAAATCTTGATGAGCTTCTGCTCCTTGATGGGCTCGCCGGCAATGAACGGCGCGCGGGCCACGGCGCCGGAGAGATCCGACGGCGCATCGGGCTGAGCATTCTTGGTGATGAGACCCGGGGTGACGCCTTCAACCGGCCATTCCTGCCACTTGAAGTCGTCGGACCGCACGGAGTCGCCGAGATTGATATCCTTGGCGGCGACGAGCACGTCGGTGGCGCCAACGGTCCTTTCGACCTGCTGAATCTCAGGGGAGGTCGAGACGATCGACCGGGCGATCCAGGCCGCGGCGAGCGCGGCCGTGATCGCTATGGCGAGAACGATGATTCTGGCTCGCTTCATGATGAACTTCTCTCTTTTGAACGCCCCACGTCCCGCGAAGACTGGATTCACTCTGACTGCGAAATCTCAACGCGAAGTTAATAGACGTGCCAATTTGGCTGCCGCCGACCGCCGGAAGTTGCTGAAAAACCACAGGGGGACGGGTGGCCAGGGACGACCCGCCCGGGTCCCGGATCAGGCCGGCAGGGAGCGCTCAGGCGCCGAGGGCGGCCATGAAGGGCGTGTCGGGGTAGACGAGCAGCCCGGCCGTGGCCAAGGCGATCCCGTAAGGAACGCCCTCCTTGGCGCTGTGCAGCCTGGCAATCCAGCCTTGCTGGCTGAGCAGGGCCGGCAGCGGCACGGAGCGCAGGACGAGGATCAGCAGGGTCAGGGCGCCCCCGAGCAGGGCGGCATAGACGCTGTAAGCCAGGATTTCCGCCGGCCCGAGCCAGAGGCAGGTGGCGGCGAACAGCTTGGCATCGCCCCCGCCAATCCAGCCGAAGGAGAACATGGCAAAGGTGACGACGAGCGCCACCGCGGCCAGGGCCACGTGGAGGCCGATTTCCGTCCAGCCAAGGCCAACCAGCGGCGCCAGCACGGCAAAACCTGCGACCAGCAGGAGCGCGACGGGGTTCGGCACGGTCATGGTGAAAAGGTCGGTCGCCGCGGCGAACGCCATGGCCAGCGGGAAGATGGTGATAATGAGGAGGTCGGTGATCATCTGCCTTTGTCCCACCCGCGTCGCGTTCGGCGCGAAGTCTGGCCTTCAAGGGCTGAAAGCTATGTTAACCGGGGGGTTCAGCCCTCAAGATTTGCCAATCCTTCATCTTTTCCGCGTCTGATGAAGGCGACGGACGGTCCTCGATTTCAGTTCTGCGTTAGGGGATAAGGCGCCAATGGTTTTCCGGTTTCGCCCGGAGCGTTCGGCTAGCGGTCTTGTGCTGGTCGCGGTTCTCACTGTCGGCTCGACCGGACCGGCGCTGGCCGAGTCTCGGGACATCGAAGTGCTGATCGACCAGGCCACGATGCTGCGCCTGGAGCGGCCGGTCGCCGAGATCGTGGTGGGCAACCCCTCCATCGCCGACGTCGCCGTGCAAAGCGGCAAGGTCATCGTCCTCACCGGCAAGTCCTTCGGCGAGACCAATCTCATCGTGCTCGACAGTCAGGGCGAGACGCTCATCAATCGGCGCGTGATCGTCGAGGAGCCCGCGGGCGGTTACGTGACCGTCTATCGCGGCTCGAGCCGCCAGACTCTGCACTGCGCGCCGAACTGCGAAACGCCGCTCGTCATCGGCGACGAGCCCACATATTTCGATGCCATCGCCAAGGAGATCAAGACCAAGCAGTCGATCGGTCAGACCTCGGCCCAAGGCGAGAATCAGGGCGAATAGGCGCGAGGATCCACGCGACCTGCGCGAAATTGCGCGTGGGCCGCGCACCGCACTCCGCGCAAGTCATATCCCTCTGCTCTATTGCGCGATGCGCAACTCGCTCAGGCCCTGCGCGATGTCCTTGAAGACGCCGGCTAGCTCACTGTTGGACGGCGAATTGTAGTACATGTCGGGCTTGGTCGCGCAGTTCTTCAGCATGTTCTGGGTGGTCGAATTGAACACCTGGAAGCCGATGGTGTAGATCAGGATTCCCTGGGCTTTGATGGCGCTGCACACGGTCAACGTCTTGCTGTTCAGCGTCGATACCGCATTGCTGCCGCTGGTGCTGCCGAGATGGCCTTCCGCTGCGTAGCCGAAGGCGTTGTATTGGGACTTGTTGTGACCGTTGCCGCCGGCATTTACGTCATTGTCGCCGTCGGTCAAAAGCACGATGGCCTTGACCCATTTCTCGTCGCCATAGGCTGAGCCCTCGGTGAAAGGCTCGCCCGGTGACAGAACGCGCCAGCCCCACAGGAGCCCCGCCGGGATCACCGTGTAGCCCTTGGGTTGGAGCTGCTCGATGGAAGAAATCACCTGGCCCTGATTGCTGGTCAGCGGCGTCACCGCCCGAGGGGGACAATTGAGGTCGGGTCCCTTGCTGCTACTGTTCACGCTGGCGTTCTTGTACTTGCCGGTGTAGCGCTGACACTTGTCGGGCTTCCTTTCCCACCACTTCCCTGTGCCGCAGTCGCCGTCGCTGATGTAGTCGTTGACGTAGTGATTGCCATCGTCGTGGTCGTCGTCCGGTTCGTCAGGTGCGAAGTAGGGTGCGAACAGGGATGCGCCCGAACTCGGCGTGGCGTCGGTGAGCTCGTAAGCGCTGCCCTCCCGCTCGCGTACGCAGCCGGCCCACTTCTCGCCCTTCAGATCGTCGTAGAGATCGAAGACTTTCACGCCCTTCTTGTCGAAATCCTCATACGAGATGTCGGACTTCGCTTTATTGTCGATCCAGTTCTCGTTCTTCTTGTCGGCGCCGACATTCACGGCACCGGAGAACGGCACAACGGCGATCTTCAGCGTTTCCGACGTCGACTTACTTTTGAACAGATCCTGCACCATCGTCTTGGCGGCGCTCTGCATCGCCCACATCTTGCCGCTCCACGACATGGAGCCCGTGGTGTCAAGGACGAGCGCGATCTCCAAATTGCGTTGCTTCTTGGTGACGACGGTGCTTGCGCCGACATCGACCGAGTTGATATTGGCGAGCTTCATGAAGGTGGTGGGTACCGAGCCGGACACACTCACTTTGATGTCGTCACCGACGAAAGCGACGTTCAGCGTGCCGGCGGTGCCGAGCGAGGTCACGGGATAGTTGGCGTCGAAGAACTGCTGCGCCTTGGCCGTCAGCTGGGCCTCGTTCAGCCCTTGCCAGGAGCCGACGGCGAGCGCCGCAGCATCTGCAGCATCCGCCATGCGGCTGCGCACTGATAGCGCGCGCCCGTAGTCCACGGCAACGCCGACACCGAGGAGGATGGGAATGATGGCAAGCCCGAACAGGATTGCGACGTTGCCCTTCTTGTTCCGCGTAAACCGCCCGAAGCCGAGCCTCACAGCCTGAAGCATGTGACACCTTCCGTCTGATTGCCCTTTTGGACCCGTCCAGGGCCCCGACTGGCGCCAAGTTTAGGAATAGAACCGCTTACGTTTCGTATGCCGATTTATTCAAACTTGTCTATTCTTTAGTTCGAATAGTATTACCTACACATTTACCCTATTTCTTTTTAGAGCCGAGTATTTACGTACTATTAAGCTAACATTCTCTATGCCTGTTCCCTATGAAACAGGGATTGAGTCAACGAAACCCCGCGCGTTCTTCGTCGAAACGTTGGCTCCTGCGCCGTTTCGGCGAGGACAAGTCCGGCGCCTCGGCGCTCGAGTTCGCCTTGGTGGCAGGCCCCCTTCTCCTCCTGCTCCTCGCCATCCTTCAGGTGGGTTTCGTCTTTCTCGCGACCTTCGCGCTCGAGAGCGCCACCGAACGGGCGGCGAGACTGATCCGCACCGGCCAGGCGCAGTCGCTCACGGCGTCGCAATTCAAAACCGAAGTGTGCAAACAGGTGACCGCACCGCTCACCTGTTCGGGCCTGGAGTTCGACGTCCGCAAATACAATAGCTTTGCGGGGGCCGGATCGGGCCTCACCCAGCCGCTCGACGGATCCGGAAATATGAAAAACAACTTCGGCTTCGACCCGGGCAAGGCCAGCGACGTGATGGTGGTGCGTGCCTTCTATCCGCTAGATATCGGTGCCTATCTCCCGACCGAGTTCAGCCTGAGCAACATGGCGGGCAACAAGCGGGTTCTGGTCGCGACGGCCGCCTTCCGCAACGAGCCGTTCTAGAAAGGCCGCCGCGTGAAAACTCGTCCCCTGTCATCCGGCAAGACATCGGTGAGCGTGCTCCTGCGCCGCCTGGCGCGCGACCGGCGCGGCGTATCGGCGATCGAGTTTGCGATGATCGTGCCGGTTCTCATTCTTATCTATGTCGGCACGGTGGAGGTCAGCAGCGCG
>Ga0299913_10003365_pt1 | contig 13043 bp, 10 predicted proteins | sample RVTome_9_FD_201360 | JGI IMG/M metagenome (GOLD analysis project Ga0299913, IMG submission 201360) | Soil microbial communities from uranium-contaminated site in the Upper Colorado River Basin, Wyoming, United States - RVT155D38 (version 2) ... | reverse complement strand
CGCGCCCGCTCGAAGGCGGTCTGCCGGTCGACCTTGTCGTGCGCCTGCACCGCCTCGATCATCTGGGTGTCGATCCTGAGGACCGGATTGAGCGTCATCATCGGGTCCTGGAAGATCATCGCGATGCGTCGGCCGCGGAGCCGCCGCATGCGCTCGCCGTCGGCGGAGGTGATGTCCTCGCCGTCGAACAGGATGCGCCCGCCGGCGATCTTGCCGGGCGGATCGACCAGGCCGATGATCGAGAAGCCGGTGACGGTTTTGCCCGATCCGGATTCGCCCACCAGCCCCATGACCTCGCCCTTGGCGACGGAGAAGCTTACCCCGTCGACGGCCTTGGCCACGCCTGCCTTGGTGTAGAAATACGTCTTTAGGTCCTCGACCTGGAGAGTCGGCGTATTCGAGACCATCGTCGCCTTACCGCGCCAGCCGGGGATTCAGCACATCGCGCAGACGGTCGCCCACCAGATTGATGCTGACAATGGTGACCAGCAGCGCCACGCCCGGATAGATGCTGATCCAGTATTTGCCGCTCATCATGTATTCGAAGCCGTTCGAGATCAGCAAGCCGAGCGACGGCTCGGTCGTCGGCAGGCCGATTCCGAGGAAGGACAGCGTCGCCTCCAGCGCGATCGAATGCGCCACCTGGACCGTGCCGACCACGATCAGCGGCGGCATGACGTTCGGCAGCAGATGGCGAAAGACGATGCGGTTGTGCGAGAGGCCGAGGCAGGTCGCCGCTTCGATATACTCCTTGTTGCGCTCGACCAGGGCGCTGCCGCGCACCGTGCGCGCGTAATAGGCCCATTGGACGACGATCAGGGCGATGATGATCTTGTCGACACCCTTGCCCAGCGTCGCGAGCAGGACCAGCGCGATCAGGATCGCCGGGAAGCTGAGCTGCAGGTCGACGACCCGCATGATGATGGTGTCCACCCGGCCGCCGAAATAGGCCGAAGCCAGGCCAACGCAAACGCCGATGCAGAGCGCAATAAGGCCGCTCAGCGCGCCGACGCCGAGGCTGATGCGAAGGCCGTAGAACATTGCGCTGACCATGTCGCGGCCGAGCCCGTCGGTGCCGAGCCAGGCGACCGTCCCGGTCATCATCTTCTCGCCCGGCTCGAGCCGGCTGTCGAGAATGTCGACGGACGCAAGGTCGTACGGGTTGGTCGGCGATATCCAAGGCGCCAGGATCGCGATGAACACGATAATGAGGAATGTGAAGAAGCCGACGACGGCGACCTTGCTTTCCGCGAAATCGGACAGGAACCGCCTGAACGGCGTCTGGTCCTTGACGACCATTGGCGCCTCGGCGACGGCCACATCGACTTCCTTGAATTCCGTCGCGACCGTCATCCCTTCACATCCTGCAAGCGAACTCGCGGGTCGAGCACCGAATAGAGAATGTCGACCACGAGATTGATGATGATGAACATGCAGACGGTGATCATCAGATAGGCCACGACCACCGGACGGTCGAGGCGGTTGATCGAATCGATGATCAGCTTACCCATTCCCGGCCACGCGAACACCGTTTCGGTCACCACGGAAAAGGCGATCAGCGAGCCGAACTCGAGCCCAAGGACGGTGATCACCGGGATCAGGATGTTCTTGAGCACGTGGACCATGATGATGCGGCCGGTACGGAGGCCCTTAGCGCGCGCAAACTTGATGTAATCCTGGTGGATCACCTCGCGCGTCCCCGCCCGGGTCAGCCGGATCGCCAGCGAGATCTTGAGGAGGGCGAGATTCACCGCCGGCAAGACCAGATGCACCAGCCCGTCCGCGGTCAGGAAGCTCACGTCGAAGCCGAACAGCTCACGGGTTTCGCCGCGGCCGCCCGACGGCAGCCAGCCCAGTATCACGGCAAAGATCATGATGATCATGATGCCGACCCAGAAGGTCGGCAGGCTGAAGCCGAGGATCGAGCTGGCCATAATGCTCTTGCTCGCCAGCGAGTCCGGCTTCAGCCCGGCCCACATGCCGAGCGGAATGCCGAAGACGATCGCCATGAGCAGTGCCGAGAATGCCAGCTCGAGCGTCGCCGGCATGCGGTCAAGAATGAGCAGCAGCGCCGGCTCGTTGAAAACGAAGGAAACGCCGAGGTCGCCTTGCAGCGCACGGCCGAGGAAGCGCAGATACTGCAGATAGAACGGCAGATGGAGACCGAGCGATTCGATCAGGCGCTGCCGCTCCGCCTGGTCCGCATCGTCGCTGATGAGGATCTCCGCCGGATTGCCGATCATGAAGACGCCGGCGAAGACGAGGATGGACATCGCAAGGATGACCACTACCGCCTGCAGCAATCGCCGGATTATGTAGACCGACATGGGCCCGATGCTCCGTCGCCCAATGGGCAGAAGCTCGCCGGGCGGTCCTGTCTGGACCGCCCGGCCGCTTCACACCCTATTTTTCTTTGAGCACGTCCATGACGAGGGTGTCCTCGTCCGTTCGCGCCCGGTATTTCAAGCCGGCCTTGGTCGCCCAGGTGTTGACCTGATAATGCAGCGGAATGATCGCCTGATATTTGCCGAGCGCGAGCTCCGTCGCATCCTGCAGCAGCTTCTCGCGCTTCTTGTCGTCGACGGAAGCAAGCGCCTGCTCGACGATCTTGTCGACGTCCGGCGCGGAGAAGCGGCCGCGGTTCGACGCGCCCCAGCCCTTCGTCTTGTCATGGGTCAGGATGAGCGACTTGAGCGGCGACGACGCCTCGCCCGTGCCCGAGCCCCAGCCGACGAGGATCAGGCTGAACTCCGGCTCCTTGTTGGCGCCGCCGGTGGAGGCGCGGCTGAAGAAAACGCTCGATGGCATGGTCACGACCTTGGTCGGAATGCCGCCGCGCGTCAGCATCTGAGCGACCACCTCGCAAATTTTTGCGTCGTTTACATAGCGGTCGTTCGGTCCGTGAATCGTCAGCCCGAAGCCGTCGGGGTAGCCGGCCTCCTTGAGCAGCTTCTTCGCGCCTTCGGGATCGAATTTCTCGGGCTTCAGCTTCGACGACACGCCGAAGAAGCCTTCCGGCAGAAACTGACCGGCCGGGATCGCGAGATTTTCCATCACGCGCGACACGATGGCGTCGCGGTTGATCAGCTTCGAAATCGCCTTGCGCACCCGCACGTCCTTCAGCGGGTTCTTCTTCAAGGGTTGCCCGTTCTTGTCGGTCACGAACGGCGACTGGTCGCGGAACTGGTCCATATGAAGGTAGATGATCCGGTTGGAAATGCCGGAGCTGAGCGCGACCTTCTTTTCCTTCTTCAGGCGCTCGACGTCGGAGGTCGGCACGTTGTCGATCATGTCGACGTCGCCCGCCAGCAAGGCCGCCACGCGCGCCGGCGCGGAGGGAATCGGCTTGATGGTGACCTTGGTCCACTTCGCCTTCTCGCCGAAATGGTTGGGATTGGGCTCAAGCACGATCCGGTCGCCCTTCTTCCACTCGACGAACTTATAGGTGCCGGTGCCGACCATGGCGCTGCCGTCGTTGAAGTCCTGAACGGTCAGGCCGCCGTTGACCTCGGGCTTGCCGGTGCCCTTCAGCTTGGACGATACGATGGCCGGCTGCGCCACATCGACCGGCATCAGCGGATACGGCTCCTCGGTGGTGGCATGCACCGTATAGTCGTCGATCTTCTTGAAGGTCTTGCCCTTGAGATATGTCCGGAAGCTCGAGTTGCCGCCCGTATACTCAGCCGCGCGATCGAAGGAGTAGATTACGTCGTCGGCGTTGAATGTCGTGCCGTCGGTGAACTTGACGCCCTTCCGCAGCTTGAATTCCCAGGTCGTGTCGTTGATCGGCTTCCAGGACTCGGCCAACGACGGGATCAGCTTCTGATTATGATCCATCTCGATTAGCCGGCCGAACACGTGCGTCATGAACGCATTGTTGGGCCCGAGATTGTGGAAGTGCGGGTCCATCGACGACGGCTCGGAGAAAATTCCGATCCGAAGTTCTTCGGCCGAAGCCGCGCTGGCGAAAAAGCCCGCCGCCATCGCCGCCATGAAAAATCGACCCATTCTCCGTGCCATACCTAAGCTCCCTGCTTGCGCCACCCGAAAAATCCACCCCACTCATCCGGCCATCCGGTCCCCGCTACTGGAGGGGCCGCCGTCCGGTCAGGAATCATGTCGTAACTCGACTGTCATTTCAATAGCGGTGGCGCCCTGGAACCCGCTGAAACCTTGGGCTGTACGCGGCTCGCCGCTGGGTTCTGGAAGGCCCACTGCACTCTCAGGTTGACCCAAGGCCCAGCGCCTTGCCGATCTGCTCGACCGCCTTCAAACCCGATCCGGTCAGGATCACGACGGTCGACTGCCCGGGCTCTATGGTCCCGTCGGCGATAAGCTTGCTGAGCCCGGCGCCCGCCGCAGCCGTGGTTGGCTCCACGAAGAAGCCTTGCTTCATAAAGCGCCGCAACGCTTCGATTATTTCCGCCTCGGTCACCGCGAGGCAGGCGCCTCCGGTGCCACGCACGGCGTCGAGCACTTCGGCGAGCCGGATCGGCCGCGCGGACGCGATCCCGTCGGCGATCGTCGGCTTGGCCTCGATCGCAACCGGCGTGACGCTGCCCGCCGCATAGGCGGCGTAGTACGGTCCCGCGTTCGCCGCCTGTATCGCGAAGAGCCGCGGCAGCGATTCAACCAGGCCCCGCGCCTGCAGCTCGCGGAAGCCGATATGGCAACCCATGACGTTGCTGCCCTGGCCGCAGGGGATGACGATATTGTCGGGCACGGCGAAGCCGAGCTCCTCCCAGAGCTCGAAGGCCAGCGTCTTGGTGCCCTCGAGAAAATATGGCTGGTAATTGTGCCCGGCGTAGAACCGCGTTTCGCTCGCCGCGAGCGCGGCCTTCGCCACGTCGTCGCGCGTGCCGGCCACCGGCACGACCTCGGCGCCCATCGCCGCCATCTGGTAGCGCTTGGGCGCGGGCGCAGCCGCCGGCACGAAGATCCGGCTGTCGAAACCGAGCGCAGCGCCGTATGTCGCGACCGACGCGCCGGCGTTGCCGGAAGAATCCTCGAGGATGTGCGTTACGCCGCTTTGCTTGAGGTAGGTCAGCATGACCGCAGTGCCGCGGTCCTTGAACGAGCCGGACGGCATCAGGAACTCCGCCTTCATGCGCACCGGGACGCCGTCCCACGCGGCGTCGAGCAACGGCGTCCATCCCTCGCCCAGCGTCCGCGCCGGAGGGCCCGACAGGCGCAGCGCCTTGCGGTAGCGCCAGAGCGAGCGCTCTGCCGTGTCGATCTCCGCCGGCGCGATCCCCGGCCCGAGCGTGAGATTGACGTAGCCCCGGTCGTCGGGCGCACACCACAGCGCCTCGTCGGTCGGCCAGCGCCCACCGGTTCGCGGATTCACGTAAAATGCTTGCTCCGTCATGGCCGCGAAGATGTGGCGGATTTGCCCGCCGCGCAATCCTCTTGTGGATCCGGCAGCGCCGGACAATATCCGCTGGCCCGGCCATCAGGATTGGCTATGCTGTCCTCCCTGGCCTCGCCGGGCCGCCCGCTTCAGCGCCGAAGGAATGCCGTGACCGACGATCCGATCAGCCTGCCGATCATCGAGAAGCTCATCGGCTTCGATACGACGAGCCGGGAGTCGAACCTCGACCTGATCGACTACGTCAAAGGCTACCTCGCGGATCTCGGCGTGGACTCTCTGCTCGTCCACGACGACGACAGGCGCAAAGCCAACCTTTATGCGACGGTCGGCCCGAAAGACCGCCCCGGCATCTGCCTGTCCGGCCATACCGACGTGGTTCCTGTCGATGGCCAGGCGTGGGACACGGCGCCCTTTAAAGCCGTCGTCCGCGACGGCAAGATCTTCGGCCGCGGCACGGCCGACATGAAAAGTTTCATCGCGATCGCGCTCGCCTTCGTGCCGCGCCTGCTTGACCGCGGCCTCAAGACGCCGGTCCACCTCGCCTTCTCCTACGACGAAGAGGTCGGCCATCTCGGCGCCAAGCGGCTGATCGAAATCGTCAAGGACATGCCGGTCAAGCCGGCGATGTGCATCGTCGGCGAACCGACGAGCCTTGGCGTCATCATCGGCCACAAGGGAAAGAAGAAGGTGCGCATCCACGTGCGCGGCCACGAGGCGCACTCCAGCCTCACCCATGAGGGCGTGAACGCCATCGAATACGCCGCGCGCCTGATCGCCTTCATCCAGGAAACCGCTCGCGGGTGGCAAAAGGACGGACCGTTCGACGACGAGTGCGACGTCCCCTTCACCACCATGCAGGTCGGCATGATCAAGGGCGGCACCGCTCCAAACATCGTGCCGCAGAGCTGCGTCTTCGACATGGAGATACGCCATCTCCCGAACGTCGATCCGGAAGCACTGTTCGACGGTATCCGCCGTCACGCGCGCGACGCGATCGAGCCGGAGATGAAGGCGGTGGCGCCGGACGCCGGCTTCGACTTCGAGGAGTCTCCGAGCAATCTCGCGCTCAATACCGACCCGGAAGAAGCCGTGGTGGCGTTCGTCAAGCGCCTCGCCGGGCAAAACCGGCACGGCAAGGTCGGCTTCGGCACGGAGGCCGGCCTGTTCCAGCAGCGCGCCGGCATTCCCACTGTCGTCTGCGGCCCGGGCGACATAGCCCAGGCGCACAAGCCGAACGAGTTCATCACCCTCGACCAGGTGCGGAAGGGCGAGGCATTCATGGCGCGCCTCGCCGACTATGTCGTCTCGGAGCAACTTGCCGGCGCCGCGTGAGCGCGTGACGAATCAGGGAGCCCATATGTCGATGCGACGACGCGATGCAACAATGACGGAGAATTGCCGGTGAGCGACGGCAAGCCCGCGAGTCTCGATTGGATCGGAACCCTCATCGGGTTCGACACGACGAGCCGCGATTCGAATCTCGATCTCATAAACCACGTGAAGGACTACCTCGCCGGTCTCGGCGTCGCGTCGACGCTGACTTTCGACGACGACAAGCGGAAAGCCAATCTCTATGCCACGCTCGGGCCGACCGACCGGCCGGGCATCCTGTTGTCCGGCCATACCGACGTCGTGCCGGTCGATGGCCAGGACTGGTCGAGCGATCCCTTCCGGGTCGTGGCAAAGAACGGCCGGCTCTATGGCCGCGGCACTTGCGACATGAAAAGCTTCATTGCCGTCTGCCTCACCTTCGCGCCGAAATTCCTCGAGCGCGGGCTCGAGACGCCGATCCATTTCGCCTTTTCCTATGACGAAGAGGTCGGCTGCGTCGGCGTCCGACGCCTGATCGCCATGGTCAACGGTCTCGGGATCAAGCCGAAAATGTGCATCGTCGGCGAGCCGACCAACATGCAGGTCACGATCGGTCACAAGGGAAAGCACAGCTACCGCGCGCGCGTCCGCGGCTACGAAGCGCATTCCAGCCTGGCCCCGATCGGCGTCAACGCCGTGGAGTACGCCGCCGAAGCCGTCGCCTATCTCAAGGGGATGGCGCGGCGTATCGCGCAGGAAGGCCCGTTCGACACACTGTACGACGTGCCCCACACCACGGTGCACACCGGCACGATCCGCGGCGGCACGGCACTCAACATCGTCCCGAAGGATTGCACGTTCGATTTCGAGTTCCGCTATCTGCCGGAGATCGGGCACGAGGGTTATTTCTCGGAGATCGAGACCTACTTGCGCGAAACGCTGGAGCCGCAGATGCACGCCCTCGATCCGGCCACCGGCTTCACGATCGAGGAGCTTTCCTCCATTCCCGGCCTGAGCATGGACCCCGGCGAGGAGGTCGTCACCTTCGCCAAGTCGCTTGCCGGCCGCAACGACCACGCCAAGGTCGCCTTCGGCACGGAGGCCGGGCTCTTTCAGCAGCGCGCCGGCATCCCGACCGTCGTCTGCGGTCCCGGCAGCGTCGACCAGGCGCACAAGCCCAACGAGTTTGTCAGTCTTGAGCAGATCGAGAAATGCGAGCAGTTCATGGAAAAGCTCCTGGATCATGTCTCGGGCCGATGACCGCACATCCCCGTGAGCACCCGCAAGAAGGATCCGGATCGTCCTCGTCATGACCCAATATCCCGTTGAGATTCTGCCGCCCGATATTTCCGCTTATCGCGACGGCAATACCGGCATCGACTACGTCTCGACCTTCGACAGCGGCCGCCCCGGCCCGCATGTCATGATCGCCGCCGTGACGCACGGCAACGAGCTGTGCGGCGCGCTCGTGGTCGATTTCCTGCTGCGCGAGAAGGTGCGCCCGACGTCCGGAAAGCTCACGCTCGGCTTCATGAACTATCGCGCCTGCCTGACCTTCGACGCCCGCTATCCGGGGCTGTCGCGCTATATCGACGAGGACTTCAACCGGCTCTGGTCGACCGATGTGCTCGACGGCGCGCGGGACAGCGACGAGCTGCGGCGGGCGCGCGAGCTGCGGCCGCTGATCGACTCCGTCGACCTGCTGCTCGACCTGCATTCGATGCAGACCAAGGCGCCCACGCTGATGCTGGCGGGTCCGCTGGAGAAAGGCCGCAAGCTGGCGGCCGCGGTCGGCGTCCCCGAATACGTCGTCAGCGATGTCGGTCATGCCGCGGGCAAACGGATGCGCGACTACGGCGGCTTCGGCGACCCGGCGAGCGGCAAGAACGCGCTGCTGGTCGAATGCGGACAGCATTGGGAGAAAGCGAGCGCGGACGTGGCGATGCAGACGACGATGCGCTTCCTGCGGCACAGCGGCATCGTCAACCCGGCATTCCTGGACACGCAGATCGCCGGCGACCCGCCGCCGCAGAAATTCGTGACCGTCACCGGCCCGATCACGATCAAGCACGAAGACTTCCGCTTCGTCGAAACGTTCGTCGGGATGGAGGTCATCCCCAAGGCCGGCACGCTGATCGCAAATGACGGCAAGGACGAGATCCGCACGCCTTACGACGATTGCGTCCTGATCATGCCGTCGCGGCGAACCGCCGTCGGCCAGACCGCCGTCCGGCTCGGCCGCTTCACGCACCGCTGATCGGGCGCGCCGTCCGCACCTTACCCGGGGCTCCGCGCCGCATCGAGATCGCGCAACGCCGTCTTCAGGACCTTGCCGTAGTTGTTCTTCGGCAGCTCGCGGACCGTCTCGTAGGCTTTCGGGCGCTTGAACCGCGCGATCCGCTCGAGGCAGAGCCGGTCGAGCGCCGCCGGGTCCACTGCCGCGCCCTCGCGCGGCACGACATAGGCGACGACGCTCTCGCCCCATTCGGGGTCGGGCCGGCCGATGACCGAGACTTCCGCCACGTCCGGATGGTCGAGCAGCACCTCCTCCACTTCGCGCGGATAGATGTTGGTGCCGCCGCTGATGATCATGTCCTTCGACCGGTCCTTGAGCGTGAGGAAGCCGTCCTCGTCCATCGCGCCGACGTCGCCGGTGTGCAGCCAGCCGCCGGCCAGCGTCTGCGCGGTCGCCTCGGGATTGCGCCAGTAGCCCGCCATCACGGAATCGCCGCGCACGAGCACCTCGCCCGCCTCGCCCGGCGGCAGCGTCCGGTCGTCGGCATCGGCGACGCGCACCTCGACGACGCTTTGCGCGACGCCGACCGAGCCGAGGCGCGCCTCCCAGCGCGGGTGCGCACGGTCCAGATGCACGGCGCGCGGGACGAAGGTGATGGTCATCGGGCTCTCGCCCTGGCCGTAGATCTGCACGAGCCGGCCGCCGAAGCGATCGAGCGCGTCCTTCGCGTCCGCCACATACATCGGGCCGCCGCCATAGGGGATGGTCTTGAGATTAGCGATATCGGCATCGGCCGGGTGCGCGACCAGCCGCTTGACCATGGTCGGCGCGGCGAACACCGTCATCCCCGGCCAGTGTGGCATCAGGGCGAACATCTCGTCCGGATCGAAGCGGCCGCTCTCGGGGATGACGTTGCACGCACCGGCAACGATGTGCGGCAGCATGTAGAGCCCCGATCCGTGGCTCATCGGGGCGGCGTGCAGGATGCAGTCGCCGCCGCCGATGGAATCCACATCCGCGAAGTAGTTCAGCGTCATCGCCGCCAGCGCGCGGTGCGTCAGCATGGCGCCCTTGGGCCGGCCCGTCGTGCCGCTGGTGTAGAACAACCAGGCGACGTCCTCCGGCTCCGTCGTCGCCATTGGCGCCGGCGGCTCCCGGAAAAGCGCTTCGTAGTCCTTCGTACCGACCTCGAAGACGCGCTCCAGTCCGTCGATCCTGAGCGCGCCCACGCCCGCTGCCAGATCCGGCGTGACGAAGACCGCCCGCGCGCCGCTGTTCTCCAGGACGTAGCGGAACTCCTCGATGTGCAGCTTGGCGTTCACCGGCACCGCGCAGAGCCCGGCGTGCCACGCGCCGAACAATACCTCCGGATAGGCCGCGCAGTTCGACATGATGAGCGCGATGCGGTCGCCCGGCGCCAGCCCGAGCCGTCCCCGCAGGGCGGCGGCGAGCCGGCCGGCGCGCGCCGCCACTTCGCGGTAAGTCGCGACCGCGCGCTTGCCCTGCCCCACGGCGGGGTTATCTCCCTGGTACTTGCCCGCTCTCGAAAGCCACGCCGCGAGGTTCATCTCTCTCCTCCCGCAGCCGCCCGCGCCCCGGGCATCCGGCTTGTGAAGACGGCCGCCGACCACTACAACTCTCCGTCCATTCTACCGGGAATCGACTTTGGCCAGCCAACAAAACGCGCCCATCCTGAACGCCCCGGCCTCCGTCCGCTGGATCGTGGCGCTGGCGGTGGGCGTGCATGTGCTGCGCGCGCTGTTGCCGGCCGGGGCGGACGAGTGGGCATTGGAGACGTTTGGATTCTATCCCGCCCGCTATCAGGCGGCCGACAACGGCGGCAGCGAGCTTTTCGCGCAGATCGTATCGCCGGTGACGCATCTCTTCCTGCACGCGGACTGGATGCACCTGGTCATGAACATGGCCTTCTTCCTCGCCTTCGGCTCGGCGATCGGGCGGCGCATGGGCAACACCCAGCTGGTCGTGCTCTATTTCCTGTGCGGCATCGCCGCCGCCTTGTTCTGGGTCTATCTCAACCCGCCGCAGCACGCGCTGCTGCTGGGCGCGTCCGGCGCGATTTCCGGCATGGTCGGGGCGGCCGCGCGGGTAAGCATCTGGCCGCCGCGCCATTCCAGCAGCGCGCTGCCGTTCTGGCGGCGTTCCACCGTCGTCGCCTTCGTCGTCATCTGGTTGCTGCTGAACGTGGGATTTGGCATTTTCCCAATAATGCTTTCCAATAGCTATGGCGGCATCGCCTGGGAAGCCCATCTCGGCGGCTTCATCGCCGGATTTCTGCTGATCGGCGCGTTCGACGGCCGCGGACAACTCGGTGTCGTCGCCATGCCCTTCGGCTTGCAGGAGGAACTTCGGACCATGAACCAGATACGTTCGGCTAGGCCGGCCATGGATGCGCTGGAATCCCTGCTTACGCGGTGCTCGGTCCCGGCAAAGATGCTGCGCGAGCCGGCGCCCGACGGCGCCGAGCTGGAGCAGATCCTGGAGACCGCGATGCGCGCGCCTGACCATGCCTCGCTGCGGCCCTGGCGGTTCCTGATCATCCGCGGCGACGCGCGCCAGCGCCTGGGCGAGGTGTTTGCCGACGCGCTGTGCCGGCGCGACCCGCTGGCCGATGCGGCGGCGCGTGACAAGGAGATGAGCCGGCCGATGCGCTCGCCGCTGATCGTCGTCGTGTGTGCCGACATCGTCGCGGACAATCCGAAGGTGCCGGTCATCGAGCAGGTGGTCACCTGCGGCGCGGCGGCGCAGAACATGCTGAACGCAGCGCATGCGATGGGCTACGCCGGCATCCTGCTGACCGGCAAGAACGCGCACGACCCTTTCGTCAAGCAGGCGCTCGGCCTCAAGGCAAAGGACGAGATCGTCGGTTTCCTGTATCTCGGCACGCCGGATTGCGAGCCGCGGCCGAAGAAGCGCCCCGCCGCCGCCGAGTTCGTCCGCGAATGGACCGGCCGCGAGCCGCTGGGCTGACCTCAGCCTCCGTCCAGGTCCGGGCGCAAACCCGGCTGCATCAGCACGCCATAGAGGTCGGGGCGCCGGTCACGGAACAGGCCCCATGAGCGGCGCTGGCGCGCGACCGCATCCAGATCGAAGCCCGCCGTAACGACGGCGCGGCCGGCGCGCGGCGCCTCGGCGACGATGGCGCCGGTCGGCCCGGCGATGAAGGAGCTGCCGTAGAAGGTCATGGTCGCCGCCTCGTGGCGTTCCGTCCCGACGCGGTTGGAGGCGGCCACCGGCACCATGTTGGCCGCGGCGTGGCCCTGCATCACGCGCTGCCAATGCTCACGGGAGTCCAGGCTCGCATCCTGCGGCTCGTTGCCGATCGCGGTCGGATAGAGCAGCATCTCCGCCCCGGCGAGCGCGAGCGCGCGGGCGCATTCGGGGAACCACTGGTCCCAGCACACGGCGGCGCCGACCCTGCCGAACCGGGTCTGCCAGACCTTGAAGCCGGTATCGCCCGGCGCGAAGTAGAACTTCTCCTCGTAGCCCGGACCTTCGGGAATATGGCTCTTGCGGTAAAGGCCGAGCACGCGCCCGTCGGCATCGATCATCGCCAGCGAATTGAAGAAGCCGGGCTCGCCGCGCTCGAAAAAACTGACCGGCAGCACGACGCCGAGCTCGCCCGCCAGCGCCGCCATGCGCGCGATGGTTTCGTTGCCGGCGAAGGGCCGCGCCTGGTCGAACAGCGCCTGTTTCCGGTCGGGACAGAAATAGGGCGTCTCGAACAGCTCCTGCAGCAGCACGACGTTGGCGCCCAGGCCGGCCGCCTCGCGTACAAGCGCTTCGGCTTCGGCGACATTGGCGTCCCGATCCCAGCCGCAGGCCATCTGGGTCGCCGCGAGCGTTACCTGTCGCATCCCTTCCTCGGCTGCTGTTGCGTGATGCAGTGGATGCCACCGCCGCCCGGGTCGAGCGGCCGCGCATCGACCTGTACGATCCGCCGCCCGGGAAATGCCTGGGCAATCATCGCTGCCGCCGCGTCGTCCTCGGCGCTGGCGAAGGACGGCATGACGATGCCGCCGTCGGCTATGTAGAAGTTGATATAGGACGCGGCGAGCGGCCGTCCCGCTGCATCCCTCCGCGTTGTCTGCGGCAGTGGGACGACCT
>Ga0299913_10003364_pt1 | contig 13044 bp, 10 predicted proteins | sample RVTome_9_FD_201360 | JGI IMG/M metagenome (GOLD analysis project Ga0299913, IMG submission 201360) | Soil microbial communities from uranium-contaminated site in the Upper Colorado River Basin, Wyoming, United States - RVT155D38 (version 2) ... | reverse complement strand
CTGCTCGAGGAACATTTCCAGGATCCAGCCGACGACCGGGAAGTCGGCCACTTCCGGTGGGAGGCGGAAGCTGTCGAAGGTCCCCGCTCCGAGCCGGGGGTTCGGCGAGATCAGCAGCCGGTTCAGGTAGCCCGTCAGCCCCAGCGCGGCGACATTGATGATGACGCCGCTGATGATCTGGTCCGCGGCGACCGTGATCGACAGCCAGGCATGGAGGGCCGAGAGCGCCATGGAGGTGACGACCGCCGCCACGACGCCGACGAGCAGGGCCGTGGTCAGGCCGAAGGGTCCGAACGGATCGCCGCCGAATGCCTGGTGCCAGAGGCCGGCAGCCAGGAACCCGACGAATGCCCCGGACAGCATCATGCCCTCGATGCCGATGTTCACGATGCCGGAGCGCTCGTTCATCACGCCGCACAGCGCGCCGAGGGCGATCGGCGCGGCCAGGCCGAGGACGATCGGGGCGATCCCCGGAGTGACGTCGATCACGTAGCCGATGAACTGGAAGATGACCCCGAGGATCGGGATCCCGTACACGACGTCCATCAGGTGGGAGTCCCGCTTCCGTAGGTCCGAGTCACCGTCTGGAGCTCGGTCGGCTCGGAGCCCGGCGCCCGGATGCGCAGCAGGCGCCGGACGACGATGTCGGCCGCCAGGAACAGGAGGATCGTGGCCTGGATGACGTCGATGATCTCGACCGGGATGCCCGCCTTGATCTGCATGAGGCCGGATCCGGCGCGCATCGCTCCGAAGAGCAGCGCGGCCAGCAGGATGCCGACCGGGTGCGCTCGTCCCAGCAGCGCGACCGAGATGGCGTCGAAGCCGATCGAGGTCCCGTACGAGGCGGTCATGAATCCGCTGATGCCGAGGATCTGGCCGGCGCCGGCGAGTCCCGCCAGGAGCCCGCACAGCGACATCGTCAGGATGGTCAGGAAGGCGGGGTGCATGCCGGCGTAGCGCGCCGCATCGGGATTGGCGCCGACCGTGCGGATCTCGAATCCGAGCGTGCTCCGCCACAGCAACCACCAGACGGCGGGCACCAGGGCCACCGCCAGGACCACGCCGAGGTGGATGTCCGTTCCGAAGAGGGTCGGGAGTGCCGCGTTGCCGACCGGGCCCGTGCGCGAGAACGAGAAGCCGGCTGCCTCGAGCGGTCCGGTGATCAGGTACCCGATGAAGATGCCGGCGATGAAGTTGAGCATGATCGTGGTCACGACCTCATGGGCTCCCGTCCATGCCTTCAACGCACCCGGGATGAACCCCCAGGCCGCCCCGAACAGCGCGCCCGCCACGATCGCGGCCGGAACCGCCACGAATGGTGACGCGCCCGCCATGGAGGCGCCGACGCCGGCTGCTCCGAGGGCGCCCATGAGGAACTGGCCCTGGGCGCCGATATTGAAGAGCCCCGCCTTGAAGCCGAGCCCGACCGCCATGCCGCCGAGGATGAGCGGGGTGGCGGACAGGAGCGTGAAGGTGAGGCCACGAACGCTGCCGAACGCGCCCTCGACGAGGTTGGCGTATGCCTCGAGCGGCAGCATGAGGTCCAGCGATCCCTGCACCAGGCTGGAGAGGATGATGATCACCGCAGCCACGACCAGCGCGCCAAGGATGGCGACGATCGGGACGAGCGTCAGCGGGAGCGCGCGCGCGATGATCCCGCGACGAGGGCGCGCCGCGGCCTCCGGGGCGTCGCGTTCGCCCGTCACGACGCCTGGTCCAGTTCGGCGGCCATGTTCTTCGTCGCATCCGGGCTGACCTTCCCGCCGGTGGCCATGAGGAGGCCGATCTCCTCCTTGTCGGCCTTCCGCGCGTCGACCACGGCCACGATCTCGCCCCGGTACATGACGCCGATTCGATCGGAGAGCTCGAGGATCTCGTCCAGCTCGGCCGAGATGAGGAGCACGGCCGTGCCGGCGGTCCGCCGCTCGATCGTCTCGCGATGGATGAACTCGATGCTTCCCACGTCGAGCCCGCGAGTCGGCTGGTCCAGGACGAGCAGCTTCGGGTCCCGTCCGAGCTCGCGCGCGACCACGACCTTCTGCTGGTTGCCGCCCGACAGCGTCCCGGCGTCAACCGTGATCGATGGCGTCCGCACGTCGAACTCGGTCACGCATTCCTGTGTCCGCGTTCGGACCGCGTCGTCGTCGCGGACGAGCCCGTGCGAGTAGGGAGCACGGTGGTAGTCGTTGAGCACGATGTTGTCGGTGATCGGGAAGGACAGGATCAACCCGTACCGATGGCGGTCGGCGGGCACGAAGCCTACGCCCCGGCCGTGGAGCTCTCGGGGGGAGGCGGACGAGACATCCCGTCCGCCCAGGGTGACGCGGCCCGCGACCTTCCGCCGCAGCCCCATGATCGCCTCGACCAGCTCGTCCTGGCCGTTACCGGCCACGCCCGCGATCCCGAAGATCTCGCCGGCGCGCACCTCGAAGCTCACCCCGTGCACGACTTCGCGGCCTCGGTCATCCGCGATTCGCAGGGAGTCGGCGGTCAGCACGACCTCACCAGGGGTGCTCTCGCCGCGGTCGACGGTGAGCTGCACGTCACGGCCCACCATGAGCTCGGCGAGGTCCTCCTCGTCGGTCTCGGATGGGATCCGGGATCCAACGACCTTGCCGCGCCGGATCACGGTGATCCGGTCCGCGATCTCGAGCACCTCGTACAGCTTGTGGCTGATGAAGATGATCGAGGTGCCGAGCTCGGCGGTGAGCTGCCGGAGAACGGCGAAGATCTCGCGCGTCTCCTGCGGCGTGAGCACCGCCGTCGGCTCGTCGAGGACGAGGACCGATGCACTGCGATATAGGGCCTTGAGGATCTCGACCCGCTGCTGCCAGCCAACCGACAGGGAGCCGACCTTGGCGTCGGGGTCGACCTCGAACCCGAACTGCGCGCCGAGCTTGCGGATGCGATCGTGGGCGTCCTTCCGGTCGAGGAAGACCGGGTTGGCCATCGGCTCGTCGCCGAGGAGGATGTTCTCCGCCACCGAGAGGACCGGGACGAGCATGAAGTGCTGGTGCACCATGCTGATGCCGCGGTCGATGGCGTCGGAAGGACTATGGATGGTGACGGGCGTGCCGTCGATGAGGATCTCGCCCTCGTCCGGCGTGGCCAGGCCGTAGAGGATGTTCATCAGGGTCGACTTGCCGGCCCCGTTTTCGCCGAGCAGCGCGTGGATCTCGCCCGGGCGGACGTCCAGGTCGATCTGGTCGTTGGCGACCACGCCGGGATAGCGCTTCGTGACCCCCCGCATCTCGATCGCCGGAACGTGGACGCGCTGGCTCGGGCTGTCGGTCATCGGACTCCCCGGGAGCGGTGGAGGACGGGCGGACCCACGTGGGTCCGCCCGTCCAGGTTTGCCTGCCTGTCAGGCCTCCAGCACTATTCGGATTCCGCGAAGGCCGGGCACTCGCCGTCGCCCGCGCAGGGATCGAGCTCGCCGGCTGCCATCGCGGCCGTCGCCTCGTCGAGGAGCGCCTGCAGCTCATCGGTCAGCAGGTCCGGATGGTTGTGGAACGCGGACGCGCCGACCTTCGGCGGATCCGAGGCCGCATCCAGCACGACCGACCCACCGACGGCCGTCCCATCGGCCACGCGCTGGATCGCCTCGTCAATGGCGTCGACCAGCTTCTTCTCGGCGCTGGTGACGATGCACGTCTCGCTCGGGAGGGCGAGCGCCTGGTCAACGTCGACGCCGATGCCGTAAATGTCGGCATCGCAGGACGCCTCGAGGGCTCCCTGGCCGGACAAGCCCGCCACCTGGAAGATGACGTCGGCATCCTGGCCGATCATCTGCTCCGCCAGCGAGGCGCCGGTGGTCGGGTCGTTGAACGCGGTGGTGATGTCCTCCGACACGTACGAGATCAGGACCTCGATGTCGGGGTTCACCGACAGCGCACCGTTGTGGTAGCCGCCGATGTACAGCTTCACCGCCGGGATCGACTCGATCCCACCGATCGTCCCGATCACGTTCGTCTCGGTGATCGTGCCGGCGACGATGCCGGCCAGGTACCCGGCCTGCGCCTCGGAGAAGATCAGGCCCTGGTAGTTCGGCAGCAGCGCGGCCGCATCACCGGCGCAGGTGAAGGTCGGGTCGGGGTCGCCGTTCTCGTCGACGCACACCGGCTGGTCGAGGCCGATGAACCAGACGTCCGGATTCTCCTTCGCCGCGATGGCGGTGCCGTTCCCCAGAGCGAAGCCATAGGTCACGATGATCTGGTAGCCCTGGTCGATGAACGTCTGGAGGTTCTGTGCGTAATCGGCGGGGTCCTCGGTCACGATGACGTCGGCCGTGCCGCCGACTGAGGTGGCGCCGGCGATCGTTCCGCACCAGCCGCCTTCGTTGAAGGACTTGTCCTCCAGCTGGCCGACGTCGGTGACGCCGCCGATCAGCCACGCGTCGCCGCTGTCCTCGTCGCCGCAGGCAGCCAGGCCGGTCGGGGCCTCGGACTCTTCAGGGGCCTGGGACTCCTCGGCCGGCTCACTCATCTCCGGCTCCTGGGAGGTTGCCGCCGTGCTCTCGCCGGGGCTCTCGTCGCCACCGTCGGTACAGGCGGTCAGGATCAACATGAGGATGACCAGGACGGCCATCGGCATGCTGGAAAGCTTCCGCATGAAATCTCCTCCACACCAATTGCGGTGCGTACAGCCGCGAGCAACGCGGCGCCTCCGATGCGCTCGGGCCTTCGGCACCTGGCGCTGAATCTGCGGCATCATACCGCTCCGCTCTTCGGCCACTCAAGGGGGAATCGCATCGCGGCCGACCCGGCCATGCCACGTATGATCGGCGCCATGGATCCGCTGCCGGCCCGCGTCCGGCTCGTCATCTTCGATCTCGATGGCGTCGTGTACCGCGGTAGTGAGCCGATCGCGGGTGCGGCCGCGCTGGTGCGCTGGCTTCACGAGCGAGGCGTCGCCGTCCGGTTTGCGACCAACAATTCGATGGTCGCGCGCGAGGGCTACGTCACGCGGCTGGGGTCGATGGGGATCGAGACCTCCATCGACGAGATCGTCACCTCGAGCTCGGCGACGGTCGAGCACCTGCGGCGTCACGCGCCCGACGTGCGCCGGGTCCTCGCCATCGGGGCCGAGGGGATGCGCGACGAGCTCGGCGCAGCCGGCTTCGAGGTCGAGATGGCCGGGGACGTCGCCCCCGAGTCACCGGGCGGGCCGCTGGCGGGCGCCTACGACGCGGTCATCGTCGGGCTGGATCCGGGCTTCGACTACGCGCGCCTGTCGGCGGCGATGAGCGCCGTCGCTGCCGGGGCGCGGTTCATCGCCACCAACGCCGACGCGCGCTACCCGACGCCCGCGGGGTTCGTGCCGGGCGCCGGCTCGATCGTGGCGGCCCTGGCCGCCGCCAGCGGTGCCACCCCGGAGGTCATCGGCAAGCCGGAGCCGGCGATGTTCCGCGCGATCCTCGAAGCCAGCGGCGTCGACGCCGCCGAGGCGGTGGTGATCGGTGACAACCCCGCGTCGGATGTCATCGGCGCGCGCCGGGCGGGCTGCGCGGCGATCCTGGTCCTGACCGGCGTGGCGGACGCCGACAGCGTCGCGGCGCTCGACGCCGAGTCGGTCCCGCACGCGGTGGCCGCCGATCCTGCGGCGGTCCGCGCGCTGCTCGAGCCGCGCGTCAGCTGATGTCGGCCGGCGCGGTTCGGAACGCCTCCCAGGCGGCGAGCGCCTCGGCACGCAACGGATCGAGTAGGGCCGGCGGCGCGAACCCGCGGCGGAAGCCATTGACGGCGATGGCCGCGAGCTCGTCGCGCGTGAGCGCCAGCGCCTCGGCGCAGCGCGCCAGCTCGCGGGTGAGCGTCGTCCCCGTGACGGTCCGGTCATCGGTCGAGATCGTGACGCTCACCCCGGCGCGGTGGAGCGCGGCGAGCGGATGGTCCGCCAGGGACGGGACGACCGCCGCCTGGACGTTCGAGGTCGGGCACAGGTCCAGGGTGATGTCGCGGGCGCGGAGCACCGAGACCAGCTCAGGGTCGTCCATCGCGGTCACTCCGTGCGCCACCCGCCGAACACCGAACTCCAGGACCTCGCGGACGCGCTGCGGTCCGGCGACCTCGCCGGCGTGGGCGGTGAGGGCCAGGCCGGCGTTCCGCGCCGTGACGAAGGCGAGAGCGTGTGGGGGCGCCGGGTACGCCGCCTCGGGTCCGGCAAGGTCGAAGCCGACCACCGGGTGCCCGAACTCGCCGGCGATCCGCGCGAGCTCGACGTTGGCGGCCGGCGGATGGGAGCGCATGGCGGTGACGATGAGGGCGACCAGGGGCATCGCGGGCCCCACCACGGCCGCGCGCCGCGCAACGCCGCGCGCTACCGCTTCGATGACGTCCGCCACCGAGAGCCCTCGCTCGGTGTGGAGGCGCGGTGCCCATCGGATCTCGGCGTACCGGATCCCATCGTCGGCCAGGTCGTCGATGAGCTCGCCGGTGACCCGCTCGAGCGCCTCTGCCGTCTGCAGCAGCGCGATCGGCAGGTCGAAGAAGGTGAGCAGCTCGGCTTGGTCGGCGCAGCGCTCGGGCCCGACCATCCGGCGTCGAGCGTCGCCGAGGGCCAGGTCCATCCCGACGGCTGCGGCCAGCTCCACGGCCGTCTCGGGCCGGACCGAGCCATCGAGGTGCTGGTGGAGCTCGGCCTTTGGCAGCGGTCGGAGTGCGGCAGCGAGATCCATCGCTCCATGATAGGCATCCGCGTGCTTCCAACGGCCCTGGCCGTCCTGGCGGTGGTTCCGCTGGTCGGCGGCGGTGGACCGGAGCCGTCAGCCGCCCTCGCCGCCCGGCAGCTGGTCCTGGACCGGGCCGACGCAGCCGACGCCGCGCTCCTCGCGCTCGAACGGGCGATTGCACCGGGGCTCGACGCCGCACGACGTGGATCGGCGCGGGTGGTGAGCGGCGACCGCCCTCCCGGCGTCGAGCTGCGTGCCGCCTCGGCGGCGCTGGCGTCCGCCGATCCGGCGGCGAGGGCGGCCCAGGAGGCGGTCGATGCGCTGGAGGGCGCGCGCCGCCTCGTCGGGGCCGGAGAGGAAATCCAGCTCGACCTTCCCCGCGGCGAGCCCGGCTCGATCGCCGCCCAGGTCGAGGGGACGGCCGGCGCCGCGGACGCCTTCGCCGAGATGCGACATCGGGCCGAGCGACTCGTCGACGGCCTCGAGGCGGCGCTGGGCGCCCTGGAGGCCGGCTCGCTGGCCGAAGCCCGGACGCTGGTCGCGGCGGCCCGCGACGACCACGTTGCCCTGGAGGCCTGGGAGGTAGAGCTCGTGACGCTGCCGGTGTGGATCGACACGACCGATGCGATGATCGGCAGCATGGAGACGATCATCGACGCCACCGAGGCCGGTGACGACGACGACGCGGCCGCCGCGGCCGCACGGGAGTTCGCGGCGCTCGCCGAGGAAGCGGCACCGGCCGATCGCGCGCTGCGGATCGCTCTCGGCGAGGGGGGCAGTGCCGTGACCGCCGCGCCGCTCGGACGGCTGGCGGACCTGCTGCGGGAGGTCGCGCTGACGCGCCTCGAGGTGGCCTCCATCGTGCAGGCCGTCGGCCGATGACCGACGAAGCCCAGCCGCCCTCGCGCGACGCCCCGCTCGAGCCCGACCCGATGCTTGGGCGTACCCTTGCCGAGCGCTACCGGATCGACGCGCTCGTCGCCCGGGGCGGGATGGCCCGCGTCTACCGCGCCCGCGACGAGCGGCTCGACCGGGACGTGGCGATCAAGGTCCTCGCACCGCCCTACAGCGACGACGCGGCCTTCACGGAGCGCTTCCTGGGAGAGGCTCGGGCGGCCGCCTCCCTTTCCCACCCGAGCCTCGTGCACGTCTACGACTCCGGTAGTGACGGGCCGGCCCACTACATCGTGATGGAGCTGCTCGATCGCCATCGGACGCTCCGCGACGTCCTGTTGGATCGCGGATCGCTGCCGGTGGGCGAGGTCGTCCGCATCGGACGCGAGCTGCTCGCGGGCCTGCGGGTCGTGCACGACCGCGGTCTCGTCCACTGCGACATCAAGGCCGCGAACGTGATGCTCGGCGCCGGACCGGCGAAGCTCATCGACTTCGGCATCGCCCAGCCGCCGCACGACGGCCTGGAGGGTGAGACGAGCATCGGCACGCTGCAGGCCATGTCGCCGGAGCAGCTGCACGGCGAGGCGCTCACCCCGGCCAGCGACCTGTTCAGCCTCGGGACGGTGCTCTACGAGGCGATCACCGGCCGCGTCCCGTATCCGGGCAGCACGCCGGAGGAGGTGAGCGCTGCGCACGCCGCGGCGAGTGTCACGTCGCCCTCGGAGCTGGTGGCCGGCCTCCCCGATCGGCTCGACGCCGTCATCCTGCAGAGCCTGCGGCGCGACCCCACCTCGCGGTTCCACAGCGCCACGGCAATGGCGCGTGCCCTCGAGGTGGCCGCTGACTCGGGCCCCGACGCCGCCGACGACGAGACGCGCGTGATCCGGACGCCGGGCGCCCCGCCGGCGGCCCCACCGGTCGAGCGTGCCGCATCGGGGGGCTATGTGCCGCCACCGGTGCCCGATCGACCGGCTGAGCCGTCCGAGCCGCGAGCGCCCGTCCGGGGAGGGGGAGCGCCACGCCCGGCGCGGCCGGTCCCATGGAACGCCATCGGCACCCTGCTGATCCTCGGGATCGCCGGGCTCGTCATCATGCTCGTCGTGCTGCCGCTGCTGGGCCTGGGCATCGGCGGCACCGATGCGCCCTCCGCGCAGCCAAACGCGTCGGCGCAGGCGACCGCGCGCGCCGGCGTCGTGCCCGACACGATCGGCCGGCCAACGGACGAGGCGATCGAGCTCGCCACGGACGCCGGCCTGGACTGGACGGTCCGCTGCAACGAGGACCGGGAGCAGCCGGAGGGGATCATCGACCAGGAACCGCCGGCGGGGACCGAGGTGGCCCCGGGGTCGCAGTTCACGATGTTCTCGGCGCGCATCGAGGACTGTCGCTGACCGCCCTATACTCCGGTCGTCCCACCTCACGAAGGAGCCGATAGCAGCATGCGCCTGCGCGCGATCAGCGGCAGTCCGGCCGCCGTCACCGCCGACGTCCTGGCCGTCCCCATCTACCGCGACGACGCGGAGCTGTCCGGCGACCTCGCCGAGCTGGACGCCGCGTCCGGCGGCGCGATCCGCGACGCCATCGACTGGGGGGAGTTCAACGCCATCGAGCACGCCTCGGCCCTCGTGGACGCCGGCGAGCTGCCGGTCGAGCGGCTCCTGCTGCTCAACGCCGGCCTTCGCGGCCGGGGCGCGCATCGCGCGCGGCGCCTGGCCGCCGTCGCCACGCGGCGCCTGAACGGGCGCGGCGCGGGGACCCTGGCGATCTGGCTTCGAGACGGCGAGGACGACGACGCCTGGGCCGCGGCCGCGGCCGGCGCGATCGCCGGCACGTACCGGGCCACCGCCATCTACGGCCGAGTGCGTGACACCGAGGCGATGAATCGGTCGGTCGACGAGGTGCTGTTCATCGGCGGTTCGCAGGCGGCGCTCGATCGCGGTGCGGTGATCGGCGAGGGGATCGCCTTCGGCCGCGACCTCGCCAACCGCGCGGCGAACGACCTCTATCCGGAGCGCATGGCGGAGATCGCGCGCGAGCTGGCCGACGACGGCTGCACGGTCGAGGTCCTCGAGCCGGCTGACATGGAGCGGCTCGGGATGGGCCTGCTGGTCGGGGTGGGGCAGGGCGCGACGCACGAGCCGCGGATGATCGCCATCAAGCTGCCCGGCTGGGAGCAGGGCGGCGATCGGCGGCTGGCCATCGTGGGGAAGGGCGTGTGCTTCGACTCCGGGGGCATCAGCATCAAGCCGGCCGAGAACATGGGCGACATGAAGCACGACAAGTCAGGTGCCGCCGCGGTGATCGCCGCCGCGCGCACGGTCGCCCGCCTCGCTCCCGATGCGCCGCTCATGGCCGTGGCGCCCATGGTCGAGAACATGCCGGGTGGCAACGCCCAGCGCCCGGGTGACGTGGTGAAGGCCATGAACGGGATGACCGTCGAGGTCACCAACACCGATGCGGAGGGCCGCCTCATCCTGGCCGACGCCGTGACCTGGGCGGAACGCGAGGGCGCAACGCACGTGGTGGACGTCGCCACCCTCACCGGTGCGCAGGCGATCGCCTTTGGCGACCAGGTGAGCGCCTACTTCGCGCGTCCCCGGGAATGGGGCGAGCGGATCGGCAGTGCCGCGGAGCGAGCGGGAGAGTGGTTCTGGGAGATGCCGCTCGTCCCGGAATACCGCGCAAGCTACGACTCGCCGCACGCCGACATCGTGAACTCGGGCGGTCGCGACGGGTCGCTCATCAAGTCCGCGATCTTCCTCTCCGAGTTCGTCACCGTGCCGTGGGTGCACGTCGACATCGCCGGGACGGCGTATCTCGCCGCTGAGAAGCCGTACGGCCCGAAGGGCGCCACGGGCGCGGCTGTCGCAGCCCTCGTGCAGCTCGCCCTCGACTTCCCCGGCCTCTCGCTCCCGGAACCCACCGCGGACTGATCGCATCCGCGGCCGGACAGGGAAACGCCCCGCCCACGAATGGGCGGGGCGCATCGGTCAGTGGGTGAGCCGCTAGCGCTTGTCGTCGAAGGTGTCGCGCGCCTCGTCCTTGGTCTCGCCCCACTCGTTCTGGAGGTCACCCTCGACCTGCTGCGCGTGGCCTTCGGCCTCGGTCTTGGGGTCGTCCGTCAGGTCGCCCCACTCTTCCTTGACCTTGCCACCGGCCTCCTTGAGGGGGCCTTCGATGCGATCGCTGTCCATGGAACGGTTCCTCCCGTCGTGGTGCCGGCGATGTGCCGGCGCTGCCCTGAGACAAAGCAGGCGCCATGCCAGCCCGCGAGCGGCCGATGCGGACCATCGGCCTATGGAAGGTGCCGCGCCGGACCGTAGGATGCGTGGTGCCGCGGCGCACCGGGCGCTGTGCGGCTCACCGAAGGAGGCTGCGTGGCCCTGTCCCTGGCGTCGATCGCCGCCGGCATCGCGTTCGCCGCGGCCGGCGCGCTCGCGGAACGGCTGGCCAGCGTGTGGCCGGCCGACGAGGCTCGTCGTCGCCCGTTCGGCTGGCGGACGGTGGCGCTGGCGCTGGTCAGCGGGCTGGCGGCGGCGGCGGTCGTGGCGCGATCCCAGCTGCCGTGGTGGGCGACGGCGATGTATCTCGTGCTCCTCGGACTCCTCCTCGTGCTCACCGCGACCGACCTCGAGCAGCGGCGCCTCCCACACGTCGTCCTCGACCCGCTGATCGTGCTGGCGGCGGTCTTCGTGCCGTTCAATCCGGCCGTGGAGCCGCTCATGGCCCTGGTTGGAGGAGTGGCCGCCGTCGCGTTCCTCGGGGCGCTGGCGCTCGTCGTCCGCGGCGGCCTCGCGGCGGGCGACCTGTATCTCGTGGCGCCGATCGGGCTCATGCTCGGCTGGCCGGTGATCTTCACCGCGCTCTTCGCGGCCGCGTTCCTGGCGGCAGGGACCAGCCTCGCCCTCCTGGCCGGCCGTCGCGTCGGCATGCGGAGCTACATCCCGTTCGGGCCGTTCCTCGTGGGTGGCGCGGTTCTTGCCCTCCTCATGGACGACAGGGTGCTCAGCGTCGTCCGCTAGGACGATTCGACCGAACACCCGTTCACTGGTACCCTTCGGCCCGATGCATCCGGCACTCCAGCGTCGCCGTCGTCACCTGATGATGACGCGCCGCACCACGCGCCGCGGTTCTCGGCGGCGCGGCGTCGCGACCTTCCTGCTCATCACCCTCGGTGTGTTCGGGCTGATGTTCGTCGGCTCGATCATGGGCACCGCCGGTGGCATGTTTGCGGCGTACAATTATTTCGCCTCGGACCTGCCCGAACCGAACATCCTCGACGGCATCGTGCCGGCCGAGTCGACGTACGTGTACGACCGGACGGGCGAGGTCCTGCTCGCCCGCTTCGAGTGCCAGAATCGCGAGGCCGTCACCTTCGAGGAGCTGCCGGAGGTCGTGTGGCAGGCTACGGTCGCCAGCGAGGACCGCACGTTCTGGGAGAACAACGGCGTCGACTTCCAGGGCGTCGTGCGCGCCGCTCTCGCGAACCTCGAGGCCGGCGAGATCGTGCAGGGCGCGTCGACGATCACCCAGCAGGTCATCGACTACGCCCGCGTCCTCCAGGAGGAGGGGATCACCGAGCTGGATCCCGAGGCGACCCCCGATCCGAGCGCCCTCGCCGTCGATCCCGACGAGCCGGCCACCGACGAGCCGGTCGCCGAGGACGAGGCCGACGTGTGCCAGCCGCCGGCACCGAGCACGTCGACGGAGCTGGAGGACAAGATCCGCGAGAACATCCTCGCCATGCAGGTCACGTCGGCCTACCCCGGCCGGCAGGGCAAGGAGCTCATCCTCGAGACGTACCTGAACCTCATCTACTACGGCAACGGCTCGTACGGCATCCGGGCCGCCGCCGCCAACTACTTCGGCGTCAGCAACCTCGAGGAGCTGTCGCTCGCCCAGATCGCGTTCCTGTCGGCGCTCCCCCAGGCCCCGTCCTTCCTCGACCCGTACCAGAACCCGAACTTCAATCCGGAGGACCCGGAGGCCGGTGCGCAGGACGCGCTGCGCGAGCGGAACCTCGTGCTCGGCGCGATGCTCGAGGAGGGGTACATCACGCGCGCCCAGTACAACGAGGCGCGCGCCACGACGTGGACCGAGATGGGGCCGGGCCGGATCAACAGCGTCCTGCGTGAGCCGCACTTCAGCTTCCGGGTCCGGTCGGAGGCGGAGCGCATCCTCGCCACCATCGAAGGCGTCGAGGACCCTGCGGCCGAGGTGCGCACCGGTGGCTACCAGATCACCACCACGCTCGACTTCGACCTCCAGCAGGTCGGCCACGAGTTGGTCGCGAAGTGGGTCGCCAACCTCGCCGACAAGAACGTGAACAACGCCGCGCTCGTGTCGATCGATTCCCAGACCGGCGAGATCATCACGTACATCGGCAGCGTCGACTACTACAACCGCGAGGACCCGCGGGTGAAGGGCCAGTTCGACGTCGCCGGGCTGGGGCGCCGTCAGCCGGGGTCGGCCTTCAAGCCGAT
>Ga0299913_10003363_pt1 | contig 13045 bp, 8 predicted proteins | sample RVTome_9_FD_201360 | JGI IMG/M metagenome (GOLD analysis project Ga0299913, IMG submission 201360) | Soil microbial communities from uranium-contaminated site in the Upper Colorado River Basin, Wyoming, United States - RVT155D38 (version 2) ... | reverse complement strand
TGGTCGCTGACCGGCAGGTGCAGCCGGTCGCGGAACTGCTTGAGGCCGTCGGCGTTCATCTTCTTCATCTGGTGGTTCGACATCCTTGAGGACATCGAGTCCGGCAGCGTCCAGCCCTTGACGGTGTGGGCCAGGATCACGGTCGGCTGCCCGACGTGACGCGTGGCGGCCTCGTAGGCTGCGTACACCTTGCGGTAGTCGTGACCACCGCGCGGGAGCCGCTCGAGCTCGGCGTCGCTCATGTCCTTGACGAGGTCCAGCAGCCGCGGGTCGCGGCCGAAGAAGTGCTCGCGGATGTAGGCGCCGGACTCGGTCGCGTAGGTCTGGAACTGGCCGTCGGGCGTGGTGTTCATCGCGTTGACGAGGACGCCGTCGCGGTCGGCCGCGAGGAGCTTGTCCCACTCGCGGCCCCAGACGACCTTCACGACGTTCCAGCCGGCGCCGCGGAAGAAGGACTCCAGCTCCTGCATGATCTTGCCGTTGCCCCGGACCGGTCCGTCGAGGCGCTGCAGGTTGCAGTTGATGACGAACGTGAGGTTGTCCAGCTCCTCGCGCGCGGCCAGGCCGATCGCACCGAGCGACTCCGGCTCGTCCATCTCGCCGTCGCCGAGGAAGGCCCACACGCGCTGGTCCGTGGTGTCCTTGATGCCGCGGTTGTGCAGGTACTTGTTGAACCGAGCCTGGTAGATCGCGTTGATCGGGCCCAGGCCCATGGAGACGGTCGGGAACTCCCAGAAGTCCGGCATCAGCCGAGGGTGGGGGTACGACGACAGCGACGGCTCGCGGGAGAGCTCCTGGCGGAACCCGTCCATCCTCTCCTCGGAGAGCCGCCCCTCGAGGAACGCCCGCGCGTAGACGCCGGGCGAGGCGTGGCCCTGGATGAAGACCTGGTCGCCGCCGCCCGCGTGGTCCTTGCCGCGGAAGAAGTGGTTGAAGCCGACCTCGTAGAGCGAGGCCGCCGACTGGTAGGTCGCGATGTGGCCGCCGACGCCGACCTCCGGCCGGTTGGCACGGGTCACCATGACCGCGGCGTTCCAGCGGATGATGCGCCGGATCCGGCGCTCGAGCTCCTCGTCCCCGGGGAACCACGGCTCCTGCTCGGTGGAGATGGAGTTGACGTAGTCGGTGCTGCGCAGCGCCGGCACGCCGACCCGCAGGCTCCGCGCCTCCTCCAGCATCTTGAGCATGAGGAACCGCGCGCGGTAGGGGCCGTAGCGGTCGACCACGCCACGCAGCGAGTCGAGCCACTCGCGGGTCTCCGCCGGGTCGGTGTCGGGGAGCTGGCTGGGCAGGCCGTCCGAGATGACGGGCCGGGGACGCTCGGTGCGGGGTGCGTCGGGCGCGGTGGCGCTCATGCGTTCTCCTCGGGGGATGTCGAGACCGGTCAGCAGGTGGCTGCGACCGGGAGGTGGTGGCGGGCGATCCGCTCGCCGAGCCGCTCCAGCAGGGGTGTGCCGTCGGCGATGCAGCGGCGGACGTCGGGCTCGAGGTCGGTGAGGGCGTACGCCGCGCTGATGCCCGCGGCGTGCAGCCGGGCGTCGTCGAGCCCGTTGCTCCCGCAGACCGCGACCACCGGGATGCCGGCGGCCGCCGCGGCAGCGGCCACGCCTGCCGGCGCCTTGCCGTGGAGGGTCTGGGTGTCGAGTGCGCCCTCGCCGGTGATCACCAGGTCGGCGCCCTCCAGGCGGTCGGCGAAGCCGACCAGGTCGAGGACGAGGTCGATGCCGGGCCGCAGCTCGGCACCGAGCAGTGCCAGGACCGCGAAGCCCACGCCGCCTGCCGCGCCGGCGCCGGGCGTGGCGCGCAGGTCGGTCCCGGTCGCAGCCGCGACCACGTCGGCCCAGTGGGTGAGCGCGTCGTCGAGCTCGCTGACCTGGGCCGGACCGGCGCCCTTCTGCGGACCGTAGGTGGCCGAGGCGCCGTCCGCTCCGGTGAGCGGGTTGTCGACGTCGCAGGCGACGACGACCTCGATGCCGTCCATGACCTCACGCAGCACCGAGAGGTCGAGGGAGGCCAGCCCGGCGAGCGCCGCTCCCCCGTCGCCGACGGCCTCGCCGTGGGCGTCGAGGAGGCGGGCGCCGAGTCCGCGGACCAGGCCGGCGCCGCCGTCGGTACTGGCGCTGCCGCCGATGCCGATCACGACGCGCCGGCAGCCGGCGGACACCGCCGCCGCGACGAGCTCGCCGGTGCCGAGGCTGGTGGCCGTCATCGGTGCCGGACCCGACGGCAGCCGGACCAGGCCGGAGACGTCGGCGAGCTCGACGACCGCGAGGTCGTCGTGCCGGGCGTAGCCGCTGTGCACCGGACGTCCGGTCGGACCGGTCGCCGTGACCGGCACCAGCTCGAAGCCCGCGGCGACCGCGGCCGCGAGCGTGCCGTCTCCTCCGTCCGCCACGGGCACGGAGTCCACGACCACGTCCGGCCGCACACGGTGTACGCCGGCGCTCACCGCCGCCGCGACCTGGGCGGCGGTGAGCGATCCCTTGAACTTGTCGGAGGCGATCAGGACCCTGGTCATGAAGGGGTTCAGTCCAGGGGGGTGATCGCGGTCGGCGCGTCGATTCCGCGCTCGGCCAGGTCCTCGAACTCCACGATGTTGTCGATCTCCAGGCCCATGGACACGTTGGTGACCCGCTCCAGGATGACCTCGACGACGACCGGGACCTCGAACTCGACCATGAGCTTCTTGGCCTGCTCGAACGCCGGCAGGATCTCGTCGGGCTCGAACACGCGGATCGCCTTGCAGCCCAGGCCCTCGGCGACCTTGACGTGGTCGACGCCGTAGCCGTTGACCTCCGGGCTGTTGACGTTCTCGAACGCCAGCTGCACGTGGTAGTCCATCTCGAAGCCGCGCTGCGCCTGACGGATCAGGCCGAGGTAGGAGTTGTTCACGACCACGTGGATGTAGGGCAGGTTGAACTGCGCGCCGACCGCCAGCTCCTCGATCAGGAACTGGAAGTCGTAGTCGCCGGACAGCGCCACCACGGTGGACTCCCGGTCGGCGGCGGCGACGCCGAGCGCGGCGGGCAGGGTCCAGCCCAGCGGACCGGCCTGGCCGGCGTTGATCCAGTGCCGCGGCTTGTAGACGTGCAGCAGCTGCGCCGCCTGGATCTGGGACAGGCCGATGGTCGAGACGTAGCGGGTCTCGGGCCCGAACGCCTTGTTCATCTCCTGGTAGACCCGCTGCGGCTTGACCGGGACGTTGTCGAGGTCGGTCTTGCGCTGCAGGGTCCGCTTCCGCTCGGCACACTCGGACGCCCAGGCGGTGCGGTCGGCCAGGGTGCCGGCCGCCGCCCACTCGCGCGCCACCTGGACGAGGACCTCGAGCGCCGCCTTCGCGTCGGAGACGATGCTGTAGTCCGGGGCGAAGACCCGCCCGATCTGGGTCGGCTCGATGTCGACGTGCACGAACGTGCGGCCCTGGGTGTAGGTGTCGACGCCACCGGTGTGGCGGTTGGCCCAGCGGTTGCCGATGCCGATCACGAAGTCGCTGGCCAGCATCGTCGCGTTGCCGTAGCGGTGCGAGGTCTGCAGGCCCACCATGCCCGCGGTGAGCGGGTGGTCGTCGGGGATGGCGCCCCAGCCCATCAGGGTGGGGACGACGGGGACGCCGGTGACCTCCGCGAACTCGACGAGCAGCTCGGCGGCGTCGGCGTTGATGATGCCGCCGCCGGCCACGATCAGCGGGTGCTCGGACTCGTTCAGCATCGACAGCGCCTTCTCGGCCTGCGCCCGGGTGGCCGCGGGACGGCTGACCGGGAGCGGCTCGTAGGTGTCGATGTCGAAGTCGATCTCGGCCATCTGCACGTCGATCGGCAGGTCGACCAGGACCGGGCCGGGACGGCCCTCGCGCATGACCTGGAACGCCTTCTGGAAGGTGCCCGGGACCTGCGCCGGCTCCATCACGGTCACCGACCACTTGGTGACCGGCTTCGCGATGTTGCTGATGTCGATCGCCTGGAAGTCCTCCTTGTGCAGCTTGGCCACCGGCGCCTGGCCGGTGATGCACAGGATCGGGATCGAGTCCGCGATCGCGGAGTAGAGCCCGGTGATCATGTCGGTGCCGGCCGGGCCGGACGTGCCGATGCAGACGCCGATGTTGCCGGCCCGGGCGCGGGTGTAGCCCTCGGCCATGTGCGAGGCGCCCTCGACGTGGCGCGCGAGCACGTGCTTGAGCCCGCCGTGCTTGCGCATCGCGCTGTAGAAGGGGTTGATCGCGGCACCGGGGAGCCCGAACAGCTGGGTCGCGCCCTCCTTCTCCAGGATCAGGACGGCGGCGTCAGCCGCGCGCATGCGTGCCATGTCAGTTTCTCCTCAGGTTCGGTGGTCGAGCAGGTCGCGCAGCGACCGTGTCGAGACAGGTCAGTCGGTGGTGGTGGTGCCACTGAGGCGCTCGACGCCGCGCAGCAGACCCGAGTGGTCCAGTCCGCCGTCGCCGTTGGCGAGGGCGCTGCCCATGAGCTGGGCGACGAGCGAGCCGAGGGGTACGACGACGCCGGCCTCGCGGGCCGCCGCGGTGACGATGCCCATGTCCTTGTGGTGCAGGGCGATGCGGAAGCCGGGCTCGAACGAGCGGCTCAGCATGTTCTCCTTCTTCTGCTCCAGCACCTTGGAGCCGGCGAGCCCGCCGCCCAGCACCTCGAGCGCTGCCTTGGTGTCGACGCCGTACGCCTCGAGGAAGACGACGGCCTCCGAGAGCGCCTGGATGTTGGCGGCGACGATCAGCTGGTTGGCCGCCTTGACGGTCTGGCCGGAGCCGCTCGGGCCGACGTGGACGACGGTCTTGCCGACGATGTCGAGGAGCGGCTTCGCGGCCTCGAAGTCGTCGGCCGCGCCGCCCACCATGATCGAGAGCGCCGCGTTCTTCGCGCCCGCCTCGCCACCGGAGACGGGGGCGTCGAGGAGCCGGAAGCCGTTGGCCTGCGCCTGCTCGGCGAGCCCCGTGGTGACGTCCGGACGGATGCTGGAGAAGTCGACGACGAGCGCGCCGGGCTTCGCCTTCGCGAAGACGCCGTCCTCGCCGGCCAGCACCTCCGTGACGTCCGGGGAGTCCGGGACCATCACGCACACGACGTCGGCGTCGGCGACCGCGTCCGCGATCGACTCGGCGGCGCGGCCGCCGGCCTCGACGAGCGGCTGGGCCTTGTCCGGGGTGCGGTTGTAGCCGGTGACGGTGTGCCCGGCCTGGGCCAGGTGGACGGCCATCGGGCTGCCCATGATGCCGAGGCCGATGAAGGCGATCTTCTGGGGGTTGGCCATTGGTTGCTCCTTGGTCGCGGGGGGGTCAGCGGGTCGTGGCAGCGGCGGAGCGGCGCTCGCGCGGCAGCCAGCCGAAGCTGTCGGCAGAGGTGGTGGAGGGCTTGTACTCGAGCCCGACCCACCCGGCGTAGCCACCCGCCTCGAGGGCGGCCAGCTGGCGGTCGAGCGGGAGGTCGCCGGTGCCCGGCTCGTTGCGGCCGGGAGCGTCGGCGATCTGCACGTGGGCGACCCGGCCGACGTGGTCGGCGATCACGCGGTCGACGTCGTCGCCGTTGACGGCCAGGTGGTAGAGGTCGGCGAGCAGGCCCAGGTTGCTCACGTCGTCGTACGCCCTCTGTACGCGGTCGATCGCCGCGAGCGCGTCGGCTGCGGTGAGCAGCGGGTAGCGCTCCGCGCCACTGACCGGCTCGACCAGGACTGTGCCGCCGATCCGGGCCGCAGCACGGGCGGCCAGGGCGAGGTTCTCGGTGCCGAGCTCGTCCTGCTCGGCGGCGCCTGCGCCCTCGACCCGGTTGCCGTAGAGGGCGTTGAACGCCGTGCAGCCGAGCCGCTCGCCAATGCCGACGGTGACGTCGACGTTGTCGCGGAACTCCGCGGAGCGCGCCGGCCAGGAGACCAGGCCGCGGTCGCCGCCGGCCATGTCGCCGGCGAAGAAGTTGAGGCCGACCAGCTGGACGCCGGCGTCCTCGACGGCGGCCACGAACGCGTCGACGTCCTTGTCGGCCGGGACCGCCTCCGCGAACGGCCACCAGAACTCGACGGCGTCGAAGCCGGCGGCCTTCACCGCGGCGGGGCGCTCGAGGAGGGGCAGCTCGGTGAACAGGATCGAGCAGTTCACCTCGTAGCGAAGCTGATGGCTCATCGGGGCGGTCCTTCCGTTGCGTTTCCGTATCTTGGAATAACTTTTCTGGTTTACGAAACTCTAGGTCGTGACTGCCCTCCAGTCAAGAGCCTGCGGGGGTCAGCGCAGGTGCTCGTGCAGCGGCCAGCGAGCCACCTTCTTCGGCCTCGGCGGGGCGTAGGTGCGGACCTTGCTGGTCGTGAGCCCGAGGGCGACGAGCGACTCGGCGAGCTTGACGGCCGCCGCGACCCCCTCGACCACCGGCGCCGAGGTGGCCTCGCGGACCTTGCGGTCCAGGCCCGCCATGCCTCCACAGCCGAGGACGATGACCTCGGCACGGTCGTCCTCGACCGCCCGCCGGGCCTGGTCGACGATGGCGGCGACGGCGCGCTCCGCAGACTCCTCGAGCTCCAGCACCGAGAGCCCGCTGGCCCGGACCGAGGCACAGTGCGAGCTCAGGCCGGCCAGGAGCAGCCGCTCCTCGATCAGCGGGACGGCCCGGTCGAGCGTGGTCACCACGGAGTAGCGGTAGCCCAGGAGGTGGGCCAGGTGCGCCGAGGCCTCGGTGATGTCGACGACCGGCACGTCGAGGAGCTCCTGCAGCCCCTCGCGGCCGTGCTCGCCGAACCCGGCCTGGATCACCGCGTCGTACGGCTCGTCGTAGGCGAGGACCCGGTCCATCACGGCGACCGCGGCGAGGTAGCTCTCGTAGTTGCCCTCGACGGAGTCGGCGCCGACGAAGGGCGTGAGTCCGACGATCTCGGTGCCCGGCGCGGCGACGGCCCGCGCCTGGTCGGCGATCGTCTCGGTCATCGTCTCGGTGGTGTTGACGTTGACCACGAGGATCCTCATCGGGTCGCCTCCCCGGAGGTCGCCACGGCCGCGCCGGCGGCGGTCGCGTCAGCGTCCGTGCCTCCCGGCGTCATCGGAGGCAGGAACCGGCTGCAGGCCGGCCAGTGGCGCATGAGCAGGTAGTACGTCACGCCGGCCGGGACGAGGCTGGCGTACCAGCCCACGCTCTGGAAGGAGAACGCGACCGCGATGCCGACCACCGTCGCAACGAGTGCCGCCGGGTTGACGCCACGGTAGGGGCCGTCCACGTCGTACAGGGCCGCCACGTCCATGGTCCGACGGCGGACGACGTAGTAGTCGACCACCATCACAGCGAAGATCGGCCCGAGGAAGGCGGAGTAGACCTCGATGAAGAGCTGCAGGCCGTCGGCGGACTCCTCACGGACCAGCAGCCACGGGAAAGTGCCCACTGCGAGCAGGCCGACCGCGACGGTGGCGACCTTGTAGGGGAGCTTGAAGATGTCCATCAGGACGTACGTCGGCGGGACGACGTTGTTGAGCACGTTGGTGGTCACCTGGGCGAAGGCGATGAACAGCATGGTGATCACCAGCAGCGGGGTGTTGTCCGTCGCGTTGCCGAAGACCTTGATCGGGTCGACGGCTCCGGTGGCACCGGAGACCATGAAGCCGATCGACCCCATGAACAGGGTCACGGGAAGGATGGACATCGTGTAGATCGTGACCAGGAGGCTCGGCGCGGAGCCCTTCACGTGCTCACGTGCGTAGTCACCGACGTTGAGCATCATGGTCGCGTAGATCCCGAGGTAGAGCATCGTCGCGGACCAGAACGGGGTGCCCCAGGTGCCCTCGGCCCCGATCAGGTTGGTGTTGATCTCGTCGCCGTAGCGGAGGACGACGCTGACGAACATGTAGACGAGCGCGCCCAGGATGAAGACCGCGCCGATGTTCTCCAGCCACTTGATCCCGGCGAAGCCGAAGACCGACAGCAGGATCTGGATCCCCTGGAAGGCGATGAACCAGACGACCAGGTTGTCGAAGCCGAAGAGGGTGCTCGACACGAGGTTGAGGGCACCGGCACCGACCCAGCTCTGGAACCCGTACCAGACCAGCGCCGGCACGGCCCGCACCAGACCGGGGATCTTGGTGCCCGCCATCCCGAAGCAGCTGCGCACCTGGACCACGAACGGGATCCCGTACTTGTAGCCGGCCGCGCCGTTGACCGCGAGGCCGATGCCGATGACCAGGCAGCCGATGGTGACGGCGAGCACCGATTGCAGGAGGTTGAGCGTGCCGACGAGGCTCGAGCCGACGGTGAAGGTGCCGATCGAGACGCAGCCTCCCATCCACGCCAGGAGGTAGGAGGTGCGCCCCATGATCCGCTTCTGCTGGGGCGCGAGGGACTCCGCACCGGGGGACTTGTGGTCGACCCCCGGGGCCTTCGCCGCCTGTCCGTCTGATGTCACCATGACCTGACCCTTCTGTGGGCAATTCCGCATTGCGGAATACTCTTTTCACATGACGACAACACTGTAGAACGTGACCCACGCCACGTCCAGAGGTCTGAAGCGATGTACCTTCCTGAGAAGGAGCGGTCCGACCTGCGCTCCGACCAAGGAGGTGCGCCATGCTGCTGTCGGAGCTGCTGTCCGCCCCCGCTCTCGGTCTCCGGGTGCTGCACGAGGGACCGGGGTCGCTCGACCGTCAGGTCGGACGCGTGGTGACGACCGACCTGCTCGAGCCGGGCCGCTACCTCGGCGGCGGCGAGCTGGTCCTCACCGGGCTCGTCTGGCGGCGCGGGCCGGAGGACAGTGAGACCTTCGTGGCCTCGGTTGCCGGACGCGGTGCCACGACGATCCTGGCCGGCCAGGCGCAGCTGGGGACCGTCCCGGACGACCTGGTGGAGGCCTGCCGTCGGCACGAGGTCACGCTCATCGAGGTGCCCACCGAGGTGCCGTTCGCAGACATCGCCGAGTACGTCGCTGCGGTCGGGACTGCCGCCGCCGGAGCACGACTGTCGGCCAGCCTGGTCCGTCAGCGCGAGATGCTGTCCGAGATGGCCGCAGGCCGCAGCCTCGACGAGCTGGTTGCCCGAGTGTCGGAGGAGGTCGGCCGTGCCTGCCGCGTGCTGACCCCCACCGGGCGGCACGTCGTCCCCGGGCCCGGAGAGCTGAGCACCGACGCGCTCGACGGGCTGACCGCGGCCTTCCTCGCGGCCCCCCTGCTGCCCGTGGTCGCCCCGGTCGACGGCGAACCCGTCAGCCTGTTCCCGGTGGGGTCCGGCCTCGGGGACCGGCTCACCGCGCGCCTGGTCGCCGTGGAGGGTGATCACACGCAGTGGCCCCGCGACCACGTGGAGGCCGTTCGTGAGCTGTGCGCCATCGTCGCGCTCGACAGGTCCCGCTTCGACGAGCGACTGCGGGCGCTGCGACCGATCGCCGCCGAAGCGCTCGACCTGGCCGAGTCAGGCGCCGCGCACGCCGAGGTGGCCGCCCGCGTGCGCCAGGCAGGCCTCGACCCGAAGCGACCCCTGCTGGTCGTGGTGGCCGGGTTCGACGACGACCGCCGCACCGAGGACGCCTCAGCAGTCCTCGAGGACGTCGCGCTCGCCTTCGGGCCGGCGGTCGTGGCGCCGGCCCGGGACGGCCTCGCCGTGGCCCTGGTCCCCTCCGGCCCCGGACTCGCCCAGGGGCTGCGCACGGCGCTGGAGCGACTCGCGCCGGGCATCACCCGGGGCGCGCTGACCGCAGGACTGAGCGGCGAGACGGGCGTGGAGGCGATCGCCGGGGGGCTGGAGGAGGCCCGGTTCGCGCACCGGGCGGCCCGCGGCGGACGGGCGCCGGTCTCGGTGCTGGGGTCCGACGAGGTCACCTCGCACGTGCTGCTGCTGGCCACGGTCCCCGACGACATCCGGCGGACCTTCGCGCAGCGGGTGCTCGGCCCGGTGCTCGAGCACGACCGCCGCGCCAACGGGGAGCTGGTCGTCACGCTGGCCGAGTTCCTCGCCTGCTCCTGCTCCTGGACCCGCACGGCCGAGGCGCTGCACCTCCACGTCAACACGGTCCGCTACCGCATCGAACGGGTCCAGGAGCTGACCGGCCGGGACCTCTCGCGGCTGGAGGACCGAGTCGACGTCTTCCTCGCTCTCAAGTCCCTGTGACGCCGCCTGGATGACCGCCTCGCACCTCCGACGTTTTGGGTGATCACACCAATCCACCTCGGGGATCGGAGGTCGGATTCAGGGGTTCGTCGGGTGCCCCCGGGGCCACCACCGGGCGGATGCTTTGTGGTGCGGGTCACAGATCTGAGAGGCCCTTGAGCTCCCCCGAGGAAGGTGTCCGATGACAATGAGATTCCCAGCGCGGCTACGCCGACAGGCGACCCCCACCCACCCCGTCGACGAGGTGCTGCCGGTCGGCAAGATGAGCGTCTACGGTCTGCAGCACGTGCTCACCTTCTACGCCGGCGCGGCGATCGTGCCGCTGCTCGTGGCGGGAGCGCTTGGGCTGTCGGGTCCGCAGATGTCCTTCCTCATCAACGCCAACCTGTTCACCTGCGGCATCGCGACCCTGATCCAGACCATCGGCTTCTGGAAGGTCGGCGTACGGCTGCCCGTGGTGCAAGGCACCACGTTCGTCGCCGTCGGGCCCATGATCGCCATCGGGATGTCATCGGGCGGCGGCGTGCCCGGCCTGCTGGAGATCTACGGCGCCGTGATCGTCGCAGGCATCTTCACCTTCGTGATCGCGCCCTACTTCGCGAAGCTGGTCCGGTACTTCCCGCCGATCGTCACCGGGACCGTCATCACCAGCATCGGCATCGTGCTGCTGCCGGTGGCCGCGATGGAGGCCGGCGGCGGCGATCCCGGCGCCGACGACTTCGGCAGCCTGCCCAACCTGGCGCTGGCCGCGGCGACCCTGTTGCTGATCCTGTTCATGTACCGCTTCTTCCGCGGGTTCGCCGCCACCATCGCCGTCCTGCTCGGCCTGGTCGCCGGCACCGGTCTGGCGGCGCTGGCCGGCCAGACGGACTTCAGCGCGATCGGCGAGTCGTCCTGGGTCGGCGTCATCACGCCGTTCCACTTCGGGCTGCCGACCTTCGGGCTCGCCGCGGTCACCTCCATGATCCTCGTCATGCTGATCACCGCGGTCGAGATGACCGGCGACACCATGGCCGTCGGTGAGATCGTCCGCAAGAAGGTCGGCCCGGACGACATCGCCCGCGCCATCCGCAGCGGCGGGCTCTCCACCACGATCGGCGGAGTGCTCAACTCGTTCCCCTTCACCAGCTACTCGGCGAATGCCGGGCTGGTGCGCCTGACCGGGGTGCGGAGCCGGTTCGTCGTGGCCACGGCCGGTGTCATGATGCTCATCATCGGGATCGTCCCGAAGACCGGCGCCGTGGTCGCGGCCATCCCGCACCCGGTGCTGGGGGGCGCCGGCCTGGTGCTCTTCGGCGCGGTCGGCGTGGTCGGCATCCAGATCCTGCGTCGCGCGGACCTGTCCAACCAGCGTAACGTTGTGATCCTGGCGACCAGCCTGGGCTTCGCGTTGATCCCGGTGGGCTTCCCGGACTTCTACGCCGCCCTTCCGGAGGCAGCACAGATGATCTTCGCGAGCGGCATCACCATGGCAGCCCTGTCGGCGATCGTGCTGAACCTGCTGTTCAACGAGTTCCGCAGGAAGCAGGCCGACCCCGCTGACGAGGCGGCGCCGCCGCCGCCGCGGGTCGACGTGGAGACCGCCAACGCGCTGTCGCCCGACGAGTTCGTCCGTCGCTTCGGGACGGTCTTCCAGGGCGGCGACTGGATTGCCGAGCAGGCTGCCGAAGCTCGGCCGTTCGCCAGCCCTGCCGAGCTGCGTGATGCCCTGCACCGCCCGCTGTTCGAGGTGCCCAGCGAGGTGCAGACCGAGCTCATCCGCTGCTACCCGAACCTGGCCGGTGAGGCGCTCGCCGGGAAGCAGCTCGGACCGCACTCACTGCGGGACCAGTACGGCGCCGGGCTGCACCAGCTCGAGCCCGACCAGAGCAGCACGCTGGCCGAGATCAACACGGCCTACCGCGCCAAGTTCGGGTTCCCCCTGGTGATCTGCGTGCGCGGCAAGTCGCAGGACGAGGTGATCGAGATCGCCGAGTCCCGCCTGCCCAACTCGCCCGCACAGGAGCGGGCGACCGCGCTGGTCGAGATCACCAAGATCGCCAACGCCCGCCTGGGGGACCTCGTCGACGAGCCGAGGGCTCGCGTCGAGGAGACCCCCTCGGTGTAGACCCACCTGACGAAAGGCTCATCATGACTGAGACGAAGGACGTCGCCGCAGGCGGCGGGCAGTCGACGGGGAAGCCCCCGACGGTGCGGGTCAACGGCGAGACCGTCCCCATGGCGGGCGTGGCCGCCCACACCACCACGCTCGACTGGCTGCGCAGCCGCGGGTTGACCGGGGCCAAGGAGGGCTGCGCCGAGGGTGAGTGCGGCGCCTGCTCGGTCCTGGTGGCCCGGCCCGGCACCGACACCTCGACCGAGTGGGTCGCGGTCAACGCCTGCCTGGTGCCGGTGGCGGCGCTCGACGGCCAGGAGGTCATCACCTCCGAGGGTCTGGGCTCGAGCAGCTCCCTGCACCCCGTCCAGCGGGAGCTGGCCGTGCGGGGCGGGTCCCAGTGCGGCTTCTGCACGCCGGGGTTCGTGTGCAGCATGGCCGCGGAGTACTACCGCCCCGGCCGCGGCGGCGACGGCTCGACCACCGAGGACTGCGAGCACGGACCCAACGGGTTCGACCTGCACGCCCTCAGTGGCAACCTGTGCCGCTGCACCGGGTACCGCCCGATCCGCGACGCGGCGTACGCACTGGACCACCCGGCGGAGGACGACGGCATGGCGACGCGCACCACCGCACCTCCGCCGCCGGTGGTTCCCACTCGGCTCGCGGTGGACGGCGCCGAGTTCGTCCGGCCGGCGGACCTGGCCGAGGCGCTCGACGTGCTCGCCGAGCGGCCCGACGCCCAGATCGTCGCCGGCTCCACCGACTGGGGTGTCGAGGTCAACATCCGCGGAGTCCGGGCGCCGTTCGTGGTCGCCGTCGACCGCCTGCCCGAGCTCCGCGGGTTCTCGGTCGGGGGCGAGACGGTCGACCTCGGCGC
>Ga0299913_10003362_pt1 | contig 13049 bp, 8 predicted proteins | sample RVTome_9_FD_201360 | JGI IMG/M metagenome (GOLD analysis project Ga0299913, IMG submission 201360) | Soil microbial communities from uranium-contaminated site in the Upper Colorado River Basin, Wyoming, United States - RVT155D38 (version 2) ... | reverse complement strand
TGGCGATCGCCTTCCCCTTGCCGGCGGCGGCGACGTCGGGAATCTCGTGCACCTTGAGCCAGTAGGCGCGGCCGCGATCCGAGAAGATCATCAGGTAGTCGTGCGTGGACGCGACAAAGAGGTGCGCGACGAAATCCTCCTCCCGCGTCTTCATGCCCAGGCGGCCGCGGCCGCCCCGGCGCTGGCTCCGATACGTCGTGACCGCCGTCCGCTTGATGTAGCCGGTATCGCTGACGGTGATCGCGACGTCCTCCTCGGCGATCAGGTCTTCGATTCGCAGCTCTCCCTCCGCCTCGACGATCTCGGTCCGGCGGGGGTCGCCGTACTTCGACTGCATCGCGCGCAGCTCGTCGACGATGAGCTGCATCAGCAGATCCTCGCTGGACAGGATGGCGCGGAGGCGCTCGATCGTCTGCAGCAGCTCGGCGAGCTCGTCGAGGATCTTCTGCCGCTCGAGCCCGGTGAGGCGCTGCAGCTGCATCTCGAGGATGGCCTGCGCCTGCACGACGGTGAGGCCGAACTCGCGAACCAGTCCGTCGCGCGCCTCGGCGGACGTCCTCGACGTGCGGATGAGGGCGATGACGGCGTCCAGCCGGTCGAGCGCGATCCGCAGTCCCTCGAGGATGTGGCGGCGCGCCTCGGCCTTGCGCAGCTCGAACTCGATCCGGCGCCGCACCACGTCACGCCGGAAATCGATGAACTGCTCGACGAACTCGAGCAGGTTGAGCACCCGCGGCCGGCCGCCGACGATCGCCAGCATGATGATGCCGTAGCTGGTCTGCAGCGAGGTGTGCTTGTAGAGGTTGTTGAGGACCACCTCCGGCACCTCGCCGCGCTTCAGATCGACGACGATCCGGAGGCCGTCGCGATCGGATTCGTCCCGGATGTCGGCGATGCCCTCGATCGTCTTGTCCCGGACCAGGTCGGCGATGCGCTCGATCAGCTTCGCCTTGTTGATCTGGTAGGGGATCTCGGTGACGACGATCGAGGTCCGGTCCCCCTTCTTCGAGTGCTCGAACGTCGTGCGCGCGCGCAGCAGGAGCGTGCCGCGGCCCGTGCGGTAGGCGTCGACGATGCCCTGCCGCCCGACGATGAAGCCGCCGGTGGGGAAGTCGGGGCCGTTCACGCAGCGGAGGAGCTGCCGCAGGCGCTCCTCGCGCGACGCGACGCGGTCCCCCGGCACCGCCGCGCCCCCGGCGCGATGCCGGGCCTTCTGCTGTTCGGCGATGTCGAGGACGATCGCGTCGATGACCTCGCGCAGGTTGTGGGGCGGGATGTTCGTGGCCATGCCGACGGCGATCCCGGCCGATCCGTTGACGAGCAGGTTCGGAATCGGCGCCGGGAGCACGGTCGGCTCTTCGGTGGTCTCGTCGTAGTTCGGGACGAAGTCCACCGTCTCGGCCTCGAGGTCGCTCATCAACTCTTCCGCGAGCGCTTCGAGCCGGGCCTCGGTATACCGCATGGCGGCCGGCGGATCGCCGTCGAGCGAGCCGAAGTTCCCCTGGCCGTCGACCAGGGGATACCGCATGTTGAACTCCTGCGAGAGCCGGACCAGGGTGTCGTAGATCGAGGCGTCCCCGTGCGGGTGGTAATTGCCCATTACCTCGCCCACGATCTTGGCGCACTTGCGGTAGGCCCGGTTCGACGCGAGCCCCATGAGGCGCATCCCGTACAGCACGCGGCGGTGGGCCGGTTTCAGCCCGTCGCGTACGTCGGGAAGCGCGCGCCCGATGATCACGCTCATCGCGTAATCCATGTACGAGCGCTTCATCTCGTCTTCGATGTTGACCGGCAGTCGGGAGGCGGCGAAATCCATAAGGTTGATTCGTGCGGGCTTCGGGCTGCGGGCGTCCGGCTTCGGGCCGTGTCAGGGTTTTCGGCCCGATGCCCGGGCGAGGCCCGGGGTCCGAAGCCCGTAGCCCGGAGCCCTCAAACGTCCAGATTTTTGACGTCGAGCGCGTTGTCCTCGATGAACTTGCGGCGCGGCTCGACCTGATCGCCCATGAGCGTCGTGAACATCAGGTCCGCTTCGGCGTGATCCTCCGCCTTGACCTGCAGCATCGTGCGCGCTTCCGGGTTCATGGTGGTCGCCCACAGCTGTTCCGGATTCATCTCGCCGAGGCCCTTGTAGCGGTTGATGGCGACGCCTTTCTTGCCGGCGGTGATGAAGAACTCCACGAGCTCGTCGACCGAGTCGATCCGCACGTCCTGGTCGGCGCCCGCGCCGCGCCGCCGCTGGCGCTCCACCGGCTCCGCGGCGGCCTCGTCCGGCGGCCCGCCGCCGATGTCCGCGCCGGCCGTCGTCTCCGCCGTCTCGGCGGGCTCGGCGTCGGCGGACGCCGTCGACGACACGACGATCGGCCCCTTCAGGCGGTCGCGGACGTCGCGATAGCTCTGCATGAGCGCCCGGTACTCGCCCGTCGTCACGAAGTCGGCGGTCAGCGAGTGCCGGCGGGAGTACCCGTTCTGGCGCTCATCGATCACGAGCTGGAGCGCGCCGGTCTCCTCGTCGGGCACGACGGCCACCGATCGCAGGTCCCGGGTGAGATCCGCGGCGATGCGATCGAGCTCGGGCCGGTTGGTGAAGTACGTGCGCTCGCGCACCTCGCGCTCAAGCAGCGCCTCGACCACGGCGCGCGAGAACCCGCGGCGCTCGACCACCTGCATGTACTTGCGGTACGTGATCAGGCGCTGGAGCAGCCGCTCGAGATCGGGGCCCGACACGCCGGCGGGATCGTCGCCGAAGCGGACCACGCGCGACTCGGCCGCGCGGCGGATGAGATACGCGTCCAGCTCCCGGTCGTCGCGGATGTACGTCTCGGCGCGCCCGCGCTTCACCCGGTAGAGCGGCGGCTGGGCGATGTACACGTAGCCCGCATCGATCAGCGCCGGCATCTGGCGGTAGAAGAACGTCAGCAGCAGCGTCCGGATGTGCGAGCCGTCCACGTCGGCGTCGGTCATGATGATGACGCGGTGGTAGCGGAGCTTCGAGAGGTCGAAGTCCTCGGGGCCGATGCCGCAGCCGAGCGCCGCGATCATGGTGCGGATCTCCTCGCTCCCGAGCATCTTGTCGAAGCGCGCCTTCTCGACGTTCAGGATCTTGCCCTTGATCGGCAGGATGGCCTGGAAGCGCCGATCCCGCCCCTGCTTGGCCGAGCCGCCGGCCGACTCCCCCTCGACGATGTAGAGCTCGCTGAGGGCGGGGTCGCGCTCCTGGCAGTCGGCGAGCTTTCCGGGCAGCGTGCTGCTGTCGAGCGCGCCCTTGCGGCGGACCAGGTCGCGGGCCTTGCGCGCCGCTTCCCGGGCCCGCGCCGCGTCGACCGCCTTGGAGATGATGCGCCGGGCGACCGCGGGGTTCTCCTCCAGGAATGCCGACAGCTTGTCGTTGACGATCTGCTCGACGATGCCCTTGACCTCGGTGTTCCCGAGCTTCGTCTTCGTCTGCCCCTCGAACTGCGGCTGCGGAATCTTGACGCTGATGATCGCGACGAGCCCCTCGCGGATGTCGTCGCCGCTGATGCTCTCCTTCAGATCCTTCGCCAGGCCCTTCGACGCGGCATAGTGGTTGATCGTCCGCGTGAGCGCGGCCCTGAACCCCGAGAGATGCGTGCCCCCTTCGTGGGTGTTGATGTTGTTCGCGAAGCTGTACACCGCTTCCGAGTAGGCGTCGTTCCACTGCAGCGCGATCTCGACCTCGACGCGGTCCCGCAGCCCCTGCATGTAGATCGGCGCGTCGTTCACGGCCGCCTTGTTCTTGTTCAGGTGCGTGACGAACTCGCGGATCCCCCCCTCGTAGTGGAAGCGGTGGCTCTTGCCCTGCTCGCGTTCGTCGTCGAGCGTGATGACGACGCCCCCGTTGAGGAAGGCCAGCTCGCGCAGGCGCTGCGAGAGCGTGTCGAAGCTGAACTCGATGGTCTCGAACACCTGCGTATCCGGCTTGAACCGGATCTTGGTGCCGCGCCGCTTGCTCGTACCGCTGACGCCCAGGGGCGTGAGTGGATGGCCGCGCTCGTACGACTGCTGGTACACGCGGCCGTCGCGCCAGATCTCGAGGTCGAGCGTCTCGGAGAGGGCGTTCACCACCGACACGCCGACGCCGTGCAGGCCTCCCGAGACCTTGTAGGCGTCGTTGTCGAACTTGCCGCCGGCGTGCAGCACCGTCAGGACGACCTCCGCCGCCGACTTCCCGCTCTCGTGCATGTCGACGGGAATCCCGCGGCCGTTGTCCACGACGGTGATCGAGTTGTCGATGTGGATCGTCACGTCGATCTGATCACAGAAGCCGGCCAGCGCCTCGTCGATCGAGTTGTCGACGACCTCGTACACGAGGTGGTGCAGGCCGGCCGGACCCGTGGAGCCGATGTACATCGCGGGCCGCTTGCGGACCGCTTCCAGGCCCTCGAGGACCTTGATCTTGTCGGCGCCGTAATCGCCGCCGTTGCCGTTCGGCGGGCGCGGCTCCGCGTCGACCGCGGTCGACGGCCGATCGGTTTCACGGGGTTCCATCGGATCCAGTTGCGACACAGGTGTCCTTGTCTGTCGGGCGGTGGTCCGGGCAGGCTGGGACCGGGGCGCGCCGGGTGACCGCGGCCGTCGAGACGGCAGGCGGCCGGTGACGTTCAGATGCGCATCGGCATGATGACGTACGTGTAGTCGTAGCCCTCCGCGCCGACCGGTTTCATCACGGCCTGGCTCACTTCGTCCTTCAGCTCGAGCGCGACGCCGTCGGTCTCGACCACGGCGAGGAAATCGAGCACATACTGCGCGTTGAAGCAGATCTGCAGCGCCGGGCCCGCGTAGTCGACCATCAGCAGCTCGTGCGCCTCGCCGAACTCCGGGCTGCTCGACGTCACGTCGACCTTGCCGCTGTCGATCTGGAACTTGACGGCCCGCGAGCGCTCGTTGGACAGCAGCGCCACCCGCTTGACCGCGTTGGTCACACGGTCGCGCTCGAACTCGATGCGCTTGTCGTTGCCCTTCGGAATCACGCGCTCGTAGGCGGGGAACTGCCCCTCGATCTTCCGCGAGATCAACAGGCGCCCGCCCGTGCGGAAGAACAGATGGTTCTCGCTCTGCTCGTACTCGATGTCCCCCTCGTCGTCGCCGAGCAGCTTCGACAGCTCGAGCAGCGTCTTCTTCGGCAGGATCACCTTCGCCTCGGACTCGCCCTTGGCGCCCGCGCGAGGCATGGTCACCAGCGCGAGGCGATGGCCGTCGGTCGCGACGAGCGTCATGCTGTCGGGCTTCAGCACCAGCTGAGCGCCGTTGAGGAAATACCGCGTGTCCTCGCTCGTGATCGCGAACTGCGTCCGCGCGACCATCTCGCGCACGGCCTTGCGCGGCAGGGTCGCCGCGGTCTCCCCGGCCGCCTCGGGGACGGTCGGAAAATCCTCGCGCGGGAGCGTCTGCATCCGCGAATCGAACCGGTCCGCCGCCACCGTGACCGAGGTGCTGTCCTGCTCGATGCGAACGTCGGTGTCGGGCAGCGCCTTGACGATCTCGTAGAGCTTCTTCGCGGGCAGGGTCAGCGAGCCGCTCTTGGCCACCGACGCCGCACAGCGGCTGCGCAGCGCGACGTCGAGATCGGTCGCCAGCAACCGCACCTCGTCGTCGCCCGCTTCCATCAGAACGTTCGCGAGAATCGGAATCGTGTTCTTGCGCTCGACGATCCCCTGGAACAACTGCAGTTCCCGCAACAGATCGCTCTTCCGGACGACAAGCTGCATGTGGCGTCGACCTCGCAGACGGGAACGGCCGCGGTCCCGTATATCTCTAACTTCAGGGAAACGATGAACAAGAAATTATACTGAAAAGAAGGGGCTGTTGAAAAGTAGAAGCGACCGGCTTAAGCCTTGACTCTCAAGACCTTAGACGGGCCGATCCGGTGTGCGTCGCCCCCCGCGCGACCTGCGCGCGTTCTGTGGGGATCCGGGCGGGTCCGGAAAGCGACCGGCCCGTCCACAGGCTCGGCCGTGGGAGCCTGTGGAAACCCTGTAAAGCTCAGCGAAATCCGTCGAGCAGGTTGTTGATAAGGGTGTTGAAATCCGCGTTGCGGCTGCGCTGATCCTCGACCTTGCGAATCGAGTGGATCACCGTCGAATGGTGCTTGCCGCCGAAGCTCCGCCCGATCTCGGGGAGCGAGGCGTGCGTCAGGTTCTTGCACAGATACATCGCGACCTGGCGCGGCATGGCCACCGATTTCGAGTTGTTTCGCGACTTCAGGTCGGCGACCTTCAGCTGGAAGTAGTCGGCCACGAACTTCTGGATGATCTCGATCGTGACGGCCTTCTCGTCGTGCGCGAGGACGTTTCTGAGCACTTCCTGGGCGAGCGCCAGGTTGATCTCGGCGCCCTTGAGCGAGGCGTACGCGACCAGACGGATGAGCGATCCCTCGAGCTCGCGGATGTTCGACTTGATCTTGCCGGCGATGTAGATGGCGACGTTGTCGGGGAGCGGGACGGCCTCGGCCTCGGCCTTCTTCTTGAGAATCGCGACCTTCGTCTCGAGATCCGGGGGCTGGATATCGGCGATCAGACCCCACTCGAACCGGGAACGGAGACGTTCCTCGAGCTCCTCCATCTCGTGCGGCGGGCAGTCGCTGCTCAGCACGATCTGCTTCTGCGCGTCGTACAGCGCGTTGAACGTGTGGAAGAACTCGTTCTGCGTCCCCTCCTTGCCCGCGATGAACTGCACGTCGTCGACCAGCAGCACGTCCACTGAGCGATAGCGCTCGCGGAAGTCGATGATCCGGTCGTACCGCAGCGCGTTGATCATCTCGTTCATGAACCGCTCGGCCGAGATATATGTGAGCTTGAAGCCCGGCTCGTGCGAGAGGACGTACCGGCCGACCGCATGCATCAGGTGCGTCTTTCCCAGACCCACGCCGCCATAGAGAAACAGCGGGTTGTACGAACGCGACGGCGCCTCGGCCACGGCCCGCGCGGCCGCGTGCGCGAACTGGTTCGACGAGCCGACGATGAAGGTATCGAAGGTGTACCGGGCGTTCAGCCCGACGCTGCCCGTCACCGGCGCCGAGACGCTTTCCACGGGCTCGACCGTCTTTTCCACCGGGGAGAGCTTCGGATCCGGCGTGAGGTCGACGGGGCCATCCGTGACGAACGTCACCGAGAGCCCTGGATTCGCGGTGTCGCGCAGCGCCTCGGTGATCACGCCGCTGTAGTGCTTCGTCAGCCAGTCCCTGAAGACCGGGTTCGGAACGCGGACGACGAGCTCGGTTCCGCGGACGCCGACGTAGACCGTCGGCTTGAACCAGGTGTAGAAGCTGTGGCTGTTGACGGTCGCCTCGATGCGGCCGAGCACCTGTTCCCAGACGTTCCCAACGGCCATTGGCTGCAACCCGTCGATCGAACCGCTGTGTTTTCGCCGGATTTTTCGGAAACCGACGAGCTTTTGCCCCTCGAACCAGGCGGTTTACGGCACCGTCACGCGGCGGACACGCGGTTTTTGCCGCAGAGACGGGCCCACAACCCCTTTCGGCATCACCAAATAGCCGCAAAATCGAGCAACCTGCGCGGATTCGCGGCGCGACTGGCCGGTTTTCCACAGTTTTTTCCACAGTTGTGGAAATCTCGCGTGGAAAGACCAGCCTCGGGGCATGCTGCCGTCCACGAATCAGCCCATCCTGACCGGGAATGACGGGAGGCGAGGACCGGTGAAGCCGCTCAAATTACCACACGCGCGGAGGCCCGTCATCCGCGATCGGAAGACGCCAGAGTGCCCCGATCGCGTTGACAGGTGGTGATGCGCTGATTACGATTGACAGTTCACTCGACCTGACGAACGCACGAAGGCGTCCCGTCCCACGGATCCGGACTCGACATGAAGCGCACGTTTCAGCCAAACAACCGGCGGCGCCGCCGTACTCACGGGTTTCTGGTCAGAATGAGCACGAAGAACGGCCGCCTGGTGCTGAAACGGCGCCGGGCGAAGGGGCGCAAGCGCCTGACCGTGTCCTCGCGCTGATCAGCCGCGCCGGGCGGTCGTCCGAAGACCCGGCCGCCGCCGCATGGACCGCCGCTTTCGCTCCAGCCGCCGGATTCGGAGGCGACAGGAGTTCCAGACCGCCTACGCCCAGGGCACCCGGGCGCACGGCCGTCTGATGACGGTGTTCGTGCTGCCGCGTGCAGACGGGCGGACGCGGCTCGGGATCGCGGCCACGAAGAAGCTGGGGGGCGCCGTCCAGCGAAACCGGGCGAAGCGCCTGGTGCGCGAGGTCTTCCGGCAGTATTCGACCCCGGCCGGCCTCGACGTCGTCGTCATTCCCCGGCAGGGCCTCGTCACCGCGTCGCTGGCCGCCATTGAAGCCGACTATGCCTCCTGTCTCCGACGCCACGCTCAGCCCGGCCGGCGGCGGTAGCAGCCCGCCCGGCGCACGCGTCGCGCTTGGGCTGCTCAGGGGCTACAAGCTACTGATTTCGCCGCTATTTACAGGGTCGTGCCGGTTCTCGCCCTCATGCTCGGATTACATGGCTGACGCGATCCGCATCCATGGGCTCGGGACGGGCGTCTGGCTCGGAGTGCGCCGGCTGCTCCGATGCCGTCCTTTCGGTGGCCACGGGTTCGACCCCGTGCGCCCTCGGCGCCGCTGAGCGTTCATGGAAAAGCGCGTCCTCGTTGCTGTCTTTCTGTCTTTCCTGGTTCTGTACGCCTACGACGCCCTGGTGCGTCCGGCCCGCCAGCCGAAGCCGTCCCCGACGGCCGCCTCGCAGCAGCAGGCAGCGCCCGATGCGGCGCCGATCCCGGAGCGTTCTCCCGCTGCGCCGGAAGATGGCCTGCCGGCTCCGTCGGTGGCGGAGGCGCCCCCCTCCGAGCCCGGGCCCGCACCCGCGCAGGTCGTGGGGGAGCAGGCCGAACGGACGCTGACGATCGAGACCCGGACTGTCATTGCAACCCTCTCGAATCGCGGCGCGCGCATCACGAGCTGGCGTCTGAAGCAGTACCGGAACGACCGGGGCGAGCCGGTCGATCTCGTGCCCGAACCGCTCCCGCCGGGGACGCCGACGCCGCTCTCGCTCCGCGTCGCGGACGCGGAGCTCACGCGCCGCCTGAACACTGCCCTGTATCGCGTGCGCGTGGACGGCGCCGATCCTGCCAATCGCCTCGTCCTCACGCGCCCCGCGACCGTCGCGTTCGAGTATCAGGACGAAGCCGGGCTGCAGGTGTCGAAAACGCTCAGGTTCGAGCCCGACGGCTACATCTTCACCTTCTCAGCCGAGGCGTCGTCGTCGAGCGGAGGCGCACTCCGGCCGTCCGTGCAGTGGGGGCCCGGTCTCGGCGACACGCTGTACGTCGCGGGCGAGAGCACGTCGTTCGCGGCGTACGTGCAGAAGCCGCAGGGCATCCTGCTCCAGAACGGCTCGGTGGAGCGGCTTCCGGCGCCGCAGCTGCGCGAGGAGCCGGTCCACGAAGGAGACTTCGCGTTCGCCGGCCTCGACGACCACTACTTCATCGCGATGCTCGTGCAGCCCGGCCCGGTGCGCGTGCGCTACGAGCCGGCGGAGCTCCCGATCGCCGGGTCTGACTCGAAGCGCGAGCTGCTGGCGTGGGAGATGTCGCTCCCAGAGGGGCGGCGCGAGGCGCGCCTCTTCTTCGGCCCCAAGGACTTCGACGTGCTGGCCGCGGTCGATCGCACGCTCGTGAAGACGATTCACTTCGGCGTGCTCGACTTCCTCGCGGTGCCGCTGCTGCGCGCGCTGAAGTGGATCAACAGCTCGATCGGGAACTACGGCTGGTCGATCATCCTGCTGACCGTGCTGATCAACCTGCTGATGTTCCCCCTGCGGCACAAGAGCGTCGTCTCGATGCGCAAGATGCAGGAGCTGCAGCCGCAGGTGAAGGCGATCCAGGACCGCTACGCGAAGTACAAGGCGACCGATCCCGAGCGGCAGAAGATGAACCAGGAGATGATGGCGCTCTACCGCGAGAAGGGCGTCAATCCGGCCAGCGGCTGTCTGCCGATGCTGCTCACGATGCCGGTGCTCTTCGCGTTCTACTCGCTGCTCTCGGTGGCCATCGAGATGCGCGGCGCGCCGTTCGCGCTCTGGATCCAGGATCTCTCGCAGCACGATCCGTACTACGTCACCCCCCTCATCATGGGGGCGACGATGCTCGTCCAGCAGCGGATGACGCCGATTGCGGACCCGACGCAGGCGAAGGTGATGATGCTGACGCCCATCATCTTCCTGTTCTTCTTCCTGTGGGCGCCGAGCGGGCTGGTGCTCTACTGGACGACCAGCAACATCCTCGCGATCGGGCAGCAGTACCTGACGAACCGGATCATCGGGGCGCCCGTCGTGCGGCAGGTCCGGCCGCCGGCCGAGCGCCGGGTGAAGAATGTCGGCGCGGGACGGACCGAGGGCGCCCGCAAGGCGTGAGCAGATCGATGACGACCGACGTCAAGGTGGCCATACGAGACTTCCTGCGCGAGATCACCGCCGCGATGGGCGCTCCGCTCGAGGTGGAGATCACCGAGGGGCCCGAGGGGTACCGGGCGAATCTCACCGGCGAAGGCGCCGACATGCTGTTGTGGCAGCGCGGCGAGGCGCTCCGGGCCGTGCAGCACATCGTCAGCACGGCGTTCCGCGCGCAGATCGGCGACGAGCATCGTGTCGTCGTCGACTGCCAGGATTTCCGGCGCGACAAGGATCTCGAGCTGAAGCAGATGGCGAAGTTCCTGGTCGAGAAGGCCCGCCGCACCGGCACGCCGCAGGAGATCGGGCCGCTCAACGCCTACGATCGCCGCATCGTCCACCTGTCGGTCGCGGAGGAACCGGGCGCCTCGTCGGAGAGCATCGGCGACGCGGCCGTGAAGACCGTCATCATCACCGCGCCGCCGGGGTCCTGAGGGCGCCGCGGCTCGCGGGCCGCGCTCCCAGCCGGGCGGGATCGTCCGATGTTCTCGACGAGCGACACCATCGTGGCCGTCGCGACGCCCATGGGGCGCGGAGGCCTGGGCGTCGTCCGCCTGAGCGGTCCCGCCGCCCACGACATCGCGCGCGCGCTGGTCCGGCGCGACGCCGCGCTGTGTCCCCGCCATGCGACCCTCGCGCGCCTCGACGGTGCGGCCATCACCGACGAGGTGGTCGTGACCTACTTCCCGCGCCCCCGCTCCTACACGACCGAGGACGTCGTGGAGATTGCCGCGCACGGGAGCCCGGTCGTGCTCCGGCAGATCGTGCGCGCCGCCGTCGAGCGGGGCGCGCGCCTCGCGCGTCCGGGCGAGTTCACCTTCCGCGCGTTCATCCACGGCCGCATCGATCTCACCCAGGCGGAAGCCGTCGCCGATCTCATCGACGCGATGACGCCGGGCCAGGCCAGGGCCGCGAGCGCGCAGCTCGACGGCCGGCTGGCGACGAGACTGCGGCAGATCGACGGCGCGCTCTTCGATCTGATCGCGCGGCTCGAAGCGTCCCTCGACTTCCCCGACGAGGGCTACCATTTCGTCGAGCCGGGCCGGCTCTCGGCCGAACTGGAGCGGATTCGCGGCGACGTGGCGCTGCTGCTCGCGCCCGCCGAGCACGGCCGCCTGATCCGCGACGGCGCGCGCGTCGTGCTGCTCGGACGGCCGAACACGGGCAAGTCGAGCCTCTTCAACGTGCTCTGCCGGGCCGAGCGCGCGATCGTGACGGAGGTGCCCGGGACGACGCGCGATGTGATCGCGGAAGCCATCGACCTCGACGGCGTGCCCGTCACGGTCGTCGACACGGCCGGCGTGCGGGAGGTGACCGACGAAGTCGAGCGCGTAGGCGTGCGTCGGGCCTCGATGGCCGCCGCGACCGCCGATCTCGTGCTCACCGTCCTGGACCTGTCGGTCCCGCTCACCGAAGCCGATCGCGATCTGCTGGACGAGACCGCCGGCCGCCGCCGGCTCGTGGTCGCCAACAAGTGCGACTGTGACCGGGCGTGGAATCCGGACACGCTGGGCGCCGGAGCCTGCTGCGTCGTGTCCGCCCTTGACGGCGAGGGCATACCGGCGCTGACGGCCGGCATCGCCGAGCGGCTTGGCGCGCGCGGGGACACCGCGGAATCCCCCGCGGTCACCAACGAGCGGCACATCGATCTGCTGCGGCGCTGCGAGGCGGCGCTCGAGCGTGCGGCCGCCTCGCTCGCGCGGCTCGGCGCGGGCGCGCCCGAGGAGATCGTCCTCGTCGACCTGAACGAGGCGCGCGAAGCGCTGGACACGATTGCGGGCCGGCGCACGTCCGATGACGTGCTGGCGCGGATCTTCGATCGCTTCTGCATCGGAAAGTGACGTGCGCGGAGAGTCGTACGACGTCATCGTGATCGGTGCGGGACACGCGGGATGCGAGGCCGCGTGGGCGGCCAGCAGCGTGGGGGCTCACGTCGGGCTCTGCTCGCTGACACGCGACACCGTGGCGCACATGCCGTGCAATCCCGCGATCGGCGGCACGGCGAAGGGACACCTCGTCCGCGAGATCGACGCGCTCGGCGGCCTGATGGGCCTGGCGGCCGACGCCACGGCGCTTCAGTTCAAGCTGCTGAACCGCAGCCGCGGTCCGGCGGTGTGGTCGCCGCGCGCGCAGTCCGACAAGCGCGCGTACGGCCGATGGGTGGCCGAGGCGCTGGAGCGCCGGCCGGGGATCGAGTGGATCGTCGGCCGCGCGGGGCGCATCGTGATCGAGTCGGGACGCGTCGCGGCCGTGGAGCTCGAGGAAGGGCCCCGACTGCGGTGCCGGGCCGTCGTGATCACGACCGGAACATTTCTGAACGGCCTGATTCACGTCGGCCGCGAGCAGCGCCCGGCCGGACGCGCGGGGGAGCCGCCGTCACGCGACCTGGCCGAGTCGCTGAAGGCGCTCGGATTCCGTTGGGGCCGGATGAAGACCGGCACGCCGCCCCGGCTCGATCGCCGCTCGATCGATTTCGAGTCGGGCGTCCGCGCGGGTGCGTTCGTCGAGGAACGGGGGGATCGGGACCCGGTGCTGTTCTCCGTGCGTTCCGACGCGGGGCTCGCGCGCAATCGCGCCTCCTGCTACCTGCTGCACACGACCGTCGAAGTTCACGAGCTG
>Ga0299913_10003361_pt1 | contig 13054 bp, 12 predicted proteins | sample RVTome_9_FD_201360 | JGI IMG/M metagenome (GOLD analysis project Ga0299913, IMG submission 201360) | Soil microbial communities from uranium-contaminated site in the Upper Colorado River Basin, Wyoming, United States - RVT155D38 (version 2) ... | reverse complement strand
AGACGGTCTCGATGGCCATCGCCACGGCTCCCCCGCCGCCGAGGCAGAGGGTCGCCAGGCCCTTGCCGCCGCCGCGGCGTCGGAGCTCGTGCAGCAGCGTGGTCAGGACTCGGGCGCCGGATGCGCCGATCGGGTGGCCGAGCGCGATGGCGCCGCCGTTGACGTTGACGCGATCCCAGTCGAAGCCGAGCTCGTTGCCATCGGCCAGGACCTGGGCGGCGAAGGCCTCGTTGATCTCGATCAGGTCGAAGTCGTCGATCGACCCGCCGACCTTCTCCACGAGGCGGCGGACGCCGGTGATCGGCGCCTCGAACAGCCACTCTGGCGCGACATCGGCCTGGGCGTACCCGGTGATCCGCGCCATCGGTGCCGCACCGTTCAACGCCTCCTCGGAGCCGATGACGAGCGCCGCGGCGCCATCGGTGATGCCGGGCGCATTGCCGGCGGTGACCGTGCCACCATCGGGCTGGAAGGCGGGTCGCAGCTTCGACAGCGCCTCGAGGGTCGAGTCCGCGCGAGGGCCCTCATCGGCCGATACGACCGTGTCGCCCTTCTTGCCCGGCACGGTGACCGGCACGATCTCGTCGTCGAAGCGGCCGGTCTCCTGGGCGGCGATCGCCCGCTGATGCGAGCGCAGCGCGAACTCGTCCTGCGCCTCGCGGGTCACGTCGTGCTTGGACGCGACACGCTCAGCGTGGAGCCCCATGTGGACATCGCAGGTCGAGCACCACAGGCCGTCGTGGACGGTCGAGTCGACGAGCGTCCCGTTGCCGAGCCGGTAGCCGGTTCGGGCCTGCGGCAGCAGGTATGGCGCGAGGTTCATGCTCTCCATGCCGCCCGCCACGATGAGATCGGCATCGCCGGCGCGAATGGCCGAGGCGCCGATCATCACCGCCTTGAGCCCCGAGCCGCACACCTTGTTGATGGTCGTCGCACTGACGCCCTCGGGAAGGCCGGCCTTCAGCGCCGCCTGGCGGGCCGGCGCCTGGCCGGCCCCGGCCTGGAGGACCTGGCCGATGATCGCCTCCTCGACCCGCTCCGGGGCGACGCCGGCCCGCTCCACGGCCGCGCGGATGGCGATGGCCCCGAGCTCGGTGGCCGGAGTGGTCGAGAGACCGCCGCCGAACTTGCCGATGGGCGTCCGAGCGGCGGACAGGATGTACACGTCACGCATGACACGCATGGTACGCCGAAGCCGCGGGACAGAGGATCGAACCGTCGGGTGGAGGTCTGCTTGTAGCGCCATCGACAATTGAATGGTCGTCCGCTGTCCGCCGTCATACCAGGCAATGGAGCAGATCGTTCCAGGGAGGAGCGAGTGGAGCAGCACCTGATCGAGCGGGCGAAGCGAGGCGATCGAAACGCCTTCTCCGAGCTCGCCCCGGGCCTGGGCGACCGACTCTACGCGGTGGCGCATCGGATCCTGCGCGATCGTGAGGTGGCCGGCGACGTGGCCCAGCAGACCCTGATCAAGGTGTGGCGTGAGCTGCCCGGCCTGCGGAGCACCGATCATTTCGACGGTTGGTCGTATCGGCTGGTTGTCAACGCCTGCTACGACGAGCTGCGACGCCGCCGTCGGGCAGGTCCTGACCTCTCCCTCCTCGAGACCGATGATGTGACGCCGGACGTGCAGCTCACCGTTGCCGACCGTGACCAGCTGGACCGCGGCTTCGAACGGCTGTCACCCGATCACCGGGCCGTGATCGTCCTCACCTTCTACCTGGACTATACGGCGCCCGAGATCTCTCGGGTCCTGGGGGTTCCGGTCGGGACGGTGCGTTCGCGGCTTCACTACGCCAAGCAAGCAATGCGAGCGGCGCTGGAGGCGGATCGCCGCCCCGCCCTCGACGCGAGGGAGTGGGCATGAATCGCCGGAGCGACATCGACCAGCTCATGCGTGAATGGGTGGACCTTGGCGAAGATCGCCTGCCGCTCCACCACCTCCACGGCGCGCTCGCCGAGATCGAAACAACCCGACAGCGCGGTGCCGTATCGGCGCTGCTGGAGGATTTCCTGATGCGTTACCAACCAATTGCCGCCCCGCTGGCGATCGCCGCTGTCCTTTCGGTGGCGATCGGGGTGGCGGCAGTCGTCATCCAGCCCGCTCCCGCCGGGCCTGACCCGAGCCCCACATCGGGCGCGACCAGCGATGCGATCCCCACCCAGACCGAGGCGCCCAGCCCCACCGTGGCGACGGCGCCGCCGAGCCCGACGCCCGCCGCGGAGAGGACGCTGCAGGCCGGTGGGGCGGCAGTCCCGTTCAGCCTCACGGTCCCCTCCGAGTGGGAGCGCGATGAGCGGAGCCTTCCCACGGTGTTCCAGGTCGACACGAAGATAGACACTCTGGACGTCTTCGGCAGGTGGCTCTTCTTCTTCGCTCCGGAGACCGACGAGACGGTCGAGGCGCGGCTCAACCGTTTCGTGTCGAACCCCCAGTTGCTGGTCACGGAGCCGGAGCCGATCAGCCTTGGCGGCGCCTCGGGATTCGTGGTTGATGTTCGACTCAACCCTGAGGATCCTCCCGAGCCGCGCGCGTGTTCGCGCTTCGACAGCTGTCTGTTAATCACGGCCGGCGCCGGCGGCTGGCTCATCCTCCCCGACCGACCCAATCGGATCTGGATCGTCGACGTCGCCGGAGACACGGTCCTCATCGGCACGTCTGCGATCGAGGGCGCGTTCGAGTCGTGGACGACGACCGTGGAGGCTGTCCTCGCAACCATCGAGTGGCAGGCGATCGGCAGCGCAGGCAACCTGGAGACGATGACCGTCGGCCGAAGCATTCCATCCACCATCGACGAGTAGCTCCTTCTGGCGGATGACCGTCGGTGTCCGGCCGGCAGCCCACCCGCACCTTAAGCCCCATCGGAAGACAGGAGGCCCAATAATGTCCACCTATCCTCAACTGGCCGGTTACCGTCGACTCAGCGTATTCAGATTGAGCCTGCTCGTTGCAGCGTTGACGATCTTGCTGATCCCGACGCCAACATCGGGAGCGGTGATTGAGCACACAACCGTCCCTCTCGAAGGCCTTGAGTTCCCGGATAACCCCTGCGGCGAGGGTCTCGTCCACACGGACGGGGCGCTCCACATCCTGATCACGATGACGGTGAACGACAATCGGGTCTCCGGATCCGTCCACTTCCAGCCGCAGGGAGCGAAACTCGTCGGGTTGGAGAGCGGCGACGCATACGTGGGCACTGGCGTGACCAGGGAGTCATTCAGCGAGAGCCTGACCAACGGCCAGGCCACCATGACATTCGTGGACAACTTCCGGATCATCGGCAAGGGGCAGACCGCGAACTGGTTGGTCCATATCGTCACTCACGTCGCCGTTCGGGCAGACGGAACGGTATCCGCCAACGTCGACCTCGAACGGATCGACTGCCGTTAGCCAACCGCTGCCAGCAGCGGTTCTTTACCGATCACCCACCCACTCGGCCGCCGGGCACGCATGGGTCCGGCGGCCGAAATCGACGCGGCAGAGGTCAGGAGTCGCCTTCCCTTCCCTTCTCGTCGAACAGGTAGGCGATCTTGTCGCCCCAGTTCGCCTGGACGACGCGCATCTTCGTCTTCAGGGTCGGGGTCAGCTCGCCGTCCTCCTCCGACAGGGCGCGCGGCAGCAGGGTCGTGCGACGCGGTCGCTCGTAGATCGCGAAGGCGTCGAGCGCGCGCTTCACCTCGCCGTCGAACAGCTTCTGGACCTCGCGCTGCTCGATGAGCTGCTCCGGCGGCATCTCGGCCAGCCCGTTGCCGGCGGCCCACGTCCCGAGCTCCTCGAAGTCGGGCGCGATCAGCGCGCCGGTGTACGCCTGGTTGTCACCCAGGATCACCGCCTGCGCGATGAACTTCGACGCGGACAGCGCGGCCTCCATCGGCCCGGGTGAAACGTTCTTGCCATTGCCGAGGACGATGATGTTCTTCAGCCGATCCGTGATCTTGATCCGGCCGATGTCATCGAGCTCGCCGATGTCGCCGGTATGGAACCAGCCGTCGGAGTCGATCGCCTTCGCCGTCTCCTCCTCGTTGTTCAGGTAGCCGAGCATGACCTGCGGCCCGCGAACGCAGATCTCGCCGGTGCCCTCGTCGATCTTCACCTCGGTCGATGGCGCCGGCGTGCCGACCGTCCCGAACAAGAAGTCGTGCGGCCGGTTGATGCTCACGAACGGGCTCGTCTCCGTCAGGCCGTAGCCCTCGAGGATGAGGAGGCCCATGCCGAAGAAGAACTCGCCAACCTCGCGGGCCAGCGGCGCCGAGCCGGAGACCATGTAGCGGATGTTGCCGCCGGTGCGGGCGCGGATCTTCTTGAACACGATCGCGTCGGCGATCTTGAGCTGGAACTTCAGCATCGGGGAGTTCGAATTGCCGGCGACGTGGTTCGCGTACTTCTGCTCGCCGAGGCCCATCGCCCAGTGGAAGATCTTCTGGCGAGTGGGCGGGCCGGCATCCACGGTGGACTTCACGCGTCCGTAGACCCGCTCGTAGAACCGTGGGACGGCGGCGAGGATCGTCGGCTGCACGTCCGCCATGTTCTGCGCGAGGCGCTCGATGAGCGGCTCGGCATAGGCGACGGTGGCACCCAGGCCCAGCGGGAGGAACTCGCCCGCCACGCGCTCGAAGATGTGGGACAGGGGCAGCCACGAGAGGAACACGTCCTCCTCGGACAGGTCGATGACCTGGTTGACGGCCTGGAAGTTGAACAGGATGTTGGCGTGCGTGAGCATCGCGCCCTTCGGGTTCGCGGTCGTCCCCGAGGTGTGGATGACGGTGACGAGCTGGTCACCGGTGATCGACTGCCAGCCCTCGCGCCACAGCCGCCGCTCGGCCGGGTCGTTGGTGGCGCGCGCCATCACGTCGTCGAAGGTCAAGGTGCCCTCGGGGAACTTGCCCGAGGGATCCATGGTCACGACGTGCTGGAGCGTCGGGACCTGGGACCGGATGCCCTCGATCTTGGCGGCCTGCTGCGCGTTCTCGACGATCACGAGCTTGGCGCCGACGTTGTTGAGGATGAACGCCGCCTGGCCGGGCTCCGACTGCGGGTAGATCGGTGCCGTCATCGCACCGGTCGCGAGGGCCGCGAGGTCGCCGATGACCCACTCGGGTCGCGTTCGACCGACGACGCACGCCGCGTCACCCGGGCCGAGGCCGAGATCACGCAGTCCCAGCGACAGCTCGGTGACCCAGTCCCACGTCTCCCGATACGTCCGGCTCACCCAGCCGCCCTCACCCGCCTCTCCCTCGGCGCGCTTCGACTTCGGTGCCTTCCAGCGAATGGCCTCGCGATCAGGGAAGCGTTCGACCGCGCGGTGGACGAGGTCGATGAGGTTCGCCGCATCGCGGTGAGGCGGAACCTGCAGAGGCTCTCCCTGGGCAAGCATGGGCCTGGTCGTCGATGCCTGGGCGGTCGTCATCGGTGAACCTCTCTCCTCCTCAGCCTTCGCGGCGCAATCCGTCGAGCAGCTGCTGCGCGACGATGAGCCGATGGATCTGGTTGGTGCCTTCGTAGATCTGCGCCCCCTTGGCGTCGCGCATGAGGCGCTCGACCGGATTGTCGCGCGAGTAGCCCGCCCCGCCATAGATCTGGACGGCATCGGTCGTGACGCGCATCGCGACGTCCGACGCGTACCACTTGGCCATGCTCGACGGGGCGTTGATGGGCTGCCCGGCATCTCGCAGCCGCGCCGCCCGCCAGGTGAGCAGACGCGCCGCGTCGACGCCGACCGCCATCTCGGCGAGCATGCCCTGGATCATCTCCTGGTCCGCGATGGCGCGGCCGAACTGCCGGCGCTGGAGCGCGTACCGCGCCGCGAGCTCGAGCGCATTGCGCGCCAGGCCCGTGCAGGCGGCCGCGATGCTGATGCGCCCCGCCCCGAGCGCCGAGAGCGCGACCCGCAGCCCGTCGCCCTCCTCCCCAAGCCGGCTGGCCGCGGGCACGCGAGCCTCCTCGAATACGAGCTCGTAGCCGGTCGTGCCGCGGATCCCCATCTTCCGCTCCTTGGTGCCGAGCCGAAATCCGGGGGTGTCGGACTCGACGACGAAGGCGGTGATCCCTGCCTTCCCCTGCGACCGGTCGACGGTGCCGAAGACGATGTAGCGAGCGGCCTCCCCGCCGTTGGTGATCCAGATCTTCGTCCCGGTCAGCAGGTAGTCGTCGCCATCGCGCACCGCGGCAAGCGCCAGGGCGGCCGCGTCGGATCCTGCCTGCGGCTCCGTGAGCGCGAAGGCACCGAGCTCGCGCCCGGCGGTCATCGGCGGGAGGTATCGGTCCTTCTGCTCGTCGGTGCCGTTGGCGAAGATGCAGAGCTGGCTGAGCACGTGGACGCTCAGGCTGACGGCCAGCGCCATGTCGGCGGCCGCGATCTCCTCGGCGGCGAGCGTCCACTCGAACGTGCCGAGCCCGGCGCCACCGTACGCCTCGGGGTACGGGAGGCCGGTCAGGCCGAGCTCACCGGCTCGCTCGAACAGACCCCGGTCGTAGCGCTCCTCCTCGTCCCGCTCCGCGGCGCCCGGCGCCACCTCGCGCTCGGCCCACTCGCGCACCGTGTCGCGAACGGTCCGCTCCTCCTCGCTGAGGGCGAACGGGTCGCGGGTCGGTGCGCTCTCGACGGCCATCAGGCGATCTTGTTTCCCCGCTCGTCGTACCGATAGAAGCCGCGGCCGGTCTTGCGTCCGAGGTGGCCCGCGGTGACGAGCTGGCGCAGCAGCGGCGCGGCGCGGAACTTCGGGTCGCCGAATCCGCGGTACAGGACGTCCATGACGTTGAGCATGACGTCGTTGCCGATGAAGTCACTGAGCTCGAGCGGGCCCATCGGGTGGTTGAGCCCGAGCTTCGCGCCGGTGTCGATGTCCTCGGCCGTGCCGGTCGACTCCATCAAGGCGAAGATCGCCTCGTTGATGAACGGGCCGAGCATCCGGTTGACGAGGAACCCGGGCATGTCCTTCGACTTGATCACCGTCTTGCCGACATCCTCCGCGAACGCCTTGCACGCCGCGTAGGTCGCGTCGTCGGTCTCGAGGCCGCGGATGATCTCGATGAGCTGCATGACCGGCACCGGCGAGAAGAAGTGCAGGCCGATGAAGCGCTCTGGCCGATCGGTGGCGGTGGCCAGGGCGGTGATGCTGATCGAGCTGGTGTTGCTGGCAAAGATCGCGTCGGCGTCGGCAGTTCGAGTCAGGGCCGCCCACGTCTCACGCTTCACGGCCTCGTCCTCGAACACCGCTTCGATGACGATGTCGTGTCCGGCGGCCGCACCGGTTCCCTCGGCGGTCGCGATGCGGCCCAGCAGGTCGTCCGCCGCGGATTGCTCGAGCTTACCCTTGTCGACCTGGCGCGCCAGGTTGGCGCCGATGCGGGCCGTCCCCTTCTCGGCCAGCTCGGCGGTGCGATCGGACAGGGTGACCTGCTTGCCGGCGGCGGCGCTGACCTGGGCGATCCCGTGCCCCATCAGCCCGGCGCCGATGACGAAGACGCGTTCGATGCTCATAGAAGGGAAAGCCTACCAGCGCAGGTCGCGATTCGGTTGCCGATGCGGGCCGGGGTTGCGGATCCCATACTGGCGTCATGGCTCGCATCGAGAAGCTCAACCCGGAGACCATGCGCCCGCCCGCCGGGATGTACTCGCACCTCGCCCGCGTGCCTGCGGGCGCCGAGCTCATCGTCGTCGCCGGGCAGGTCGGCATCGGGTCCGATGGCAGCGCAGGCGACTTCGAGGATCAGTGCGCGCAGGCGTTCGCGAACGTTGGTGCCGCGCTCGAGGCCGCCGGCAGTGGCTGGGCAGACGTCGTCCAGACGATGACGTTCCTGACGCGGCGCGAAGACCGGCAGCGCCTGCGGGAGTGGCGAAACGCCACGTACGCCGACCTCTTCCCGGACGGGCGCTACCCGCCCAACACGCTCCTCGTCGTCGACGCGCTGGCGACCGACGACCTCCTCATCGAGGTCCAGGCGATCGCCGCGATCTGACCCCGGACGTCCCAGCGACGGGCTCGTTCAGCGCTCGAGCAGGCGCTCCGCGGCGGTCATCGGATCGAGTTCGCGGTCAGCCACTGACTGAACGGTCGCGTCCCACGACGTATCGGACGCGGCGCGCCGAGCGGCGAGATCGGCGAGGGCGCGACGAACCTGGCTGGCTGCACGCTCCCGCGCTGCCAACGGCGATCGCGCCTGGCTGCGGTGCGCATCGATCGCATCGGCCAGCGCGGCGACCCCCTCGCCGTTCGCAGCGGTGGTGACCATCACCGGCGGCGGTTTCCGCTCCACGCGACCGCCGGCGGTCGAGAGCATGGCGCGCAGCTGTCGCGCGGCTCGGTCCGCCCCGGGCCGGTCGCCCTTGTTGACCGCGATCAGATCCGCGACCTCCAGGAGGCCGGCCTTGATGGCCTGCACCTCGTCCCCCATCTCGGGGACCTCGACCACCACGGTCGTCTCGGCCAGCCGTGCCACCTCGACCTCGGACTGGCCTGCCCCGACCGTCTCGATGAGCACCGGGTCGTAGCCGGCGGCGTCGAGCGCGGCCGCGGCGATCCAGGTCGTGGCCGCCACGCCGCCGAGCTCGCCACGCGAGGCCATGGAGCGCATGAACACGTCGCGGTCGGCGGCGTGCTCCATCATTCGGATCCGGTCACCGAGGATCGCGCCGCGCGTGTAGGGCGAGGACGGATCCACGGCCAGGATGCCCACGCGCCTCCCCCGCCCCCGCCACACCCCGATGAGCGCGTTGACCAGCGTCGACTTGCCGCTGCCCGGCGGACCGGTGATGCCGATCACGTGCGCCCCGCGTCCGGCCGCGAACAGCTCCGGCAGCAGCGGACGGACCGATGGGTCGCCGCCCTCGATCCGCGTCAGCAGGCGAGCGAGCGGGCGACGCTTTCCCGTTCCGAGCTCATCGACCATCGGTCGCCAGCGTATATACCGGATATACGCGCCGCCTCATGCGCGCCGAACGTGCTCGCGGAAGTAGCGGGCGATCTCGCCGATGCTCGTCCCGGGGCCGAAGATCTCGGCGACCCCGACCTCCTTGAGCTTCGTCACGTCGGCATCGGGGATGATCCCGCCGGCGGCCACCAGGACGTCGTCCATCCCCCGCTCCCGGAGCAGCTCGACCGTCTTCGGCAGCAGCGCCATGTGCGCCCCGGACAGGATCGACAGGCCCACGACGTCGACGTCCTCCTGCTCGGCGGCATCGGCGATCATCTCCGGCGTCTGGCGCAGCCCGGTGTAGATCACCTCGAACCCCTCGTCGCGCAGGCCGCGGGCGAGAACCTTGGCACCACGGTCGTGGCCGTCGAGGCCCGGCTTGGCGATGAGGATGCGGATCGGCGTGTCGGTGCTCATGTGCTCCCCACTTTACCGATGAGACCCATGAATTCGGCGCGGGTCCTGGCGTCGCGGCGGAACGTTCCGACCATGCTGGAGGTGACCATCGTCGCCTCCTGCTTCTTCACGCCGCGCATCATCGTGCACAGATGCGTCGCCTCGATCACGCACCCGACGCCCTTCGGCTCCAGCTTCTCCATCAGGAAGTCGGCCACCTGGACGGTGAGCCGCTCCTGGACCTGGAGGCGCTGTGCGTACATGTCGACGATGCGCGGGATCTTCGACAGCCCGATCACCCGCCCCTTCGGCAGGTAGCCGATGTGGGCCTTGCCGATGAACGGCAGCAGGTGGTGCTCGCAGAGGCTGAAGAACTCGATGTCGCGGACCACGACCATCTCGTCGTAGTCGACGCTGAAACACGCGCCGTTGATCAGCGCGTCTGGATCGACGTGGTAGCCCGCCGTCAGCTCGTCGTACATCCGCCGCACCCGTTCCGGCGTGCGCGCGAGCCCCTCGCGGGATGGATCCTCCCCGATCTCGGCCAGGAGCGTGTGGACAGCCTCTTCGAGCGAGGCGCGCGGTGCGGTCATCGGGCGAATGATACGGCCTTCACCTTCGCCGCTCTGTCGGGCCGGCCGGCGGTTCGCTACACTCGACCACGCCCATCCGACGCTCCGACGACCACGCGACAGAGGCAGCCATGATCCGACATCAGAGCTCGAGATCGAATCGGTTGGGCATCCTGGGGATGGGTGGCCGCGACGCACTGGCCGATGCCCTGGCCCGCCGGCTCGACGACGACTGGCACTGGCTCCGCCATGTATCGCCTGGCGCGGCGGAGTCCGTGGACGCGGTGCTCGTAGGACCCGGCGGCACCTGGGCCCTGACCGAGGACGGCGAGCGTGGACGCTTCGCGCGGCGCAACGGCCACTGGTACCGATGGAACCGCTCGACCGAGTCGTGGATCCCCTGGGACCCCGCCCCGATCACCGGCGCCCGTCTCGCCGCTCGCCGCCTGGGTCTCTACCTGGAGCGGGCCGCCCTCCCGGGCGACGTTCGGCCGGTCCTCGTGCCCTCGGACGCGATGGCCGTCCAGCTCGAGCCCGGCGACCCGATCGCGGTGCTCATCGAGCGCGACCCGGAGCACCTCGCGGCGCAGGCCGTTGCGAATCCCGCCCTCAGCCGGCCGCAGATCGATCGGATCGTCGCGCTGCTGGATCCTCGGCAACCGCTGCCGCAGCTGGCTCCCTCGACACCTCACGGGTGAGCGAGGCAAAGACGAGAACCACGGTCGCCCCGGCAACCCAGCCCGCGATGACGTCCGTCGGGTAGTGGACCCCGGTCCACACGCGCGACAGGCCGATCAGGAAGACGAGGACGGTCACGACGCCGTAGACGCCGAGCTGCGCCCAGTGCGGCAGGAACGAGCGGCTCACCAGGACCGCCAGGACCCCGTAGGCGACCATCGAGAGGCTCGCGTGGCCCGATGGAAAGCTGAAGCCATGCTCCGCGAAGATCGGCTCCAGCAGGTCGGGGCGCTCGCGGGCCACCGTCGACTTGGTGATCTCCACGCCAAGCGAAGCCAGTGCGATGACCGCGGCGCCGATCGCGCCGTGGCGCCAGGGCCCGGCCGCGACGCCCACCACGAGCGTCAGCACCGCCACGAGCGTCACCGCGCCCGTCGACCCCAGCTCGGTGATCGGGCCGAGGAAGCTGAGCGTCTCGGTGCGGTCGGCGGCCCGAACGGACTCGATGACGGCGCGGTCGAATCCGTCGCTGGCCCCGGTGATCACGAGCAGCGCGATGCCGATGAAGGCGACGAGGCCGCCGCCAAGGAACGATGCCGTGGGGTGATGGGTCATGGCCGGGCAGTCTAGGACGGCCGCGTATCATCCGCATCCGTGAGCACCCCGAGCGGCCGCGCCGCGGTCGCGCTCCTCGCCGTCACCGGCGCGCTGCTGATCGCGTGGCTGGTCCCCCCGACCGCCGTGGTCCTGGTCTGGCCGATCCTGTTCGTGGTCCCCGGCTGGGCGATCGTGTCGCGGCTCCGACCCCGGGTCGACACCGGCGGCCGCATCGGCCTGGCGGTGGTCATCTCCGTCGCCGTCTCCACGCATCTCGTGTACTGGCTGAGCACCCTGGCCGGGGCGTATCAGCGGGGCATCGTGTTCCTGGTCGCGGCGATCCTCGCGGCGCCGATCCTGGTGACGGCGTGGCAGGGCGAGCGGCCGCGCCTGCGGATCCGAGGCGCGTCTCGCGCCGCGGTGGCTGTGGCCGGCGTGGCCGCCGGGTTCGTGGGGCTGACGCTCGGCGTCGGGCTCTGGCGGGTCACGCCGGCCGGCGTCACATCGGGCGGCTCGAACTGGAGCGACCTCGGCGTCCACCTGTCGATCGCCGAGACGCTGAACGCCGGGGCGAGCTTCCCGCCGGAGGTCCCGTACTTCGCTGGCGAGCCGCTCGTCTACCACTGGTTCGCCGACTTCCACGCCGCCATCCTGGCCGAGGCCGCCGAGGCCTTCTCGATCCCGGCGATGATCGTCCAGTCGTCGATCCTGGCCGGCGTCCTGGCGCTCCTCGTCGGCTCCCTGGCGCGCCGCCTGGTCCGGGATCGCGGCGCGCGCGTCGGCGTCCTCGCCGCGATCCTCGTCGTCTTTGCCGGAGGCCTCGGATACATCCGGCTCATGGGCGACGTCATGGCCGGTGCCGGCAGCCCGCTCGAGCTCGTCGCGCGCAACTCCTACGACAACCAGTGGCTGACCGAGTGGCCCTACTTCCGGATCCCATCGGTGATGGGGACCGGGCTGCTGGCGCATCGAGCCACGACCGCCGGGCTGCCGATGCTGGTCGGGGCGGTGCTCCTGCTGGTCGTCGCATTGCCCACGGCCGCGCAGCGCCGCGCCGGATGGCGTGACCGTCCCGCGATCCTCGTCGCTGCGGGCGTCATGGGCGCCTTGCTGGCGCCGTTCCACTTCTTCTTCCTGCCGCTCTTCCCGCTGATCGCGCTGGCCTGGATCGTCGTCGGCGGCCGGCTGATCGACCGCGATGCGCCGCGAAACGCCCTGCTCCTCCTGGCGCCGTTCGCACTCGCCGCGCCGTTCGTCATCGGTCCGGCGCTCCAGTCGGCCGGATCCGGCTCCCTGCGCCTCGTCCAGCTCTGGCCGTCGGCGCCGGTCGGCGACGGATTGGCGGCGGTCGCCTTCTTCTACGTGACGAACCTGGGAGTGCCGTTCTCCCTCGCCCTCGTCGCACTGCTCGTCGGAGGGCTGCCGCGTCGAGCGTTCCTGGCCGCCTGGATCATCGGCCTCTTCGTCATTCCGAATGTCGTGGTCGTGAGCGTCGTCGACTTCGATATGAACAAGGTCTTCCAGGCGATGTGGGTCGGGGTCGCCATCGCCGCCGCATGGCTGATCCGTCGCTGGCCGTTGCCGGCCGTGGTCGTCGTGCTCGTCCTCAGCGTCCCGTCACCGTTGCTCGTCGCCGGCTGGACGGCGACCTCGAACTACCAGGTGCTCTCGCCGGCACAGGCGGCGGCGGCCGACTGGATCGCCGACGAGACGCCGCCCGATGCCGTCTTCGTGACCGACGGCTGGGTCAACTCGCCGACCGATGCCGCCGGCCGCAGGCGGCTCACCACCTTCGGACCGTACATCGCGAACCTCGGCTTCTCACCGGACGAGCGGATCAGCCACGTGACGACGATCTACTGCGGCGGGGATCCGGGGCTCTCAACCGATCTCATGC
>Ga0299913_10003360_pt1 | contig 13054 bp, 10 predicted proteins | sample RVTome_9_FD_201360 | JGI IMG/M metagenome (GOLD analysis project Ga0299913, IMG submission 201360) | Soil microbial communities from uranium-contaminated site in the Upper Colorado River Basin, Wyoming, United States - RVT155D38 (version 2) ... | reverse complement strand
CGTGCCCGGCGACCGCCGCGAGGGGGACCGAGTTCAGGTAGTCGAGCACGATCCGGCGTCTCGTCCCGCTCGTCCGGGGGCCGTCGATGTACGCACGGACCGACGCGGTGGCCATCTGCCGGAGCTTTTCGCGCGGAGAGGTGGTGATCCCGCGCTCGGAATGCCGGAACTTCTCGATCTGCGTGGCGAGCGTGCTCGCGCCCGAGACCGACCCCTCCGCGCCCATACGGCGGGCGAAGAGCGCCACCACGGACCCGAGCAGCCGATCCCATTCCACGGCCGGGTTGCGGAACCGGGGTCCCGCGTCGAGGAGCTCCCGGTTCTCGATGAAGAGCAGCGTCCGCACCACGAGGGGAGGGATCGCGTCGAAGCCCTCGTAGATCGTCTCCGGGTGCCGCGTCCGATAGAGAGAGCTCCCGGAGCGGTCGAGGAGCTCGAGCCCCGCCTGCGCCTTCTCGCGGTACAGGGGGAAGAGCCCCAGGTCACGGGCCTCGGCGAACCGGGGCGTGACCCGCGCCTGGGCCACGATGTCGAAGCCGCGGCTCTCGAGCGCGGGGAGAAGCTCGGGGAGCGAGGCGTATCCGAGCCGGCGATCGTACGGTCCGTCCTCCGGGCGCGCCGCGAGCGCGGCGGGGCCCGGCTCGACCGAGTATCCGATCTCCTCGCTCCAGTCGGCCGCTACGTGCGCCTGGAGCCAGGACGTCCGCACCTCGATGACGGCGGCGAGAGCGCCGACGAGGGCGACGGCGAGGACGATCCAGGGCCAACGCCGCCGGCGACTCCTTTCCGGCTCGGCTAGCGCCTCGTCGTCACCATCCGATGCCGGGAGCTCGCGGCGGTCGAGCGACTCTGCCTCGCGCGGCCGCGTCATGCCGCGGTCCGAGCGCCGCTCGCCGTGTCCACGGGAACGGTTCTTCGCAACGTGCCCCCCTGTGCCCGCCCCTCCGGATGCCGTGTGTCCCACGAAAACCGAGACCGTCTGATGATGTCCGGGAGCGCGTTCCTTCGCCAGCCGCGCGCATTGCGGGAGGACGGGTACTCGTGAGTATTGCAGGGGATCACGTCCACCCCCAACGCGGCCCTCGGGCGCGGAAGCTCACGGAGCACCCACGATGAGACTGAGTACGAAGCTCCTCCTGGGCCTCGTCCCCGCCGTCGCCGTGATCATGGTGCTGTACGCCGGGTGGGCGATCGAGCACCGCGAGCGCTCCCTCACGGCACAGGCCCGGGGCGAGGTCCGGGCGTACTCGGATGCCGTAGGGGTCGCCTTCGAGCACGCGTTTCGCGATCTCCAGTTCCGGGACATGCAGGCGATCCTGAACGAGGTGGGGCGCCAGCCGCAGGTCTTCGGGGTCGTGATCTACAACCCGCTCGGCGCGGTGGTCATGCGGTCCGAGGGTCTCGAGTCGCGAGACGTCGTCGAGCCCGGCTGGGTCCGCCAGGTGGCGCGCGCGGGGGTGACCGTGGATCTCGAGCGCGCGATGGGTGACCAGCAGGTGTATTCCGTGCTGCGGTCGATCCAGGAGCCGGATGGGCGCGTGACGGGCGTCCTCGAGGTCATCCAGCCGCTCTCGCACGTCGAGGAGGAGAAGGCCCGCACCCGCCAGCGCTTCATCCTGAACACGCTCACGCTGATCGCCGCCCTCGCGTTTCTCACCGTATGGCTCCTCAGGCGGCTCGTCGACCGGCCACTCCAGCGGTTCCTCACGACGATACGCGGGCTGGGGGCCGGCGATCTGTCGTGTCGCGTGGGGGAGACGGCGTCGGGACGGGAGCTGGCCGAGGTCGGGCGCGAGTTCGATCGAATGGCCGACTCGCTGGAGGCGGCCCGGCTCGCGATGCTGCAGGAGGCGGAGGAGCGCGTGGCGCTCGAGCAGCGCGTCCGGGAACAGCAGCGTCTCGCGTCGATGGGTACGCTGGCGGCGGGCGTCGCGCACCAGATCTCCGCGCCGCTGAACGTCATCGACGGCCGAGCGCGGCTGCTCCTCGAGCGACGGACCCCCGCCGGCGAAGCCGACCGGAACCTGCGGGCCATCCTCGAGCAGACCAATCGGATCGCCCGTATCGTGCGTGCCCTGCTGGACTTCGCGCGCGGCCCGGAGCCTCGCCGCGACGTGGTCGACCTCCCGCGCGTAGCGCGTGCGGCGGTCCAGCGCGTCGAGCCGGCGCTCGAGGCCGCGGAGCTCGAGTGTCGGACCGATCTTCCGGACGCGCTGCCGGTGTGCGGCGACCGTGACCTGCTGGAGGAGGTGCTCGTGATCCTGCTGGACAACGCGATCGAGGCCGTGCAGGAGGCCGGCGGCGGCGCGCTCGGCGTGAGCGTGTCGGTCGCGGACGGTCATGCGCTGATTCGCGTCCACGACACCGGCGCGGGCGTATCGGATGATGTGGCCCCACACGTGTTCGACGCGTTCTTCACCACGAAGCCGGGGGGGACGGGCCTCGGTCTGGCGATCGCCAGGGACTTCATCGAGCGTATGGGCGGCGAGATCGACATTCGAACGGACGGAGAGACCGTCGCCTCGGTCACGCTGCCGCTCGCCGTCGCGGGGTCGCAGGCGCCGCGGCGCCCCGGTGACGGGGATTCGCGGTCCGGACCGGCGGGAGGGAACGATGGTGGCTGAATCCGTCCTTCTCGTGGAGGACGACCGCGATCTGCGGGAGTTCCTCTCCGAGGTGCTCGGCCAGGCGGGGTACGCCGCGACCGCTTTCGCGACCGCGGATCTCGCCCTCAAGGCCCTCGACGAGGGAGCCGAGGCGGACCTCGTGGTCACGGACCTCATCCTCCCGGGGAAGCGGGGTCACGAGCTGCTCGAGGAGCTCCGGCGCGGCCGCCCCGAGCTCAACGTCATCGTGATCACGGCGTTCGGCTCGATCGACTCCGCCATCGAGATGATCAAGAAGGGCGCGTACGACTACCTCGCGAAGCCCGTGCAGCCCGACATGCTCCTGCTCGCCGTGGAGCGAGCGCTGGAGGACAGCCGTCTCCGTCGCGAGCTGGCCCGCCTGCGGAAGATGGACGCGGTGACGCCGCCCGGCTTCATCGGCGCGAGCCGGCCGATGCAGGCCCTTTTCGACCTCATCCGGCGGGCGGCCGGGGCCCGGCACCCCGTGCTCGTCACCGGGGAGAGCGGGACGGGGAAGGAGCTCGTCGCCCGCGCCCTCCACACCCTCTCGGGCAGACGGCCGTTCGTGCCGGTGAACTGCAGTGCGCTTCCCGAGCACCTGCTCGAGTCCGAGCTCTTCGGCCACGAGAAGGGGGCGTTCACCGGCGCGGACCGGGATCGTCCGGGGCTGTTCGAGGCCGCGCACCGGGGCACGCTCTTCCTCGACGAGATCGCGGATCTGCCCCAGCCGCTCCAGCCCAAGCTGCTGCGCGCTCTCGAGGAGGGCGAGGTGCGCCGGGTGGGCGCGACCGACACCCGCCGGATCGATGTCCGGCTGGTCGCCGCGACCAACCGGGATCTGGAGGCCGCGGTCAAGGAGGGCAGGTTCCGCGAGGACGTGTTCTGGCGGCTGAACGTCCTCCACATCGCGGTGCCGCCACTTCGCGAGCGCGCGGCCGACGTCCCGCTGCTCGCGGAGCGCTTCCTGGATGCGGCGACGAGCGACCGCAGGCCCCGCACGCCGGCGCGCATCGCCCCGGACACGATGGCGCTGCTGACCGCATACGCATGGCCGGGGAACGTGCGCGAGCTCCGGAACGCGATCGAGCGCGCCGTGACCCTCTCGACGACCGATGAGCTGCGGCCGGATGATCTGCCGGAACGCATCCTCGCGGGGGCGCGGGCGGCGGCCCTCGTCTCCCGCTCGGTCGCCCAGGAGGTACCGCTCAGGGACGTCGAGCGCGCCTACACGCTCGAGATCCTGCGCCGTGTGGGCGGAAACAAGTCACGTGCGGCCGAGATCCTCGGCATGGACCGGAAGACGCTCTACCGGAAGCTCGAGGAGTACGGCGAGAGCGCGTAGCCGGCACCGTCCCATTCTCGCGCGGACCGCCGAGGGCCGGGTGAAGTCGACCTTCCCGTTGAACGCCCGCACGGCCGTGGCGGGCCACGCGGACAGATCTCCGTCCGGCGCCTCGCCGCTGTAGCGATTCGCCACGGGCCGAATCGCGCTTGATGAGCGCCCGATCCAGTCACGCGGGGCAAGCCTCCCCGGGCCCCGTCTGGACTCCCATCGCGCATTCCACCATGCAACCCATTGTCGTATCGATGGTTACGAGGGTCGGTGAGCGTGGCCCGAACGATGCCTCGTGTGACCGCGGACGGCGACGGAGGGCCGCGTCATGGGGCCTCCCGGAGGGGCGCGTGGACGGCGAAAAGGACGTCGCGACACATCGAGATGAACCAGCACGAATCGATGGGCGGGGTGGCACGGGCCACGCGTTGGATCACGTTGACCATGGCGCTTCTGGGGTGGCTCGAGCCGGCGGCGGGCGCGGCACAGTCCCGGGTGGGGCTCGAGGCGCAGGCGGGCTTGACCGTCCCCACCGGGCGGCTCGGGGGGCTCACGGACCCCGGCGCCAGCTTCGGGTTCCTGGCGGCCTATCACGTCTCGCCGCGCGTGGCGCTGAACCTGGATGGAAACGTGGACCTGCTGGGAGGTGCCAGCGGCGCCACCGCGACCGCGCCGGACATGCGGATCTGGCGGTACGGGGGTGGCCTCTCCGCCGACCTGCTCCCGGCTCGGCGCTGGGCCCTGGTGGGGAGCGTCGGTGCGGGGGCGGCCCGCTTTTCCTCCGACCGCTTCGTGCCGGACGGCGAGACGGCGGATCGGTCCTTCGCGCACACCTACTTCACGTCCAACGCGGGGCTCAAGCTCGGATACTCGCTCAGCGAGCGCGTGACGACGTACGTGGGAGCGCGGGGGGTGTGGATTCGCGCCGACGAGGACGACACTGGCGTGCTCGCCGAGATCGATCCGGCCCGGTTCGAGCCCTTCGGCTCCACCTGGTCGATTCCGGTGACGGCGGGTTTCCAGGTGGGGCTCGGTGGCGGGCGGAGGGCGCAGGTCGCCGAGTCGCGCCCCGCCTCGAGGTCGTCGGCCGCTCCCGATGACCGCGAGCAGCGGGAGACCGCGGCCCGGCGGCTGTGCGAGGAAGCCGAGGCGGCGATCGCCGCCGGTGACCCCGATCGCGCCCGGGAGCTGCTGCATCGTGCACGCGACGAGTACGCGGGCACGCTGTGCGCGAACAGCGTCGATGCGCAGCTCGATCGGATCGCCGCGATCGAGACGATCCGGGAGCGCATCCACTTCGAGTTCGATCGGTCGCGGATCACCGACGAAGCTGCGTCGGTGCTCCAGCGGAAGGCGGAGGTGCTCCGGCGTCATTCCGAGGTGCGTCTCACGCTCGAGGGGCATTGCGATGACCGAGGCTCGCTCGAGTACAACCAGGCGCTGGGCATGCGGCGCGCCCAGGCGGCGCGCGACTACCTCGTCACGCTGGGGATCGCCGCCGAGACGTTCCAGCTCGTCAGCTACGGCGAGGAGCGCCCCCTGTCGGGCGAGCAGAGCGAGTGGGCGTGGGGTCGCAATCGGCGGTCCGAGTTCGTGATCCAGAACCTCGGATCGATGCGGGGGCGCTGATCCACGTGACGGTGCGGACACCGCGTGGACCCGGGACCGCACCGTCCCACCCCTGATCTCGACGCAGCGACGCCCGCCTCGTGCCGTTCGGGGCGGGCGTCACGGCGTCAATAGGCCGTCGTTCGGAAGACGGGCTGGAACAGCCCGGTCGCATGCGCGCAGACCGGGTCGGCCGGACAGGCCGGGCAATCCGGCTCGCGCATCTCTGGACACCGGCGCCGCATCTGGAAGAAGAACCAGTCCACGGCGCCCATCGGCCGGCCGCTCCGGTCGCGGAGGGCGGCCATCGCGTCGTGACAGGCGGTGCGGATCGCACGCTCGTCGCGCGCACCCACGACACGTCGTTCCACCAGACGCCGCTCGAGCTCCGGATCCTCGATCCGGACGACCCCCAGCCGGAGGCACGTGCGCTGGCAGTGGTAGTCGACGATCGGGGGGATGTCCTCCCCGGGCCCCGGGACGAAGAAGCGTTCCGGGCGCTGCGAAAGGATCGCCGCGAGGAGCGCGGACTTCTTCCGGAGCGGGTCCTCCTTGTAACCGCCCACGTGGTCGAGCGCCGCGAGAAGGGCCGCGAGCGGCCGGTCCGCGTCCGCCGCGGCCTCGAGGAGCCCGGACGGGGTCCACCCGAGCGCGACCATGTCCCTTCCGTACGCGTTCGCGAGCTCCGGGTGGAGCCCGCCGGCCGGCAGCGGGTTCCGGCCCGTGTCGTCCCGGAGTCGGCGGTCGAACGTGGCCGAGGGAAGCGACGCGTGGCCCGCCGGCGTGAGCTCCTCGGGGGCCTCGTCCAGCCAGCGCTGCCAGGCGGCCCACAGAAAGTCGCTCCCCTTCCGCTCCACCCCGCCGAGCATCGCGATCATCGGGGTCCCGTAGCGCCCGTCCCGCTCGGTCCAGAAGCCGAACTGCTGGAGCGTCGCCGTGAAGAAGAAGTCGAGCGCCCGCGGGTCGCCCGGCTCGGGGTAGTCTGCCCCGGTGAAGTCGAAGGCCGTGACCTCGGGCATCGTGGCGAGCCGCCGCGCCACGGCGTCGAGACGCCGCTCGTCGATCCCGACACGGGGGTCTCCCGTCTCGCCGACGCCCGCCCCGACACGATCCGGCGACCGACGCGTGCGGAGCCGGTTCGGCGGGCTGCCCGACGCCCCATCCGGCGTCACGGCGGGCTCGAGCAGACGCTCCGGGCCGACGCCGGTCACCATCTCGGCCGCCGCCGCCGCGGCCCGGCGGGCGGCGATGACCGGGTGGACCCCGGCCGCGAGCCCGGCGAGCGTCGTCCCGCAGAACGTGTCACCCGCGCCGGTCGGGTCGAGCTCCTCGACGACGACGGGCTCGACGTCGATTCCGTGCCCGCCCTGGACGACGCGTGCCCCCTCGGCGCCGCGCGTGATGAACAGGAGACGTCCGGCCGGGACGGCCGCGTCCTCCACGGACCCGAACAGCGCGATCGCCTCGGGCTCGTTGCAGAAGAAGACGTCCGCGATCTCGTGGGTGGCGAGCACCGTGTCGCGGAAGCGCCGGGTCGCGCCTCCGTACGTGCCGCACGCCACCCACCAGCCGCCGGCGGCGCGCAGGTGTCGAGCGAGCTCGAGCTGCCGGCCCGACTCGATCATGGGGACGATGTAGGCGAGTCCCGGCTCGACATCGGCGGGGATATCGCCCGGCGTGAGCAGGGCCTCGGCGCCCCACACCGCCTTCCGGTACGTCGTCCTCCCACCGGGCTCGTGCTCGATCTCGAAATGCGGCATGTCGTCGGGGGCGACCGTGGGACCGCGCCAGTCGAGCCCGGCGACGGGCCCGGCGAGCTCCGGCGGCATCGGGTCCGGTCTGGGCGCCACCATCGTCACGCGCGCGCCCGCGCGACGGGCGGCGAGCGCCGTGTACAGCCCGGCGCCCCCGGCCGAGCGCTCGGTCCGGCCGCGGAAGTGGAGGATATCGACCGAGGGGCTGCCGACGACCAGCAGGGCCGGCGACGGCGACGGCGCGAACAGCGGACGCGCGGCGTCGCCGGGTCGGCTCACCCGGTTCCGGGGTCGAACTGGTAGCACCACGCCTCGCCCTCGAGGACGACCTCGTCGTCCCGGTCGCGCGTGACGCGGATCCCGAGCTGGCAAACGGGCTTCGTCGCGTGCACGGAGAGCACCTCGGCGCGCGCGGTGATCGTGTCGCCGATGAAGACGGGGGCGGTGAACTTCCAGTCCTGGCTCAGGAAAACCGTGCCCGGGCCGGGCAGGTCCATGGCCACGAGCGCGTGCAGCAGGCCCGTGGTGAGCCCTCCCTGGACGACCCGTCCACCGAACGGCGTCGCGGCCGCGAACTCCTCGTCGAAATGGAGCGGGTTGTAGTCCCCCGAAAGCTCCGCGTAGCCGCGCACGTGGTCCTCGGTGAGCGTCAGGCCGCGCGTCGCCGTCTGTCCGACCTTCACGTCCACGGAACCATCCCGCGTGGCGTCGGACGGTGGTGCGATCGTGCGGCGCCCGGCCCCGCTATCGGCACGGCCCGTCCCGGTCCGCTGCCCGTCAGCCCTGCCCCTGGTCGTCGTCCGTGGTGATCCGCTCGCGCGCGCCCGCGGGTCCGTTGTCCCAGTCCTGGGCGCTCGAGATGTTCGGCATCCCCCAGTCCTCGCCGTTCCACCCCTGGAAGCCTTCCATGCGGAACGTCCACAGCCCCGTCGTCATGTCGCTCACCACGATGAGCCCGTCGGCGTTCCTGACGTCCACCCCGAACGTGCCGTTGAACACGGGATAGCGGTCGGTGTTGGGCGGCCCGAGGTACGTATCGTAGTGCCCCACCGTGATGGGGTTCGCGGGGTCCATCATGTTGAACACGACGAGCCCGTCCAGATATCCCGACACGAACACGTACGGCCACCGCATCTCGTGGTTGTGGACGAGGTTCTTCCAGTTCGCCGTCCACAGCGCGATCGGGCCCCGGATCGACGAGGTCTCGCCCGAAAGACCCGGCTGGAGATCGAAGATGCGGAGCGGCGCGCCCTGATACTCCGTCTCGGCCACCGCGTAGTTCCCGTCGGGTGTGGGCGTGAACGTGTGGCCTCCCCCGATGCCGGGTACCCCCGTCATCTGGGTGAGCAGGGTCGGGGCCTCGAGATCGGACACGTCGTACACGTAGTAGCCGCCGGTCCCGCCGCCGTAGAAGCGGTCGGTGCCCGTGGCCGGGTGGTACCCGAGATAGAAGTCGTGGTATCCGCGGCGCTGCGAATCCTGGCCGTCCCCCTGGTCCGGCACCGGGATCTCGGCCACGCGCTCGGTCACGCCGTCATCCACCAGGGCCCCGAGGTCGTATACGGCCGCGAACGGTCCGGAGACCGTCGCGACGAGGTACACGTTCATGTTCGAGTGCTTGTACACGAAGATGTTGTGGAACCCGCCCGGGAGCTCGGGCTCGCGGATCCGTGCCACCTCGCGGACCTTCGAGGCGTCCGGGAGGTCGGTGACGTCGAGGATCACGGCGCCGAGATCGGCGTCGGGTCCGCCGCTCCCGAACTGGAGCGACTGCACGACGTAGTAGCGGTCGTCCCATTTGAAGTGCTTGACGTCCATCCCGCCGGTGCGCTGGTGGAGGTCCTGGTCCTCGATCCGCCACCGGTAGAGGACCTCGGGCTTCTCGGGGTCGGCGATCGAGACGATGTCGAGCCCCTTGGGTCCCACGTCGCCGTACACCATGCGCGACACGTACGCGTACGGGCGGTCGAGCTCCTGCTCGACGTCCATGTCGGCCACGCTCAGCCGCGGCCCGAGCGGGATATGCCCGAGGACCTCCATGTTCTCGCTGCCGCGCTTCACGACCTCGACCTGCGCGGCGGCGCCGGTCGCGCCGAACGCGAGGGCGGCGACGGCGAGGGCGGGTTTCCAGACGAGCTTCATCCTGCCTCCGTTTCTCACGGGCGTACGGTTCGCTTCGCCCGAGCGACCCGCGATTCTGGCGGACCCGGCTCCTGTCCGCTGGCGATCAGCCGCCCCCGGGGGGGTCGACCGTGAACACCGTCTTCATCCCGGCCTCCAGATGCTCCGCGATGTGGCAGTGGAGCATCCAGTTCCCGGGGTTCGAGGCTTCCAACAGTATATCGAACGTCGACCCCACCGGAATCACCACGGTGTCCTTCCACGCGAGGTTCTCGTTCGGCACGCCGTCGCGCTCCACCACGAGGAAGCGCTGGCCGTGGATGTGGATGGGGTGCTGCATCGGGTGGAACGAGCGGCGCCGGTTGTGGATGCGGATCTTGACGACGTCCCCCTCGGTGAAGTGCCACTCGATGTCGCGGTTCTCGCGTCCCGTGGCCGGGTCCCTGAGGATCCATTCGAGGTTCTTCGAGGTGGAGAGGTAGTTCATCATCGGCATTACGTCGTTCCACTCCACCGGCGGGAAGTAGAGCGTGTCGAGCGCCATGACGGCGACCATCGCGCTCGGCAGTTCGCCGACCCGCATCCCGAGCTCGAGCTCGTGGTCGGGCGCGCGGCCGAACTCCCCGCGGTAGCGGTCGATGTCGGTGATCACGTCCTCGTTCTCGCGCAGCGTCGCGAACGCGGCCTCGTGGTCGGCCTCCACCGGCTCGTCGAGCACGGTGACGAGCCCGAGCGTGTCCACCACCGGATAGAACTCGGCCCGGAAGTGGTCGATCGCCTGGATCGAGTTCGTGAGGGCGACCGTGCCGGCCTCGTCGAAGCGGACATCGACGATGTAGCGCTGAGCCGGCGCGAGCACGACGTGCTCGACCCACGTCTCGCGCTCGAACTTGCTCACGTCGGCCCCCACGAGCTTCGCGCGCGCGCCCCCGAGGACGAGGTTGAACGTGCGCGTGTTCGCGACGTTCGTGAGATACAGCCGCCGCACCTCGCCCCGGCGCGCGGTGAGCTCCCAGCGCGGCTCGCCGTTCACGAGCAGACGGTTCCCGAACCGGCCCATCAGCGTCTGGACCGCGCCCTCGCGCCCGTACGGGAAGGGCCCGGCGTCGTCGACGAGGAGGTCATCGAGGACGAGGAAGTCCTCCCCGTTCATCGGCCCCAGGTAGTCGGGCTCCGGCGAGTCGACGAGCATGTTTCCGTACAGCCCCAGATCCTGCTGGACGTCCTCGCGGTGGTGCGGGTGGTACCAGTAGAGCCCCGCGTCGCGGAAGTACACCCGGTACACGAACGATTCGCCGGGCTCGACGGGGTCCTGCGTCACGCCGGGGACGCCGTCGAACCGGTTGTCGAGCCTGACCCCGTGCCAGTGGACGGACGTGGGGAGATCGATCGAGTTCGTGAACAGGACGACGATCTCGGCCCCCTGCGGCACCCGGATCAGCGGTCCCGGATACTGCCCGTTGAACCCGTACATCGTGAACGTGCGGTTTCCGATCGTGCGGCGGACGAACCCGGCTTCCAGACGAAGCGTGTCGCCGTCGGCCATCTCGACGATCTCGCGGAACACGGCCTCGGGGACGCTCGCCGGATCGAGGTCGGAGCCGGGCAGGAACGGGATGACCGACGGGATCGAGCCCATCAGGCTCGGCAGCATCATGGGCATCGGGCGGCCCTGGGGGGGCATGCGCCACGCGACCGCGCCACTGTCGGGCATCGCGTGGTGGGCATGCTCCTGGGAGGCCGCCGGCGGGATCGCGACGCACAGGATCGTGATCCCGGCGAGACACGAAGCCGCGAGGCGCCGGCGCGAGGACGCGGTGTGTCGCACCCGCGAACGGCCCCGGACTAGTAGAAGTCCTGGCAGGCGACCCCCTCGAACGGCCCGTGCCCGGCCATGGTGTGCATGCGGCCGGACGGGGAGAGACCGGTCAGGAGAATCGGACCGGCCCAGCGCTCGCCGTCGGGCACGGCCTCCTCGCTCACGAACACGAGGAACTTGTTCCATGCGACCTCGCCCTCGATCCGGTTCCCGTCTCCGAGGACGCCCAGCCGCGCGACCCGGTCGAGCTCGGGGGTCGCCGCCCACACGACGTAACTCGCGCCCTCGCGGCGACGCAGCACCTCGATCTCGAGCCGCACCTCGTAGCGGTGGCGCCCTTCGGCGTCGACCGCGATCCCGTAGGCGGACACCGCCGGCGTGAGGATCATGCGGCCGCGCCCCCCCGGCGCGTTCTGCGTGGGCTGGAGCCGCACCTCTTCGGGAGCCGCCGTGCAGACGCCGGCCGCCGGGATCGCGGGCGTGCCGGTCCCGCCGTAGGGCGCGAGGCTCCCGGCGAACGCGTCCGGGACGAGCCCGAGGGCGGCCGTCGGGACGAGCCCGAGGGCGGCCGTCGGGACGAGCCCGAGGGCGGCCGTCACGGCGAGCCCGGCGAAGGACCCCGCGAGTCGTCGATCGAGGACATGTCTCGACATGTTGCTCAAGCTCGATCCCCCCGAAACGCGTCGCAAGCCGTCAGCGGCGCCCGGACTCGATGGGCGTTCCCGACTCCACTTCGCCTGATTCTTCCACCACGATCTCGCGTCCCCGGGGGCCCGGCTCGGGGCGCTCGCCGCGTCCGGAGGTCGAGCGCCAGAACACGCCGATCCCCGGGCCGGTCATGAATCCGGCGGCGCCCGTCTCGAGCTGACGGGTGAAGCGCTCGCGGAGCCGCGCGATCAACCGCCGGCGGATGGGCCGCGCGAGAAGCGCGAACCCCGCGGCGTCGGTGAGCACGCCGGGGGTGACCAGCAGCGCGCCCGCGAGGAGGATGATCATCCCGTGCACGAGCGCCTCGCCCGGCACACGCCCGGCGCCCAGCTCGCGCTGGACCGCGAGCCAGCTGCGCAGCCCTTCGCGTCGCGCCAGCCACGCCCCCGCCGCCCCCGTGACGAGCACGAGACCGAGCGTCGGACCGAGCCCGATGAGCCCGCCGATCTGGATGAGAAGGGCGAGCTCGACCAGCGGGACGAGCGTGAAGAGGAGGAACAGCCTGAGCAGCATCGAATCGACCGTAACCTAGAAGCCCATCATGGCGCGGATCTTCGGATCGATGCGCTCCGGCGTCCAGAAGGGCTTCCACACCAGGTTCACAGTCGCCTCGTCGATCCCCTCCACCGACTCGGCCGCCGTCTTGGCGCCGGTCATGATCTGACCGCCGGCGGGGCAGCCCGGGCTCGTAAGCGTCATCGTGACGCGGGCGGAACCCGCCTCGACCTCGATGTCGTACACCAGACCGAGGTCCACGATGTTGATGCCGAGCTCGGGATCGGTCACCGAGCGCAGGGCCTGCCGGACGCGCTCGGCCGCCTCCCCATCTCCCGCGTTCCCGCCGTCGCCCTCGTCGGGGCGGGTTTCGATGGGCTCGCCCGTCGTGTCGGGAGGCGCTGCGCTCGCTTCGGCGGTGTCCCGCTGCGTTCCGGGCGCTCCGGTGTCGGATGTCGGCCCAGTCGTCTCGTTCTCGCTCATGACGTTCCCCTTATCAGCATGTCCACGGATCGGTTCGGGTCGATGCGCTCGAGCAGCGCATCGAGATGCGGGCGCTGGCGCACCAGCGCCCGGCACTCGTCCATGG
>Ga0299913_10003359_pt1 | contig 13056 bp, 11 predicted proteins | sample RVTome_9_FD_201360 | JGI IMG/M metagenome (GOLD analysis project Ga0299913, IMG submission 201360) | Soil microbial communities from uranium-contaminated site in the Upper Colorado River Basin, Wyoming, United States - RVT155D38 (version 2) ... | reverse complement strand
TGGGGCCAGACCCGGGGCAAGCTCGCCGCCGCCCGGCAAGGGGTTGCCGGGACGGTCCGAGAGTACGCCGAGCGCGTCGTCGCCCTCGACCGGACCGTCCAGAACGCCGGCGGCCACCGCATCCTCGGCCGCCTACACAGCGAGGCCCCGAAGATCCCCTTCATCACCGGCTGGATCGACCACGAGAACGCCGTCGTGGAGCTCGAACGCGCCCGCGACCTCTCGCCCGACGATCTCCTCACCCGCGTCTACTGGGCCGAGGCCCTCCTCGACCACTTCCCCCGCCGCGCTCCCGAGGCCCTCGCCGAGCTCCGCGCCGTCGCCGCCTCCCCGCCGGACCCGGACTTCCTCGTCGAAGAGCTCCGCGCCATCGAGGAGGCCGAGGCCCTCCTGGCCGCACAGGACGGTCGTTGACCGCGCCCCGAGCCGGGCCTTCGCCGTCGTCGGTCGCCGAACGGCGGCTGAGCTGAAGCGGCCGGGCTCCTGCCCGGCCGGCCCGCGGCTGTGTCGTCCATGTCGGTGAGCGGCGGGCCCGTGGCCGGGCACGCCCAACCCGCGGCGCGCCGGTATGCGTGCCGTCACCGGTGTCTCTAGGACGGGAAACTGGGCCGCCACCTGCCTCGTGTGGGTCGCGCGGCGGCGAGCATCCCCGCCCGGGCGGGCGCAAGGCCCGCCCCTACAGCGGTTGAGTCGTCGTCGGGGCGTCGCGCAGGGCCGCGAGGAGGGCGTCGGCGTCGGGGGGCGACGTGCCGAGGAGGAGGACGACGCGGGTGGCCGGGCCCGCGACCGGGGGCTTGTCGGGAAAGGCCTCGGCAGCGAGGGCGCGGAACTCGGCGGCGTCCTCGGGCGTGTCCCACTCGGTGACCCAGACGAGGAGGTCGTCGGGGGCGTCGCCGTAGAGGACGAAGGCGTCGCCGCCCCACCCTTCGGAGGCGGCGCGGAGGGCGGCCGGGTCGGCGGCCGGGAGGCGCTCGGCCAGGAGAAGGCGGACGTCGTGCTCACCGAGGGTGCCGCCGGTGCGGCGAGGGACCTCGAGGAGGGCCGTGAGGTCGGGCAGGGCGATCTCGATCGGAGGGTCCGTGCCGTCGAGCCACTTCTCGGGGTGGAGGATCTGCTCGCTCGAACGGGGCGGGTTCTCGCGGAAGGCGTGATCGAGGAGCTCCCGGCCGCCGGCGTCACGCACGGCGGCGCAGAAGAGAAGGCCCTGTAGGTAGGGGAAGACGAGGCCCTCGCGCAGGTAGGCCGGAGCACCGTCGAGGCCGGGGCCGAGCTCACCAGCGAGCATGTCCCGAAGGCCGGCGGGAGCGGCGAGCAGCGACGCGAGGACGGCCTGCTCCTCGTTCCCGTCCCCCAGCAGGTGGCGGAGCATCACCAGGGTGGCGTCGCCCTCGACCAGGGCGTGGATGGCGACGGCGCGATCCGAGAGCGGGTCCTCGGGGACGAGCCGAGCGAGGTCGAAGTGGGCATGCTGGACCAGGTGACCGAGCTCGTGGACCATGACCGTCTCCTGGGCCAGGCTCGACGGCACGTCGGCGACATCGACGAGCACCAGCGTCTCGCGCTCGGGATCGAAGAAGCCGACGATCTGACTGGCGAGGATCTCGCGCAGCCGGGCTCCGAGGTCGGACTCCGGAGGCAGCAGACCGAAGAGCTCCAAGGCCCGCTCGGCCGGGCCCAGCACGGCTTCCGGGAGGTCGCGCGCCATCATCGCGTCGAGCTCCTCCGCCAGTCCGGCCGCGTCCACCACCCGGACGTCGATCTCCTCCGGCGCCGGCAGACCGCGCAGACGCTCGACCTCGCCGACCAGCTCCTGGAGGCGGGCACGGCGCTCCGCGGGGAGGTCGCGAAGCTCGGCCTCGGCGGGTGCGGACAGGAAGACGACGATGACGAGGCACCGAAGGAGAGGCCGCCACGTCTCACAGGCTCGCCGCGACATGCGGGCTAGAGTACCGCCATGCGGAGGATCGGTGCCCTCGCGCTCTCCCTGACGGTGGCGGCGTCCCCTGCCGGGGCGGCCCGCGACGACCGGGTCGCCGAGGCCGACTACCCGGAGCTCGTCGAGAGGGCAAGGGCCCTTCTCGACGCGATGGAGGAGTGAGCCCTCGCCGGCGGCGCGCCTCGCGCGCCCTCAAGCGCCGCCTGGACCGCCTCTTCCTGGACCCCGCCGATCGCCTGCGTCAGCTTTTCACCTCCGGCCCGCGCCTGCCTCCTCCCAGCCTGCGCCGCTGGGTGGGAGCCGGGGACTTCCTGGCCGAGGGCCGCTGGTTCGTCGCCGAGCTGCGCCGCCGCGGCGTGCTCGCCGACGGCACGCGCTGTCTCGACCTCGGCTGCGGTTGCGGGAGGCTGGCGCTGCCCCTGGCCGAGGACCCCGGGCTCGCCATCCCGCTCTACCGGGGCTTCGACGTCGACGCCCGCTGCATCGACTGGTGCCGGCGCCACATCGGGCGCCGCCACCCGGCCTTCGGCTTCTACCGGGCGGACCTGCGCAGCTCGTCCTACAACCCGGGCGGCGGCCACGATCCCGCGCGCTATCGCTTTCCCCACGACGCCGCCTCTTTCGACCTCCTCGTCGCCGCCTCCCTCTTCACGCACCTCCTGCCGCCGGCCGCGGAGCGCTTTCTGGCGGAGAGCGGGCGCGTGCTGCGAGCGGGCGGAGCGCTCTATCTGACGGCCTTTCTGCTCAGCCCGGGGGCCGACTCGGACCGGCACGCGGTGACCTTCGCGGAGGAGGGCCCGTCGGCGCCGCCTCGGTGGCGGACGCACGATGCCCGCTTCCCGGAGGCCGCGGTAGCGCTCGACGAGGCGTGGCTCCTCGCACGCGCGGCGGCGGCGGGGCTCGAGCTCGACGGCGCCGTCGCATACGGGATGCAGGACCACCTGATGCTCCGTCGAAGGTGAGAGGATCGGTCCGACCGAGACGCCCGCCATGAACGTCCTGATGATCTCCCCCGGCTATCCCGCCGAGATGCCGCGCTTCGCGCGCGGCCTGACCGAGGTCGGGGCGCGCGTGATCGGGGTCGGCGACCAGCCGCGCGAGGCCCTGCCGGACTTCCTGCAACGGACCCTCGCGGCCTACTTCCAGGTCCCGGACCTCTGGGACGAGGGCGCGATGGCCGATCTCGCGCGGCGCATTCACGCCCAGGAGCCGATCCACCGCGTCGAGTGCCTCTGGGAGGCCGGGATGATGCTCGCAGCGGTGCTGCGCGCCTCCCTCGGCCTCCCCGGGCTCTCGGTCGAGCAGGCCGTGGCATTCCGCGACAAGGAGATCATGAAGCAGGTCCTGGACCGCGCCGGCATCCGCACGCCCCGGCACTCCCGGGTGCGCACCCGCGAGGAGGCGCGTCACTTCGCCCGCGCCATCGGCTATCCCGTGATCCTCAAGCCGATCGCGGGCGCCGGCGCCACCGACACCTACGCGGTGCGCGACGACGACGAGCTCGAAGCCGCGCTGGCGCGCCTCGGTCACGTCGGCGAGGTCAGCCTGGAGGAGTTCGTCGAGGGAGACGAGCTCACGTTCGACACCGTCTCGATCGGCGGCCGCGTGGTTTATCACAACGTCGGCTGGTACCGGCCGCGGCCCCTGGACGCCAAGCAGCACGAGTGGATCAGTCCGCAGGCCATCTGCCTGCGCCGTCCCGAGGCGCCGGAGCTGGCCGGCGGCGTACGGATGGGCCTGGCGGTGCTCGAGGCGATGCGCTTCGCGACCGGCTTCACTCACATGGAGTGGTATCGCAAGGCCGACGGCGAGGTGGTCTTCGGCGAGATCGGCGCCCGCCCGCCGGGGGCCAGGCTCGTCGACGTCATGAACTTCGCCTGCGACCTCGACCTCTATCGCGGTTGGGCGGAGGCGGTCGCACACGGCCGCTTCTCCCAGCCGGTTCAGCGCAAGTTCAACGCCGCGGTGATCTTCAAGCGGGCAATCGGCGAGGGTCGGATCCGGCGCATCGAGGGCCTCGACGCGCTGCGCCGCCGCTTCGGCTCGTCGATCGCCGCCGTCGAGCTGCTGCCGATCGGCCATCCGCGGCGCGACTGGCAGCAGATGCAGATCTCCGACGGCTACTTGATCGTGCGTCACCCGGAGCTGGACCGGACCCTCGAGATCGCCGATCGGGTGGGGCGGGACCTGAACCTCTACGCCGGTTGAAGGACCGCCCGGACCCCTTCGCCTCCGCGCCCGTATCACCCATGGGATGACCGCCTCGACCCGCCGCCCGATCCGCGCCCTGGGCGGCGTGGTCTGTCTGGCCCTGCTCACCGGCGCTTGCCACCCCGCCCGGGCGGCCGAGGAGCAGCAGGCGCTGGCACGCGTCCTGGGACTCGAGCCCGGGGCCGTGGTGGCCGACGTCGGAGCCGGCGACGGCAACTGGGCGATCGGCTTCGCCGAGACCGTCGGCCCCGGCGGCCACGTCTACGCCACCGAGGTCGACGCAGAGGCCCTGGCGGAGATCCGTGAGCGCGTGGCCGACTCCGGCCTCGCCAACGTCACCGTCGTCGCCGGCAGCCAGAGCTCGACCGGTCTGCCGGACCGCTGCTGCGACGCGATCCTCCTGCGGATGGTCTACCACCACTTCGCCGATCCGGTCGCGATGCGCCGCGACCTCCTGCGCGCCCTCCGCCCCGGGGCCCTGCTGGCGGTGGTCGACATCGTCCCGCAGCGGCACTGGTCGGAGCTCGACGGAGTCCCCGACCGCGGTGGCCACGGCATCGGCCGGCCCACGCTCGTCGCGGAGATGACGGCCGACGGATTCGAGGTGGTGGCGACCCACGCGTCATGGAACGACGACCCGGAGCGCTACTGCGTCGTCTTCCGCCGTAGCGGCCCGACCAGGTCCCGAACGGATGAGGACGGCGGGCAATGAGCGGGTCGATCCCTCCGGGTGACGGGCGACTGGCGACCGGGCTGGCAGCGGCCGGTGCGGTGCGCTGGGCCGCCGTCTCGATGGCCGGTACGGTCGAGGAGGCACGCCTGCGCCAGGATCTCTCGCCGCTGGCAGCCGTGGCGCTCGGCCGCGCCCTGGCCGCGGCCCTCCTCGTGCAGAGGATCTCGCTCAAGGTACCCGCCCGGCTCGTCGTCGAGGTGATGGGAGACGGGCCGCTGGGCAAGGTGGTCGCCGAGGCCGATGCCGGCGGTGGCGTGCGCGGCCTGGTGGGGGATCCCCACGTGCCCACCCCGGAGAGCGGGCGCATGGAGATCGCGACTGCCATCGGCCGCGGGCGGCTGCGGGTCACCCGCGAGCGAGGCGGGCGCCGCTATTCGAGCCAGGTCGAGCTGGTCTCGGGCGAGCTCGCGGACGACGTCACGCACTTCCTCGAGCAGTCAGAGCAGATCCGCTCGGCCGTTCTTCTCGGCGTGCTGCCCCGGCCGGAGGGCATCGCGGCCGCCGGCGGTCTCGTGGTCGAGGCCCTGCCCGGCAGCGACGACGCCGTCGTCCGCCGGCTGGAGCGCAACATCTGGACGGTCGAGGGCGTGAGCGCCGTGCTCTCGCGCGGCGGCGCCTTCGCCCTCGCCGACGAGGTGCTCACCGGCCTCGACCTCGAGCTGCACGACGAGCTTTCCGTGGCCTACCGCTGCAGCTGCGAGCGCAACGGTTTGCGCGATCGACTGCGCGGCCTCACCGAGGAGGAGCTGCGCGAGCTCCTCGAGCCGAGCGGCGACTGCGAGGCCGTCTGCGCCTTCTGCGGCTCGATCTACCGCTTCACCGCCGAGGAGCTGCTGGGGTCGGAGTCAGTCGGAGGATCCTGATAGGCCGGCCCCGCGATTCCTCCTACCGGCTGTCCAGCGCCTCGAGGCGCGCCAGAGCGCGTGGGGCGACCTCGGGGCCGTCGTCGTGGAAGAGCCTGCCGCCGTCCACCGCCGCGGCACGCTCCAGCATCGAGCGCGCCTGGGTCAGGTAGCCGGCCGGGTCGGTCGCCAGCAGGGCTGTGCCCAGCCAATAGTCGACCATCGCCCGGCCGAGCCCGGGGCCCAGGGGCGCTTCGACGCCCCGCAGCGTGAGCACGACGCTCTCCCAGTCGTCCAGCCGTACGGCCAGCGCGGCGCGGTTGAGGGCGACCTGCCAGGCGGGGGGTCGGTCGAGGGCCTCTCCCAGCGTCACCCACGCGGAGAGCACCGCGGCCGGGACGCTCTCGCTCTCGGCGGCGAAGATCGAGGGACCGTCCACCGGGCGCAGAACCGTGGGCACCTCGGCGTCACCACGCGCGACCACGCAGGGCGTCTGCGAGCCCGCGGGAAGGGCGTCGAGCGTCTCCGTTGCGCGGCCCTCCAGGGAGACGATCCGATCCCCCGGTTGGAGGCCCGCCGCGGCGAAGGGACCGTCGCCGAAGACGTCGACGACGACCGGCCGGCCGTCGACGGGCGAGAGCAGCCAGCGCCCCCCCAGGCGCGGCCGGCGCCAGGCCGGCGTGTACTCGAAGGCGGCACGCACGCCGTCGAGCTCGATGGGCGGTCCGAGCTGCACGAGGAGCTCCTCGGCCCGCGCGGGACCGGGTGCCGCGGACCAGAGATAGAGGTTCGCGCTCGAGGCGAAGAGGTCGTCCGACAGCACGGCCAGGACGTAGACCGAGGCCGGGAACTGGCGATCGGCGAGCTCCTGGGCGCGCAGCCATTCCACGCCCTCGGCGCTCTCGCCGCGCAGTCGCACGGCATCGATGCCGAGGGCGGCCAGCGCCGCCGGAGCGTCCGCAGAACGGTCCTCGACGACCCAGCGGCCGCTCTCCCCGAGCGTGCCGCGCAGCTCGTCCAGCAGCCGGCTCGCCGCCGCCGAGTCCCCGCCGAGGATCCCCAGGACGGCGACGCGCGGCGCGAGCTCGACGGCGAGGTCCACGACCTCCTGGTCCTCCAGGTCGAGGGAGGTCGACCACGACCCGACGGTCCCGGCCTCGACGACGACCTCGTGGCGTCCCACCGGAAGATCGACCGAGAGCCCCCCGTCCTCGATCGCCGCCTCGGGCTCCGCGCCGTCGACGGTCACCCGCGCCGCGGGCGGGATCGAGGCGAGGGTGAGCGTCCCCCGCGTCGCGATCAGCTCGATGGGCGCCAGCTCGTAGTCGACGAGGTCGACGATGCCCACCTCGCCCCGATAGGGCCGGTAGCCCTCGCGCCGGATCTCCAGAACGTGGTCACCCGGCATGAGCCCATCGACCGTCAGGACAGCGGGGGCGGAGGCGGCTCCGGGGGCGGGCACCTCCTCCTCCGTCTCGCCCGCGGGCTCCGTTCCCTCCTCCACCTCGATCGACTCCGGCTCGACGACCGCGGTCAGGCCCCGGGGCTCACCGTCCACGACGACCTCGGCTCCGGGCAGGCGGGTCATGACCGTCAACGCCGCGCTGGTGCGCTCGAGGGTCGCCGTCACCGGCACCCGCTGGCCGGCCTGGACCTCGATCTCAGCCTGGAAGGGATCGTACCCGGGGCGCTCGACGGTGACCGCGTGCGTGCCGGCCAGCACGTCCACCGCCCCCTCGCGCGGCCGACGCGGGACCCCGTCCACCAGCAGGACGGCGTCGGGCGGGTCCAGAATCGGGGCGAGGCGGCCGACCGTCTCGTCCCGGACGGAGCGGAAGAGGTCGGCGAGCTTGGGCGAGATCGCCGCGAGATCGACCTCCAGGTCGGGAACGACCTCCAAGGCGCGCCGCAGGTCGGTGCGCGCCTCCGCGGTCATCCCCAGGTTGAACTGGGCCTCGGCGCGGTGGAAGAGGCTGCGCGTCAGCAGGTCCTGCCGCGTCGCCGGGTCGGCGGAGCCCGGAGCCTCCAGCAGCTCGATGAGCTCGGTGAACAGGGCGATCGAATCGGGCTGGTCCACCGAGGCGAAGACGGCCGACGCCTCTTCGAACCGTCGCATCAGCTCCTGCGGCTCCGCCGCCGGGTCCTGGAAGCCGATGTCCTCCTCCTCCAGCTGCGCGACCGCGGATCCGCCCACGGCGAGCGACAGGAGCGCGAGCAGGGCGAGCGTCGTCTTCATCGTCTACTCCAGGACCAGGACCGAGCCGAGCTTGGCATCGCTGACGAAGAGGCGTCCCGCCCCGTCCACGGCGAGATCGCGCGGCTCTGCGAGGGCGGGGCCGCCGGGCAGGGACGGGCCCACGGTGGCGATCACCCGGCCGCCGCGATCGGCCACCACCACCCGGCCGCCGCGCTCGAGGACGAAGAGGTGGCCGAGGGCGCCGACGGCCAGGGCCTGCGGCCGGTCGAGCTCCCCTTCGAGGATGGAGCGAGCGGGAGCCTCCGGAGAGTCGAAGACGACGACCCTCTGGCCCCTGCCGTCGAGGACCATCACTCGCCCCTGCGCGTCGGCGGCGACGTCGATCGGCTGGCTCCGATCCGGCAGGGCCAGAACGCGCTGGATGCGCAGCTCGCTCGACACCAGCACCGCCTGGTCCGGCTTGCCGGTGACCATCGCCCAGCCGAGGGGCACCGGAGCGGCGGCGAGCAGGACCTTGGGGGGCTCGCCCGACCCACGCAGCGACCGCGGCGGCTGTCCGGCGGTGACGAAGCCGCCGTCCGCCGGCACCCAGGCCTGCTCTCCCGACCAGGCCGGCCGTTCCATTCCGCGTAGCTCGATCCGTCGCACGCTGCCGTCGGCGAGCTGGATCAGCGCCGCGTTCGCCCCGCCGTCCGCCACCGCCAGGCGACCGTCATCCGAGGCCGCCACCGATTGGGGCTTGGCGAGCTGGAGCCCGGGGACGGGAGCCGCCGCGGCCCATGGCCCCAGCCCGGCCAAGGGCCTCAGGACCAGCCGATCCAGCGTCGCCAGCCGCCGACGGGCCGTGTCGCCCTCGCGCCGTGCCTCCGCCCCCTCCACCCGTTCGGCATCGGCGACCGCGCTCTGCAGGCTGGTTACCGCCGCGCCCCAGTCGCCCTGATCGAAGAAGGCCTCGGCCAGCAGCCGATGGGCACGCACGCGCCAGGCCGAAGCGGGCTCCCGCTCGATGACGTCGAGGTACGTCGCCAGTGCCCGCTCGGGCCTCCCCAGGGCCGCCTCCAGCTGGCCCTCCCGCACCCTCGCCGCCGCCCTCCATTCCAGGTCCGGATAGGCGCTCTCCGGGAAGAGGGCCCAGACCCGATGAAAGGCCGCCAAGGCCTCCTCGCCCATCTCCGCGCCGGCGGCCCCGGCCCAGGAGACCTCGGCCAGGAGGACCTGCGCGGCCGCCGCCCGCGGCGCCTGCGGATCCCTCTCGAGGACGCGCTGCGCGGCCGCCGTCGCCTCCGCCACCTCGCCGCGCTGGAAGCGGGATCTGGCCGCCAGCAGGAGCGCCTCGGCCGCGGCCTCGGTGTCCGGCCACTGCCGCGCGAGGTCCTCCCAGGCGGTGATCGCCGCGTCCTCCTCTCCGGCCTCGGCCCGGGCCCGGGCCTCCGCCAGGAGGCGCTCCGCCTCGGCCTCCGCCTGCGCAGTGACCGGGCCGGGGCCGGGAATCGCGAGCAGGCCGGCCAGCAGCGCGGCGCACCACCTCATGAGTCGGGCGCCGCCCGGAACACGCGCGAGGTGTCGGGGCGGATCTCCTCGGTGACGGTCAAGGACCTGTCCATGCCGCTCCACTCGAAGCGGAACTCGTGGGTCCCGGGCACGATGTCGACGTTGGCCGGCACGAAGCCGACGTCGCGGCCGTCGATGGCGACCTTGCAGTTGCTCGGAGTCGCCCCGACCGTCACGGACACGGCGGCGGGGAGGGAGACCTGGACGCTCTCTCCGCTCTCGATCTCGACGCTGCGCGTCTCGCTGTAGAAGACGGAGGGCGCCAGGAAACGGACCCGGTAGGTGCCCGGCGCCAGGGCCACGGGAGACCCCGACCGCCGTCGACCGTCGACCTCGACCTCGACCGGATAGGAGGCCTGGACGCGGACGAACCCGGGCGGAATCGCCTTCCGCATCGTCAATAGCACCCGCTTCGAGGCCCGTTCGGACGGCTCGATCGCCTCGAGATCCAGCGTGCGCACGAGCGGCTCGTAGCCGTCCAGCTCGAGGCGCACCTCGCGGGGCTCGCCGGGCCGCAGCACGACCTCGACCGGAGCCGGCGTCTCGACGGGCTCGCCGTCGACCACGACCTTCGCCCCGTCCGGCTCCGAGGCCACGGTGATGCGCTCCGGAGCCGCGCTCAGCGCCGGCGCCCAGCGCGGCGGCATCGAGGAGCCGAGCACCAGCTGCGTCGAGGCCACCGTCTCGCCCTCGACGCGCAGGTGCATCGAGACGACCTCGCCTTCCTCTCCGCTCAGGGGCACGAAAGCGGGGGTCACCAGACCGGTGTCCTCCTCGCCCAGGAAGATCGCGGCGCCCGCCGGCTCCGAGGCCACCTCGATGGTGCCGGCGGCCGCTGCGATTGCGCGCTCGCCGGCGGACGCCGCCCCGCCCCAGCGCGACCACGCGAGCCAGCCGCCGGCCGCGAGGAGCAGCGCAGCGACCGCGGCCGCCAGCGGCCAGCGCCGGCTCTTCGCCCGCGCCCTCTGGGGCCTCGCGTCCCGAGACCGGACGGGGGCCGGCGCCTCGAGCTCGACGCGCTCGAGCATCAGCGTCTGGTCGGTCTCGCTCACCGCCTCCGGCGGGACCATGATGTCGGAGTCGGGCTCGACGGCGCCGAGGACGCGGCGCACCGCCTTGGCCAGGGCGACGCAGGTCGGATACCGCTCCGCCGCGTCTTTCGCCAGCCCCTTCAGGAGCACGGCGTCGAGGCTCGCCGGCAGCCGCGAGTTCACGCGCCGCGGCGGCACCGGCTGCTCGTGGACGATCCGGTACATGACCGTCGTGGCGTTGTCGCCTTCGAACGGTCGCTCGCCGGTGAGCATCTCGTAGATGACCACGGCCAGCGAGAACTGGTCGGACGCCCGGCTCACCTCGTGCCCGGTGATCTGCTCGGGCGCCATGTACATCGGCGTGCCGATGATGGTGCCCGTCGTGGTCATTCCCGCGGTGGACAGCTTGGCGACCCCGAAGTCGGTGATCTTGGGGGCGCCGTCCACCGACATGAGGATGTTCCCGGGCTTGACGTCCCGGTGGATGATCGCGCGCTCGTGGGCGTAGTCCAGGGCGCTCGCGGTCTGCATCGCGATGTCGGCGATCTCCTTGAAGGTCAGGAGACGACCGCTCTTGAGCACGGTCTCGAGGCTCTCGCCGCGGACGTACTCCATGGCGATGAAGGAATCGGAGCCCTCCTGCCCGACGTCGTAGACGGTCACGATGTTGGGGTGCGACAGGGTCCCGGCCGACCGGAACTCGCGCTCGAACCGCTGCTGGCGCAGAGCCAGCTCGTCGCCTTCGAGGCCGGCCTGCGCGTGGATCACCTTGACCGCCACCTGCCGTCCGATGACCGGGTCATCGGCCAGGTAGACGATCCCCATCGCGCCCTTGCCCAGCACGCGCTGGACCTGGTACCGCCCGTAACGACCCGTCTTTCCCACGTCCTCGCTCATTCGGCCTGGAGGGCCCGCGGCACCGAGCGCCCACCTCGGAAAAGACGACGTCTCGCTCGCCCCGGGAACGCGGCGATCCTAGCAGAGAACGTCCGCTTCCTTGCCACGCTCGGCGGCCTGTTGCTACGCTGCCAACCAGTCCCCTGGCAGTCCCACGACCGCAGCTCGAAAGGGCGCCATGTCCGAATCCTTCTCGTCGGAAGTCCGCCACGTCCTCGACCAGCTCCTGCAGCGCGAGGAGGTGGTCGAGAAGGACCGCGAGCAGCGCAAGCTGGCGTGGAAGGAGGCGGTGTGGGCCTTCCGGGAGATCGCCGGCGGAGCGATTCTGCCCACCCTCCGGGACGTTGAAGAACCCCTGCGGGCGCGCGGTTGGAGCCCGCTGCTGGCGGACAACTCGCGCTTCGGCCTCACCGTCGGCCTCGACGTCGAGCGCGACGGTTTCGACTCCCGCACCCTCTGCTTCAAGCTCGACACGGAGCGCCGCGCGATCGACGCCCTGGTGCTCGGGCCGGGGGACCCGGTCGCCCAGTCCTCGGCCCCGCTGCGCGAGGCCGACCTCGCATGGGTGCAGCGGACGGTCCTCGCCTTCCTCGACCGCCTCGGCTGACGGCGTCCGGCGGCTCAGCCGGGCGGAACGGAGCTCGCCACCCGTGCGAGGAAATCCAGCAGGGCGCGGTGGAACTCCTCGGGCCGATCGAGGTAGGAAGGGTGACCGGCTCCTTCGAGCGACAGCCACTCTGCTCCTGGAACGGCAGCCACGAGCTGGCGTCCGATCTCCGGCGAGACGACCGTGTCCGCCTCGCCCCAGATCGCCAGGACCGGCACCCGGATCTCCGCCAGGCGCTCGCGGTGGGTCGGGATCCCCACCGGAGCGACGGCCACCAGGCCGGCCAACCGCTCGGGGTGGTCGAGGATCAGCGGAAAGGCGACCTCTCCGCTCATCGAGGGGGCCACGAGCGTCACCCGATCGAGCTCCAGCCGCGCCAGCACCGCGGCCAGGAAGGCGTCGGGGACGGGGAAGCGGTCGGAGGCTCCGAAGCCGGGCAGATCGAGGGCGAGGGCCCGGTAGCCCGCCCGCGCGAGCACCTCCAACGTGCCCAGCTCGCGCCAGGTCTCGGCCTCGAAGCGGGCGCCGTGCAGGAGGAGCACCACCGGCCCGTCCCCGGGCCCGGCCGCGAGCAGATGCAACTCGCCACCCTCCCAGGGCAGCGTCCTCGACTCGATCGCCCGGAGGCAGGGCGGCCCCGCGACGAGCAGACCGAGAACGAGCCCACGCCGGACCGCTCTCATCGCGGCAGGTAGGCGTCGAGGCCGTCGAGGAACATCTGCACGGCCAGGGTGGTGAGCACCATCCCCATCAGCCGCTCCATGGCGATGAGCCCACGGCGCCCGAGATGACGCGAGAGGGCCGTGCCGAGGACGAGGATGATCGCGGTGGCGGCCCAGGCGATGAGCAGGGCCGCCAGCCACTCGGGCCAGCGGCCGGGGTCCCGGTTCATGATGAAGAGCACCGAGGCGAGCGCCGATGGGCCTGCCACGTAGGGGATGGCCAGGGGGACCAGGAACGGCTCGCCCTCGAGCTCGTCGTCGAAGACGCCGCGGCGGCCGGGAAAGATCATGCGCAGGGCGATGAGGAAGAGGATGATGCCCCCCGCCAG
>Ga0299913_10003358_pt1 | contig 13057 bp, 10 predicted proteins | sample RVTome_9_FD_201360 | JGI IMG/M metagenome (GOLD analysis project Ga0299913, IMG submission 201360) | Soil microbial communities from uranium-contaminated site in the Upper Colorado River Basin, Wyoming, United States - RVT155D38 (version 2) ... | reverse complement strand
TCGGACGCGGGCACACCCCGACTGGTAGGTTCGGAGCAACCATCAACCTCAGCCCGGCCTTGAGGGTTGGGGAGTTCCGATGGGGTGGGGCGACGACCGGACCGGAGGATGCACTGATGCCGTTCTGCACCGCATGTGGCAAGCAGAACCCTGACGACGCCCGATTCTGCTCCCAGTGCGGCACCCGCCTGGTGACCCCGGGGTCGGCCGCCGAGTCCACCGGGGAGGCCACCGCGACCATCCAGATCGGGGCCGCGGCCGACAAGGTGGAGACCTCCGACCGCGCGCTGAACCCGGTCGACGCCGCCGCCGTCGATGCGTTGCCCGTGGGACACGCACTCCTCGTCGTACAGAAGGGACCGGGCGCCGGCAGCCGCTTCCTCCTGGACCAGGACGTCGTGAACGCCGGCCGGCATCCCGACAGCGAGATCTTCCTCGACGACGTGACGGTGTCGCGGCGACATGCGGTCTTCAACCGGTCCGCCGACCAGTTCACGGTCAGCGACGTCGGCAGCCTCAACGGCACCTACGTCAACCGGGACCGGATCGAGAAGGTGCAGCTCACCGACGGCGACGAGGTCCAGATCGGGAAGTACCGCTTGGTTTTCTTCGCCGGACACGAGAGCGTCTGAGCTTTGGCCAGCCTGCCGGAGCCGGGCGCGCAACGGGGGCGGATGAACATCGGCCAGGTGCTCGACGCCCTGCGCTCCGACTTCCCGACCGTCACCATCCCCAAGATCCGGTTTCTCGAGGACAAGGGGCTGATCAAGCCGGAGCGGACACCCGCCGGCTACCGCAAGTTCTCGACCGAGGACGTCGAGCGACTGCGCTACGTGCTACGGATGCAACGCGATCACTACCTCCCGCTCAAGGTGATCGGCGAGCACCTCGACGCGATCGACCGGGGCCTCGAGCCCCCTCCGATCGAGCCGGTGGTGCCCACGGTGCCGAAGGTGGCGCTGGCCGCCGACGGACTGCCCAGCGCCGAGTCCTTCGGCCGCCGCGACAACCTGCGGCTCTCTCGCAAGGAGCTCCTGAAGATCGCCGAGATCTCCGAGGAGCTGCTGGATCAGCTCGAACAGTTCGCGCTGATCACTCCCCGCACGGGCACCGGCCACTACGACACCGATGCACTGGTGATCGCGCAGACCGCGCGCGAGCTCGCGGACTTCGGCCTGGAGCCGCGCCACCTGCGTGCGTTCAAGACGGCCGCCGACCGTGAGGTGGGCCTGGTCGAGCAGGTGGTGGCGCCGCTACGGGGCGGACGGGACACCGCGGCACGGGCGCGGGCGGAGGAGGCGGTGAGCGAGATCGCGGCGCTGTCGGTGCGCATGCACGCGACGCTGGTGAAGGCGGGGCTGCGGCGGTAGTGCCGCTCTGCCGTGCGGTTTGGTCACCAACGGCAGATCCGGGTGCGGGTTTGTTGCGGTTGGGGACCAAACGACAACCCCGACGCCAACCCGGTTCCCTGTTGGCGACCGCGGTGTAGCCTCGAATCGTGCGCGAAGTCGATGTCATGGGAGTCAGGGTCGAGATGCCCTCGAACCAGCCGATCGTGCTCTTGCGCGAGGTCTCGGGTGAGCGCTACCTGCCGATCTGGATCGGCGCCGTGGAGGCGACCGCGATCGCCTTCGCCCAACAGGGCGTGGTGCCGCCCCGGCCGCTGACGCACGACCTGATGAAGGACGTCCTCGAGGCCACCGGCAACGAGCTGGCCGAGGTCCGGATCACCGAGGTCAAGGACGGCGTGTTCTTCGCAACCCTGGTCTTCGGCTCCGGCGTGGAGGTGAGCGCGCGGCCCTCGGACTCGATCGCGCTCGCGCTGCGGACGGGGACGACGATCTTCTGTGAGGACGACGTGCTCGACGAGGCCGGGCTCGCGGTGCCGGCCGAGCAGGAGGACGAGGTCGAGAAGTTCCGCGAGTTCCTCGACCAGGTCACCCCCGAGGACTTCGAGGCGCACTGACCAGAACCTCACCCTCAAGCAGAGGTTGAGGGTTGCGACACGCCGCCGGTGTCTTTGACCGCCATCGGGTTGGGCCTTACCTTGAAGTGTCTCTGTTGTAACTCCACCGCTGTGGTTGCCTCCTCTGTTGGCGAGGTGCCGTACTTCTCCGGGGTTACGCTTCAGCGGAGTAGACCCACGGAGGACCGTGTGAACGAGCAGAAGCCGGACGCAGGCAGCGGAACCGACGCCGCGCAGGCCGCAGGGGCGGCCGAGGAGCAAGGTCTGCTCTTCACCGACGACGTGTCCCCGCTACCCAGCGACCTGGGTTACCGCGGTCCCACCGCCTGCAACGCCGCTGGCATCACCTACCGGCAGCTCGACTACTGGGCCCGCACCGGGCTGATCGAACCCACCGTCCGCGGCGCCTCAGGATCCGGGTCGCAGCGGCTCTACTCCTTCCGCGACATCCTGATCCTCAAGGTGATCAAGCGGCTGCTGGACGCGGGGATCTCGCTGCAGCAGATCCGCACCGCGGTCTCCCACCTGCGTGAGCGGGGCACCGACGACCTGACCCGGGTGACCCTGATGAGCGATGGCGCCTCGGTCTACGAGTGCACCAGCAACGACGAGGTGATCGACCTCCTCCAGGGTGGCCAGGGCGTCTTCGGCATCGCGATCGGCGGCGTCTGGCGCGAGATCGAGGGCACCCTCGCCGAGCTGCCCAGCGAGCGCACCACCCCCGGCCCCGATGCCAAGCCCAGCCCGGCCGACGAGCTGGCAGCGCGCCGCGCCACCCGAGGCGCCTGATGCGTTGACCCGTCGCAAACTGACGTAGCGGCCTACGGCGCGGCGTGTCAGTTTCCAACGGGTCAACGTGGTGCTTGGTAGGCTCGACGCGCCGACAATCCCGCGCGGGAGAGTCTTCGTCCGGCAGCGTGGCCGGGAACGGAGCGCCGAAGGGGCAATTCCTCCCCGGAACCTCTCAGGCGCCAGGACCGCGTGGACCAGGCAACTCTGAAGCCCCGAGGGGCGACAGAGGGGGAGGCGAATCGATCACATCGATCAGAGGAGCCCCCGTGTCGGACCATCCCACGCTCGCCGAGCTCGACGCGGCCCTGCCGTTCGCCGACCGGCACATCGGGCCGCGCCCCGACGACGTCGCCAGCATGCTCGAGCGGGTGGGCTTCGGCTCGCTCGAGGAGCTGATGGCCGCCGCGGTGCCGGGAGGCATCCGGTCCGCCGACGAGCTGGACCTGCCAGCGCCGCTCACCGAGGAGGCGACCGCTCGGGAGCTGCGGGCGCTGGCCGCCGCCAACCGGCCCGGCGAGGCGATGATCGGGCTCGGCTACCACGCGACCATCACCCCGCCGGTGATCCGGCGCAACGTGCTCGAGGACCCGAGCTGGTATACCGCCTACACGCCGTACCAACCCGAGATCAGCCAGGGCCGGCTCGAGGCGCTGCTGAACTTCCAGACCGTGGTCGGCGACCTGACCGGGTTGCCGACCGCCAATGCCTCGTTGCTCGACGAGGCCACCGCCGCCGCCGAGGCGATGACGCTCGTACGACGGGCCAAGAAGCAGGCATCCGGCCCGTTCGTCGTGGACGCCGACGCGCTGCCGCAGACCATCGACGTGGTCCGCACCCGCGCCGAGGCGATGGGCATCGAGGTGCTGGTCGCCGACCTCACCGACGGCCTGCCGGACGGAGAGCTGAGCGGCGTCCTGGTTCAGTACCCCGGCGCCTCCGGCCGGGTGAGCGACCCGCGTTCGGTGATCAACGCGTGCCACGAGCGCGATGCCCTCGCCGTGGTCGCCGCCGACCTGCTCGCGCTGACGCTGCTGGAGGCACCGGGCGCGTTGGGCGCCGACGTGGTCGTGGGCTCCTCCCAGCGGTTCGGCGTCCCGCTCTTCTACGGCGGGCCGCACGCGGGATTCATGGCGGTCGCCGCCGGCCTCGAGCGGCACCTGCCCGGGCGCCTGGTCGGGGTCTCCGTCGACTCCGAGGGCCGGCCGGCCTACCGCCTGGCCCTGCAGACCCGCGAGCAGCACATCCGTCGCGACAAGGCGACCTCCAACATCTGCACCGCACAGGTGCTGCTCGCCGTCGTGGCCGCGATGTACGCCGTCTACCACGGCCCCGAGGGGCTGCGCGCGATCGCCACCCGCACCCACCGCTACGCCGCCGTCCTGGCGCGGGCGCTGGCCGACGCCGGGCACCCGCCGGCCCACGAGCACTTCTTCGACACCCTCACGGTGCCCGTCCCGGGCCGCGCCGCCGACGTGGTGGCCACCGCCCGGTCGCTCGGCCTGCAGCTGCGCCTCGTCGACGACGACAGGGTCGGGATCTCCACGTCCGAGACCACGACCCGCTCGACGATCACCAGCGTCCTCAAGGCGTTCGGGGTGGCCACCAACCTGTCGCCCGGTGCGACCGACCTCGGCGGGCTGGACCAGGCGACCGGCGACGCACTGCCCAACACCCTCCGCCGGACGACGGAGTTCCTCACCCACGAGGTGTTCGGCACCCACCACAGCGAGACGGCGATGCTGCGCTACCTGCGCCGGCTCTCGGCCCGCGACTTCGCGCTGGACCGCGGGATGATCCCGCTGGGCTCCTGCACGATGAAGCTCAACGCCACCACCGAGATGGAGCCGATCTCCCTGCCCGGCTTCGCCGATATGCACCCGTTCGCGCCGGCCGAGGACGCCGCGGGCTATCGGCACCTGGTGGACCAGCTCGAGCACTGGCTGGCCGAGGTCACCGGCTACGACCGGGTCTCGATCCAGCCGAACGCCGGCTCCCAGGGCGAGCTCGCCGGGCTGCTCGCGATCCGCGGCTACCACCGCGCCAACGGCGAGGAGGCTCGCAACGTCTGCCTGATCCCCTCGTCCGCGCACGGCACCAACGCCGCGTCCGCGGTGATGGCCGGGATGAAGGTCGTGGTCGTCAAGGCCGCCGACGACGGTGCCGTCGACCTCGACGACCTGCGGCGCCAGTGCGCCGAGCACGCCGACGACCTCGCGGCGATCATGGTCACCTATCCGTCCACGCACGGCGCCTACGAGGACACCATCACCGAGCTGTGCGAGACCGTGCACTCCCATGGCGGCCAGGTGTATGTCGACGGGGCCAACCTGAACGCGCTGATGGGCTATGCGAAGCCCGGCGAGTTCGGTGGCGACGTCTCCCACCTCAACCTGCACAAGACGTTCTGCATCCCGCACGGTGGAGGCGGGCCGGGGGTGGGGCCGGTGGCCGTGCGCGAACACCTGGCGGCGTACCTGCCCTCGCACGCGATGCACCCCGAGGAGCCGAAGCGCGCGGGGATCGGACCGATCAGCGCGGCGCCGTACGGCTCGGCTGGGATCCTGCCGATCTCCTGGGCCTACATCCGGCTGATGGGCTCGGCCGGGCTGACCCGGGCCACGGCCGCGGCCGTACTGGCGGCCAACTACATCGCCGCCCGGCTGGAGGAGCACTACCCGGTGCTCTACCGCGGCCACGGGGGACTGGTGGCGCACGAGTGCATCCTGGACGTGCGCGGGCTCACCAAGGAGACGGGGGTGAGCGTGGACGACGTCGCCAAGCGGCTGATCGACTACGGCTTCCATGCCCCGACGATGTCGTTCCCCGTTGCAGGCACGCTGATGGTCGAGCCGACGGAGTCGGAGGACCTCGCGGAGCTGGACCGGTTCTGCGACGCGATGATCGCGATCAAGGGCGAGATCGACCGGGTCGCGGCGGGGGAGTGGACGGCCGAGGACTCGCCGCTGCGCGGCGCCCCGCACACCGCCCGAGCGCTGGTCGGCAAGTGGAAGCGCGGCTACACCCGCGAGCAGGCCGTCTTCCCCGCGGGAATCGACCCCGACAAGTACTGGCCACCGGTGTCCCGGATCGACCAGGCCTACGGCGACCGCAACCTGGTCTGCGCCTGCCCGCCACCGGAGGCCTTCTCGGAGTGACGGACCACCTCCAGCGGCGACTCGAGGCGCTGCAGGCCCGCGGCAGGCTGCCCGGCGTCGTGGCCGGGGTGCTCACTGACGGCCAGCTCACCTGGACCGGCACGGCGGGGGCCGGGGACGCCGCCGTGCAGTACCGGATCGGGTCGATCACCAAGACCATGACCGCGATCGCGGTCCTGCAGCTGCGCGACGAGGGCCGGCTGGACCTGGACGACCCGATCGGCCGCTTCGTCCCGGAGACCGGGTACGCCGCGGCGACACTGCGGTCGCTGCTCTCGCACACCTCGGGGATGCAGAGCGAGCCGGTCGGGTCGTGGTGGGAGCGGTCGCCGGGCGTCGACTTCGCGACCCTGTCCACCGCCAATGACGGGTCCGGGGCTGTGGCGCCGGCGGGGGAGTACTACCACTACTCCAACCTGGGGTTCGCGCTCCTCGGCGAGGCGGTGGCGCGGCTGCGCGGCGCCACCTGGTGGGAGGTGATCTCCCAGCGGCTGCTCGGCCCGCTCGGGATGGCGCGCACGACGTACCACCCCGAACCGCCCACGGCCCAGGGCTACAGCGTCGGCCACTTCGCCGGCACCCTCGCCGAGGAGCCGCACCAGGACACGGGCTCGATGGCCCCGGCCGGGCAGGCGTGGAGCACGGTCGCGGACCTGGCGAGGTGGGCGCGGTTCCTGGCGGACGGACACCCCGAGATCCTCGCCCCGGAGACCCTGCGCGAGATGTCGCGGCCACAGGCGCCCGCCGAGGTCTACGGGATCGGGCTGCGCCTGGTGCAGCAGGGCGGCCGCCTGCTCGTCGGGCACGGCGGCACGATGCCCGGTTTCCAGGCGGGCGTGTTCGTCGACCCGGACCGCCGCGACGGGGTCGTGGTGCTCTGCAACGCGACCACCGGCCTTGCCTACGAGACGGCGCCGGCGACGTTCCTCGGCGCGACCGACGAGGTCGGCGCCGTGCCCGCCTGGGTGCCCACCGAACGGGTGCCGGTCGAGGTGGGCCCGACGCTCGGGATGTGGTTCTGGGGCAACACGGCCGTCGAGCTGCGATGGCAGAACGAGCGGCTGGAGCTGCGGCCGCTGAACAGCGCCGAGGTCTCCGACGCCTTCGAGCTGCGGGACGGGCGGCTGGTCGGCGTGAGTGGCTACCACCGCGGTGAGACCCTGCTGGTGCGGCCCCGCCACCTCGAGTGCGCGACCTTCGTCTACACCCGCACGCCGTACGATCCGGACGTCCCCGTTCCCGGGGGACACCCGGTCGGGTAGACAGGTGGAGTGACCGATCCGCGCGCACCCGATGCCATGGGTGCGGTGCTGCACCGGCGCCTGGGCGAGCTGGTCGCCGACCTGCACGTGCGGGACGGTGAGATCCGCGACCGGGTCCCGGACGGGGTGCATCAGGCGCGGGTGACTTCCCGGCGGCTCCGGAGTGCGCTGACCACATTCCGCCCGGTGTTGGTCCGTGAGGTGACCGACCCGATCAGCGGCGACCTGCGGTGGATGTCGCTCGGACTGGGTGATGCGCGGGACGCGGAGGTGGTGCAGTCGCGGTTGCACCGGCTGATCCCCGAGGAGGCGCGGCCCCAGGAGCTGGAGGAGGTGATTCGTCGCACCGACGAGGTGGTCGAGGAGATCTCCCGGGAGGCACAGGTGAAGGTGGACGACACCCTCTCGACGTACCGCTACCACGCGCTGCTTGCTTCCCTGGACCGGCTGGTGGCCGAGCCGCCCTGGGCCAAGGCCGCTTCGCAGCCGGCCGAGAAGGTCCTGGAACGTCGGCTGCACAAGGAACAGCGGCGACTCGATCGACGGGTCCGACTCGCCCGCGAGGTCCACGACCAGCCCGCGGCGTACGACCACGCCATGCACGACGTGCGGAAGTCCGCCAAGAGGCTGCGCTATGCCTACGAGGTCGCTGAGCCGGTGCTAGAGGTGCCGGAGCACCGCGCGGCGGCGCGTGAGGTGACCAGGCTCTTGGGCGAACGGCAGGACACCGTGCTCACCCGACACCTGCTGCCCCGGATCGAGGCCGCCGCCGCTGCGGCAGCCGAGGACACCGAGGCGTATCGACGGCTCCACGCCCATGAGGAGCAGCGCGCCGCCCGGTTGGCGGACGACGCGCTGCACCTGCTTCGGGTGGAGCTGTCGATCGTCTCTTAGCGCCCGAACCTCGAGCCAGACCCCGAACGCGGAGCGGGCGGGACGGCGATCGAGACCTGACCCGCAGGCACGAACGTGGCGTTGAGCGAACCGATCCCGACATCGACTCCGGTGGCTTCTGCCTGCACGCACAGGATCGCGGTGTGGGTGCCCTTGGTCACCGGGATAACTGCCGTCGCGGAGGAGTTCCCGTAGCCGTTGGCAACGACGGAGTTGAACATCTCGGTGGGCTCGACCAGCCTGTCGCCATTGCAGTCCGTCACCGGATCGACCTCAATCCAGCTGATCACGACCTGGCTCGCGCCATTGGCGAAGTCGGCGTGGGCGTAGGAGACCTCGGCGAAACCCTTCCGTGGTGCCTTGAACTGGAACTCGAGAATGTTCTCGGGTGTCGCGGCTACGGTCTGGAACGGCGCCCCGTCCTGGTAGCTGAAGCTGCGGCCCTCGGCGATCGAGCGGAGCTGGTTGGCGTGCTTGCCGTCGACCTTGTCGGCGTTGTGGGCGTACTTGGCGTGCTTGACGCCGTGGGCGATGGCCGGGGCGACGTTGAAGACGAGCGCCGCGCCTATCGCGGTCACCATGGCGGTCACCATCGCCACCACGATGGTCTTGGCGTTGTCCCTGAAGATTCTGCGCATGAAGGATTCCTCCCGGATTCGACTGGATCGCCAGCCTCGTACCAAGTGAGGCAGCCCGGGAAGTCTCGGACGGATCGAACCGCCAGTGGCCTAGACCAGTGCCGCGGTCACGTCGACCCACGCAGTGCGTGTCAGCCGAACTGGACGGTGGTGACCAGCGCAGGGTGGTCGGAGCTGATGCTCAGCTCGCGGGAGCTCTGCACGCTCGCTGCCAGCGGGTGGAAGTGGTACATCACGCCGCGGTCCTTGGTGTAGGCGTAGCCGGCCGCCCTCATCTTCGCGACCGCCGTCCAGTAGCCCTGGTTGGGATGGGAGTTCATGTCGCCGCCGAGCAGGACCCTGCCCCGTGCCGAGAGCTGCCGGGTCAGGGCGACCAGCTTGTCCATGCCGAGGGCGTAGAGCTGGACGCGGGTCAGCGCCGGATCGCCGTACTGCCGCGGGAACTTCTCCGGGTTGGTCGGCATGTGGGTCGAGATCACCGAGCTGATTCGACCGTCGGCGAGGTTGCGCAGCGTCACCCAGGTGGCGTAGCGGTCCCAGAGGAACTTCCTCCGGTGGTGGTAGCCGCGGTCGTCGTCGACCACCTTGATCCGGCCCTTGGCGACCACCTTGTAGATGTCGCTGCGCCACATCACCGCGTTGCTGATCGAGTGGCTGCCGGCCCCGGGCTCGGTCAGCCGAGCCCCGCCGCGAAAGGCGCCGTACCCAGGGCCGGCCGCCCTCAGCGTCTCGACCGAGCGGCTGCTGATCTCGTTGAGGACGATGAAGTCGGGCTGGGTCGCCGTCAGCGAGGCCATGGACGACCGGAAGCTGCCGTCGCTGACCCGGTTGGGGATGTTCGCCACCGCAGTGGTGAGCTGCTGGGTCGCCTGGGCGAGGAGCCATGCGTAGTACGCCTCGGCCTGGGCCAGGACGACGCGGGCGGCGTCAAGCAGGGAGCGTGCCTCGGTGAGCGCGGCCTGCGCCGTGGCTAGTGCGCTCGTGGCCCGGTCGAGCGCCTCCTGGGCCAGCAGGTACGTCTCCTTCGCCGTGACCTTCTCGGCGCGGAGCGCTTGCGCGCGCGCTCTCATCGCCCGAAGGTGCCGGCGGGCGGCCTGGCGTGCGGGCGGCGTCGTCGCACTCTCCAGACGGCTCCGCGCGGCGATCACCCGCTCGCGGGCGGCGGTCAACGCCTGCCTGGTGTCGTCCAGGCGCTGGAGGGCCAGGTCGCGCTTCGAGGTGCGCCTCGCGACGCGATCGCCGAGCTGGTCCCGGCTGGCCCGGGCGTCCCGCGTCGCGGTCTTGGCGACGTTCACCGCCTCCTGGGCGTCCGAGACCGCGGCCTCGGCCGCAGCGAGCTCGGCGTCAGTGGGCGGAGCCGCGAACGAGTCATCGGGGTGCGCGAGCAGCGCAAGGATGATCGCCGTCAGGCCCAGGAGGGCGGCGACGCGGGTCCGCGTGAGAGTCGAGTACATGGTGGGGTTGCCGCTTCGGCGGGCGGTGGGGGACGGGTCCGAGCGGCGACCGGGGCCGGCTGCCGCCCCACACCGTAGAACGCGTGGGGCTGGTGTTACAGAAGAATCCAAATATTCGGGGGCGGCGTGGAGTCACCGTGGGTCACCCGTGGGTCACCCCATGGAGCACCCGGTGGGTTACGTCGCCTCGGAGACGCTCGACATGTTGAAGTCGGGGACCCTCAGCGCGGGGGTGGCCGTGCGCGAGAAGTAGTCATCGCCCCACTCCCGGCTGAAGCTCGGCACGGTCTCGGACGCGTGCGTGAACCGGCGGAGCAGGTCGATGGGGGACTCGTTGAACCGGAAGTTGTTGACCGACCCGGTGATCTCGCCGTTCTCGACCAGGTAGACGCCGTCCCGGGTGAGCCCCGTGAGCAGCAGGGTCTGCGGGTCGACCTCGCGGATGTACCAGAGGCAGGTGAGCAGCAGGCCGCGTTCGGTGCCGGCCACCAGGTCCTCGACCGAGCCCGTGCCGGACTCCACCCGCAGCACCAGGTTGTCGATCGCCGGGGTGACCGGTTGGCTGGTCATCGCCGCCGAGTGGCGGGTCTGCAGCAGGGAGGTGAGCCGGCCGTCGCGGATCCAGTCGGTGTGTGAGAGCGGGAGGCCGTTGTCGAACACGGACGACTCGTTGCTGGACGTGGCGGCCAGCGCGAACGGCGCGCACTGGAGGCCGGGGTAGTCCGGGTCCGAGAACAGGTGCACCCCGTCGGCGGTGATGTGCTCGCCGATCCGGGTGCCGGTCGGCCGCCGGCTGTAGACCGACTGCCCCTCCCAGGCGGTCCGCGCGCCGGCGTACCAGTAGGCGTCGATCATCAGGTCGGCCAGGGCGGTCGGCGGGAGGATGGTGTCGTAGCGACCGGCCGGGAGATCGATGCGGCGACTGCCCCAGGCGAGCCGCTGCGCGACGGTCTCGTCCATCGCGAGGGCGTCGACGTCGGTGAAGTCGCGGGTGGCGCCACCGACCCAGCCGCTCTCGGTCAGGGCGGCGTTCTTGCCGGTGCAGCCGTAGTGGCCGGTGGGCTGGACGTGCCGCAGCCGGAGGCCGGTCGTGGAGCCGAGGTACGTCGTGGTCATCTCGTGGTTGACGAAGCCGTAGAGCACCCGGCCCGCGGACGTGGCCCGTCCGAACGCCTCTCCGAGCGCGGGCGCGAACTGGTCGTAGACATGGATGTCGGTGGGCACCGGCGGCTCGTCCCAGTCGGCGCTGGCGCTGTCGCGGACCAGGTCGGCGGCGTCCTCGGCGGGGGAGCCGGCGCGGGCGGCGGCGTCCGCGGCGCGCACCAGCTCGTCGACCTGCCCTTGGGTGGTGGCGCTCCCGGAGACGGAGCCGGTCGCCACCCCCTCAGCGGTCCTGATGAACGAGATCACCGTGACCGAGATGCCGTGCATCACGCCGTTGGTGGTCAGCGTGTTGTTGGCCCACCGGAGGTTGGCGCTGGTGTGGTCGTGGACGATCACGATGCAGTCGTCGGCGGCGGAGACCGACAGGGCATGCTCGACGAGCGACTGGGGCGTGGCGGGGCCGGGCTGGGCGATGGACATCAGTTGCCCCCCTCCTCGGTCGTGTTGAGGATCCGGACATCGCGGAAGAGCGACGTGGGGCAGCCGTGGCTGACCGCGGCCACCTGGCCGGGTTGTGCCTTGCCGCAGTTGAAGGCGCCGCCGAGCACCCAGGTCTCGGGGCCGCCGACGGCCTCCAGGGAGTTCCAGAACTCCGTCGTGGTGGCCTGGTAGGCCGCGTCGCGGACCTGGCCGACCAGCTCGCCGTCGGTGATCCGGTAGAAGCGTTGGCCGGTGAACTGGAAGTTGAACCGCTGCATGTCGATCGACCACGACTTGTCGCCGACGACGTACAGGCCGCGCTCGACGCGGCCGATCAGCTCCTCGGCGCTCGGGCCGTCGGGCGCCGGTTGCAGGGACACGTTGGCCATCCGCTGGATCGGGATGTGGCCGGGGGAGTCGGCGTACGCGCATCCGTTGGAACGGCCGTCGTTGAGCTCCGGCAGCATCACGCCCATCGGCCGGTCGAGCTGGTAGCCGACCAGGACGCCGTCGCGCACGATGTCCCACGTCTGGGTCCGGACCCCCTCGTCGTCGTACCCGATGGTGGCCAGGCCGTGTTCCACGGTGCGGTCGCCGGTGACGTTCATGACCGGCGAGCCGTACTGCAGGGTGTTCAGCTTGTCGATGGTGGCGAAGGAGGTGCCGGCGTAGTTGGCCTCGTAGCCGAGCGCGCGGTCCAGCTCGGTGGCGTGCCCGATCGACTCGTGGATGGTCAACCACAGGTTGGAGGGATGGATCACCAGGTCGTAGCTGCCGGCCTCGATGCTCGGTGCCTTGAGCTTCTCGGCGAGGAGTTCCGGCACCTGCTCGATCTCGGCATCCCAGTCCCAACCATCCTGTCCGGGCGCACTCGTGAGGTACTCGTAGCCGCGACCCACCGGCGGCGCGATGCTCGACATCGAGTCGAACGTGTCCGCCCCCGCGCCCATCGCCTCGAACCCGGGCTGCAGCCGGATCCGCTGCTGGGTGGTGCGTGTGCCCGCGAGGTCTGCGTAGTACTTGTTCTCCTGGACCTGGAGCAGGAACGCCGACGCGTGGTCCACCGCCGCCCCGGCGCGCAGCCGGTTCGTCCAGTCGATGAGCAGCGCGGCCTTCTCGGCGACCGGAACGTCGAGTGGGTTGATGTCGTACGACGAGACCCAGGTGACATCGTCGTACACCGGCTCGTCGGCGAGCTCGACCGGCCGGCTGGTCATCTCGGCTGCGACGCGGGCGACCTCGACCGCCCTTCCGGCGACCCGGGCGGCCTCGTCCGCGGTCAGGATCACGCCCGAGGCGAAGCCCCAGGCGC